>JADMIO011485820.1_pt1 | contig 75110 bp, 74 predicted proteins | sample 8958161 | NCBI WGS metagenome assembly JADMIO01 (sample SAMN16585339, study PRJNA669376) | soil metagenome | isolation source: Crop rotation soil | place: USA: Cullars Rotation, Alabama | collected 2011 | reverse complement strand
CGCGACAACTTGTCCACGTGGAATTCTAAGCTTAGGATCCCAATGTGCTGGAAAGCGCGATGATCGCCAGGGCTCCGGCTTCGTCGACGTCTTCGAGCACGATGATCGGAAGATCCGCACGCGCCGCGAGCACGGCGGCGAGCAGCTGATCACCGGGCGCTGTCTGCACGACGATGAGATCGGCGGACGACGACCGCACCGCCGCCGCATCGAAGTGCGCGCGGGACGTGATCAGAAGAACCGAAGGGGTATTCCAGGCCGCGGGGGGCATCGGCGGGGCGGAGAAGATTATAGCCCCGCCACCTTCAATGCAGGGCGCTCGATCACGTCGCAGCAACCGATCAAACGATCGACGCGCTCGATGACCGCGTCGATCGCCGCACGGAGCTCCGCGGCGGGATAGCCTTGCATCCGGCGCATGGCGTCATGTGTGAGCAGAAGGAGGACGTCGACGCCGTGTCGCAGCGTCGCATTGATGTCCTCGGCGGGCCGCACCGGCTGGAGCTGCGCCGCAAGCACGAGCTCCTCGAGTGCATCGGTCACGCGCGGCATGTCGTCGATCCGTACCCGCGCAGCCAGGAAGGCAAGCAGCTCGAGCCGGCTCAGAACATCGCGTGCCGCGGCTGTCATCTCCGTGCCGGTAGCTTCGCCGATTCGTGCAATTCCGGCGTCGATGACGTTCAGATGCGCCACCATCTCGCGCAAAGTGGCTTCGGCGTTCTCACGGGTTCGGGTGTTCCCTCGTTCCTGCATGGCAGTGGCGGCTCGTCCTCGCTTGGTCGACTGCTGGGTGGTCACTCTCACCGAATCGACAGGCCGGACAGAAGGTTGAGCATTCAGCGAACCTGGCCGGCAGGCAGCACGCGACGCAGCGCCTGGGTGAGGTCACTTGCCGTAAACGGCTTGATTACAAGGGGAACGTCGGCGGCGGGGTCCTCGACGATGCCGTGCCCGTCGGTGACGAAGAGCACCCCGAGGCCGGGCCACCGGTCCTGCAGGCGACTCGCGACATCCAGGCCACTGACGTCCGATAAGAACAGATCTGTAATCAGGAGATCGATGGGAACGCCGCTCGTCTGGCTCCATCCGATGGCTTCGGCGCCGTTCTCGACGACCGACACCTGGTGTCCTTCTTCCCTCAGACAGGCGGCAAGGAAGCTTCGCGTGGACGGCTCCTGCTCGACGACGAGCACGCGAGCGCCGGAGAACGCCGGGGCCGCGTCTGCGCCGGGCAAAGGCAGCGTCGGCGCCGTCATCGGCGCGCGCGGCAGCACCACGCGGAACGTCGTCCCCTGCCCTGGTGCGGTCGACACCTCGACGTGGCCGGCGTGCAGCAGCGCAATGTTGCGGACGGTGGCGAGCCCCACCCCGGTGCCGCCGCGTGATGCCTTGGTCGTGAAATATGGCTCGAACATCCGCTCCTGGACTGCGGGGTCGATGCCGGTGCCTGTGTCCGAGACCGAGAGCACGACGAAGTGCGACGCCTGTCCGAGCGCGGCCCCGGTGATCGATCGGTTCTCCGTCACAATGCGCAGCTCGCCGCCGCCGGCCATCGCATCGCGGGCGTTGACGGCCAGGTTCATGACAATCTGCTCGATCTGTACGGAGTTGGCCGTTACCGGCCAGACGTTCGGCGAGAGCGCCGTCGTGAGGTGGATGCGGTCGCCGACCAGCTGCGTGAGGAGCGGCTCGACACCCTGGACGACGGCGTTCAGATCGAGCGGACGGGCGGGCTGATCGAGGATGCGCGCTTCGGCGACAATCTGCGCAGCGAGCTCGCTGCAGCGGTCGGCGGCTTCCTGGATCGAATGCAGGTCCTCCAGCCACGGGTGCCCGGGGTCGGCCGCGGCCTGCAGTCGATGCGCGTGCGCACTCACGACGAACAGCAGGTTGCGCAGGTCGTGGGCGGCGCCTGCAGCAACCTTCGTCGAGACAGCGGTGGTCAGAGTGGCGGACTTCCCCATGCGTCAGAGCCGCCTCGGGTCGGCGGACAGAGTCGTAATCGACGCCGACCGGCTGACGCTTGAAAGGAACGTGTCCGGGAACCTTACATTTTCATGACACCGCCGTTCGGGACCGGAGACCTAGAATGAAGCGGTGAGCCTCGGGGATAGACGCCGCCGGACGCGCCGCACCGTCCTGCTGCTGTCGGCCATCCTGATTCCCACCGCCGTTGTGATCCTGCTGGCCTTCCGGGTCGTCAGGCAGGAACAGGAGCTCGCCGAGCGCCGCGCGTCGGAGGAACGCCGCGACGCGATGGACCAGCTGCGACGTGAGCTGACGGCACGGCTCCAGGCACTGCGGCTCGAGGAAGTCAACCGTCTGATTGGTGAATCAGGCACGCGCGTTCCGCCGGACTCGCCGATCGTCTTCGTCGCGCCGATGGCGCAGGATCGTCTGGTCCTGCCGTGGGAGGACACCGCAAGCGCTCCCCCGCCGTCGGCCGGATTCCCGCCGCAGCGCGACGGCGAATCCCTGGAGTTCCAGCAGCGCAACGCGGCCGCAGCGGCCGCCGTCTATCGTCAGGGGGTCAAGGCGGCGCACACCCCGGCCGAGCGCTGCTCGGCGCGCGTTGCCCTCGGTCGCGCGCTGCGCACGGCAGGAGAACGCGCGGAAGGCGCACAGACCGATCGCGACACGCTCTCAGCCTGCGGAGATGTGACCGACGAAGACGGCGTGCCGTTCGCGATCTACGCGGCACAACGCCTGTCCGACGCGCACGAGGACGCGGCCGTCCTGGACTATGTGACCAGCCGCCTCGCCCGATCCGCGTGGCCGGCCCCGAGTGAGGCGTACGCGCTGCAATCGCTGCTCGACGGCGCCTCCGGCGCTGCTGCACACGACGCGCGACAGAAGCTGTCGGCCCAAATCAGGAATATCGAGCAGATCGCCGCGCTCGCCCGGGAATGGCACGATCACCCAGGCAGACTGCAGGCCGCGTCGCCATCCGTACGCGGAGATCTGCCGTGGATGGGATTCGGCGACGAGCCCTGGCTCGTCACGCTCGTGTCGCCGACGTCGTTCGCAGCGCCGGTGGTGATGGCCGTCTCCTCGCGACGGATCGTCCCCAACGGCATCGCGCTTCGGGTAGCCGCTTCGGACCAGGCCGGCACCGCGCTCGGCGACGGCTTTGTGGATCTGCAGGCGGTGTGGCCGCCGGGCCGGGTCGTCGCATCCACCACCACGCCGGCGTTTCTCTACGGCTCGGCGCTGGTCGTCGTCCTGGCGGCCGTGCTCCTCGCCGGACATCTGGTCCTGCGCGACGTCCATCGCGAAGCGGCGACTGCGGAGATGCGGGCAACCTTCGTGGCGAGCGTCTCGCACGAACTGAAGACACCTCTCACCTCGATTCGCGCTCACGCCGAGACGCTGCTGATGGGACGCGCACGCGGGGCCGAAACGACGGCTCAGTATCTGAGCGCGATCGTCAACGAGAGCGAACGGCTGTCGCGGCTGGTCGACAGCGTGCTCGAGTTCTCGCGGATCGAGCAGGGACGCAAGACGTATCGGATGCGCGCCACCCGCCTCGGCGACATCGTGCGGGCGGCCGCCGCGACGATGGAGTATCCATTGAGCCAGTTCGGCTTCACGCTCACCGTGACGAGCGACGACGCGGAGCCGACGCTGGCGGGGGATCCGGAGGCGCTGACGCAGGCGCTGTTGAACCTCCTGAGCAACGCGATGAAGTACTCGGGCGAGGCGCGACGCATCGAAGTGCGGACGGGCACGAGGGACAACGAGGCGTTCGTCGACGTGGTCGACCATGGCATCGGCATTCCACGCGAGGACCGTGCGCGCATCTTCGAGCGCTTCCACCGGATACGGTCGGAAGCGACCGAGGGCATTGCCGGCGCCGGCCTCGGCCTCGCCCTGGCGCTTCACGTCGTCGAGGCGCATCGCGGGCGCATCGTGGTCTCGAGCGACGTCGGACGCGGCAGCACGTTCTCCGTTCGGATTCCACTGCGGGGAGAAGTATGAAGGTTCTCGTCGTCGAGGACGATCCGGGCATCCTGCGCACCGTTGCCGACAATCTCCGGTTCGACAACTACGAGGTCGTCACGGCGATGGACGGCGAGACGGCGTATCTGCTGCAGCAGCAACAGCAGCCGGATCTCATCGTCCTCGACCTGATGCTGCCGCGCATGAGCGGCCTCGAGCTGTGCCGCAAGCTGCGGGCCGAAGACGTTCAGATCCCGGTGCTCGTCCTGACGGCGCGCAGCGAGGAAGCCGATCGCGTCGCCGGACTCGATCTGGGGGCGGACGATTACGTGACGAAGCCGTTCTCGATGCCCGAGCTCATGGCGCGGATTCGAGCACTCTTCCGGCGCTCCTCGCTGGCCGCCGCGCTGCCGGCCACACTCAGGTTCGGGCTGGTCGAAGTCGATTTCCGCCGCCACGTCGCGCATCGGGACGGCCGAGCGGTGGACATGACCCGCAAGGAATTCGCGCTGCTTCGTTTTCTCTCCGCACGCGCGGACACTCCCTGCACGCGCGATGAGCTCCTGAACAAGGTGTGGGGATTCGAGTCGTACCCGGCCACGCGGACCGTGGACAACCACATCGCCAGCCTGCGCGCGAAGCTCGAGGCGGATCCCGCACGCCCGGTGTTTCTCCAGACGGTGCACGGCATCGGCTACAAGTTCGTACCTGCACAGGACGCATGACCCGCTGGCGCGTGATCCCCATCGCGCTTCTGCTCGTGGCGTCTTCGGCCGCCGTCACGGCGCAGCGTGCGGCCGCGCTCTTCGAGCAGGGTCTCGTGCAGGAGCACGCCGCGGGTCATCTCGACGAGGCGATCGCCCTATACCTGCGGGCCGCCCAGAGCGCAGGCACCGATCGCGCTTTGGCGGCGCGAGCGCGGATCCGCGCCGGCGACGCCTACGAAAAGCTGGGACGTTCGCGCGAAGCCACGGACCAGTACGTCGAAGTGACGCGGTCGTATCCCGAACAGCGAACGGCGGTGGCGACTGCACAAGCGAGGCTCACCGCGCTGCGCAAGCGTTCACCGGCGGTGACGAAGCCGGCGGCGTCTGTCGCGCGCGACGTCCCCACCGTCGTCACTCCGGTGCTCGAGCGCTATTGCTCGCAGTGCCACAACGCGGCGGTCAGGACGGGCGATCTCGATGTGGTCGGCGTGTCCGCACGTGAGGTCCGCGGCAACACGGCTCTGTGGGAGACGGTCGTCCGCCGTCTGCTGGCGCGGCGGGATCCGCCACCGGGCGCACCGCGGCCCGACGACGCGACCTATCGTTCGCTGATCGCGCGCCTGCAACAGACGCTCGACGCCGCGTACATCGCGAGGCGCCCGCTGACGACGCCGGAGCGCGCGACCGATACCGAGCTGGCGACGCGCCTTGCCGCATTCCTCTGGAAAGAACCGCCCGACGCACCGCTGCTCGCCGACGCCGGCAGCGGCCGGCTGCACGAGCCTGCCGTGCTCGATCGGCAGGTCGTGCGCATGTTGCGCGATCCGAAGTCGATCTCGCTCGTGAACGGGTTCTTCACCGGGTGGCTGAGGCTCGACAACGTGAAGAACGCGAGGCCTGACCCGACCGTGTATCCACAGGCCGATGCCGAACTGCAACAGGCCATGGAGACCGAGACGCGTCTGTTTCTGGCGAACCAGCTGCAGGACGACCACGACGCCGTGGAGATCTGGACGGCCGACTATACGTACGTGAACGACCGGCTCGCGCGCCACTACGGCCTTCCGGGCGTCGGTGGAAAGATGTTCCGTCGGATCGCGTGGCCTGATCCTACGCGCGGCGGCCTGCTCGGCCAGGCGGGCGTGCTCATGGCGCTTTCACAGTCGTCGCGCACGTCGCCGACGCAGCGCGGGCGGTTCGTGCTGGGACATTTTCTCGGCCTGGAGGCACCGAATCCGCCGGCGAGCGTGCCTCCGCTTCCCGAGCGGCCACCGGTCCAGGGCGCGATGCGCGAGCGGATGCAGGCGCACAAGGTGAATCCGTCGTGCGCAAGCTGCCACGCGATCTTCGATCCGCTCGGATTCGCGCTCGAAAACTTCGATGCCACCGGTGCCTGGCGAACGACGGACAACGGATTCGCGATCGACGCATCGGGCACGTTCATCGACGGCACGCACTTCGACGGGCCGGCGGGACTCCGCGCAGGCCTGCTGAAGTACCGCGAGGCGTACTACACCAACATCACGACGCAACTGCTTGCGTACGCGCTCAACCGCCCCGGCAGGGCCGGGCGCGTCTACGACTACGAGATGCCGTCCGTACGCGCCATCGTCCGCAGTGCCGCAGCGCACGACCATCGCTGGTCGTCCATCCTCGCGGGGATTGCGGCGAGCGAGCCGTTCCAGATGAAGAGCATCATTCCCTGACAGAGCTTCGAGGGTTCGGGGGTTCGAGGGTTCGAGGGTTCGAGGGTTCGGGGCTTCGAGGGTTCGAGGGTTCGGGGGTTCGGGGGTTCGGGGGTTCGAGGGTTCGAGGTTCGAGGGTTCTGGTTGGGTGCCTGGGTGCCGACCTCGCGCCGACCAGCCCAGTCGAGACCTGACAAAGATTTTGCGAACGGCCGACAGGGCCGTGACCTCGCGGCACGCGCACTTCGATATCGTGGGCGCCAGAGAGAAGAGACGGATTCTTCTCGAGATGAGCAAAGGATGTTCAATGCGCTTCGCGGCGATTGCGGTGATGTTTCTCGGCGTTCTCGCGAATGCCTCCTCCTTGTCGGTACAGCGGTCCACCAGCGCGTCGCAGCCCCCGCCCGGGATTGCGCGCGCACAGACATCGCCAAGTCCAACGGTCGCCAAGGCGGTAGACACCTATTGCAGCGGCTGTCACAACGGCCTCATGCGCTCACCGTCGCGTGCGCTGCTGGATCGCATCGACTCGGTCACCATGGGAGACGACCTCGACGTCTGGACGCGCTCCTATCGCCAGATGGTGGCGGGCACGATGCCGCCGGTGGGCGCGCCTCGCCCGGATCGCGTCACGAACGAGGCCGTGCTGAGCGCCATCGAGACCAAGATCGGAGCGCACGCATCGCCACCGGCCGACGCCACCAGCGAACAGATCGCCGAGCGCCTCGGGCGGATGCTGTGGAGCAGCGCTCCCGATACGTCGCTGCTGCAAGACGCCGAACGCAAGATGCTGACGGACCCCGCCACGCTCGAGCGGCAGATTCAGCGCATGCTCGCCGACGATCGCGCCGACGCGTTCGTCACCGGCTTCTTCGTCCCCTGGCTGGGGCTGGACCAGCTCGCGAAGGCCGACCCCGATACCCGCTACTTCCCCGACTACGATGTCTCGCTGCGCGACGCGATGTACACGGAAACGGACCTCTTTCTCCGCAGCCAGCTCCGTGAGAACCGCGACCCGCTCGAGCTCTGGAACGCGCGCTACACCTTCCTCAACGAGCGCCTCGCGAGGCACTACGACGTGCCGGGTGTCAGCGGCGCACAGTTCCGCCGTGTCGTCTTGACCTCGCCCGAGCGCGAGGGGCTTCTGGGCCATGGCAGCATCCTGATGGTGACCTCGCGCCACCAGCACGGGGCGGACGCAGCCTATACGTCACCCGCTGCCCGCAGCACGTGGATCCGGTGGCACTTCCTCGGCGCGCGCAACCCGCTGCCGTTCCCCGGCGCGACGCAGGTCAAGCCGGAACTGCCGATCACGCCCCAGACGCGTGCGCTCCCCGCCGAGCCGTGCGTGAACTGCCATCGCAACTTCTTCCCGCTCGGCTACGCGCTCGAGAACTTCGATCCGATTGGCGGCTGGCGCACGCGCGACCAGGCCGGCCCGGTGGACGCGTCGGGCGCCTACGTCGACGGGTCCTCGACCGACGGCATCGTCGAACTGCGCCGCGTGCTCCTCCGCTACCCTGACGCCTTCCGCACCACGATCACGGAGAAGCTGATCTTCTACTCCGCCGACCAGCCGGTCGCAGCATCGCGGATGGCGCCTGAGTCGCTCGTGCGCGCACGGCAGGTGTTGAACAGCGTGAAGGATCCGCGCTGGTCGTCGCTCATCGCGGCGATCGTGCGGATGTGAAACGTCGACGGCGCCACTGCTTCGCCAGCGCAGTGTTCGCTTCTGGCACGGTCGCGCCCTGCGATTCCGGCCGCGCCAGGGGCGCTCCACGGCAAGGCCGTCGTGTTACCCTGTGTGTATGAAGCGCACGAATGTTGTGATTGACGAGGATTTGCTCGAAGAAGCCGTTCGCGTCAGCGGCGAGCGCACCTACTCGCGCACGATCGAGCGGGCACTCGCGGAGATGGTGCGGCGGGCGCAGGCGCGGGGCATCGATCGTCTCGCCGGATCCGGCTTGTGGGTCGGCGACCTCTCAACAATGCGCCGCGACGGCGCGTCAACGCTGCCCGAATCCAAGGGCGTCTATCGCACGCGGAAGCGGCGTGCATCTCGTTGACACCAGCGCCTGGATCGAAATCTTCCGCCGCGGCACCACGCTCTCCGTTGACGACATCGTCGACGATCGCGATCGGATCGTGACGTGCCTGCCCATCATCCAGGAAGTGCTGCAGGGGTTCGAGGACGAGCGTGCGTTCCGGATCGCGGAAACCGCAATGTACGCGCTGCCCTGCGTCGACGCGACGATAAGCCGATCGCACATCGATGCCGCGGTGGATGTCTTTCGACGCGCCAGACGGTCGGGCGTCACCGTTCGTTCGGGCGTCGACTGCCTCGTCGCGGCCAGTGCCCTGCGCCACGGATTGACCGTGGTGCATTGCGACCGCGATTACTCGAACCTTGCCCGCGTGATACCGCTCGAGCAGGTGAACATCGCGGCGAGGCTCACGTCCCGCCGGTAGACGGCCGAGGTTCCGGCCACCCGGACGGCGGCACGGGGAACCGTCGAGCAGCCCATTAAGGATCCGCCGGACGTTCTCGCGCATACTGGAGACCCGGAGGCGCGCCATGCGAAGGTTCCGTTTCTTTGCCGTCACGACCATCACGATGCTGTGCGCGATGCCGATCCTCGCCGCTGCACAGCGCGCCTCTGCACCGCCGCCGGCATCGGCCGACAAGCTGCCACAAGGGAATCTCGAGCACGGCCGCTATCTCGCGGAGCACGTCGCGATGTGCATCGAGTGCCATTCGACACGCGATGCGAACGGCGAGATCATTCGCGGAGAGGAATACCTGGGCGGCAGCATTCCCTTCGCTCCGCCATGGCCGAACGACTGGGCGATGCGCGCGCCGCGCAATCGCGGGCTGGTCGGCTATGACGACAAGGCCGCGCTGCGACTGCTCACGCAGGGGGCGATCGGCCGCGACGGCAAGCCGCTGCGGCGACCGATGCCACGCTTCTTCATGACGCCACAGGATGCGGCGGACGTCATCGCGTATCTGCGCTCATTGAACTGACGTCTGGCTGGCGCCGGAGGCGGTCCCGACCTGTGGCGCTCGACGGCGTCAATGGGTGACGAACTCCGTCCGGCCGATGTTCTGGCGGCGTCAGCACGAAAGTCATTGACCTTGCCCCTGCGTCAACCCGCAGCATGATCTCGCTGCGACCAATGACCGCTCCTGTCGAACGCACTTACGGAATCGCTGCCTTCGCCGCGCTGGCCGGCGTCACGCCGCGTGCGCTGAGACACTACGACCGGCTCGGACTGCTGAAGCCGCGGCGGTCGTCTGCGGGATACCGTGTCTACGTCGAACGCGACCTCGAGGCGCTCGAGGAAATCGTCGCGCTCAAGTTCATCGGTGTTCCGTTGAAGGAGCTGGTGGCCATTCGCCGGCGCGCGAGAGGCTCATTTGCCGACATCCTGCGCGCCCAGCGGGGAACACTCGAGGCCCGGCGCGGTGCCTTGACCCAGGCCATTGCCGCCATCGCGGCAGCCGAAGTGTCGCTCCGGTCGGGCATGACCATCGACACGGAGCTCTTCCGCCGAATCATCGAGGTGATGCACATGGGCACGGAACACGAAGCGACGATCGCCACCTACACGGCGATGTTGAAAACCAAGGCGGCGCATCTGGCGGCGCTTTCGCCGGAGCAGCGAGCGGACCTGCAGAGACAATGGACGGCACTGCTCGACGACATCCGCGGCTCGCTCGACCAGGATCCTGCGGGATCGAACGGTCAGGCGCTGCTCGATCGCTGGCTGGCGCTGCTGCAGTCCGCTACCGGTGCCGATGCGGGGACGGTTGCCGCGCTCGGTCCACAGTCGTTCGCGTTCAAGCCGACATCAGAGTCGTGGGACGAGCTCTGGGCGCGGCGCGCCGAATGGATGCCGCCCGGGCCGCCGCAGCCCAGCGACCCGGCGAGCGCAGCCAAAGCGCAGGCCAGCGCGAAGACCCACGCGATGGAATTCGCGGGGAGCGACGTGATGGACTTCATCAGGCGCGCCCGCGAAGCCCGCGGTCAGACCGCTTGAATCTCGGCTCTACGCGAGCATGTCGTTGATCTTCTGGATCAACACGTCGCGGGTGAAGGGCTTGGCCAGGAAGGGAACGCCCGGCTCGAGCACGCTGCCCGACTCCGACGATCCGCCGTACTCGGGATACCCGGAGATGTAGAGCACGCGAAGATCCGGTTTGAGCGATGCCATCCGCCGCGCCAGGTCGCGACCGGTGCCGCCCGGCATCACGACGTCGGTCAGCAGCAGGTCGATGTGACCCGTGTAAGACGAGGCGCTCGCGATCGCACGCTCGGGGTTCTCAGCCTCGATGACGGTGTGCCCCGCCGTGTTGAGCAGCGTGGCGAGCATGTGACGCACGTCCGGATCGTCCTCGGTCAGCAGGATGGTCGCGTGCTGCGTGGCCCGACGCACCGCCGGCTGTGGCGCCTCGGTGGGCAGCGGCTTCGCTGCCGTCGGCGGCATGTGGATCGTGAACGTCGTGCCCGCTCCCGGCTCGCTGGAAATCCAGATGAAGCCGCCGCTCTGCTTCACGATGCCGTACACGGTCGACAGGCCGAGGCCCGTGCCATCCAGCCCCTTCGTGGTGAAGAACGGATCGAAGGCGCGCGCCTTCGTGCCCGGCGACATCCCGCAGCCGGTGTCCTGCACTTCGAGCAGTACGTAGCGGCCGGCGACAATCGGTGGATGGCTTCGCGCGAACTCCTCCGTGACGGTGGTGTTGGCGACGCGCAGCACCAGCGAACCCCCAGACGACATCGCGTCACGGGCGTTGATCGCCAGATTCAGCAGCACCTGCTCGATCTGGACCGGGTCGGCCTCGATCGCGTGCACGTCGGCCGCAATCTCCATCCGCAGCTCGATGTGCTCGCCGATGAGCGGCCGCAGCAGCCGCCCGGAATTCGCAACCAGCTGGCCGAGGTTCAACGGCTGCGGCGAGAGCGTCTGCTGGCGGCTGAACGCGAGGAGCTGCCGCGTCAGTGACGCCGCGCGACGGCAGTTGTTGAGAATCGTTCCGACGTCGGCTCCCGCCGACGGCATGCTCGACGTGACGCTGTCCTGGAGACGCTCGCATGCGCCGGTGATCACCGTGAGCACGTTGCTGAAGTCGTGCGCGATCCCGCCGGCCAGGCGGCCGATGGCCTCCATCTTCATCACCTGGCGCAACTGCTCGTCGCGCGCCCGCAGCGTCTCTTCCGCCAGACGCTTCTCGGTCACGTCGCGCGCGTTGCACACGGCTCGTCGCCGGTCGTCCACCGACGCGATGCGTGACGACACGATGTCGAGCATCCGCGTCGAGCCATCAGTGTGCCGGCTGCCGAATTCACCGCTGACACTGTCGCTCTCGCCGCTGAAGAGCCGCGCGAGCATCGCCTCGAGACGGGCACGATCGGCAGGCACCACCATCTCGCTCAGATGCCGTCCCACCCACAATCCCGAATCGAGCCCCAGCATCGTCCGGCTGGCCGGGCTCTGATACACGATCACGCCCTGCTCGTCGACGACAGTGATCAGATCGCGCGCCTGTTCGATGAGCGACTGGTAGTACTCGCGGCTCTTGACCAGCTGCTGGCGCGATCGTTCGCGATCCGCGGCGTAACGCACCGCGCGCACCAGTTGATCCGGCTGAATCTCCGACTTGACGATGAAGTCCTGGGCAGATTCGGTGATCTCGTCGTGAAGGCTATAGTCAGGGTTGCCGGTCAGCACGACGACGGCCGCCTGCACGCGATCGTGATGCTGATGCAGCCAGGTCAGCCCGTTGCCATCCGGCAGGTTGACGTCAAGAAGCACCACCGAGAACGGTCTCGTCTCGAGGGCGGGCAGAATGTCGCGAAGGCAGCGGACGTGGCGGAGATCGACGACCAGGCTGGTGGTTTCGTCGAACACGCTGCGCACGAACGCCGCGTACTGATCATCATCGTCGACGAGCAGGACGGAGATTTCGTGACGCGAGATGTGCTCGGATGCAGCCGCTGGAGTCTGGCGCTCGGTCAGCATCGTAGACACGGTATCGGTCGGTTGTGGGGATGCCGATATGGCCACCTGCCCCAGCTGTGCTGTGGCTGACATGGGAGTCCGTCACAGTCTGGCCGGCTCGGACCGGACCTGACAGTCGTGGGGTCCGACTTCAGCCGGACCCGGCAGGCGTGGAACCTGTGGATTACCCGTTCCGGCGGACGACGATCGAGATACGCCGATTCTGTGGGGCCAGCGGATCGGACGGCACCCGCAGGTGGGTCGAGGCAAATCCACGCACTTCCGTCACCTGACCCTTGTTCAGCCCAGCCTCTTCGAGTACCCGCCGGGCGGCATTGGCGCGGTCGCTCGACAGCTCCCAGTTCGAGTACTGCTGGCCGGCCGTATACGGCCGCTGGTCGGTATGCCCTTCCACCGCCACCTGGTTGGTCAGCTTTCCCAGCTCCTGGGCGATGATGGTCAGAATCAGAACGGTATCCGGCTTGATCGCGGCGCTCCCGCTCGCGAAGAACCCGTCGTTGGGCGCTTCGAGCAACTCGATGCGAAGACCTTCGTTGGTGACCTGGATCTCGATCCGATCCTTGAGCGCCGCGAACTCGGGAGCATGAGACAGCGCTTCACGCAGATGCTCCGCCGCCCGCTCCAGGGTCGCAGTCGCGCTCTTGACGTCGGTCGGTGGCGCCGGTACTGGACGTCCACCGCCCTGCAGCCCGCTGTCGGCTCCCGGGAGCACCCCGCTGCCCGCCCCCGTCTTGTTCTCGAACGCCACCGGATCGCGAAAGTAGCCGGCGATGGCTTCCTTCGTCTGCTTGCTCTGCCCGACGATCCACATGACGAGGAAGAACGCCATCATCGCCGTCACGAAGTCGGCGTAGGCCACCTTCCATGCACCGCCGTGATGGGCGTGATGGGCGTGGGCCGCCTTCTTGACGACGATGATCGGCTGGTTGCCGGAGCTCATGCCGCGGCCGCCTGCGGGGGCGCCGTGGCCGCCTTACAGAACTGCTCTGTCTCGTTGAACGACGGACGGACCGCGTGCGGAAGCACGCGGCGTGCGAACTCCACCGCAATCGCGGGCGGGTTCCCTTTGTAGATCGCCAGCAGGCCGGCCTTGATGCAGATGCAGTAGTACGACTCGTCCGCGACCCGCTGCTCCATCGCCTGGGCGATCGGCTGGAACATGCCGTACGACATCAGGATGCCGAGGAACGTGCCGACCAGCGCCGCGCCGACGTGATGGCCGATCTCGGCCGGCGGTCCGTCGATGTGACCCATCGTGATGACGATGCCGAGCACCGCGGCCACGATGCCGAGGCCCGGAAGCGCGTCGCCGATCTTTGTCAGCGCGGAGGCCGGCTTGAGCGCCTCGTCGTGATGCGCCTTCAGGTCTTCGTCCATCAGGGCTTCCAGATCGTGCGGCGCAATACCGCCGACAATCAGCACCTTCACAGAGTCGGCGAGGAAGTCGACCGCCTCGTGCCGCGCGAGGAACTTCGGATACTTCTCGAGGATGGGGCTCTTCGCCGGGTCCTCGAAGTGCGCCTCGAGCGACATCACGCCCGCCTGCTGTACTTGCTTGAAAATCTGATACAGCATCGCCAGCAGGCTCGCGTATTCGGCGGCCGGCGTCGCGCCGCCGATGACGCCCTTGATTTGATCGAGCCCCAGCTTGATCACCTTCACCGGCGTGCTGACGATCAGCGTGCCGAGGGCGGCGCCGCCGATGACGATGAACTCCGACGGCTGGATGAGCACCATGAGCTCACCACCAGCCATCATGAAGCCGCCGATGACGGCGCCCATGACGACGATGAGACCAACCAGTGTCAGCATGCGCGCGACTCGGTCATCCGGATCCAGCCACGCACCACTTCGGGATCCAACTGGGTTCCTGCCACTCGTGTCAGCTCGGCGTTCGCTTCGTCGTGGGTCAGCGGATCGCGATAGGGACGGATGGAAGTCATCGCGTCGTAGACATCGGCCACGGCGATGATGCGCGAGCCGAACGGGATGTCGGCGCCGCGCAAACGGGACGGATAGCCTCGCCCGTCGAAGAATTCATGGGTCGCACCGACGAGCACGCCCGCCGTCTGCAGGCCATCGACGCTCGTGAGCACTTCTTCACCGATGGTGACATGCAGCCGCAACGCGAGGATCTCGTCGTCGGTCGGACGCGTGCGGCTGGTCAGGATCCGCGCAGGGACCGCTAGCTTGCCGATGTCGTGCAGCAGCGCGGCACGGCGCACGTCCGGAATCTGGTCGAACGGGACGCGCATCGCCCGCGCCAGGGCGCTCGCGGCTCTCGACACGCGCAAGGCGTGCTCGTACGTTTCGACAGAGCGTGCTTCGAGCGCCCCGAGCAGCACCGCCTGCGCGCGACGGGGGTCGAGGCCGGCGACCATCGCCTTCATCTCGTCGCGCACCTCCGCGATCTCCGCCCGCAGGCGCGTCGACACATGGCGGGTCGCGGCGAGCGTCCGGCGGCGCTCCACGGCACGCCGCACGGTGTCGATGACGCCATGCGGAGATGTCGGCCACGGCAGGCAGTCGGTGGCGCCAATGCGGGCGGCTTGCAGCGCGATGCCGAGATCGGGACGCGACACGACGATCACCGCCGCCGCGTCTGGCCAGTTGACGAGGCTGTGCGCCACGCGCATCGGGTCGCCGTCGGCGGCATCCACGGACACGAGTGCCGCATCGGGCTGGCGCCGTTCGGCTTCCGCGAGCGCGCCACTCGTCGGCGTCAACGCGCACTCGAAGCCGGCGCCTTCGAGCCATTCCGCGAGCAGGCCGCGCGTCTGCGCGTCGTTTTCGGCGATCAGAATTCGAGGGGACACTCTTCACTTCATCGGCGCGAAAGCGGCTCGTCTTGAGGTCTCCTGTGAAGCGGAGCCACGGCCGCTCCCGTGGCGAACGTGGTCGCGTCGAACGGCCGGCACTGGTTGACGAATCCCCGTCACTCTGTCGCGTGCTGTCGCTTACACGCTAGCCGGCACGGTCGCGTTCCCCTCGCAGAATTCCGCGACTTTCCTCGGGTTTCAACAAAATCGGCGGCACGTCCCTCTCACGTTGACACCGAGCGACGGCTCCGTCGCACCGGGAGCGCTTCTTGCCTCGTGCCGCTTGTGCGCATTCTTCACCTGATCACTCACCTTCGCCTGGGAGCGGGGCGAGCGATCGTGGATCTGGCGATCCAGCAGGCGCAGTCGAACACGGATGACGTCCGTGTCGCGGTGGCAGACGAAGCCGAGGGGAACTGGCGATCGGATTCGCACTTGCTCGAGGAGGTACGCACCGCAGGAATCCCCGTCTTTCCTGTGGGCGACTTCTTCCACCGCGCACCGGATGCACTCGCCGACAGCGTCACCCGGCTTTGCGCACTGCTTGGCGAATGGGGTCAGGCCTCCGTCGTGCACGCCCACACTGCGATGGCTGGCGCCGTTGCACACTGGGCAGGCGCCCGCCGCGTCGTCGTGACGTGCCACGGATGGAACACGAGCCGGCCGGCCGAGTACGACCTCCAGGACGCGCTCGCCTTCTCCCTCGCGGACGCCATCGTGTCGCCGTCCTCGTACTGGGCCGGACGCATCGCGGCGCTGCCTGGACGACTCCGGCCCATCGTGATTCCCAACGGATTCGACTTCTCACGGTATCCAACACTGTCGCGCGACGTCACCGGCGATCGGCTTCGTATCGCGTGCGTAGGTGAGCTCACCGCGCGCAAGGGTCAGGACGTGCTGCTCGAGGCGATGCCGCACGTCTGGGCGCAGCATCCCGGCGCGGAGTTGCATCTCCTCGGCGAGGGCGACGCGAGCGCCGCACTGCGCGCCCGCGGCGCACAGCTTGATCCAACCAGCGGGCGCGTGGTGTTTCACGGACACGTCCCGCGCGCGTATCGCTTCCTCGCTCAATGCGATCTGCTGTGCCTGCCGGCGCGCAGCGACAACCAGCCCGTGGCCATCGTCGAAGCGATGCTGGCGGAATTACCGGTCGTTGCCACCCGTGTCGGCGGCATCCCCGAGATGATCGACGGCGGCCGCTGCGGGGTGGTCACCGCGGCCGAGAATCCGATCGAGCTGGCCCAGGCAATCTGCACCTATGCCGATCCGGCGCGTCGCGTGCGCGACGGACGCAACGGCCGCCGCTTCGCCGAAACCGAATACAACCGTCGCCTCACCGCGACCCGATTGCTGGCCCTGTACGCCGACGTGATGGCGTGCGCCGCGTAGCGCGCGCCACTGAGAGGATGAGAGATGACGTCCGCATCGCAACTCGCTGATCCGTTTCCGTGCTTCGCGCCGTTCGAGCAGCTCTATCTGGTGCCGCGGAAGGCGCTGGACTTCCGCCTGTGCAGCTACCATCCGCCGCACTACGTGCCGCTCGCGGAACTGCTCGAAGGCGGATTGGATACGCTCGATCGGCTGTTCGAAACGCACCCCGGACTGGCGGCCGAGCGCGAACGCTTCGTCGCGGGCGACTACGCGGGCGCTCAGTGCTCGTCGGGCTGTCATTCGCTCTGCCGCTGGCTGACGACCGGACAGGGCTACAACCCGCCGCGCGATGCGCAGGATCAGCCGCAGATCAAGTTGAAGCGTCTCTGGCTGTCGATGGGACCGGACTGCAACATCAAGTGCCGGTACTGCCTCGATCCGACCAACTTCCAGATCGACTACAACAGCTGCGATCCGCGGGTCATGACCATCCTGCCGGCATTCGTCCGGCGCGGCGGCGAAGTGCTGCTCACCGGCGGCGAGCCGTTCCTGCCGAAGTTCAAGTTCGTGGATGCGCTCCGTCAATTGAAGGGGTGCGACTCCGGCGGCAAACTCCACGTGCAGACCAACGCCACGTATCTGAACGCGGACGTCCGCCAGATCGTCCTCGATGCTCCCTTCGCGACGCTGAACGCATCGCTCGACACGCTGCGTCCTGAGCTCTTCGAATATCTGCGTCGAGGCGCCAAGTTCGACACCGTCTGGGGCAACCTCCGGGCGCTGCGGGCCGAGCGCGATCAGCGCGGCCAGTCGAATCCGTTCCTGGTGGTGCTCTGTGCCGTGATGCGGGACAACTACGACCACCTGCTCGAAACGGTCGACGGCGTGGCCGGTGAAGGTATCGCCATCAGCCTGAACGCGTTGTTCAAGGGTTACTACTCGCCCGACTTCTGCCGCGAGCAGGGACTCCATACGCTTTCGGTGGACGAGCTGAAATCGCTCGACGAAACGCTCAGCCGCATCCGCGAGCGCCACGGCGACAACGGGCTCGTCGGCTGGGCCGGCCTCAAGGGGCAGGTCGACAACCTCCTGCAGATGAAGCAGTCGGTGGGCAAGGACTACCAGGTGGCGCTCGGCGATGGCGGCGAAGCACGGCGCAAAGTCATTCCGCTTCGTGAAAAGGCAGTGGCGTGACAAAGGCGGCCGCCACCGCTCTCGAGCGGGCGGATGAACACCCGCTGCCATCGCCACCCTCGACGGCGCGCGTCCTGATCCTCGGCACGCCGGAGCATGAAGGGCGCCTCTGCGGCCGCGCGCTCGACCTGCTCGGCGCCGATGTCCAGTTCGCGCTCGAGGGGCTGCCGCACGCCGCGCGCCTCGACGAGCCACCCGATGTCATGCTGGTGAGCCGGGAGTGGTCTCGATCCACGCGCGTGGCAGTCGCCCGCGCCCGGCGGCGCGGCGTGCCTGTCGTCTATCTGATGGACGGCATCATCGAGTGGTCCTACGTCTGGAACAATCTGAGCTACGTCCGGCCCGAAGGCACGGTGCTGCAGCCGCTGCTGGCAAGCCACATCTGCACGATCGGGCGCCGGCCGGCGCGGATTCTCGCCGGCATGGGGCTGGCCGACCGCATCCACGTCGTCGGCATGCCGCGGCTGGACGGCATCGACCGCCGCCGTGTGATCGATCCCGCAAAGGCACCGACGGTTGTCATCACGACCGCGCGCACGCCGGCGCACAACGTCGAACAGAAGGTCTACGTCAGGCGCGCGCTGCGCGATCTCAAACGCTGGTTCGGGGCGCACGCCTCAGTGCGTCCGATCTGGCGGATCGCTCCCGAGCTCGCGGCCGAACTCAACCTTCCGCTGGAGAACACGGCTTCGCTGCTCGACTCGCTGCGCGAGGCGTCGGCGCTCGTGTCGTTCGCCTCCACCACATTGATCGAAGGCATGCTGATGGGCGTGCCGACCGCACTCGTCGACTATCGCACCGTACCCCAGTACGTGCAGACGGCCTGGGAGATCAGATCGTCCGACCACCTCGACTCTACGCTTCACGACCTTCTCCATCCACGGCCGGAACGGCTGGCCTTTCAGGACTGGTGCCTTCGTGAAGAAATGGAGCCGGGCGACGCGTCGGCGCGTCTTGCCCACGTTCTGCGGAGCGCCATCGACGGCGAGACGTCCGCCGACGCGGCGTCAATGTCGCAACACGATTTCGGGCGCCTCGACTACCGCCAGATTCACTCAGAGCTGAGCGCCTTCGCCGTATCGCCGATGAGCGTGCTTCAGTACGAGCTCGACGCGGCGTCGAGCCTGCTCGATTTTGCGATGCCGGACATCGTGCACCTGCGCGGCGAGGTCACGCGGCTGCAGAGCGAAGTGGTGCGGCTGCAGACCGACCTGGAAACCGAGCGGGCAGAAGTTCAGCGCGGACGGGCGGCTTACGAGAGACAGCGAGACGTGCTGCACTCGGAGATCACGTTGCGACATGATGCCGAGGCTGGCCAGGCCGCGGCCACCGACGGGCAGATACGCACGGCGCAGCTCTTCGATCACTTCAAGCGACGCGTCTTTACCGATCGACTCGAGCCGGTCGTGCGATCGTTGAAGGCACAGCGCATCAAGCGGGTCACCGTCTATGGTGCCGGTGATGTTGGCCGCGCGCTGATCGCGCTGCTTCGCGAGCAAGGGATCAGGGTGAATCGACTGGCCGACCGTGACCAGGCGGTCTGGGGCACTTCTGTCGAGGGAGTCACGGTCGAACCGATTGCCGCCTGCACGAACGATCGCGCGCCGGTCATCGTGCTGGCCTCCTTCTCGCACGCCTCCGCGATGCGACGCAGCGTGATGCAGGAGCTGCGCGGCAAGCGCGGCCTCCACATCGTCGCGCCGAGACCTTGGAAACTCGCCTGATTCGATGGGGGATCCGCATCAGCCGGATCCCTGGCAGGTGAGGGGCGGCTTCAGTCCGCCTTTGTTGGGTCGGGGTCGGCTTCAGTCCGCGGGCGCATCCAGTAGTCGGAACTGATACCCATTGCGCGCTCGAGAACGGCAAGCTCGTCGTGGACCGCCATCGGCGTGGCGACGTCGTACTCGAAGATCTGACTACACAGGTTCTCCAGCGCAATTCCCGGCTCCCGATGTCGTGCCAGGTCTTGCATGTCGTCGAGCTGCTCTTGCGGAAGCTTCTGCTCGAACGCGGCCAACACGGTAATCAACCTGCCTTCGATCTCGTCGAGATCCATTTGGGTTCCCTGGCCACTCTGCGTTGCTGTCGTGATGCATTCCCTCCGCGCCTCCGCGTCGCCTGGAAAAGTGAAGGCCTCTGGAGCGGGAGATCTAGGTCGCGAGGGCGCGCGGGGTGTCAGATTCGAAGTCGCGGGTGGGTACGATGACCTTTCCCGTCAGCCGCGCATAGAGATCCCGGTGTGCTGACAGGAATCGCTCCGGGGAATAGTGCGTGCGCGCGTCGCTGACGCACTGATCGCGCCAGGCGCGCCAGACGCCCTGCTCCGTCGCCGCGCGCCGAAGACCTGCGACCAGGCCATCGACGTCACCCGTCGGCGGCAGCCAGCCATTGACGTCGTGACGCACCATGTCGGGCACGCCACCGGTGGCGAATCCCACGGTAGGAACGCCACACGCCATGCACTCCATGATGACGTTCGGCAGATTGTCCGCGAGCGTCGGACACAGCAGGACGTCGGCGGACGCATACCAGCTCGCCAGCTCGCGCTCATCGTGAATGTAGCCGGACGTCACGACGTCGAGCCCGCGCAGATGCTGCTTCACCTCGACGCCTGCCCGTCCCACGAGCATGACGAGCGGATTCAGATCGCGGATCCGCGCCAGGGCGGCCGCCGCGAGATGGAATCCTTTCCGCGTATCCGTCAGCGCATGCGACGAGAGGAGCACGACGAAGCGATCGGCTGGCAGATGGTGCCGGCGACGCGCCTTGGACTTCCGCACCGGCTGGAAGATCGTCGGATCGACGTAGTACGGAATGACCTCCGGCCGCTCCGTGAACATCGCCGACCGCATGGCCATGTCCGCCATCCACTGGCTCGGACAGACGGCGGTCACACGCCCTTCTCGCCCGAGGCGGCGCTTGTGCTCGTGAATCCACCCGGTGCGATCGGTATGCGTCGTCAACGGCCAGCGTCCGAGCTGCGGACATGGTCCGCACTGCGTCTCGAAGCGCGTGCACTCCATCGGATAGAGGCAGCCGCCGGTGAACGGCGAGCAGTCGTGAAATGTCCATGCGACCGGCACCACGTGTGACATGAGCCGCATGCTGAGCGGCGAGAGCGCCGACGAAGTGTCGTGGCAGTGGACGACGTCGACCTGCCACTTCGTGCGCAGTCCGAAGATCAGCCAGTCCAGACTGAGATGATCGGGGACTCCCACGTAGTTCGACAGCTTGTCCAGCTCGCGCTCCAGCCACGTGAGACCGGGAAACATCCGCAAGTGATGTCGCGGCGGCTGCGTGTCGCGCGAATACAGGACGAAGTGCTTGACGTCGTAGTGCGGAGCAAACAGACGCACTGACAGCTCGGCAACCCGACTGGCGCCGCCACCGGACGAATCAGCCTTGCTGATGACTGCGACTCGAAGCTTCGACGGCTCGCTCACCGCACTGCCCACCAGATGACCGCCGTCAACGCCGTCACGAATCCCGACGCGAGCAGCGCGATGCCGGTTGGGAACGGATCCCTGCCGCCTTCGACGAGCGAATCGGGGTTGATGATCTCGATGCGATGCGCCGGCACGCCCAGCGTCAGGAGCTGCTCGAAGATGGCGTCGGCATGAATGCTCGCGACGATCACGCTGACGTCCGGCGTTGCCAGAATCGCCTGCGGCGCCCGGATCTCAACTCCCATCAGCCGGGTGCCTTGCTTCTTCGCGTCGCTGTCGACGAAATAGCGCACGTCCCGGGCCCGCGACAAGTACGCCGCTGCGCGTCGGCCGCCGGCGCCGGCGCCGAAGATCACGATCGGGTCTCCCGCGCTCACTCCCATACGTCGGCCCACACGTCACAATCGAGACCCGCTTCCTCGACCATCCGTCTCACGCTCTCCACCACCTGCGGGTTGCGAAACACGGTCACCACGAGGACATCCGGCTTCAATCCCGCAAGATCGTCGCAGCCGACAATCGGATACGTTCCGATCAGCTGTCCGCGCTTCTTCGGATCGCGATCCACGAACGCGACGACGTTCGCGCTGCTGAGATCGCGCTGTCGCAGAACGGCATACGCGAAGGCGCCGGCACCATAGCAGCACACCCGACGCCCATGCAGATCGCGCAGCACCTGACGCCAGCGCCGACGTCCTGCGCGCCGATCGAGCAGTGCATCGAAACCGTCCGCGCGCGGCTCGAGCGACAGCCGCCGGAGCGCGGCGAGCGCCGGCAGCCGTAATCGCTGCGCCGCCAGCACACCCGCCGGCCAGCTGGTGTCGTCGAGCCACTGTTCGAGCGCCAGCCGCGACGGACGCGAGATGCACGCGCGTGCGATGAGGCCCAGGCGGCGCCCGGTCTGCTTGCTCACCGAGGTGCCGAGGCCGAAAGTTTCGTCATGTTGCAGGGAGAGATAGGCCGATGCCAGCGTCCGCGGCGGATTGAAGGCGAGCTCGTGCCAGAGGCGTAGCGCTCGCGCGCGCCGCCGCTCGCCGTCGCCGCGCCGCGCCTCGAGTGCGGGTATCGCGTGCAGGACGCCCTGCTGAAATGCGTTCGTGTAGTTCCGGTGGATGACGTCCTCACCGGGCTGATTCACGCGCACCGCCCGCACGCCCGCCGGCGTCCGTACGTAGCCGGTCACCGACCCGGACGCGGAGTTGGTGAGCATTTCGTACGGCGTCACGAATTTCAGCAGCGTCGCGCGGTCGAAGGCATTTTCGTCCGGGCCGAAGGCGGCTTTGGTCACGTTCACCGGCTGCGCATTCAGAAACCGCAGCAGGCCCAGGTAGAAGCCGTCCAGGCGCACGGACGACAGCACGTGGGCGAGATTGTCCTGGATGGTTCCCCGCCAGCCGATGTCGACGATGGCCGCGCGTGTCGTCTCCCCGCCGATGCCACGTCCGCGACAATAGTCGGCCAGGTCGGCACGCTGCTCTGCGCACGACCGGCCCAGGCGCGCGCTCACGCGTCGATCGGCCAGAAAGCCTTGTATGCGACGGTCGGCCCACGGGTGAACCACCGGTTCATCGAGTGACAGCTCGTGTCGCCGGACGTCTTCGATCCATGCGTCGGGATCCACGTTGAGGCTCGCCAGCAGGCCGCGCACACTCTGGGTCGAGTACAGCGTCCACAGGCGCATCAGCGTCGTGGTCGTGACGCCGTCGAGCGAGGCGGCGAACGTGCTGCGACGGCTGACCTCCAGCACCGCAGAGTCCGCCAGCTGATGCCCGCTGATGGCGGCGATGCGATCGTGAATGGCCTGGAAGAACTCGCCTTCCCGCGTCAGGTAGTAGATCCGATCGTGACCGGCCGCCCGCGCGCGGTCGATCACGAACCTGATGAAGCCGTGGAAGAGCGGCGCGTAGTGAACACCTTGCTTGAAGAGCGCCTCCTGCTGACGACTCGTGAATCGTGTCTCACCAATGGCCGTCGCCAGCGGACGCGATTCGAGGGCTGCGCCACCGGCGGGGCGCGCGAGCGAAGGCGTCAGCTCACGCAGCATGACGGGCCCCTTCGGTCTCGGCGAGCGAAACGACTCTCAAGTCGGCATCTCTCGAAGCGTAGAGCGCCGCGAGGTCGTGGCGGATGGCCTGCGCGAACGCCATCGATCCGACGACGTAGGTGTGACAGTCGCCGGCCATGGCCTGATGCGGCGCGCGCACCGGCAGGCCGTCGATCGTCGAGCTCCACAACCGCTCGTTGCGATCGACGAATCCCCGAATGCTGACGCCTTCGTCCCGCAGCGCGGCCGCCAGGCTCCGTCCGGCGTCACCAGCACCGTAGACGAGACACTCGCGGACGCCCTGGCGCCGCGCGCGCCTGGCAAGCCGCACGAGCGCGGGAACGCGTCCCGCGTCGCCGCGGAGGTCGGTCCAGCGCGAACGAAGATAGCCCGGCCAGCGCGCGGTCACGAGGCCCTGCGGCCACAGAACCGGCACCACCATCGTCTGCCACTCGGTTCCAGTGCCCTCCAGGACGTCTTCCGGGGACGCGCCTGCCGCCAGCGGAGCCAGAGGGACCAGGCGCTCGCGCGCCGCGGTGCCGCTGTTGTGCTCGTGGGCAAGAGCGCCGATCCAATCCGCTTCTTCCGGCGAGGGAAGATCGATCAGGCGGTGGAGCATCTCGCAGAGACTGCGACGATCCTCGCGCGCCGAGAACGCGCGCTGCGTCGAAGCGTCGGTCTCGATCCACGCGCGTTGAAACGCGAGAATGCCGCGATGACAGGCGTCGACGGCCTCGTGCTGTTCATGCGGACACTGGCGCGCGGACGTCACGGGAGCCACGCCTTCCGGACGATCGAGATACCCGACCGTCGTCTCCCCGGAGACGAGCATCGCTTCGAGCACCGCGGCGTGACGCACAAGAGCAGGCACCAGATCGGATAGCGAGCCGGGACCGCCGACGAACGCCCGCACGTCTCGTCCCTCGAACCAGAGGCGCTCAACGCTCTCGGCACCGATGGCGAGGAACTGGGTCCAGCGCGTGTGGCTCGAACCGGACATGAGGCGCTCGATCGCCACACCTACGGTTCCGTGAAACCCCAGATCGACAAGGGCCACGCGCTCGGCGTCGCGGCAGCGGTCGTGAAGGAACCGGACAAGCCGTTCGCGGGCGGCGAGCCGATGCGCATCGATGCCGGCGCGCACGTCGGCGCGGCGCAGGTAGGTGGAGAGCACCGTCCGTGCATCCGTCGACGATGCGAGCGACGTGTCCGAGTGCGGCGCAAGAACGGGCGGCACCACGTCGATTCCGACCAGTGCCAGCGCCTCGCGAGTCGTGATGTGCGGGCGCGCACACAGCTCGTGGATCGCCCGGTCGTCGAAGCTGTCCAGCGACGGCAGCCAGACCGCTGCGCGGGACACGTGCAGCGGCTCGATATCGAGCCCGACTCCGTGCGCACCGGCGGCAACCTTCAGCAGCTCCGACAGGAGCGCGCCTTCTCGCATCAGCGGCCGGACAACCCGGATGTTGTCGGCAGCACACGCCGTCACGACGGAGCGGGCGAATGCAGTGAGAAAGGGACCGAGGACTGTCGCTCCGAGCTCGAACCACCAGGCGGCCTCCGCATCGGATTCGGCGCAACGGCTGGCCGCCAGCCGGCGCAGGGCGTCGAGTTGTCCGGCGCTCCCCCCGTGCCTGAGACGTTCGAGCGTCACTCTCTCGGCGAGACGTCGATCGGTCGCCGGATAATGCACGCTTTGCAAGCCCGCCTGACTGGCGCGTTCGACGTCCGAGCAGATGTTGTCGCCGACGTGCAGCATGTCGCGCCGCCGGATACCGGGGAAACGTTCCGCGAGGCGATCGAAGAGCTCACCGTTCCACTTCGCCCCTCGCCCGTCACTCGACACCAGAATCTCGTCGAAGTACTCGAGCGCACATCCGGCGCGCGTCAGCAGCCGCTCGAGATCGCGTCGCGTGAGATACATGTCCGATACGAGCGCCACGGGGATCCCATGCGCGCGAGCCCGCGTCACGAGACGCCAGATCGCCGGATTGCGGAAGCAGACCTCGGACTCGGTCTCAACCTCCAGATCGACGAGCTGCGCACGATGCGCCGCGGCAAACGGCATCGCCTCCCAGATGTCGGCCAGCGTGACTTCGGCAGGGCCCGATGGATTCTTCTGCTGGCGGGCGCGTTGCTCGGCGTTCAGCCGCAGCGATCGCACGTGTTCAGCGGTCAGGTGGCCGGGAAGCCAGCCACGCTCGAGGGCACGTCGTCCCATGAGCGTGAAGACGTCGTGCGGATGCGCAACGGCGCGGAACAGGAGGGTGTCGAAGATATCGAGGCTGAGCAGACGCGAGGCATCCAGCCGCGCGACGACCTCCGAATCGATGCCCCACGATTCTGGACGGGTAACGTCGGCGGACACGCCACGCACGTGCAATCGGTCGAAGGCGGACATGAAAGGACCCCGGCCGGAGTGCAACCGCGATGCCCGCAACTCACGAGTGGAACCGGCAGATTTCGGCGTATTTCTGCGCGCAACGCGGTTGGCGGTGTCGGCGAACCGGCCGCGTGGTCGCACGCCGGTCGAAAGACCGTCTCCGACAGAAGATCACTCGTGGATGCGACCCGCCTCGACGACGTTCGAGAATCGCCAGAGCTCGAGCGAGAGCGTGCCGACGATCAAATCGCCGTCGATCCACGCCACCCGGAAAGGCGCAGGACACACCAGGGTGACGACCTTTCCCGTCGGCGACGTCAGTCGAATCGCGTCAGCATGCGGATACGCGACCGCAGTCCACCCGTGCCGTTCCGCGCGATGCGACGAAGCGCCGAAGTCGTCGAGGGGAAATGGCTGCAGCGGCATGCCTGGACGCCAGCGCCAGCCCATGCTGGCTCGCCGGCGTTCGATCGATTCGTCCGGCCGGTGACCGCACGGCTCGAGGACGAGCGCGTCGCCGTCAGCGTCCGGATGAATATCGAACGTGTTGATCCCGGCGATCTCTTTCCGAGCGGCCTCGCCGGGTGCCCACGAACCAATCCCGGCCCATCCGCCTGCGCCAGAGGGCAGGCACGACCAGTAGATTCGCCCTCCACACCAGCTCCCGATCACGGGGCGGAACGGTAGCTCCTCGATAACCACGTCTTCGGCCGCCGCGCGTCGATACATCACGTAACCCGGCGTGATCCGATCCGGATCGGAGCGTCCATTTCCCCACGCGACGGCGCCGTCTGCGCCAAGCGGGAGCTCGCCGATGATGCCGCGCGGCCAGCGATGGTGCGTGCGCTGCGTCCCATCTTTCGTCACGACCGTGCTTTCAGTGCTGTGGAAGTGCACACAGACGGCACCGTCCTCTACGCTGTAGGCCACGATCGAACGCGGACTGCCCTGTTGCCGGATCCATTGAGGAAGAACCGCCATTGTCACGTGCAGCGCATCGAGACCCGTGGTCCCGCCGCCGACAGCAAGGGAGACGTCGAGAACCGCGTTGCCCGCGTGCGGGACGGACACGCGCTGCATGACTTCGCCGATCGCTCCCATGCACAGGTACGGAATCGCGGACCTGTCGAGCGGGATCAGCAGTCGCGCCGGTTTGGCGCCGGGGGTCGCGGCGGTCACCACGACGTCCACCGATTCGCCGTACTGATACCGCGGAGAGCGAAGTGCGCGCTCGAGAAGCATCAGTCGCGGCGACGCACCACGGGCGACACCAGATGTTTCGGGCAGCGTCCCTACACAGTCGAACCAGCGCCTCAGGCGCTTTGCGACCGCGAGTGCCATGGCGTCACGACGGTGCGTGACGGTCACGACGACATCCTCGCTGCGCGGAAGTTCGGCGGCAGGCGCGGGAAGCGCATCGGCTGCCGCGTGACCGAGCGACGCGTCGAAGAGCGCAACGCCCCAGCGCATCGGTTCGGGCAGCGCCTGCCAGGAGGCGCCATCCTCCGCCGCCCAGCCGGCCAGTTCCGCATCGCTGGCTGCAGCCGTCGTCGCTTCCAGGCGAATCCAGTCGAGCAGCGCGAGGGCATCCACCGCGAGGTGCCCGCGGTCAGCGCCGGTGCGCGCGACCGACGCCGGCGGAGTGCGACTGGCGCCAGCGTCCGGCAGCGAATCCGCCGCGCTGAACAGACGCCAGCGCAGCAGGCCCTCAGGCAGCGCGCGCATCAGCGCCGTATCGAACTTCGGCGCATGCGCGGCGGTCGCCGTCGATTCTCCAGCGGCAGCTGTCGCGCGGCGCGCGAGCTCATCGCGCGCGCTCTCCAGCGCCGCCTGGACGACGGCGGCGTCAAAGCCGTCGCCGCTGAATTCACGCCAGGCTGAGAGGGGATTCGACGCCGTTTCCGGAGGAGCGCCACCTGCCGCTGAAGCGGTGTCGCTCGAGGTGCCGTCCGCGCAACCGCTGTCCGGATGCAGTTGTCTCAGAGCAGAGTCGATCGCCCGCATCGCCCTGTCGCGCAGCTGTGCGCGATCGCTGCCGTTTCTGGTCGTACCCGTGGCATCGAGCCGAAGCCGCGTTGTGGGAGCAAGATCGGAGTGTTGCGGCGTCCGCGCAAAGGCATCCTGCGGCGTTCCCAGGATCAGTCCGGAGCCGTACAGGATTCCGCCACTCGACGCATTGATCACGCGTCGCCTGCTGCGCTCCATGCGGGCAACGAGCCAGTCGCGGAACGACACCATCGAAGTGGTCGTCCTGGTGTCTCGACCGCGCAGGTCGGGCTCCGTACGGCTTTCCGCGCGTTCGGTTTGCGTCTTCCACCAATCGGCCAGCGAGATGCCCAGCGCTTCGCCGCAGGCCCAGTCGAACTCGTAGGTGGTGCCCCGCGCATATGGTTGCCCGCCGGTGAATGCGAGGTCCGCACCCACGAGGACGATCGGATCGCACCCCGCCAGCACCGCAGCTCCGAACGCCGCGGTCAACACCGAGCCCCACATGTCGATCTGGCCCGCGTCGCACCCCCACTGCTGGAGCCACGGCCACGGGTGATGACGCGAGACGCGAAAGAACAACGTGCGTCCGTCGAAGACCTGCGTCGCGGATCGGTCGAGCGCGGACTCGGCGATGAGCCATGTGTTCGCGCACTCCGGCAGCCACTGAAAGTGGCGCGCGTTCGCAGTGCTCGGATCGGCGCCGACCACGAACTGCGGCGTGATCCCGGCGGTGAGGCACGGCCTGAGCGCCGTATCGACGGCAAAGACGACGGCGCGGTCGCGCAACTCGGCCAGCGCGGGCAGCGCGCTGTCGAGCGACGGACCCGCTGCCGCAACGATGGCCGGCACACCGCGATAGGTGTCGCTCAATGCCTGAACGTCGTGACCGTCGACAATCGCCGGCACATTGCGCAGCACATTGGCCAGATACCGCGGCGCGAACTTCCGCCGCGCCGCCGCGTTCGCGCGCGCCCCGGCCACGATGCCCTGCGCCACACGGACGGCGTCCGCGGTCGAGGGCCCCTGCAGCAGGTGCGGGTGCACCAGCATCGCGCAGTCGTCGACCACGGCGGGGAAGGCCCGCCACGCTTCGTCGGCGCCCTCGTATCGCGGCCCCACCAGGAGGCGCAAACGGCCGGAGTCGCGCCAGGAGGTCCAGTCGCGCCTGGCCAGGAATCGTTCCGCGCTCTTCGGATCGGGTTCGAGCGCCACCACCCGCGCCTGGCTGTTGCACCCTTCGAGCACGTCGAGGAGATGCCCGGCGCCGAAGCCGATGGTCAGGAGCAATGTCGGAATCCGCTGGCCCGACAGTGTCGTCGTCAGCCAGCTGGCGGCCTCGTCGAGCGACTCGGGTCGCTGATACGCGTCAGACGCGATCGGGCGATGTTTCGCGGCCGGCGCGCGACCGGAACTGGCAGGCATGGCGGGTGATTCCGCGAATCGTGCAACCGGAATGCCGATGGCCAGAACAGACACCGCAGCGGAATGTGAAGGATTTCAGGCGCGACGTGTCGGAAACCCGGCGCGCACGACGACCGTACGACGGCCGGGCGGCCACGGGGCGTCAGGACGCGCGAGGCAGCTCAGAGGAGGGCAACCGGCCGGACACGCGAGTCCCCATGATTGCGTCGATCTCCGCAAAGAGCGCCGCCGCCGACAGCGGCTTCGACACGTACCCATCGGCCCCGGCATCGAGGCATCGCTCGCGATCGCCGGTCAGCGCGTGCGCCGTCACTGCAACGATGCGGACGTGGCCGTTCGTCGCGCGCTCGCGCTCGCGAATGATATGCATCGCTTCGACGCCATCCATCTCTGGCATCTGCATGTCCATCAGCACGATGTCGAAGGTGGACGAGGCGAGCGCATCGAGCGCCTGGATGCCGTTGACGGCGACCGTCACGTGATGACCGGCCTTCTCGAGAAGAGCCATCGCCAGACGCTGATTGACCACATTGTCCTCCACGAGGAGGACACGCAGCGGCGTTCCACCACTCCTGCCTGTCACCTCGGACGGCACGGCGGCAGGTTTCCGGAGGTCGCGCCCGAGCGCCGCCAGGATTGCCGTGCCGAGTGCCCGCTGGCGTACGGGCTTGACGAGATACGAGGCGATGCCGAGCTCGCGGCAGCGCTGGGAGTCACGCGCCTCTCCCGACGAGGTCAGCATCATGATGGTCGTGCCGGCCGCGCGAGGCGCCAGCCGGCTGGCCACTTCGAACCCGTCCATCCCCGGCATGTTCGCGTCGAGGAGCACGAGGCGGAACGGCGATCCTGCGGCCGCCGCCGCTTCATAGGCGTCGAGTGCTGCCGCCCCGCTCGCGACGGTCACGGTCGACATCTTCCACTGCGCGAGCACCCGTTCGAAGATGCGGCGGTTCGTCGTGTTGTCGTCGACCACGAGCACGGAGAGTCCCGCCAGATCCGATGGAACCACGTCGGCGACCGGTACGTTCGCCACCATCACCGGCAGCGTGAAGGCAAACGTGCTCCCGTTTCCGGGAACACTCGTCACGCTGAGCTCGCCGCCCATCAGGCGCACGAGATTCTGCGAAATCGACAGACCGAGCCCGGTGCCGCCGTACTTCCTCGTCGTGGACCCGTCCGCCTGTCTGAACGCGTCGAAGATGACCGCCTGCTTCTCCCCGGGGATACCGATCCCGGTGTCCTGCACCGCCACGTACAGAACGCAGCGCGTTGCGTCCACCGGCTGCGAAGAAATCCGGACGACGACTTCTCCCGAGTCGGTGAACTTGATGGCATTACCCAGCAGGTTGAGCAGAATCTGGCGCAGCCGCCCGCGGTCGGCCAGCACGCCGGCCGGCACGTCGTCGGCCACATCCGCAGCCAGCTCGAGTCCCTTTTCGTGCGCCCGAAGCGCCAGTGTACGGACCGTGTCGTCGATGGTCTCACGCAGGTTGAATGCGGTGGGATCGAGCGCCAGCTGCCCCGCCTCGATCTTCGAGAAGTCGAGGACGTCGTTGATGACCTGCAGCAGCGAGTCGGCCGAGTTCTTGACCATCTCGAGATACTCGCGCTGAAGGCCTGACAGCTCGGTGTCGAGCGTCAGCTCCGTCATGCCGACGATGCCATTCATCGGCGTGCGAATCTCGTGGCTCATGTTCGCGAGGAACTCGCTCTTCGCGCGGCTGGCATCCTCGGCCCGTGTCTTCGCCGCCAGGAGCTGGGCATTGGTGGCGACGAGCTCCGCCGTCCGCGCCGACACCTCGCCCTCGAGCTGCTGACGGTGCCGCAGCAGTTCTTCGCTGCGGAGCTGAATCTGCGCGAGCATGTCGTTGAAGCCGGTGACGAGATCGCCGAGCTCGTCGTGGTATCCGTGGGCCACGCGGACGGAATAGTCGCGGCGATTCGACACCGCCCGTGCGGCGGCGGCGAGACGCAGGATGGGTCGCGAGATCAGCTTCTGCAGCTGCGAAGACAACGCAAACGCCACTGCCCAGGCCGTGAATACCAGCGGAACGGCAATCGTCGCGAGCCGGCGGATGCGCGCGTCCTGCTCGCTGCGATCGGCCTCGAGGTACACCATGCCGATTCGCTCGCCCTTCGAGACGATCGGTCGCGACACGGCCAGTCGATCGGACGAGATGGCGCGCTCGTCGATCCCCACCGGCAGCGTCGCCGTCGTCACACCAGCCCGCGTGTAGCTTGCAAAGTCGCCGACGGACGGCTTCGACAGCACGGCCCGCGTGACTTCTGTCTTCGCGGCCAACGCACCGAGGAGGTCCAGCGCGGCCTGCCGATCAGAGAAGGCGACCGACGCGCTGGTGTCTGCGGCGACGAGATCCCCGAGTGTCTCCAGGCTGCGCAGCTGCTGATCGCGGAAGCTCACGTAGTCGTAGCTGACAAAGGCGACACACGCCACGCAGAGCGCGCAGGTGGTGGCCGCCATGCTCAAAGCCGTGAGCTTGCGTGTCAGCGACAGGTTGCCGAGGAACGAACGACCACGCATGGAGATGAAGCCGCTGGCGCAAGGGCTGTGCCCCTGCGCAGCAATCGGCAGCGGTGATGAAGCGCGCGCAGTCCGTGCCTCGTCGGCCGTCGTGCACATCCCGGAGGCAGTGTGCGGCGGCGCACAGCGCACGCTCAGAACATTGCGGATTGTTGATCTTTGATTATGGAATCGTTGTTGATTGGGGTGATTGTTGATGGTTGAAGTATTGGGTGATTTTCGATCACGCGAATGAATCAATGAATCCCAAATCGACAATCAACAACGATTCAAAGATCAGAGATCAGAACCCGACAATCCGGTTTTACGCGGCGCTGACCTGGGCGTGCGAGCGTGAGTCAGAGGAGGCGTGTGCGACCGCGGCATCGCTCGGACAGAAGTCGGCGACGAGGTGCGTGAGGCTCTCCAGCGCCAGCGCGGCGTCGCCGCGGGCGCAGGCGCGCCGCGCCTGACGAAGAGCGGCGGACACACGGGCGGCCGCCACCGGACGCTGTCGCGCGCTCGTGATGCGCGCATGTCCGGTTCCCCGCATCGTGAGCCCCTGCGTCGTCAGCTCCTCGTGCAGCTTCTCGCCCGGACGAAGGCCGATGATCTCGACGTCGCCGGGTCGATGCCCGAGCGACTCCGCGTGCCGGGCAATGCGTGCCGCGAGGTCGCCGATGCGGATGGGCTCTCCCATGTCGAGCCAGAAGATTTCGGGACGACGAGCGATCAGATCGGTCTTGAGCACGAGCGAAACCGCCTCGGAGGCAGTCATGAAGTAGCGCGTTGCATCCGGGTCGGTGAGCGGAAGACGACCTCCTGCGGCAGCGCGATCGAGCAGGATCTCAGCGACGCTGCCGCTGCTGCCGAGGATGTTGCCGAAGCGCACGACGATGGGACGGAACTGCGCACCTGCTTCGCCGAGCACGATCAGCTCGGCAAAGCGCTTCGTGGCGCCCATCACGCTCCGCGGTTCGGCGGCCTTGTCCGACGAGATGAGCACGAACCGTGCGCCATGGTCGCGTGCGGCCTTTGCCGTCTCGAACGCTCCCAGCGCGTTGACACGCAGCGCCTGAGCGATCGCGGTTTCAGCGAATGTCACGTGCTTGTACGCCGCCGCGTGATAGACCACGTGCGGCAGCGCCGTCCGCATCGCGCTGCGCAGATCGGGGCGGCGGGTGACGTCGCCGAGCACGGCCACCACCCTCACAGCCGGGAACTCCCGTCGGATCTCCGTCTCGGCTCGGAACAGCAGGTACTCGCTGTGATCCAGCATCGTCAGCCGGGCCACGCCGCAGGCGGCGAGCTGACGGCACAGCTCGGCGCCGACCGATCCGCCCGCGCCGGTGACCAGTACACGCAGACCGCGCAGGGAGCGTCCGTCCTCGTCGCTCAGGACGCCGGCAACGTCGCGCCCGAGGAGCGTGGCTTCGACGGCGCGGTCAAGGCGCAGCACTGGAAGCTCCAGGAGGCGTCGACACGGGAGCCGCGGCACCCGGCAGGTCGAGGATCACCAGGTCGACACGCCGATTGCGGGCCCGGTGTGCCTCGGTATCGTTCGGATTGAGCGGATGGTACTGGCCGTAACCCGCAGCCGACAGACGGCTCGCGTCGATGCCGACACGCTCGACGAGCACAGCCACGATCGCCGAAGCGCGCGCCGTCGACAGTTCCCAGTTGGACTCGTACTTCGCTGTGCGGATGGGAACGTCGTCGGTGTGGCCTTCGATGCGGATGCCGTTGGGCACGTCGCGGAGGGTGTCGCCCACGCGCTCGATCAGCCGGCGCGCCTCGCCTGTGGCCTCGGCGCTTCCGGTCGGAAACGCGGCGTCGTCGGGCATGGAAACGACGAGACCGCGCGTGTCGCGGATCAACTCGAGGCGACGGGCGCCGATGGCGCCTGCGAGCTCACGGGCCAGGCGCTGTTCGAGTGCCGCGTCAGGAGCAGCGGTCGACGTCGGCGTGACGGTGGGCGGGGTTGATATGACTTTCGGCACGCGGGCTACGGTCGCGTGTCCGCTGGCCGGGATCGATACCCGATCCGGATGCTCGGCATGCGCGGCGTACAGCGTCATCGAGAAGGCAAAGAGCAGCGTCATCAGATCGGCGTACGAGATCAGCCAGCGATCGGACCCACCGCGCGTCGCCGGCAGCGCATGCCTCACGCGAGTGCCTGCTGATCCTGAGGCGACGAGGCCACCGACCCGAGCGACAGGCTGAGCGCCCCGTGAGCGATGTCTGCGCTCACCGCTGGCACTCGCCGCCGATGGGGGTCATGCTCGGCGCGGACGCCGAACGCGCGCAGCTTGCGCGCCAGCACCCGCGGATGCGTGCGCTGCTGGATGGCGCAGATGGCAACCGCCATCAGTTCCCGGCGCTGCGCGGCAAGCGCGGCGCGTTCGCGAAGACGGCCGGCGAGCGGCAGGAGAATCAGGTTTGCCGTGCCCACCCCGTAGACCGTGGCCACGAACGCGACGGCGATGCCGCCGCCAAGGCTGGCTGAACCGCCGAGACCGCGCATCACGTGAATGAGCCCGAGCACGGCGCCAAGAATGCCGAGCGTCGGCGCGTAGCCGGCGGCCGCCTCGAGCACACGCGCCGGCGATTCCTCCGCCGCGGCGCGCGCCTGCGATTCCGCGTTCAGGATCTCGCGCAGCGTCTGCGTCGACGTGTCGTCGATCGCGAACATCAGTCCTTCGCGCAGAAACGTGTCCTCGAAAGCTTCCGCGTCGCTGTCGATCGCCATCAGGCCATGGCGATGCGCCCGGGACGCGAGGGTCACGAGCGTGGCCGCGACCCCGTCGAGATCCTCCCGCACGCGGCGGAACGTGCCCACGGCAGCCCGGCCGGTGGAGATGACGTCGCCGAGCGAATAGGTGATGAGGAGGGCGCCAAGCGTGCCGCCGAACACGATGAGCGCGGCCGAGTACTGCACCAGCGTATCCGCCGGCACGCCGGCCAGCTTCTGCGCAGCCACCACCAGGCCCACGCCGAGCGGCGCGAAGAGGATTGCACCGAAGTCGAGCGGCGCGCGCCGCCCGCGGGTCTTCTGCCGTGAACGCATCATGCCACCGATCGCTCTTCGAGACGGTCCCATGCACGGATGAACGCGCTCAGCGGCCGCAGTCCTTCGCCGGCGAGGGCGTACATCCGTCGCATCTGTTGCAAGTCCTCCGGCGTATCCACCGTCACCCGCACGTCGGGACGCGCGAGCGACGCGGGCGCCGAGAGCCCGAGAACGGCAAATTGACCTTCGTGACGCCGCACGTAAGTCGTGACGTGCTCGCGGTCGACGGCGGCATCAATCAGCTGCGCCTGACGGTGCAGGGCGCGCGTCGTGACGGCTTCGACCGCAGCACCGTATGGGAGTCCGTCCTCACGCACATAGTCCGCGCCGCTGCGCCGAGCGGCGGCGAGCAGCCGTGCCGGCGCATCGATGTCGACCGCCGGATTGTCGGCCGTGGCGCGAATCACGACATCGAGGCGGAACTCCTCGGCACAGCGCACGAACCGATCGAGCACGTCGTCCTCGGCGCCGCGAAACACGGGAACGCCCAATCGCTCGCCCACGTCGGCAACCGCATCGTCATCGCCCCGAGTGGTCGTCGCCAGAATCACCGGTGCGGCTTCCGAAGCGAGCAACCGGATCAGGCACTGCTCCAGCAGCGGCCGGCCGGCAATCGGCGCCAGCGCCTTCCCCGGCAACCGCTGTGATGCCATCCGTGACTGGAGAACGATGGCGGCACGCATCAGGCCACCTCGCCGACGGGCAGGCGCGTGTCGAAGCCGGGACGCACGACGTTGGGCGCTTCGAGGAAGAAGGATGTCTCGAAGCTGGTCATCCAGAGCTGGTCGCGAAACGCTCCGATCTGCGGCGGCACGTGGCGACCAAGCGCGAGGCGGACGAGCATTTGCGGGAAATCGGCGCCCGCCTGGATCGTCAATGGGATGCCGCCGGAAAATCGGGGATTGATCTCGAAGATCACCGGCTCGGCGCCGCGCATGCGGCACTGAATGTTGACCGGACCAAAGAACTGAATGGCGCGACAGACGTCCTCCGCCAGCGCCATGAGCGACGGATCGTTCACCGTACGCCCGCGATCGATGACACCGGAACGAATCACCACGCGCTCACGCGGGACGATCGAGAGCGGCCGGCCGTCGCGGCCACACAGCACATCGAGCGTGAACTCAGGCCCTTCGAGGTATTCCTGGACGATGGGATCGGGCACGTATTCGAGAAAGAAATCCAGCTCGCGCGCCGATCGCACGGCAAACGCTCCCACCGCGCCGCGGCCGGCGCGAGGCTTGATGAAAAGAGGCAGTGCCGCGTCGGCGGGCACGTCTCCCCCGCTCCAGGACATCGCGGCGGACACACCGGCTGCGCGAAGGTGGCGGCAGGTGGCGAGCTTGTCGTTGCACAGCGTGTTCGCGGGCTCCGAGGAGCAGGCCACCATCACACCCTGCGCGTCGAAGGCCTCGCGCGCTGCGGCGAAGATCGGCAGCTCGTCGTCGATCGTCGGCACGACCAGGCGCACTCGTTCGGATTCGCAGATTGCCAGGATCTCTTCGATGTAGATCGGGTCCGACGACATCGGCACGCGATACGCGCGGTCGGCGACGTGCACTGCCGGCGACAGCGGGTTCACGTCGGTCACGATGACGGCTCCAGGCAGCCCGAGCGATCGGAGCGCGGTGCGGAAACACTGCACCAGCGGCACGCGACGCGAGCCCGCAGTGATGAGCACGTTGAATGCCCTCACGAGGCCTGCTCCAGCGCGACGTCGTTCGCGACGAAGGGGTCTCCTGCCGCAACATCGCGTTTCAGCGTCGAGCCGATGAGCGTGGTCAACGCAGACGGAGCAAGAGTCGTCGCCGGCCGCAGGGCAATCACATCGCCGGGACGGAGTCGTGTTCCAGAAGGCAGCGGACGCGTGGCATAGAGCCCGCGCCGGCTCGGGATCACGTTGGGCTGCTCGGCAGGCTGGCACATCTTGCGGCCGTCGCCGAGTGCGAGCCGCGTCTGCTCCATGGCCGCAATCAGCGACTTCAGCTCGGCAGGAGTGCTCGAGACGGCGCGATCGATGGCCTCGTGGTCGTCCTCGAGCACCAGGTGACGCTCGTAGAGACCGGCGCCAAGCGCAACCGCAGCGATTGCGGCATTGATGCCGACCGAATGATCCGAGAGGCCGACGGGAATGCGCAGGTGTTGATCGAGGGTGACGATGGCTTTCAGGTTCTGGGACTCCACCGGCGTCGGATAGGAGGAGACACAATGCAGCACAGCGACGTCGGTGGCGTCGGCCTTCCAGGCCACGTCGACCGCGTGTTTCACCTCGGCCAGCGATCCCATGCCGGTGGAGATCACGACGGGGCGCTGCGTCGATGCGGCGGCAGCAACCAGCCCGTCGAACGTCAGATCGCCGCTGGCGATCTTGAAGGCGTCGATGCCGGTTGACTGCAGCATCGAGACGAGCTCGAGTGAGAACGGCGTGGCCATCACCGCCAGCCCGCGGTCACGCGCCCGCCTGACGATGGCGCGATGAGCCTCGGCGTTCAGCTCGAACGCGGCAAAGAACTCGCGGAGCGAAGCCGCGCGCACGTGCGCCGGCGCGGGGCAGGCGGCCGCAACCAGCTCGTCGGCTCGCAGCGTCTGCAGCTTGATCGCACTTGCTCCCGCCCAGGCGGCGGCATCGACCATCGCCAGTGCGCGCTCGAGCGACCCGGAGTGATTCAGGCCGATCTCCGCGATCACGAACATCGGGCGCCCGCGACCGACCGCGCGGCCGCCAATTTCACGCAGCATCGGTTGTCACCATCGTGAGTTGGGCGAGCACCAGGGGCAGCTCGGTGATTGAAGCGATGGTCACGTCCGGCACCACCGTTCGGCCGCGGTCCGGCGATCGCTCTGCCCATCCGGAGTCGCGGCGGCGCGAACCTGCGTCGAGCCAGACCGTACGGATCCCCTGGGCGCTGGCGCCGGCGATGTCGCACGTCGTGTCGTCGCCGACGCAGACACACTGACGGGCTGCAAGGCCAATCGCGTTCATTGCGGCCTGAAACGCCGCCGCGGCAGGCTTGCCTCCGGTCGCATGCTCTTCTGCGTAAATCACAGCGTCGACCAGCGGCCCGAGCCCGAGCGCTTTCACCTTGCCGTGCTGCACGAGCGGCAGGCCGTTCGTGAGCACGACGATCCGCCAGCCATCGTCGCGCAGCCGTGCAAGCACGTCCGCCGAGGCGCGCGGCAGGCGCAGGTTCGGAAGATGTCCGCGATACACCGCGAGGAGTCCCGGCACGTCCTGTTCGTCCCATCCAAAGTGCGAGCACAGCGCCTGCAGCTCCCGGCCGCCGTGCTGCCGCCGCACCGACGTCATCACCGCAAAGGCGTCCATTGCCGCAACCGCCTTCGACTCTTCGACGTGGCGCGCCACGGCCATCAGACCGCTGTGCACGAATGCTTCATGGGGATACAACGTGTCGTCGAGGTCGACGATGATGCCGCGCGCGAATGCGTTGCGGCGGGCGGTCTCACGAGCGTCGATGCTCCAGTCGCGCAGCTGGCACCCGAGCGGCGAGAGCACCGTATCGGGCCGCATGTGGGGCCGCGTCATGACCGCCTCCGCTCGGCAAACGACAGCACGGCCGCTGCGGCACGCACCGCACCACGACCGTCCACCAGACGCATCGAGCGGCGTCGCAGGATGGCGCGTCGACGCGGGTCATCCAGCAGCGCGATGACTTCCGCCGCGGTCTGGTCGCCGGCGGCACGCAACGGCATCGCCACCGCCGCCCCGTGACGGGCGAAGGCGCGCACCGTCGGTGTCTGGCTGGCGACCACCGGCACACTGACCGTGGGCACGCCAAGCGCACAGGCTTCGTAGAGTGAAACGCCGCCGCCCACGACGGCGACGGTGGCGCGCGAGAACTCGTCGCCGAGTCCGCGACGCGGATTGATCCAGGTGACGTTGCTCGTCGGCGCTGCCGGTTCCACGGCGAAGCCGCCCGCGATCCTGATCTGCGCGCGCGGATCGGCAGCCGTAATCGCCTCGGCGATCGATTTCGCGATTTCGCGCCGCGGCCCTCCGCCGAGCGCCACCAGCACGCGCCGCCCGGTGTCGGCCGCACGCCGCCCCTTTGCCGGTGCGAGCGCGGGATCGAGGATCGCATAGCGCGCGCCGGTCAGCCCGACGCGCGTCGATGGCACTCGTGCCCGCCGCGTGACGCTGCCGTCGATCACGACGTCACCGCCGGTGAAGCCGAGGCCGAGGTCGTGAATCGTCACGACGACCGTGCCGGCGCGGCGCGCCGCCGCCACCCAGGGGCGGGTGGCCGAGGCAATCGGGTCGTCGACGACCAGCACGTCGGGACGCAGCAGCTCGACGGAGCGTGGCGCGCCGTCGGTCAGCACATCGGCGCCGAGCGCGATCGCCGTGTCCTGGACGTCGGCGGGCGCACGCAGAGAGAGCAGCGGGCGCACGCCCATGGCACGGGCCAGCGAGATGCTGCGCACCAGATGGCCGAAGCCGCGACGCGGCCCCGCGGCCACGCGAAACAGCACGCGCAGGTCAGATGAAGGAGTCATGAACGGCCTCGATGACGCGAGCGACAGTGTCCGGGCTCATCGCCGGCGACAACGGCAACGACAGGGTCGTATCAGAGATCGCTTCGGCCGCCGGGAACATCCCGCGCGCGTAACCGAAGCGCTCCTGGTAGTACGGATGCAGATGCAATGCGCGGAAATGAATGCTCGTCGAGATGCCGCGCGCGGCAAGCCGCAGCTGGAGCTCGTCGCGAGACACGCCGCCGGCACGCTCATCGACCAGCACCGTGTAGAGATGGCGCGCGTGGCGGTCACCCCCGCGTGCGGGTGGCGCGAGCCTCAACGGCAGTCCGGCAAACGCCGCGTCGTACGCCGCCCAGATGGCTTCACGCTGCGCGAGACGCTCTTCGAGCGCCGCGAGCTGATGCAGGCCGATCGCCGCCTGCAGGTCCATCATGTTGTACTTGAACCCGGCCATGACGACGTCGTAGTCGCTGCGGCCGCCGGGCGCGTAGCGCATCCAGGCGTCGCGGCTCATGCCGTGCAGCGACGCGGTACGGATGAACGACGCGGCCTGCTCGTCGCTGGTCGTGACCATGCCGCCTTCGCCGGTCGTCAGGTTCTTCGTCGCGTAGAAGCTGAAACAGGTGAAGTCGGCGATCGATCCGACCTTGCGGCCGTCCGCCACGCCTTCCACGCAGTGCGCGGCGTCCTCGATCAACCGCACGCCGTTGCGCCGCGCGAGCGTCTGGAACGACACGACGTCGATCGGCCGGCCGGCAAAGTGCACCGGCAGCAGCGCGCGCGTACGCGGCGTCAGGGCGGCAGCGGCGGCCGTCGGGTCGAGATTGAACGTCACCGGATCGACGTCGGCAAAGACCGGACGCGCGCCGCAATGCACGATCGTGTTGGCGGTCGCGCAGAACGTCAGCGGCGTGGTCACCACTTCGTCGCCCGTACGCACGCCCGAGGCGAGCAGCGAGAGATGCAGCCCCGCCGTGCACGAATTGAGCGCTACAGCGTATCCGGCGTCGGTGTACTCGGCGAAGGCGCGTTCGAACGCCGCGACCCGCGGCCCCGTCGTGAGCCAGCCCGATTCCAGGGTGGCAATGACTTCAGCGATCTCCCCGCGCTCGATCAGAGGAGGAGCGAACGGGACAGGGGTCCTGTCGATGGCACTCGGCGTCGGCATGCTCGGTGACGGGCACTTGTGCAACCTCGATACCAGCAGAAAAAGGCACGTATCCTCGCGTGATCCCGCGCACCTGCGCACGAGTGCACGCCCTGCCCCGGCGTGCGTCGAGCCGATGCCGGTCGCCGCGGCCGGCTGACCGACACCGCCCGTCGGCTCCCCGGCTCACCCTCATTAAAGAACCGGCGACGCCTCCCGATTACCCAGCCGCGAGCATGGCCTGCAAGGACGCGGGCCGCACGACACACTTCATGGAGGAAGCGTAAATGGCTTCGTTTTCAGTAGTCAGCAACATCGCGTCAGCCAATGCCCAGGCCAACCTGCAGACCAGCAACCTCGGTCTCAACAAGGCACTCACCCGTCTTTCGAGCGGTCTTCGTATCAACAGCTCGGGCGACGACGCGGCCGGACTCGCGGTGGCGAACGCGCATCGCAGCCAGCAGGCGATCCTGACCCAGGGTATCCGCAACGCCAACGACGGTCTGTCCGACCTGCAGATCAAGGACGGCGCGCTCAACAACATCTCGACGCTGCTCGACCGCATGGCGACGCTCGCCACGCAGGCGTCTTCGACGTCCAACGGCGCCGACATCACCAAGCTGTCGGACGAGTACACGTCACTCCTGAACGAAATCGACCGTGAGTCGAAGGTCGCCGGTCTCGATCAGGACGCCACCTTCTCGGTGTTCGTCAGCGCGGAAACCAACGTGGCCGACGGCGCCATCTCGGGCAGCTTCGACGGCGTCAGCGTGTCGAGCCTCGGCTTGACGACCACCGCGTTCACGACCGCCGGTCAGGCGCAGTCGCGCCTCGCGGAAATCACGTCCGCCATCTCGACGCTCGGCGACGTGCAGGGTGCGGTCGGTACGGTCGAGAATCGTCTGACCTACGCGATCAGCCTGGCGTCTTCGCAGCTTGTCAACAAGAAGGCCGCCGAGAGCCGGATTCGCGACGCCAACGTGGCCGAAGAGTCGTCCAACCTGACCCGGTACAACATCCTGAGCCAGGCGGGTATCGCGGCTCTCGCGCAGGCGAACTCGACCAGCGCGTCAGTGCTGGCGCTCCTGCGGTAGTCTGCGGGCGCCGCGGTTTCGCCGTAAAGAAACCGGCGTTCACGGGCAAGCGTGAGAATCGCGGGCCCTGACATACAGGGTCTCGCGATGCGAGCCGGAAGGGCGGTCATGCCGCCCTTCCGCGTTCTCCTTGAATGAGGGGTGGAACTGGCTTGATTCTGGCTTAAGCAGGCCGGTCAGCAACACGAGCACCGGAGACCAACACATGGCTGCCGTTACCTTCAGCGGCTTCAACAACATCGACTTCAACCAGGTGGTCACGGCCATCATGGCGCAGGAGAGCCAGCCCCTCACGGCTCTTCAGACGCAGAAGTCGGATCTCGACACACAGAAAACGGCCTTCGGCACGCTGGCCGGGAAGTTGACGTCTGTACAGAGCGCGATCGAAGCGCTCGCCTCCTCGAGCGGCGTGACCTCGCTCGCCGCCACCAGTTCCGACAGTGGTGTCGCCGTATCGGCATCGAGCGGCTCGGTCGAAGGCTCCTACGAGGTCGTCGTCTCAGCACTCGCGCGGCGCCAGGTCACCGCGTCGTCGAGTACGTATTCGTCGACAGATGCCATCGTGGCGACGGGCGGCGCCTTGACGTTGACGGGAGCGGACGGGACGAGCAAGACCATTCCCGTCGGCGCCACGATGACGGTCAAGGAGCTGGTCAACGCGATCAACAACACGCAGGACGCGCCGGTCACGGCGAGTCTCGTGCAGTCGACCCCCGGCAGCTGGCAGATCGTCCTCACCGGCCGACATACCGGTTCCGCCAGTGCGTTTACGGTTTCGTCCACCCTCTCCGGCGGTCAGGGTGTGACCTTCACCGACACCGACGGCGACGGCCTGGCCGGCAATACCGACCTGGACAACGTGCAGCAGGCGCGGAACGCCTCGCTGACCGTCAACGGCCTCGCGATCACCAGCGCGAGCAACGAAATCAGCGACGCGGTTCCCGGCGTCACGCTGACCCTGACGAAGGAAGACGCGACCAAGACAATTGGGGTGAACGTCACGCGCGACACCTCGGCGGCCACTGACAAGGTCCAGAGCCTCGTCACCGCCTACAACGATCTCGTCGGCTTCATCAACGATCAGCGCACGGCGGCGACCAATGGCCAGACCAGCATCGCCCGCGACCCGCTCATCAACAGCCTGAAGAACTCTTTGCGCGCCGCCCTGCTCGGCCCCTACGCCAACAGCGGCAGCTTCGAGCGCCTCGCCGCCGTCGGCATCGGATTCGACCAGACCGGCAAGATGGTGCTCGACAAGCCCACGTTCCAGAACGCGGTCACCGGCAACGTGGCCAGCGTCCAGAGCCTGTTCTCCGGCGACGATGGCCGCAGCGGCGCGTTCGGCGCGGTCGACAAGCTGATTACCGACTACACCAAGTCGGGCGGCCTCGTCGCGGACATCCGCACTCGCCTGACGGCGCAGATGTCGTCACTCGCCACGCGCATCGACACCCTCAGCGACCAGCTGGATCGTCGCAAGGAGACGCTGCAGAAGGAGTATCAGGCAGCGGACGAAGCGATGGCACAGCTGAACGCACAGAGCCAGTCGCTCTCCAGTCTCGGCGGCGAATACCGATTGTTCTAGAAGAGAGCGAGACCGCTGATGCCGGCGGCGCACGACGCCGCATCAGCCCTACTCGGCCGACCGGCGCGCGGCGCCGGCGTGGCTGCGACAGCATCGTGCCGCAGAAGGATCGGCCTGGCCGATCAGGAATTCAGGAGCGCAGCACCGTGAGTTCGCCCGCCCGAGGGATCGACGCGTATCGCCGTACGGAAGCGCAATCGGCATCCCCGATGCAACTGGTCATCATGCTCTACGACGGCGCGCTGCGGTTCCTCAGCGAAGCCAAGGCGGCACAGGCCATCGGCGACATGCCGCGGCGGGCGCACGCCCTCCGTCGCGTGGCCGCGATCATCGCCGAGTGCCACTCGACGCTCGACCTCGAGCAGGGCGGCACCGTCGCCGCGGAGCTCGATCGTCTCTACAGCTACATCAGCACGCGGCTCATCGACATCACGGTCAAGAAGGACGCGACCGCGATCGACGAGATTCACAAGCTGCTCACTCCGGTGCGGAACGCCTGGGCCGAAGCTGCCGCACACGGCGTCATGTCGGCCGCCAGCGCGGCGCCCACGACGACAACCCCCGGCCGCGTCGCCCTGCGGCCCTGATCACGCGAATGGACGCCGACTTTCACGCGATGCTCGCCGAGTATCGTGCCGGTTTGGACGCAGAGCTGGCGCTCCTCCGCCAGCTCGATGCGCTGTCGATCCGTCAGCGGGCGGCCGTGACCAATGGCGACGTCGGGGCACTGCGCGATGTGCACGGTGCCCGCGACAGCGTCATGCGCAGCCTGGTGGAGATCGAGCACGAACTGGCGCCGCTGCGCGCCATCCTGGCCGGCGAGCGTCAGCAACTGGCAGGCCTGCGCGAGTTCCAGTCCGTCGCCGCGCTCCATGCGGAAGCGGCGGCCATGGTGAACCGCATCATCGCCTCGGACGCACAATCGAAGGCCGCGCTCGAAGAGGCCGAGCTCGCCCGCCGTTCTGCCGCCATGGCGATGGAGAAAGGCGGGACGACGCTGCAGGCGTATCGCCGCGTCATCACCCCGACCGCGAATGCCACCCTCGTCAATCGACGAGGCTGACGGTTCACAATGCTCAATTCACGATGTCCAATGCCCAAGCTTGACTCAGGGCGTTGAGCGGGCTGCCGTTCCTCAGGGCGCTTCCAATTCACAAACCGCGACGGCCGCACCGGCCCCTACACGGTGAGCATGGGAGATGACTGTAAGGCCGAAGCGGCTCGTGTCGCCTTCTCAAAGATGCCGACCCGTTCGAGGCCGTCGGCTGGCGTCTCGATGGAGGCCCGCTGCGGTGAGATGTCGAGCATTGTTGATCTGATTGCTGGACAAGTTGAAGGTCCGGTCATCGACAAGACGGGACTGTCGGGTAAATGGGAATTCCAGATCTACTTCGATTCACCCAAGCTGTTGGCGCACGACCCGCCCTGACACCGTTCCCAACGGCGCTGCAGGAGCAATCAGGGCTGAAGCTTGAGGCCGCACGCGACCCGATCGACGTGCTGGCTGTCCAGTCCGCGCAACTCCCGACAGAAAACTAATGTAGTGGACCGTTCTAGTGATTTCCAGAGTGGGCCGCCCGTTGGTCGGCCTACAAGACTGCCGCGCGCGCCGGTGTGCCACTCACGGATTCGCCGATACAGTCCACTAGAGCCCGCTGTGCCGAAGCACTGATCGCTACAGAATCCGCCCATGCCCGTTAGCCCGATTCCCGTTTGGCACTGGGCATTCTGAATTGAGAATTGATCCCCGCCCCTACTCCCCGATGCCGTGGCTTCCGAGCCCAAGCTCCTGGTCGAATGCCTCGTTGACATCACAGTGCTTGCGCCTGCTCTTCTGGCTTCCTGACAATTTGAAGTAGAAGGTGGGCTCCCCGGGAATGCCGTCGCCATGCATCACGCGGTAGTGGTCGAAGCTCACGGCCGCGCTCGCCGCGTATGACTCGCCGAAATCGCGTGTCGCGACGACAACTTCGACACCGCCCTTCGGCTGGGGTATCACGCGGACGTCGCGGAGCACGCAGTCTGCGCCTTCCTGAGTGCTCAACGACTCGCGGTATCCAGCGTTCTTCGCGGCGGCGTCTTCGAACGGCACCACCTGCCAGCGCTTGTTGTCACCCTCGTCGGGAGCCTGCACATAGGCAGTGAAGAGGCTGTAGCCGTGCGCGTTGCCGTTGTCGCGTCGCGCCACCATGATCTGGGCGGGTGAGCCGTCGCCCAGCACGTCCACGACGTTGGGACCGTTCTTCAGTGGCAGCGGCGCACGAGTCTGCGCGATCAGCGTCGCAATACCGGCAAGGACCAGCGCGAAGAAGACCCTCGCGGTCGTCGCGAACGTGCCTGCGAGTCGGCCGGAAAGGACAATCAGCGACTTCATGAGCGTGTTCTGAATGCGCCGCCCGCAATCGAAGCAAGGTTCAAACATGCTGAAGCCGGCGCGTACCGGAGCGGCGGATTCGACTGAAGTCGGACCCGACGAATTTCAGGCGCTGAGGCGCACGGGCACGCCGTGACGAGTGGCGCGCGTGGCGCGGACGTCGACGCTTGCGCACAGGAAGCTCGCATCGTGGCGGAACCCGAGGCGATCGTACAACGATCTGGCCGGTGCGTTGGACGAGGCGACGAGAAGCGTCAAGGCGTCGTAGTCGCGCTCGCGCAACTGCTGGCAGCAGCGCCCAACCATTGTCTCGCCGACGCGGGCGCCACGACGCTCGGGGTCGACCGCGAGCTGCACCAGGTGCGCTACGCGCGGGGCGATATCGGTGATGAGGGCGAGCGCGCGGATCTTCTCGCCGTCGCGGAGCACCTGGGTCGTCTCCGGGTTGAGGACGCCGCAGCCGACGTGGGTCACGAGATTCCGCATGTAGCGCGACCACTCGCCCGCCGCATGATTCGGGGCGAAGAGGCTGCCGGCTGCGCGATCGTACGATCGCGACAGCAGCGCTGCGGCAGGCTCCACATCCTCGTCGCGCCACGCGTCGAGCGGGCCCGGACAGACGGGAGCCGGACGATCGATGAGCCGCGCCCACAGCCGCTCGGCGCGCGAGCGCGGTTCAATTGGCGATGCCTTCAGGCTCCGCGAGAGATACAGATGCGGCTCGACATGGAACCCGCGAGCGAGGAGTGCGGATTGGAGCGCGGTGGCGGCGTCCAGCGTCAGTGTGCGAACCGTGCCGAGATCGAGCGCGTCCGCCACCGTCAGGATCCCGTCAAGCAGCACGTCGGTCGCCTCTTCCGTCTCTGCGATCACGCCGCCGATGTCGATGCGATCCTGCTCGAGAAGGTAGTACGCCATCCCGCGGACGTGGCCGCTGCGATCGATGGCGACGAACCCCGGCAATCCCCACGTCACACGGGCATGCTCGATCTCGCCGCACGCGGCCAGCGAGTCCCACTGCAGCAGGTGCAGCCAGCGGCGCCGCTCGGCGTCGTAGATCGGCGCGAGCACCTCACCCGAGAGATCGGACCAGTCGCGAAGGATCATTTGTGGCGGCGCAGCCGCTCCGCAATCGCCGACACCGCGTGCGGCGTATCGGCAGCCGATCGGTTGGCGTCACGGATCTGGTTGTAGATCTCTTGCCGGTGCACCGGGACATCGGCGGGCGCGACGATCCCGAGACGCACGCCGTCGCGACCGACGCGCAGCACTCGCACCTCGATGCCGTCGCCGATCATGATCGTCTCGTGCCGCCGACGGGTGAAGACCAGCATGGCTAGCGAGGCTCCGCCGCGAACCCGCGAGCATGGAAACGGCGGCGCGGCTCCGCTTCGCCAGCCACAGCGCCTTCTTGCCCCGCTTCGCGGGGCAGGCCGTCCTGCGCGAGGCACACCTGCTTCATGAGTCGAAGTCCCAGCCGCGCATGCCGGCTACTCCCCGATCGCATAGTGCAGCGGGTAGACGCACGCGTTCGGCATCACCTGGCGGCCGATCATCCGCGCCGGATTCAGCACGATGGGCGCGCGCAGATTCACCGAGAGCTCGCCGTTGGCGCCGACGATCACGATCGCCAGCCATACGAGCGCGGCGTCGTCGCTCACGCCGAGCCGCGAGCGGTCGGACGCGCCGAGCTCGCAGCGATACGTCGGGAGCACGGCTTTCGGATCGATGACCAGGAAGCACGGTTCGGTCCCGTTGACCGCGTGCAGCACCTTGAGCGGCGCCTGTTCGGGAATGTCGAGCAGGACGAATTCGCGCACGGCCTCGTAGCCGGGCAGTCCGTCCGGAAACAGCAGGACGTCGTGCGGATTGACTTCCGCGTTGGCGAACCGGCTGCGAACGGTCAGACGATTGTCGGTCTGCTGGGCCTGGACGGTGCTCACTTGAGGTAATCCATCAGCGAGAGCTGCGTGATCTTCGTCGTCGTCGCGAGCGACGCGCGGTAGGCGGCGTCGGCCTGGCTCATGCCGGTGACCGCCTGCGCCAGGTCGGCGTCCTCAATCTTCGAGATGCGTGCCTTGCCGGCCAGACGGCGATCCGAGAGCTGGCCCTGGAGCGCTTCGATTGCCGACAGATTCGCGCCGTTCTTCATCTGCGCTGCGGAAACGCGGTCGAACGCGCCGTTCAAGCCCGCCATGGCCTGGCTCAGTCCCGCGTTGTCACCAGCGCGCGCAGCTGCGATCGCCTGGTCGAGCACCGTGAAGACGTCGTCGGTCGCGCTTCCCTTGGAGATGGCGGACCCGTCGAACCCGATAGTGGCGGTGCGCGTCTGATCGAGATCGACGCTGACCTCGCTGGTGGACCCTTGATACGCGGAGACCGTCGTTCCGGTGATCGTGAACGGCGGGTTCGTCGAACCGGCACCGGCGAACAGGTGGGCGCCGTTGAACGACGTATTGAGATCCGAGACCAGCGCCTGCTTGATGCCCTCGAGCGTCTGCGCCGCCGCCTCGAGCTGCACCGGCGTCCTGTTGCTGCCCTGCGCCGCGACCACGGTCGCCTGCGCCGCGGTGAGGCGATCGACCATGTCCGAGAGCGCCGTATCGAGCACCATCAGGCGGGAGTTCACCGAGTCGGTCGTGCGCTGGTACTGCTCGACGCCGGCGACTTCCGCGCGCACGCTGATCGCAGCGGCCATGCCGTCCGGATCATCGCTCGGCTTGCTGATGCGCTTGCCGGTTTCGACCTGCTTCTGGAACTCGACGAGACGCTCCGACGCCTGCTCCATGGCGGCAGTGGCGTCACGATAGACGGTGGCGGCGGTCATGCGCATGGTCGTGGTCCTGGGTTCGAGTCGGGTTACGCGCCTCAGCCTCGATACGCGTTCATCAGCGTGTCGAGCATCGAGTCGACGGTCGAGAAGTACTTCGCATTCGCCTCGTAGGCGCGCTGGAACTTGAGCAGGTTCAAGGCTTCTTCATCGAGCGAAACGCCGGAGACCTGATCGCGCAGCGTATCGATCTGCTGCGTGATCGACTGTTGCGTATCGCGCGCGGCGGCCGCCGCCTGCGAGTCGCTCCCGACGGTGTAGACCAGGTTCCCCCACCCGTCGCTCAGGGTCGTCGTCCCGTTGAGGACACGCTGGTCGCGCAGCGCCGCGATCGCGCGCGCCGCACCGTTGTCGCCCGGCTGCGCAACGCCGGCCGCGGCGATCAACGAATTGTCGCTGACGATGGCAGAGTTGACCTGAATGGCCTTGGCGGCACCGCTCGTTCCGACCGGCGGCGTCGAGTAGGTGAAGAACGCGGCGCCCGCATTGCCACTCAGGTCGAAGCCAGCCTGATGGACCCCGTTCACCGACGCCGCCGTCTGCGCGGCGAGCTGATCGAGCGACGCCAGGTAGGACGGAATCGACGTGTCGCGCACGTGCAGCAGCCCACCGATCGTGCCGCCGGTCAGCTGTGACGTGACGTCGACGCCGCCGGACGAGAGATTCGCATAGCCGTTGGCGGCGGTCGTCACGTCCAGCGTGTAGGTGTTGGCCGAGACGACGAGCGGTCGTCCGTTCGGGAGGGTGACATCGACGCCCCCTTCCGGGCGATTGATGACCCGCACGTCGGCGAGCTCGGACAGCTGGCGCACGAGCGCCTCCTGCTGATCCTGCAGCGTCAGGCTGCTGCCGTCCGTGCGGTCGGACGTCGAGGCGCCGACGATAGCGGCGTTGAGCTGTGCGATCTGCTTCGAAAGGTGGTTGACCTGGTCGACCGCCCCGCGAAGGCGGGCGTCGGCATCACGGCCGCTCGCCTCGAGCCGGTCGGACATCTCGTTGAAGGAGGTGGCGAGATCCTGAGCCGCGACCTGCACCTGCCGCCGCGAGACGCCGGAGGCCGGGTTCTGCGACAGGTCGGAGAACGCGTTGTAGAAGGCGTCGAGCTTGGCGTCAATCGATGCGCCGGCATCGCCCAGGCTGGTCTCGACCACCGACAGCTGGTCGGCCACCGCCGAGTCATACGCGCCGAGCGGCACCTGCTTGAGAAGCCGCGCATCGAGCAGCGTGTCGCGTACGCGGTGCACGTCCTGCACCTCGACGCCGCCACCGTAACTCGGAGGCACGGCCGCGAAGTCGACGGTCCGCCGCGTATATCCGGGTGTATTGACGTTGCTGATGTTCTGGCCCGCGATGTTCATCGCGTACTGCTGCGTCTGCAGCGACCGCGCCGCCATCGACAGGCTGTCGAAGAGACCGGGCATATGTCTACCCCCTGGTGTTGACCGCCCGCGGTCCATAGCCCGCCGACGGATCGTCGCGACGCCCGTATCCCGGGTTCTTGCCCTGCGCCTCGAGCGAGAGGCGGACGACGTCGAGGAGCGCCGTACCGAGCGAGCGGCAGCGGTTCAACGACAGCCGCGCGGCCTGGACTTCGCGACGGATGGCGTCGCGATCGGCCTGCGCGAGGTTGGGAGGAAGCGAGGCCAGCCGCCGCATGGCGAGCTCGAGGGACGCTTCCGCGCGCAGGAGCGCGTCGAGATCCGCAGCGGTCAGCGCCGCGGCGATCTCCTCCAGCGCCTCCCGCACCCGCCCGGTGCAGGCGGCAACGTCGCGGCCCTGGTCGGTCACTTGACGAGGTCGTCGATGATGGCGTCGGCCAGCGCGCCGGCGTCGTTTCCGACCTTCCCGGCGTTCAGCTTTTCGCGCATCCGATCGACCAGCTCCGTGCGGATGCCGGGGGCGTCGGTCGCCGCCTTGAAGGCCGCAGCCCGCAGCGCCGCGTCGCCGGAGAGCTCCACCCGATCCGACGAGGATGACGAGGGGGCCGCTGCCCCGCCCTGACGAAGGGGAGCATCCTTGCCGGTCCGGCGGGCGCCGTCGGCCGACTGGGTGTCGGTTGTGGGGCGATTTCCATCAATCTTCATCGTGAGCTCCAGCGAGGCCTGACGCGGTTCCTGCCCCTCTTCTCAATCGGCGCGAGACGCCCGGACCTTTAATGGGCCGAAACCGGGAGGGAAAGCGGATTCAGTGGCCGCCCATTCCGGTCAGTGACCTCGAGATGCACGTGCGGGCCGGTCGATCGGCCGCTGCTGCCGGCCTGCCCCACCAGCTGGCCCGGCTCGACCGTATCGCCCGTCGCGACCAGGGCGACCGACAAATGCGCGTAGCGGCTGGTGCTGCCATCCGGATGCTGGATGACCACGGTCGTCCCGTACGAACCCTGGGCACCGCTGAACGCGACCTTCCCACCTGCGGCTGCGGCCACGTCCTGACCGTACGCCGCCCGCAGGTCGACTCCTTTGTGAAACTTCGTCTCTCCGGTGAACGGGTCGCGACGCCACCCGAATCCGGACGTCACCGTGCTGCTCTTCGCGTCCGATATGACGGAGTCGGTATCGAGCAATTGGCGTCCGACGGCAACGGGATCGAGCACGGCGACGGGATCCAGCGCTGTTCCGCGCATCCGCTCCGCCGCGTCCATGACATCCGAAGCGCGATCCGCCGGACTTCCCGGCAGGTCCAGAGGTACCGTCGCTGCGGTGTCCCGTGCACCGTAGGCCGGGTTCCCTCCAGCCCGGCGTGCGACCGCCCTACTCGCCGTCGCGTCGACCGGCGTCTCATCGCCATCCGGAGACGATGTTCCCTGCATGCGATCGAAGGCGGTCATCAGCTGGCTGCTGAGGCCGAGTCCCTGCGCGCGCGACATCTGCTTCGAGAACTCGGCGTCGATCGTTTCAAACAGCGCCTTGGCGCCGAAGCCGTCGCTGTCTTCCTCGCTGTCGCTCTCCCAGTGACCGGTCTTCCGCATTTCGGCGAGGACCTGATTGAGCAGCATCGACTCGAACTCGGACGCGAGGCGCTGCAGCTTGAGGCGATCGGCTTCGGGCGAGACACTCGTCGCGTTGGTTTCGTCCGCCGCGGCGCGCGCGCGGGCGACGAGCGCCTCGATCGGCGTGCTCACAGCACCACCACTTCGGCGCGCAGCGCGCCGGCCGCCTTGAGCGACATCATGATCGTGATGATGTCGCGCGGCGTGGCGCCGAGCACGTTCAGCGCGCGCACGACATCGCTCAGCGTCGCGCCGGGCTCCAGGTTCACCATCTGCGCCTGGTTCTCCTGGACGTTCAGGTCGGTCTGCGGAACCACTTCCGTCTTCGCGCCGGAGCCGGAGAACGGAGACGGCTGCGACACCTCGTAACGCGTGGCAATCCGCACCGACAGCCGGCCGTGCGCCACGGCCGCCGGACCGATACGCACGTCGCCACCGAGCACCACGGTGCCGGTGCGTTCGTTGATCACGACCTTGGCGGCGACGTCGAGGTCGATCGGCAGCGGCTCGATGCGGGCGATGAGCTCGGGAATCTCCGAGCGGTATTGCGCGGGCACCTGGATGGCCACGGCGCCGGCGTCGAGCACCTTGGCGCTACCGGCACCGAGCTCCTGATTGAGCGCCGCGGCGACACGCCGCGCGGAGACGAAATCGGGCTCGTGCAGCGCCAGCCGGACGACGTCGGCCGCGGGCATGCCGTTCGACCGGGTGATCTCGACGAGTCCGCCGCCCGGCACGCGTCCGACCGTCAGATGATTCACCTGCACGCTGTTGCCGCCGCCGCCCGCGCCGTAGCCTCCCAGCGTGAGCGGCCCCTGCGCCAGCGCCACCGATGATCCATCCGGGCCGCGCAGATCCGTCGGCATCAGGATACCGCCCTGGAGGCTCTTCGCATCGCCAACCGACGCCACAGTGACGTCGAGGCGTGCGCCGCCCTGCGCGTAAGGACCGAGCTGCGCCGTCACCATCACGGCGGCGATGTTCTCCACCTTCAGTGCCGTCGGCTGCACGCTCTGCCCGAACCGCTCGAGCATGGTCGCCAGCGTCTGGGCGGGGAAGATCGTCTGCTTCTTGTCGCCCGTCTTGTTCAAGCCGACCACGAGGCCGTAGCCGATGAGCGGCATCGACGCCTCGCCCTGGATAGACGCGACGTCCTTGAGACGAACGGCGGTGGCCGGCACCGCCGGGACCGCGGGTTGCGCGGCAGAGGTGGGCGCAGCGGCAGTCGCCGCGGCCACGTTCGTCGCCGGCGCCAGAGCCACCGGCGCAGGCGCGGCGGCAATCGGCGTCTCTGGTGGTGCAGGCGGCTCCTGGGCAGATGTGACCGCCGTAAAAAGAGCGCCGAGCAGGATGAATGAGATTGATAGCCGCATAGTCGTCTCTGCTGTCGTTCTGGATTCCGTTCTAAAAGAGCTTGTTGAGAATCTTGATCACCCACCCCGGCTCGAGGTTGTCCTTCATCAGCCCCTTGCCGAAGTAGCGAATCCGCATCTGGCCGATGGCCGTCGACGGCACGACGTTCGCCGTGTTGATGTCGGCGGACCGCACCACGCCGGTGAGCACGAGAATCTGGCGATCGCCGTTGATCTCGATCTCGCGAACGCCCTGCACGAGCAGGTCGCCGTTCGGCATGACGTCTTCGACACGGGCGGTCATGACCGCCGTCAGCGATCCCGACCGCGACGTGCTGCCGCCGCCCTGGAAGCTGGTGTTCGAACCGGTCGTCAGCAGGTTCGCCGGGTTGATCGCGCTCGGCAGCTTCGACTCCAGGCCGAACATGCTCGATACGCCCGCCGTGCCGTTGCTCTTCTTGTCGAGGCTCGCGTCGGCGGAGCCCAGTCCGGCCACGCTTTCCACGACCTTGATCGTGACCAGATCGTTCTTGTGACGGGCGCGCAGATCGCTCGTGAGCCCGGCCATCCACGTCGAGTTGCGCGTTGCCCCTGCATCGGCGGTCGCTGCCGCGCGCGCCTCCTGCAGGAACTGCTGGAGCAGTACGTCGTAGTTGTCGACCGGCGCCTTGTCCGCGCTCTTCTTCTTCTCCGCGAAGACCGGCGACGCGCACAGCGCGCACAGCATCAGGACCATCAAGGACTTCATTCCACGATCTCCACGGCTCCCGGTCCGACGATGCGCGCGGTCAGCAGCCGGGAGCGGTGCGGCTGCATGACGCGAATGACGTCTCCCACCTGCCCGCTGCCCGATGCGATGCCGGTGGTCGTAATCGAAACAGCGCCGACGCGAATCGTCGCGTCCACGCTGTCGCCCGACTTGATGAGCGGCGGCACCCGCAGGACGCTCTCGGTGAGCGCCTCGCCGGCGACGATGTCTCGACGCGCGCGCAGTCCATTCACGCTGCCGCCGGAAAGCAGGGCGCGAATCGTGACGCCCGACAGCGTCTCGTCGCTCAAGCGAATCGCGCCGGCGTCGATTGCCTCATCACGGGCGATATTGCGGCTCGCTCGCGGATACGAGGCGGTGACCTTCACCGTCGCAACCGCGAGACCACGCCTGGCCCCGTTGACCGAGAGCACGAACCGCGCAGGTTGTCCCAGCCGAGCCGCCGGATCAGGCTGCGCGCTCAGGCCGGCTTCCCCACGCACCTTCGTCGCGACATCGACAACGACGATCGACGCGGACACGCCGACGTGCGCACGCACCGCCGTCGCGATCGCCTCTTCCGGCGTCACCGCCGTGGAGGCGGACACGCTCGCTGTCACCGCCATCGTCAGCACCGCAATCCACTTCATCGTCGAAACCTGATCCCCGATCCCCGATGGCGTCTCTCGCCTATCTCGCGAGGCTGTTCACCTGCTGCAGCATTTCGTCGGCGGCACGAATCACCTTCGAGCTCGCCTCATACGCGCGCTGCCCGAGAATCATGTTCACCATCTCCTCGACGACGCTGACGTTCGAGTCCTCGAGGAAGCCCTGCGCCACCGTGCCCATGCCGTCCGAGCCGGGAACGCCGGTAATGGGATCGCCCGATGCGTTGCTGACGACGAAGACGTTGCCGCCGCGCGCCTCGAGGCCGGCCGGGTTCTGGAAGTTCGCGAGCTCGATGGTGCCGACCTGCTGCGGCGGCTGCCCCGGAACCGCTGCCGAGACGATGCCGTCCTTCGAGATGCTCACGCTGGTCGCATTCGCCGGAATCGTAATCGCCGGTTCGAGGGCGTAGCCTTCGTTGGTCACGATCTGCCCGTCCTGATTCAGGTGCATCGTGCCCGCGCGGGTGTATCCCGTCTCGCCGCCGGGCAGCGCGATCTGGAAGAACCCCTGCCCTTCGATCGCGAGATCGAGCGGGCCGCTGGTCGAGCGCAGGTTGCCGGTGCTGAAGTTGCGTGCGGTGGCGACGACGCGCGACCCGAGTCCCGCGTCGAGACCGACGGGCGACTGTCCCTCTGTGGACGTCGGCGAGCCGGGCGCCTTGATCTGCTGATAGACGAGATCCTCGAACTCCATGCGCCCCTTCTTGAACCCGGTCGTGTTGACGTTGGCCAGGTTGTGGGCGACGTTGTCGATGTTGGCCTGCTGAGCGTTCATGCCGCTGGCGGCCGTGTAGAGGGCTCGGATCACTGGATGTCTCCTGATGCTTGCAGTGTCGTTCGCAGTTCGAGGTGCTCGGTTCTCGGTTCGTGTTCGGTTCTGAGTTCGTATTCCTGTTCGGCTCTTGGTTCGGTTCTGCGTTCTTGGTTCACGTGGGGTCCGGCTTCCCTGGCCACCGCTGCGTGAAGCGCGAAGGTGGCAGCCGGACCGGGCCCGTTCCGGCTGAAGTCGGAACCGACGAGTTATCGCCTTCCCAACTCCGTAATCGCGCGCGAGTCGACGTCGTTCATCAGCACCGAGATGCCCTTCTGGAGCGCCTCGAAGCTGCGCGTCACTTCCGTCAGCATCGTCATGCGGTCGACGGTCGTGACGTTGGCCTGCTCGAGCGAGCTGGGCACGAGCACCGCGTCGGACGCCTTCGGCGTGAAGTTCGGCAGCGTCGCGAAGCGCGAGCCGCTTTCGCGCACGAGGTTCTGCTCGTCGATCTGCCAGACCTGAATCTTGCCGACCGGTGAATCGTCCGAGGTGATCGTGCCGCTGGCATCGATCGCCAGGACTCCCGTTCCCAGCTTGATCGGCTTGTTCTTCGTGTCGAGGACCGGGTCCCCGTCCACGGTCGCCAGCATGCCGTCGCTGCGCCGGGTGAAGTTGCCGCTGCGCGTATAGCGGATGCCCGCTGCCGTCTGGATCGCGAAGAATCCCTGTCCGTCGATCGCCACATCCAGGCTGCGGCCGGTGTTCGTGATCGAGCCCGGCTTCAGATCCGTCCGCGTTCCGCCCGATGCGACATCGACCGCCGAATCGAGCTGCGACGCGAAATCGCGCTCGGCGACAAAGCGCGTCGTGCGCTCGGTCTTGTATCCGGCGGTATTGATGTTCGCGAGATCGGCGGCGATGCGGTCGAGGCTCTGCAGCCTCGCCTGCATCCCGCTCAGTGCGCTGTAGGCGCCGCCTGGCATATGCCCTCCCCTGCGCCGGGCACGAGCAGGTTCGTCACCTGCGTCGGACCTTCGACGCGTACCCACGTAAACCGGTCCCACTGTGCGTGCCGCATCGTGACGGTGCGATCCGCGATCGCGGTGTCGGCGACGTACGACGCGGCGTCGTCGATCCCGCCGACGGTCAGCACGTCCGCCGCTGCCGCGTCCTTCGCGGACGGCCGATACTCACGCAGCGCGCGCAGCCACACCTCGTCGTGCACCAGATACACCTCTGGTGTCCATCCCGTCAGCGTGTGCATCGCGCGAACGGCGCTTCGCGGCACGGGTGCCGCGCAAATGACCTTGATGCGCTGCTGCCGGGCGTCGACGTCGAACGGCACGAGCCCCAGGGCCCGAACCGTTTCGGCCGGCAGCGAGCACGGCCCCTGACTCACCCGCGCCATGTCGAACGAGGTGAAGTAGCTCACGTTGGCCTGCGCCGCGAGCGCTCGCAGCAGCTGATCGCCGCGCACGCGGCCCAGACGCTGGAGCTCGGCGCCAAGCCGCAGGCCCGAGATCTGCTGGCTCTGGAGCGCCTCGGCCAGATCCGCTTCGGTGACCGCATGCAGGTGACGCAGCAGCACGCCGAGCCGCAGCGGACGCAGCGGCATCGTCGGGGCCGGCAGCGCGGGGACGTCGAGCCCCGCACGTGCGGCGGTCTGCACGCATCCGCGGGAGCAGTACCAGTGGCCGTTCAACCGGATGCCCGACGCCCAGCGCGGCGCCAGCCGCTCGGGACGCCACCGGCCGCACGAAACCTCAGCACACCTCGGCATTGCCGGCCTCCGGACGCAGTTTGTCGAGCAGCAGGTGCAGCAGCACTTCGCCTTCCGACACCTGCTCGGTCGCGGCGATGTCCTGCACCGAGCGGCCATGGCCGGCCGCCGCGGCGATGCGCTGGCGAGCCGTCGCCACCGCCTTCGGCTTCGTCTCCGCGGCACCCGCCAGCCGCGCGACCTCGAGGGCGACGCCGCGCAGCCCGTCCTCGGCGGTATTGGTCAGGAGGGAGAGTCCCGCGTGCAGATGCGTGAGGCGCTCCTCGACGCGTTGAAGCGCCAGACGCTGCCGCCGATTGATGAACAGAACGCTGACGATGACGAGGAGACTCGCTCCTCCGGCAATGAGCGCCGACAGCGCCGGTGCCGGCAGCGATCCGAGTGTGGTCATCAGTTGTTCGGTCACTTACGCCTCCATGGAGCGCGCGCGCTCGGATTGACTGGCCACATCGAGAATGCGCACGCCGTAGTTGCCGCCAACGATGACGACTTCGCCCCGCGCGACGACGCGGTTGCTGACGAGCACTTCGACCGGGTCGTCGGGCGAGCGTCCCAGATCGATGACCGAGCCGGGACCGAGACGCGACAGCGCGCGAATCGGCAGCTCGGTGTGTCCGAAGCGAACGACGACCGGCAGATCGATATCGAGGATCACGTCGATGCGGTTTCCGACGTTGTCTTCGCGGGTCAGCCGGGTGCCGGTCGCCTCGACCCAGCCCGCCGCAACTACCAGCGGATCCGTCAGGCCGGGGGCCGCGATCGCGTAGGCGGTGAATCCGTTGTCCGCAGAGACGACAGCGGAACGCGGCTCGAGCGTTTCGAGCTTCAGCTCGACGCGCTCGCCATCGGTTCGGACGCTGAGCGCCGTCGCCGCCTGCGACAACGCGTTGCGCAGCAGGTCAGAGACCGTCGCTTCCTCGACGCCACCGGCAGCGCCGGACGCGAGCCGGGCAAACAGCGCTGCCCGTTCGTGATCGATGGCCACCGCCAGCAGCTGTGATGCCTCGTCGGCGACACTGAGGGTGGCGTACCACTGCCGGTCGCCGGGAAATCCGGCTGCCTCCAGTGTCGGCGTGGTGTTCGTCAGCGTACCGACGACCTGCGTCAGCTCGTCGACAAATGCCTGGACCCGTGACTGGTGATCCGTACTCATCACATGCCCTCACCGACGTGCTGACCGCTCGTGCGCTCCACGCGCACGGCCGTGCCCGCATCGGTTGTGGTGAGCCGGCCCACGAACCGGCGAATCTGACCTACGTGCACGTCGACCGGGCTCGACGCGGGATGACCGAGACTGATGATGTCTCCCGGCTTGAGGGCCAGGAGATCGCGCGCGGGCAGACGCGTTTCGAGCAGCGTCGAGACCGCGAGCGGAATGCGTCCGAGGTTGGTCGCCAGGCGTGCCTGCTCCACCGCCGTCGGCTGACGGCGCGCACGTTGCCAGCCCTGGGCGAACTTCTCTTCGAGCGCCTCGATGCCGGCGGCAGGAAAACAGAGGCTGACGGTGCCGCGCATCTCGCCGATGCGCATCTCGAAGGCGAGCAGGATGACGACTTCGTTGGGACTGGTGACGCGCAGCATCTGCGGCCGCGTCTCCCGATCCTGGAGCCTGAACTGCAGGTCGGCGATCGGCTTCCACGCTTCGATGAGATGCTCCAGGAGCAGCTTCACCACCGAGTCGAGGACGTTCTGTTCGATCTCGGTGAGCGCGCGGTTGGGCGCGGGCGTCTGGCCGGTGCCGCCGAGCATGCGGTCGACCATGGTGAACGCGATCGACGGATTGATTTCGAGCGCCGCCAGTCCTTCGATCGGCGCCATGGCGAAAGAATAGAAGGCCGTCGGGTCGGGCAGCGACATCAGGAATTCGCTGTAGGCGAACTGCTCGACCGACACGATGCTGACCTCGGTCACCGCCCGCAGAAACGCTGACAGAGACGAGGAGAGATTGACGGCATAGCGATCGTGCAGGAAGTGCAGCGATCGGAGCTGCTCCTTCGAGACGCGATCGGGACGGCGGAAGTTGTAGCGCGTCACGGATTGATCGCCGGATTGGCCCGCACGGGCAGCCTCGTCGCTCTTGCCGGCGGCCGCGAGCAGCAGCGCGTCGATCTCCGCCTGGGACAAGGTGCGCTTCACCGCGCGCCTCCGTCGAGGCCGAGTGACTCGCGCAGCAGCGTGCGCAGGCGCGAGAGCGCCAGCGACCGGAGCTGCGAGACACGCGACTCGCCGACGCCGATCACCGCACCGATTTCAGCGAGCGTCAGCTCTTCCTGGAAGTACAGCGACAGGATCTGGCGCTCGCGCTCCGGAAGTTTCAGGATGGCGCGCGCCAGGTGCTCGCGCAGTTCCTTCCGTTCGAGCTGGGCGGATGCCCCTTCGCCGGGGTCGATGCACAGCTCGAGATGGCTCAGGCCATCTTCGGCCGCGCTGTCGAGCGACCGGACGGCGCCAATCTCGAGGGTCCGCAGCTGCTCGATCACGCGGTCGTATTCCGCGGTCGAGAGCGACATCTCCGCGGCGATCTCGGCCTCTTCCGGCTCCCGTCCGAGCTTCCGGCGCGACGAGGCGATTGCGGCGTCGACATCGCGGCGCAGGCGGCGCAGCGAGCGCGGCGCCCAGTCGAGATCGCGCAGCGAGTCGAGCATCGCGCCCTGGATCCGCCGGCGGGCGAACGCATCGAAGGGGACGCCGAGCGTCGGCTTGTAACGGGCCGCTGCGTCGATGAGGCCAAGGACGCCAACGCTGATGAGATCGGAGATCTCGACCTGCGAGGGCAGCCGCTGTGCAAGCCGCTGCGCGAGCGTCTTCACCAGTCCGACGTGCTCCATGACGAGACGGTCACGCGTCTCGTTCGCCGGTTCCACCGGCGCAGGCGGAGTCGCCGGGCGCGCAGCCTGGCGTTGTGAAGTCATCGTCCGCACGACGTCACCTTTACGAAGAGAACGAGCCGGGGATTCGGAACCGCGGTGCGCCATGTCATGCGACCGCTCCACTCGCGGCGGCGTCGCCGGCGACCCATCCGGCGAAGACGCGCGGCGTCGCGACGTGCAGATCGTCAGGCACGCGCTGGCCGACGCCGAGATACGAGACCATCAGCCTCCGCTCGCGCAGGAACGAGACGAGCGGCGCCAGCGAGTCGGTTTCGTCGACCTTCGTCAGCACGACGCGCGACGGCTGCGCGCGCGCGAACCGGTCGACGATCTTCTGCATCGTCGGCAGCGGTGTATCCGCGGCGAGCACGAGGTGCGTGCGCGCGTCGGACCGCGTGGCGACGACGCGCAGCATGTCTTCGGCGCCGTCGTCGGTGTGCGAACGGCCTGCGGTATCCACGAGCACCGGCACGGCTGCCGCTTCGAGCGCCGTTTGCAGCTCATACGGCGTGCGGGCGACGGAAAGCGGCGAACCGAGCAGGTGCGCGTAGATCCGGAGTTGTTCGACGGCACCGACGCGGTAGCCATCCGCGGCCACGAGTCCGAGGCGGTTGCCCCGACGGGCCCGCTCCTGCGCGGCGATCTTGGCGATCGTGGTCGTCTTGCCCACGCCGGGCGGTCCCACGAAGACCTCCACCGGTGCGTAGGCATCGTCGTGTGCGACAAGAGGTGCCAGCTGCTTCGCCAGGGTGGCTGACAGCGTCCGCGACGACACGCCGCGACGGCGTTCCGCGGGATGCGCGGCGGCCACCTGGCGCGCCAGCCCCGCATCGAGGCCCGTGGCTTCCAGGCGGGCGGCAATCGCGTCGCGCGATCGGCGCTCGATTGGCGCCTCGGCGTCTGCGGCGGCATGTCGGTCGTCCGTCACCGTCGGCCGGTTCGCCGCCGCCGTGATCTCGACGAACTTGCCGCCGAACCACCCGCGCGGACCGGGCGCGGCGACGAGCCGCGTCGAGAGCACGAGCGCCTCGGGACCGAGATCCTCGCGTACCGCGCGGAGCGCGTCCTGCACCGTTTGCCGCTGATATCGCTTCAAATACATGTCAGTCGAGCGTGGCTACGGGAACGACCTGGATATGTGGTGGCACCTCGGCGTGCGACAACACACCGAGATGCGGCAACACCCTGGAGAACATCCGATGCAGATGCGGCCTGAGTGCTGGTGAGCAGAGGAGCACAGGTTGTGCCACCGCCTGTTCGAGCGCGCGGGCAATGCGGCTGGCGATGCTCTGGGCCTGCTGCGGGTCCACCGCCAGCACCGCGCCCTGCTCGGTCTTGACCATCGATGCCAGCAATCGCTCTTCGAGCGACGGCGCGACGCCGATGACCGGGAGCTCGCCGCGGTCGGTCTGATACGGCTTGCAGATTGCGCGGCCCATCGCGCTGCGCACGGCTTCCGTCACCGCGTCCGGATCCTTGGTCATCGACGCCGCGTCGGCGAGCGATTCCAGAATCGTCACGAGGTCGCGGACCGGGACCCGCTCGCGCAGCAGCTGCCGCAGCACGCGCTGCACGTCGCCAAGCGACACGATTTTGGGCACCAGGTCCTCGACCAGCTTCGGCGACGTCTCGCTGACCTTGTCGAGCATCTCCTTCACCTGCTGGCGACTCAGGAGATCCGGCAGGAACGTGCGGATCGTCTCGGACAAGTGCGTCGAAAGCGCGGTCGTCGCGTCGACGACGGTGTAGCCGGCCGCCGCGGCGCTCTCGCGCTGGTCATTGCCAACCCAGGTGGCCGGAAGGCCGAACGCCGGCTCCTTCGTCTGGACGCCGTCGAGGGTGCGGGTGGCGGTGCCGGGATTGATGGCGAGCAACCGCTCGGCGTGCAGCTCGCCGCGCGCGACCTCCACGCCTTTGATCAGGATGCTGTAGCCGCGTGGACCAAGCTGGAGGTTGTCGGCGATTCGCACCGGAGACACCACCACACCGGTTTCGGTCGCAATCTGTCGGCGGATGGCGCGCACGCGCGTGAGGAGAGTGCCCCCCTGCTTCTCGTCGACGATCGAGACGAGCGCGTATCCGACTTCGACGCTGATGGGATCGACCGCCATGACAGCGGCCTCCGGAGAGTCAGACGCGAGCGGTGCCGGCGCCTCCTCCACGGCTTCTTCAGGCTGCTGCCGCACCGAGTACGCGGCGAACGCGAGGAGTGCCGCCACGCTGAGGAATGCGAACTTCGGGAGACCCGGAATCAGCGCCAGCAACGTGAGCACACCGGCCGCCACGCCGAGCGGCTTTGGCCGGGCCAGCAGCTGGACCGCCACTTCCTCACCGAGGTGCGAGTCGGAAGCGGCGCGGGTCGTGATGAGACCGCCCGACATCGATACCAGCAGCGCCGGAATCGCCGTGACCAGCCCCTCGCCGACCGTCAGCAGCGTGTAGTTGGAGGCCGCCGTCGAGATGTCGAGGCCGTGCTGGAACACCCCGATGACAAGACCGGCCACGATGTTGACGCCGGTGATCAGCACCGCCGCCATGGCGTCGCGCTGCGTGAACCGGATGGCACCGTCCATCGCGCCGTAGAAGTCAGCTTCGCGCCGGATGCGGTCGCGCCGCTCGCGTGCCTCCTTCTCGTCGATGAGACCGGCATTCAAGTCGGCATCGATCGCCATCTGACGGCCCGGCATCGCATCGAGAGTGAACCGCGCGGTAACTTCCGAGATGCGGACGGCGCCGTGATTGATGACGATGAACTGAATCGCGATGAGGACGAGGAAGACGACGACGCCGACGACGAAGTTGCCGCCGATGACGAACTGCCCGAACGCCTGGATCACGGCGCCCGCCGCCTGAGTGCCGTCCTGGCCGTGCATCAGCACGAGGCGCGTCGAGGCGATGTTCAGCGAGAGACGCATCAGCGTCAGCAACAGGAGCAGCGACGGAAACACCGAGAATTCCGTCGGCCGCTTCACGTAGATGGCCGTGAGCAGCAGCACCACCGCCAGCCCGATGTCGACCGAGAGCAGCAGGTCGAGAAAGATCGCGGGCAAGGGCACGATCATCAGCAGGACCACGGCCAGCACGGCCGCCGGTGCCAGCAGATGGCTCGCTTTCACTGTCTTGTTCTCTCCTGCCATGACGTCCCTCGACTCCCGAAGCCCGAACCTCGTACCGAACGCGGAACCGAACCGAGAAAACGAACGCACCGAACTGCACACGAACCGAGAACCGAGAACCCTGAACTCCGAACGAGTCCTCTCACAACACCAGCTGTTTCAGCCGAATCAGCTGCGCGAGCACTTCCGCGACCGCCGAGAACAACCCGGCGGGAATCACATCGCCCACTTCCGCGGTCTTGAAGAGCGCCTGCGCGAGCGGCTTGTTCTCCACCATCGGAATCCTGTGCTTCTTCGCCTGTTCACGAATGGCGAACGCGACGTGGTCCTGCCCTTTTGCCAGCACCTTCGGCGCCGTCATCGACCCGCGCTTGTATTCGAGCGCCACGGCGAAGTGGGTCGGGTTGGTGATGACGACGGTCGCTTTCCTGACGTCGCTCAACATGCGGCGCCGCGCCATCTCGCGCTGCACGCGACGGATGCGCCCCTTCACCTCGGCGTTGCCTTCCGACTCCTTCGCTTCGTCCTTCAGCTCCTGCTTCGTCATCTTCAGTGACGACATCGTGCGGAAGTACTGAAGGCCGTAGTCCGCCAGCGCGAGTAGCGCCAGCGCCCACGCCACACGCCAGAGCAGCGACTGCAGCGACGACCAGCCGACGGCCGCCGCACCCGCGGGTGACATCCACGGCAGGCGTGCGCTGTCGACCAGCATTCCCTTGATGCTGAGCCAGCCGATGATGGCAATCGCCGCCACTGTGACGAGCGTCTTCAGCGTGTCGACCCCCGACCGGCTGATGCCCAGTCGCTTGATGCCGTTCGCGGGATTGAGTCGGGTCCAGTCGATCGTCAGATTGTCGGTCGCCAGTCCCCAGCCACCCTGAAACCCGTGAATGAGCACCGCCGCCGTCGTCGTGCACAGCGCGATCGGCCCCACGAGAAACGCAATCAGGCGGCCGCCGCCGAGCACGAGACCATTCATCTCGCCTCCGGTCACGGTGCGCAGCGGGTTCTCGCCCATCGACCCGAGATCCGCCGCCAGCCGTGTCGTCAGCCCGTCGAGCAGATGGCCACCGAGACCGGCAAGCGCCATCGCGGCGGCCACCGTCGCCCCCGCCGTCGCCAGGTCGCGGCTGTGGACGAACTGTCCACGCTTGCGAGCCTCGCGCAGCCGTTTGGCAGAAGGCTTCTCTGTGCGTTCCTGTTCCTGTGCCATCGCCTACTTGAACGCCGAGGCGGTTCGCCCGCCCAGCATCAGCGCCGCCTCGAGCATCGACTGCGTCACGGCGGGCACCGTGTAGATGAGAGCGCCGACAATGAACAGGCCGACCATGATCCGCAGCGGATAGCCGATCACCTGGTAGGTCAGCGACGGCGACGTGCGTGAAATCAAGCCGATCGTCAATTCGACGATTAGGAGGACGACGAGCACGGGTGCGGCCAGACGTAACCCGACGACGAAGACCATCGCCAGAAGATCGCGCACAGCGACGAGGAGCGACGGGTTGACGCGCATCGCGCCGATCGGGACGCCGTCGTAGGACATCGCGAGCGCACGCAGCACCGCGTGGTGCCCGTTGACGCCGAGGAAGACCAGCGTCGCCAGCATTCCGTAGAGCGACACCAGCATCGTGCTGCGGACGCCGCTGATGGGATCGATCGTGGCGCCATACGAGAAGCCGATCTGGTAGCTTGCCAGGTGCCCCGCGAATTCCGCGCCCGCGATCAACACCTGCAGCGCGAACGCCAGCGACAGGCCCACCGCCGCCTCTTTCAGGATGATCAACGCCAGGCCGGAATTGCCGATCGTCGGCAGCGTCACGGACGGAACCAGCGCGATCGCCGTCATCACCGTGAGCCCGATTTTGACCATCGTCGGAATCTGCTGGCCGCCGAGGCCCGGCGACAGCATGACGACAATCCCCGGACGCACCAGGAGGAGGCCGAAGCGCAGGACCGGCGAGAGATCCATCAGCGGATGTACTCGGGAAGACGCCGGATCAGGTCGCCGGTGAAGCCGGTGAGCACGCGGAGGATCCAGGGAAACGTGAGCGCGAACACGGCGAAGATGGCAGCGGCTCGCGGAATGAACGCGAGCACGTTGTCCTGAATGGATGTCACCGTCTGGAAGATGCTGACGAGCACACCGGCCGCAAGACCGGCCAGCAGCATGGGCAGGCTGACGATGATGGCCGTTTCGATGGCCTGACGGACGATGCCGACGACAAGGGCTTCAGGCATCGCGTCAGCCGAAGCTCCGGACGATGGAGCCGACGAGCAGGTTCCAGCCGTCGACCATGACGAACAGCAGCACCTTGAACGGCAGCGACACCATCGCCGGCGGCAGCTGCAGCATGCCCATCGACAGCAAGGTGGTCGAGACCACCAGGTCGATCAGCAGGAACGGCACGAAGAGGAAGAACCCCATCTGAAAGCCGGTCTTGAGCTCGGAGATGATGTAGGCGGGGATCACCACCGTCATCGGCAGCTCGTCCTTCGTCTTCGGCTTTGCGACCTTGCCCAGGTCCATGAACAGCTTGAGATCCGCCTCGCGCGTCTGTTTCAGCATGAACGTGCGCAGCGGCGGTGTGCCGCGCGCAAGCGCTTCGGTCACCGTCACCTTCCCGGCCATCGCCGGTTCCACGGCATCGGTCGAAATCTGTGACGCCACCGGCGCCATGATGAACATGGTGAGGAACAGCGCCAGGCCGATGAGAATCTGGTTCGACGGCATTTCCTGCGTGCCGAGCGCCTGCCGCAGGAAGTGGAAGACGATGGCGATGCGCGTGAACGATGTCATCGTCACGAGAATCGCGGGGAGAAACGAGATCAGCGTCAGCAGCAGGACGATCTGCAGCGGCGCCGACATCGAGCCAATCCCGTCGACGTTGATGGCGAGATTGTTCGGGTTCATGTCCGCTTCTTGAGCTCCTGCTCGAACGCCGGCGTCGCCGGGGGCTGCAGCTCGGTGATCATCGACACGCTCGCCGGCGTGAGGCCGAGAAGCAGCCGGCGCCCTTCGACGGCGACAATCACGAGACGGCCGCGATCGCCAAGCGGCGCTGCCGTCTCAATGACGATCGGTCCGCGCTTCGTGAGTGCGCCCAGCCCGCCTCGCCGTGCCAGATACGCGAGCGCACCGACCAGGCCGAGGACCAGCGCAACGGCCAGAAAGCTCTGGACGCCGAGTCCGGTCATTCACCCGCCTCGTTGCTCGGCGGGGCCACAAGCTCGGTGACGCGAATCGCGGTGCTCTCGTCGACGATGACGACTTCGCCGTAAGCCACGACGATGCCGTTGACCACCACCTGCATGTCGCCGCCGGCAGCCTTGGTCAGCTTGATGATGGCATCCCGCCTCAGACCCAGGCAGTCGCGGACCGACATCGCAGCGGCGCCGAGCATGACGTCCACCTGACACACGACGTCATGGAGAGGAGCCAGTGCGTCGGCCGTCACAGCCGGACTACTGGACGATGAATTCGGTGAAGAGGACATCGTTGACTTTCAACTCTTCGGCGTTGTGTTCGGCGCGCTCGACGATCGCCTTCTTGAGCGCGTCCTTCCCCGCCGGCGTCACCAGTTGCGACGCCTGCTGCTGCGAGAGCATCTCGAGCAGCGAGGACCGCACCTTCGTCCGCACGACGGCGTTCTCGGCGAATTCCTTGGCGGGTTTTTCCCCTTCGACCACCAGACCAAGGGTGACGCGCAGGAACCGCGGCGTCCCCGGGTCGGACAGGTTCACGACGAAGGGATCGAAGTTGATGATCGCGGGCGGCTCGGTCGGCTTCTTCTTCGCTTCGGCGGCCTTCGGATCGGCCGACGTCGCGAAGAACTTCCAGTACGCACCACCCCCGCCGCCGGCCACGACCAGCACGGCGACGATGATGATCAACATCTTCTTGGACTTGGCGGGCGCAGCGGGCTGCGCAGCGGCTTCTTGTGACATGAGCGGATTGGGCGCAAAGACTCGCGCCGTCACTCAGTCAGCAAGGCAAATGCCCCGGCAGAATCGCGCCGATCCGGAGCAAAGTGTGCAGGATTGGGGAGACATCCGGCCGGCTCGCCGTCAGGTGGGCGGGAAACCGACAGGTAGGCCGTTCCACGTCGTTCGGGGTTCAGAGTTCTCGGTTCTTGGTTCGTGTTCAGTTCAGGGTTCGTTTTCCGGGTTCGGTTCGGCGTTCGGTTCTCGGTTCGGTTCGAGGTTCGGTTCTCGGTTCCAGTTCAGTTGTTCAGGTTTGATTCACCGCGGCGGCGGGGACAAATCGAACCTCGAAGGCCGAGCGAAACCTGGAACCGAACCCGGAGCCGAACTCAGAAACACGAACCTCCGAACTGAACACGAACCAAGAACCGAGAACGTGAACCGTGAACGTCAGATCAGCGTTCTACACAGAGATCTCGAATGTCTGTTGCGCATCCGCGTCGCCGCTGCGGGTGCGACGGCGTCTGTTGCCCTGCTGTTGCGGGCCCTGCTGGCGGCGGTCCTGGCGGCCGTCGCGCTGGACGACCAGACGTTCGAGTTGGAGACCGTGCTCCGACAGGCCGTTGCGAATCGTCGCCTCCTGCCCCTGCAGCCACTCGCGCACGCCCGCGGACTCGGTGTTGACGACAGCGGACACCGTCTTTCCGTCGACGCGCACCTGAATGCTGACCTCGCCGAAGTGTTCGGGATGCAGGTGGACGGTGGCTTCCGACACCGTGTCGCGAACCATGACCCGCATGCTCTGCACCATCTGATCGAGGTTGGCCTCCGAGTGCTCGGGCGCCATCAGCATCGCGACGGGTGCTGGTGCCGCCAGCGGCGATGCCATCCGCAAGGTGCCATCCGGCGACGCCACCAGGGTCATCGCGCTGGCGAAGGCCACCGCGCGGGACGCCATCAGCGGCTCGGGCGACACGTTCCGTCCACGCGCGTCCGACTCGCCGTGCTGCGAGGACGCATCGCGACTGCCACTCCCGGCGTTGGCGTTCAGGGGCGTGGTGACGCTGTCCGCCGGCCGAGCGTTCGTCTGCGCCGCATCGCCGGCGCGCTCCGCTGGCTTCGCTGGCGCGTCAGCCGCGACCGCCGGTGACGACTGCGCTGCCGGGGTCGCCGATTCGGCCGTCGACTGCGAACTGCTCGAAGCCGGCGCCTCCTGCGCGGAAGTCGCCGACCCAGCCGCCTGCGACGCCTGGTTCTCGGGTGCCATCGCCTGTTTCGTCGCGTTGGCGGGGTGCGCGGAAGGCGCCGCTGATTTCGCAGTGCTGGTCGGCGACGCATTTGGCGCCGGCGCTGCGTCCTGATTTGCGACCGCAGACGTGCCTTGTGCGTCCTCGACCGGCTGCGGGCGTTCATCGGCGCCAGCCACGCGTTTGGCGGGCTGAGGCATGATTTGCGGCGATGCAGACGTTTCGGTCTCATCGTCGTGCGCCGCCGACGCCGTGTTCGCTGCGTCCGCGGCGGCGGCAGTGGCGGCTGCGGCCTGGCCGACAAGAGAGCTCGTCGCACTGGCGGCCGCGAACGCGGTCTGCTGTGCGGCGCTCGAGTCGCCCGCGATCGCAGCGCTCGTGGAGGCGGAGTCCGCGCCATCGGCATCCGCACCGCTCGTCCCCGTGGCCGTCGAGGAGGCGGCCGGCGGATCCGCTACGACCGGAATCGGCTGCGGCTGCGCAGAGGCGGTCAGTGACGTCGCATCATCGCCCGCCCCCGAGGCGCCATCGGCGTCTTTCTTCGATTTGTTCGTTGCATCGCCTTTGCCCGCCTTCGACTCACCGCGCGTCTGATCGAGAGCAATCAACAGGCGCCAGGCCGGGAAGGTGGGTGCCGACGCGCCCGAGCCCTCGTCGGCAGCGGCGTGTTTCGCGTGCGAGCCTCGTGCGCCGCGTGCGCCCTTCGCATCGGGCGACGGCGCAGCGGCATCACCGCAGGCGCTGGCAAGCGCATCATTGAACGCTGTCCCCGTGTCGCCGGGCGTGGCAGCACCAGCGTCGCCGCTCTGGCAGGCCGCAGCGGCGCCGGCCGCGACTGGAGCGGTATCTGCCGGCGACCCCGCCGGCGGTGTGACCATACTCGGAACCATGGGCGATCGTGTCCTTCCGAAGGAACGAGGAGGGCCGCGCGAACGCGGCCCTCTCGGATCATTACCGCTTGAGGTTCAACGTATCGACGAGGAGCTCGTCGGACACGGTGATGGTCTTGGAGTTCGCCTGATACCCGCGCTGCGCGAGAATCATCTGCGTGAACTCCTGCGCGATGTCGACGTTCGACTGCTCGAGCGCCGATCCGATGAGCGTGCCGCGGCCGCCCGTGCCGGCCACGCCGACGTTCGGAATACCCGCCGCTGCGCTCACGCCGTAGAGGCTCGATCCGAGCTTCACGAGACCCTTCGGGTTGTTGAACGTCGCCAGCGCGAGCTGACCGATGTTCACCGTCTGTCCGGCACCGAATGCAGCGGTGATGGTGCCGTCCGGCGCGATGGTGATGTTGTCCATCGTGCCCGGCGCCGATCCGTTCTGACGGATCGACGAGGTGGCCGACGCGATCGCGTACCCGCTCAGCGTTGCCGAGCCGTCCGGCTCGACGATGTTCCAGTTCAGGGCGCTTGCCGACGCGCCGTTCTTCCATGCCGGCGTCGTCAGCGACACATCTGCCGGCGCTCCGCCGTTCACCGACGAGAGCGCGCCTTGCGCGTTGAAGACCACCGAGCCGGTGGCAATCGATGTCGGGGTGCCCGTGGTCCCGCCCACGACGTCCTCGCCGGGAACGGTCACGGCATAGTTCCACGTGCCAGCGGCTGCCTGTTTCGTATAGGTGATCGTCGCGACGTGTGGCGAACCGAGCGAGTCGAACACCTGCACGGCTGCCGTGAACGTCGCACCGGTGGCGGAGTTGGCGTCGAGGTTGCTCTTGGTCGTGAACGTGCTCGTGGCAAACGGCGCGCGGAGCACACCGGGTGGAACCGCAATCTTGTCCGGTTGACCGGTCGTGATCACGGCGCCGGTGGTTGGATCGATCCCCGTGTATCCCTGGACGAAATGGCCGTCGGGGCTCACCAGGAAGCCGTCCTTGTCGAAGCTGAAATTGCCGGCGCGCGTGTAGGACGTCGAGCCGTCCTCGTCGGCGACGACGAAGAATCCGCCGCCCTGGATGGCCACGTTGGTCGCCTCGCGCGTGTTCTCGATGGCGCCCTGGCTGAAGACCGGCGAGATCGCGCCCGTCGTGACGCCAAGGCCCACCTGCATCGGGTTCAGGCTCTCACCGCCCACAGTCTGGCTCACGAGATCCTGAAACGTGACCGCGCTCGACTTGAAACCGATCGTATTGATGTTCGCGAGATTGTTGCCGATGACACTGAGGTAAGTTCCGTTCGCGTTGAGTCCCGACAACCCGGCCGAGAATGAGCCGACAGCCATTGTTCTTCTGATCCTTTCAGGGTCCGGCGACATGCCGGACGCGCGTCCGCGCCGTTACGAATTCGAATCCGAGTCTGACTGGACACCCAGGGCGGCCGCGATGCCCGTCAGTGTCTGTTGAATGGACGTGAGCTGCTCGAGCGAGCTGAACTGCGCGAGCTGCGCGATCATCTGGTCGTCGTCCGTTGGCTTGGTGGGATCCTGGTGCGCCAGTTCCGTCGTGAGGAGCTGGAGGAACGCGTCCCGGCCGAGTGCGCTCGTGCGATCGGGCAACGTCTGATTGGTGTTGTTGCTCGAAGAAGTACCGTCGATTGCTGATGTAGCCACTCTCTGCTCCTTCATGCCGGGCCTGTGTCACGAGGTCCGGCCTACTCGCGCGTTCCGTCCAGCGCGCGTCCGCCGTAGCGTGCGGGTACGCGGTGGTCGGCCCTAGACGTCCCGGTCCCGACGCAGCGCGTATCGCTGCGTTGCGAGCTCGTCGATGATCTTTTTCTCCGCCGCAGTCACGCCGGCGAGATAGGCGGCAAACGCCTTCTCCCGCAATCGCTCCAGCGCTTCACATCGCTGGCGGGCCTGCAGACACGCGCTCCGCGCATGTGCGAGTGCTTCGTCGTGACGCTGCAGGTGCATCGTTGCGGCGCCACGCTCACGGTCGAGCCGGATAATCCAAAACCGATACCACTCGCGATCGCCCTGGGCGCCCTCACCGCGCGCGGCCGTGTCGGCGTCGTGCCGCGCCTGTGCGGCCGCACGCTCCGCCACATCGAGGAGCGCACGCGCGTGTTGTCGTTCAGCGTCGGCCCGTGCAAGCACGCGCTGCGCTGCCTCGTGTTCACGGCGCCGGAGATCGAGTGCGGGCTGTGCGCGGAACTTGAAGGCGGGCATCGTCTGTCAACGTTCACAGCGCGTCGAGCGCCCGCAACGCGTCCGGGAACCCGCACAACGTGTCGGCGTCCTGACAAAGGAACGCGCGGATCGCATCCGTCTTCTCGCGCGCCTGATCGATCTTCGGATTGCTGCCGGGCACATAGGCGCCGACGCTGACCAGATCGTCGGTGTCACGGATGGCCGCCATCCATTCACGCACCTGCGCGGCGCGCTGACGATGAGCGACCTCGGTGACGTCGGGCATCGTTCGACTCACGCTCTGGAGCACGTCGATGGGCGGATAGTGGTACTTCGCCGCAAGATCGCGCGACAGCACGATATGGCCGTCGAGAATCGAGCGCACCGCATCGGCGATCGGCTCGTTGTGATCGTCACCGTCGACCAGCACGGTGTACATCGCGGTGATGCTGCCGCGGCCGCGAACGGCGCCGGCTCGCTCGAGCAGCGTCGGCAGCAGCGCAAAGACCGACGGCGGATAGCCCTTCGTCGTCGGCGGCTCGCCTGCCGCCAGGCCGACTTCGCGCTGCGCCATCGCGAAACGCGTCACCGAGTCCATCAGCAGCAGGACGTTGAGACCCTGATCGCGGAAGTATTCGGCAATCGACGTCGCCGCATAGGCGGCGCGCAGCCTGAGCAGCGGCGGGTTGTCGGACGTCGAGGCGACGACCACCGAGCGCTTCAACCCTTCCGCGCCGAGATCGTGCTCGATGAAGCCGCGCACTTCGCGGCCGCGTTCCCCCACCAGGGCCACCACGATCACGTCGGCTGCCGTTCCGCGCGTGAGCATGCCGAGGAGCGTGCTCTTGCCGACGCCGGAGCCGCCGAAGAGCCCCACGCGCTGGCCGCGTCCACAGGTGAGCAGCGTGTCGATCGCGCGGACACCCGAGGGCAGCGGCGCCACGACCGGATCGCGATCCATCGGATTGAGCGGGGGTGGGTAGATCGGATACCTGCCTTCGGTCGGAATCGGACCGAGCCCGTCGAGTGGCTGGCCGAGCGCGTCGATGACGCGGCCGAGCAGCTGGGGGCCGACAGCGATATCCATGGCCCGCCCGCGCGCAACGATGCGGTCGCCGGGCTGGACGCCGACGGTATCCCCGAGCGGGACGGCCAGCACCATGCCATCGCGAAAACCGACGACCTGAACGGTCAGAGAGGGGGAGCCCTCCCGGCCGATCACGTCGCACGTGGCGCCCACGCTGACGCGCGGCCCTTGCGACTCGATCAGCAGGCCGACGGTGCGAACCACCCGGCCACTGGCCGGCATCGTGTCGATGCGCTCGACCTGCTGGATGTATCTGGAGAGAGAAAACCCGGTCTCAGCTGCGGTGCGCGACATGGGTACCCTGTTCTTCGCCGAGCAGAGCCCGCGCTATCTCCTGAATCTGCGCTTCGACGCCCGCATCGAGCATGCCCATGTCGGATTCGACGCGGCATCCGCCTCGCCCCACGCGCGCATCGGAGACGAAGGCGATATCGGTGCCGGCGAATTCGGCCACCCTGGCCGCGCCGGTCGCTTCGAATTCCTCGGGATGCAGCCGCACGGTCACCCGGGCGCTCTCCCCCAGGCGATCGAGCGCCACGCGCACGATGGCGATGAGCAGATTCCGATCGAGCGTGACTTCCCGCAGCACCACCCGTCGAGCAACCGCCAGTGCGAGCTCGACGATCTGGGTCTCGGTCTGGCGAATCATGCTGGCCCGCAGCGACGTCAGCTCGGCGAGCGTTTCCGACAGCCGGCGCAGCATCGCCTCGCCGCGCTTCCCTGCCGCCTCGAGACCTGCGCGCTCGCCCTGCTCATAGCCCTTGGCGAACGCCTCGCGCTCCAGGTTCGCAAGCTGCGTCTGACTCGGCACAGGCGCCGCGTCATCCATCGTCGGCGACAGCGGCGAGACGTCCGCCACGCGGCGAACCGGCTGCGCTCCGCCCCACACGAACGGCACGATCTGCGCCTGGCCCACGTTGGCCAGGAGACGCGCTCTAGACGACATAGGCTTCTCCCGCTGCCGCACCGGTGACAATGACGCCCTCTTCCTCGAGCTTGCGCGCGATCGAGACGATGTCCTGCTGCGCCTTCTCGACGTCGCGCAGGCGCACGGCGCCGAGGACTTCCATTTCCTCTCGCAGCATGTCGGCCGCACGCTTGGACATGTTGGAGAAGAAACGCGTCCGGATCTCCTCGCTCGCACCCTTCAGTGCGATCGTGAGTGCCTTCTTGTCGGCCCGCTGGACGATCTCGCGCATGCCGTTATCGTCCACGTGTACCAGGTCGTCGAAGACGAACATCAAATTCCGAATCGAGACCGCCAGCTCCGGGCGCTGCGATTCGATGGCCTCGAGCACGGGTCCACTGATGGTTCGTTCGAGGCGATTGAAGAGCTCGGCCACGGCGCGCACGCCGCCGTGCTGTTCGCGGCTCGGCCCGCCGAGCGTCTTGAGACGCTGCTCGATCACGGTTGAAATGCGCGTCACCACGTCGGGAGAAATGTCGTCGAGGCTGGCCATCCGGGTGAGCACGTCGGCGCGCAGTTCGTCCGGGAGCAGGGTGATGAGCTGCGCCGCGCTCGCTGAGTTCAGATGGGCCAGGATGAGTGCGATCGTCTGCGGATGCTCGCCCAGAATGAACTTCGACAGCTGCTCGGGGTCGACCGTGGTCAACGACTTGAAGCCGACGGTCGACTGGAACGACCGCATGACGCGATCGAGAATCCGCCGCGCCGCTTCGGCACCGAGTGTCTTCTCGAGAATGCGCCGCGCGTATCCGATATCGCCGCGAGTCACGAACTCCGAAGCGACGACCGTCTGGTGAAACTCCTCGAGCACGCCCTCGCTCATCTTCGCGGAGACCTGCCCGAGCTCGGCCATTTCTTTCGCCAGCCGTTCAATCTCGTCTTCGCTCAGATGGCGGAAGACTTCCGACGTCGCCTGTTCCCCAAGAAGCAGCATGACGATGGCGGCCTTCGTCACACCGCCCAGCACGGTCTGCGTCTGCATCGCCACGTCAGCGCTCCCCTTCGTTGATCCAGCTGCGCAGCAGCTTGGCGACGTTCTCCGGTTCCTTCGCGGTCATCGTGCTGACCTTGCGAGCGAGGACGGGAAGTCGGCGCGAGTCGAGCTTCTGCTGCGCCGATGCGTCCAGCTGCGCCTCGATCTCGCTTTCGAGGTCCGCGACCGTCCGGAGCGGCTGGCCGGGCGCAGCCAGCGCGACCGCCTGCTGTCCGGGACCGAGGAGGCCGGCGTTCGCCCGACGCATCAGCGGACGCACGAAGAAGATCATGGCCAGCGCACCGAGGATGACGACGGCGAGGAGCCGCGCGCCGTCCCAGATTTGGGTGCTGTACTGCGTGACCTGCTGCAGGCGCGTCAGCGGCTGCGGCTCCTCGACCGTCGGCTCCTCGAACGACACGTTCTGCACGGTGATCTGATCGCCGCGATCGGTCTCGAGGCCCACGGCCGCGGCGACGATCCCCTGCAGCCGTTGCAGTTCCTCCGGGGAGCGTGGCTTCCGCGTCACCGAAACCTTTCCGTCGCTCGCCTTCCTGCTGATCTGCTCGTCGTCGACGATCACCGCGAGCGAGAGCCGCGCAATTTCGCCCGGCGGACGCTGCGTCACCACCAGCTTGCGATTCACCTCGTAGTTGACCGTTTCTGCCGAACGGCTCGCGCCGGATGCCGTAGCCGTGGCGGAGGCGAGCTGCGCCTGCTGCGCCTGTGCAACCGCCTGCGCCTGCTGCGACTGCGCCGAGTTCGGGTTCTTCGGATCCGGCGCCGGCGGCGGCTGATTGCCGCGCACGCCCGCGAGTCCTCCCCCCGGCGTGGCGCTCGTCGTCGAGTCGCTCGACGTCTGCTTGCTGCGCACCGCGGGCATCGTCGGGTCGTAGGTCTCTTCCGTCTGCTCCACCGTCGTCGGGTTGAGCCGCACCGCCACGTTCACGCGCACGTGATCAGGACCGAGCACCGGCTCGAGGAGCGACACCACGCGAGCGCCCATCTCGTGTTCGATCCGCTGCTGCCGTTCGAGCTGTGCCGCGCCGCCGGGCATGTTGTCTTCTGCCGAAGGTCGCGCCAGCGGACGCCCGTAGCTGTCGACGATGACGACGTTGTCGGCGCGCAGGCCGTCAACGCTGGCTGCCACGAGATTGCTGATCCCGTTGACGGTCGACGTCGGAAGGTCGTGCGACCCGCGCAGCTTGAGGACGACCGACGCCTTGGCCGGTCGCGGGTCGCCGAAGAGCGTTTCCTTGCCCATGGCGATGTGCACGCGGGCGCTCGCCACTTCGGAGATAGTGCCGATGGTGCGCGCGAGCTCGCCCTCGAGCGCACGGCGGAAGTTCACCTGCTCGAGGAATTCAGTGGCGCTTTCCAGCACAGTGGGATCCGAAGCTTGGAATTCACGTGACTTGAAGTCGCGGC
>JADMIO011683269.1_pt1 | contig 75122 bp, 97 predicted proteins | sample 8958161 | NCBI WGS metagenome assembly JADMIO01 (sample SAMN16585339, study PRJNA669376) | soil metagenome | isolation source: Crop rotation soil | place: USA: Cullars Rotation, Alabama | collected 2011 | reverse complement strand
TTTCATTATGGTGAAAGTTGGAACCTCTTACGTGCCGATCAGATTAAAACGAAAGGCCCAGTCTTTCGACTGAGCCTTTCGTTTTATTTGACCATGTTGGTATGATTTAAATTAATACGACTCACTATAGGGTCAGTGCGGCCGCGACTTCAAGTCACGTGAATTCCAAGCTTCGGATCCCACTGTGCTGGAAAGCAGCGCGTCGAAATCGTCCCCACACCGCAAACACCGTTTGAGCAGGCATTTGCGTGGCTTGTGCGGTCAGCGGAGCCTCTGGCCACCGCCGGCATCATCTTGATCTTCGTCTTTCTGGCGCTGCTTGATATCGGCGACCTTCGCGACCGGTTTCTGCGCCTGTTGGGAGGCAATTTTCATCGCTCGACCGATGCAATTCAAGAGGCCGGCGCACGTATCAGCCGATACCTTCTGATGCAGCTACTCGTAAACGTCAGTTACGGCGTGCCACTAGCTGCCGGCCTCTGGATCATCGGCATACCCGGTGCCCTGCTGTGGGGCGCCGTGGGCGCGGTCATGCGCTTCGTCCCCTATGTCGGCCCGCTTATTGCTGCCATCTTTCCCATCGCGCTCGCCTTTGCCGTCGATAGCGGCTGGAGCATGCTGCTTTGGACTGTTGCGCTGATCGTTATCCTCGAGTTGGTAAGCAACAACATAGTCGAGCCGCTGCTATATGGATCCAGCACGGGCTTGTCGGCTATAGCGCTGATCGCCGCGGCAATATTGTGGACGGCGCTTTGGGGGCCCGTGGGGCTGGTCCTCTCCACCCCTCTTACGGTGTGTCTGCTGGTCCTCGGGCGCAATCTGCCGCAGCTACGCTTCCTCGACACTATGCTCGGCTCGACGCCTGCACTGGATATTCCGGCCCGAATCTATCAGCGGCTGATCGCAGACGATGCCGACGAAGCTGTCGACATCGCAGGCGCCGAGATCGAAAAGTCTTCTGTCGTATCATTTTATCATGCAATCGGCATCGAGGTGCTTCGTCTAGCGAGCGAGGAGTACCTCCAGAACGCAAGTGCCGAGCACCGTCTGCGTCTGGCGAGCGGGATGGATGAGCTGCTCGACGATATAAGAGATGATTTCCCGTCCGCCCTCAATCCGGAGGCAAAGCCCAGGGTCCTGTGCATCGGTGGAAAATGGGAGATCGATGCCCTCGCCTGCGAGATGCTTGCCCATGCACTCGCTTTCGATGGGATCGCTGCCGTTTCTCAACCCGCTGCAAGCGTCAATGCCGATTATCTGGCCAACCTCGACCTGAAGGGCGCGGATATTGTCTGCCTTAGTTACTTTACGCCGAACCCAGCCATCCCCGCTCGCCACGCCTGCCGGCGTCTACGAAGACGATGGCCGAATATGCGCATCGTCTTAGCGCTGTGGAATGCCCCGCCGGAACTGTTGACGGACGAATCCCTTGCCGCGCTCAAAGCCGATGCGGTCGTGACTTCGGTCCAAGAGGCGGTTCTTCGTATTCACCGGATCATCGCGCCCGAGGAGGCCAAGGCAGCTCAGCAAGCTCCTTTACCTGACAACGATGCAGAGCGTGTCGACGCCCTGAAAGCGACCGGGGTCCTAGAAGGTAACAAACGCGAAGCGCTGGATGCACTCGCCAAACGCGCGGCCGACGTATTCAACACCAGCGTTGCCGTGATCACCACCATCGATAAGGACCACGAATACTTCGTCGGACAAAGTGGCAAGTTGCCAAATGCCATCACCGACGATACAGGCACGCTGCTGCCGATGGACCGAGAACACGCGATCTGCAACTACGTTGTAGCTAACGAGGAGACGCTGGTGGTTTCGGATATCGAGCGCGACCCGCGTTTTGCCGACAACGAGACGATCGACCAATGGACCATGCGCTTCTATGCTGGCGCGCCGCTGCGGGCAGCCGACGGTCTCATAATCGGCGCGCTGTGCATTCTCGACTCCGAACCCCGCACGCTGGAAGAAAACGACGTCGCATTGCTTGAAACAATGGCCGCCGATGTCGTAGCCACAATTACGACGACTGATGCGCACAGAGAAGCGTCGGTGAAAACTTCGCCTGCTGCTTCATCGGCAACAGTCGGGCAGCCGGTGCCCCCGTAGCCTACGCAATCTACACGTTGCTTTATCGACCGGGGCTACGCTGATCGAGAGTGCGTTGCCGCATGCCGGGCCGGGCTTGCCTGGCCGCGGTCGACCATAGAGCCGGCGCAGCCCGAGCTTTTTCCTTTAACGGAAATTTCGTTTTCAAAGGCTTGTTCTCGAAGGAGTTCGTCAACGACGTCCTTGAAATTCCAAGGGCTCGAATCCAAGGATTGGTTTGACCGACCTCCTCAAAATGATTCCCTGAAATTTCTCGCATTCTCGCATTCAGGGTGCGCGGCAAGCCCGGGCCGTTTAACCGAGCCTTTCCCGCCGGCAGCCGATCTGAAAGAAATTTTAAGGACTCGATTCCAAGGATTGGTTTGAAGGAGTGCTTGAAAAATCGATTCCTTGAAATTCTGCTCATTTCCGGCAAGGGAGCGACGGGTGGTTCTCAAATGTCCTTGAAATTCCAAGGACTCGATTCCAAGGATTGTTTGAACGAGTCCTTAAAATCGACTCCTTGAAATTCTGCCTATTTCGCTGAGGAGCGGTAGTTCTCAAGGACTCTTCCAACAGCGCGACCTCTTGAAAAACATTCCAAGGACTCGATTTCAAGGATTGGTTTGAAGGAGTCCTTGAAATCGATTCCTTGAAATTCTGATGACTTGATGCCGGAGCTTGAGCCTCCGGCGAGCCCGCCGGCCGTTCCGTCGAGGGCCATCGCGGATCAGGTGAACGCGATCGGGCGCAATACGGGGCCATAGCTCAGGAGCAACAGCGCCGAATTGGGCAACGCGCGAAGAGTCCCGAAGAATCCCCGAAGCTCGGAAGTGGTCCGGCCTCCGCCGGTATCGCGGTGGACGACGTCCACGCCGACGGCGGCGACGCCGCGCTCCAGCGCGATGCGGTCGGCGACCCGGAAGACCGTGTTCCTGAGTTCCCAGCGCCGCTCTGCAGGTCACCGACCAGGACGCCCTCGGAGCGCGACGCGAATTCGCCGAGCGATGCGGCACGATCGGTCGACCGCGCGTGCAGCACCACTCGGTGTCCCCTGATCGAGGAGCGGTCCATGACGCTTTCCCTCGGCTATGTTCGATAGGCGCTGGGGCGCTCTCGTGCCGGCTGCCTTCAGCTTCCACAACGTTGTTGGCCTGCGGCACGCGACTAGAAAACGACCCGATCTGCTCATTGACTTTCTAAGGATCAGGACGCCATCACCGAGAATATCGAATCCTTGGTCTCGAAGGCCCTTCAGAATTTGCTCGGTGACGTGACTTTTAATCATGGGGTCGAGGGTTCGAGTCCCTCCGCGCTCACCAAACATTCAGCAATTTCAACCACATAACAATGATCTGACGTGCACATTTGACTACGCGATACGAATTATATTGCAATTAGATTGCATCGCGCGTGAAACCACTGCCAGCGAAACCACCCTCGGCAAATACACCAGGGCCATCCGGTGGGATCACGACTTTCACTAATGCGGAGCCGATTCGACGCGGCACCGAGGTGCGCGCCGACATTGCCGCGGCAGGACTCGCACGGGAACGGACTAGCCACGCCTGCGCCACTCGTTACTGAGCAGGTTAGTGCCCCAGAAGGCGATAAGGAGCAGCGCGCAACTGCCGATGCTCAACAGCAACAGAATTGCTTCCAGCATGATCGAATCATCTCCGGCGGTGCCGAAGCATGCGCGCGAGTTTGAATTTTGTCATTAAAGAGGCACGACGAAAGCTGAGACGAAACCGTTTTCCTGAACCGGCGAAATCATCCGGAAACAGAGGACCTGCCATCCTGCTTTGCAACAAACAGGGGATGGTCAAAATGCAATATCTTTTCGATTTGATCTGGACGCAGTCTTGCACTCGATACCTCGCCTCAATGGGTCAGCAGGAGGTCGAGCTATGATCGAGGCTACTGCAGCGGTTCTGGCGTTGATTAGCCTAACGATCTTTGCAGCTCATGCGCTGGACGCGTATCGCGCCGGTTGACGCCGCCCAGCCACCGTTCGGCATTACGGCGAGCGCGGGCCTCACCTTTTCTCTGCCAATTGCAGCTGCTCTTCTAACTCCTGCACCAGCCTTGTGAGCCGATCCTTGGTGAGGGGATCAAGTGCCAAGTCCGCGATGCGCCTAGCCTGCACCAGCCGCCGCTCTAGTTCTTTGCGGTCGCTGGTTTCAGCCATCGCAACACTCCTCCGCAGAAACTACGAAGGAGCGTGAAATTGGTTCAATTCACGGCGATTTCTTTTGGCGTGGGAAGGTCGCTACCTTCCGGTCAAGCTGCCAAAGCTCCACGGCATATTTGCCGGCTAATGGTCGAGTCTTCTCAATTGCCTCTACGTCGTCCACGCAATCCATTTTCACGACGTCGCAGAAGCTATCGTCCTCATCAACCAAGTAGGCGCGATAGTCCGGCATTCGGCCCTCACTGCCACCAGCGTCCAACCGGCGAGCACGCGGACGCTAACCGTCGGCCGAAATGTAAAGCAAGTTAACATCTTGCGCTCAGCCAGCTTGGCGGTAATCTGATGCTGAGATGCAACAGCGTCCTCCAGGATCATATGGCCGTTAAGAAAAAGGAATGGACGGCGGAAGAGAACGAGCGCCTGAAAGCGTTCGCGGCAAAAGGTGTGTCCATCATAAAGGCTGCGGCGGCCCTCAAGCGTACAACGAGCAGCATCCGCACTCAGGCGCGCAAGCTCGGCACCCCCTTTCCGACCATGGCGGACTATCGGAAAAAATTCAGGGACAGCCCGGTGAGTCCGTGGCGGCGATACTAGCCCGCCTATGGGGACAGTCTTCCTAGCGCCTAGGTTGCTGAAAACTAGCTTCTTTCGTTATGAGGGCAGACCGAAATGAGCGAACAACTGAAGCTGCCCACGACTATTCCCGCTCGACCAGACGCATATACAATTCCGACAGCGCTCATTGAACAATCGCAAGAAATTCGCCCAGGCGAGCGACTCAACTTTCCGCTCACGCGATAGGAAATTGATCACCTACTATTTCGGCCACTACGGCAGCGTTCTGATAACGTTCGGTCAAGCGTTGGCCCGCTGCGGTAGCTCGGCGAGCGCGTTGTGAGCCAGGGCGCGTTGTCCGCCTTGTCGTCGTACCATTTCAATTGCTCGCGCATCACCAACTCCGACCGCCCAGCACCCGTGGATTGGTCGGACCGCCCTGCTCTGCCTTCAGGCGGTCGCGCTCGGTGCAAAGGTTGTCGATCTTCGCCAGCATCCTTTGGAGCAATAGCTCGGCCGATGCCGTCGGTATGCCGGCGCCCTGAAGCAGCAAGACCTCCTTACGCTGCCTTCCGACCTGGACGCGCATGTGCTCCATTTCGGAACGAACGTGATCTAGCCCCATAGCGCTCCCTCATTACCCTCTGAATTGTCCGGACAAGCCCTTCCGCCCTGCGCTTCAGCTGGTCGTAGAGGCGAAGCCGCCTGAACAGGATCTCGATTTCACGATTGGTCTTCATTCGAAGGTAGTACAAAACGTGAACAATTTCCAAGCCGCTAGGTATTGAGCGCTGGGCGGGGAGCCATCCCAATGCTTGAATTTGCAGTGGCGAGCTTCGGAACTCACGCGCATGATCCAGCAATGGCCTGGTGGATACATGCCAAATTCAAAGACAGCGACGGAGCTTTTTCGGTCGTGGTGGAGACAGCCCAAGACGCGTCGAGGTCGCCGCAATGGACCTGTCGGGGACAATCATAGAACCGGCGACCTTCCAGGCCGAGGCAAGCCAGGCCCCGTAAGGTTTACCGCCAGCGTGACTGGGGACGATCAACCCACCCTAAGGTTTTCGGCCGCTTCTTTCCCGCGGTTGGCCACGACTTCGTAGCTAACCTTCGCGCCCTCATTCAGACTGCTCAGACCTGCTCTTTCGACGGCGGAGATATGGACGAACACGTCCTTGCCGCCGGTATCGGGCTGAATAAATCCATAACCCTTCGTCGCATTGAACCACTTCACCGTACCTACTGCCACGTCTTCTCTCCCCAAAGAAACGAAACACGAAATGATGGTGACAGGATTCCGGCAAAAGAAAGGGCGTGTTTCGCCAAATCTTGACAAGGGTTGGCAGAATCTGAGCTTCGTTGGCAGAAATTGAGCGCCCATTCGTGCCAGCACGATTGAACCTTGGCTCTATCCGAAAGACGGGCATGACGACGAAAAAACGAAGCAGCGTTGTCCTACGGCGGAAATCGGACGCCCCGTATAACGCTGGCTACTTCGCCCAGAAGCACGACATCTCGCTTGAGCAGGCCCGCGAGTTGATGCGGAAAGTTGGACGCGACCGCGACAAGCTCAACCAGGCCGCAGCAAAGCTTTTTCGTAAATAACTACCGCAGCGAACGCCGCGTTTAGTGCGCAACCCTTAACTGTCGGAGAGAATCGCAGACGCGGGTATCCTGTGGGCATGCCCTTTTTGGTGCAAGCCTCCTCGGACGGTCAAACGCTGGCGGTGACGACCGCCACTGCGAAGGAAGCGTTTGCAAAGGCCGTCGAGTGGCAGATCGTCGGAAGGTGCACGCAAGTGACCATTAGCGACAGCACCAACACCTATTCTACAGACTCATTTGCACTGGCGATGGCGCTCCTGGACATTGCGAAAACAGTCAACAGTGCTTCTGAGGACAATGATGAAGCACGCCGCTGAACGTCCTTTCGCCGAACTTGAGATGACTGCGCGACGCCTGAGCATGCGCACGCTTTCGAACCGATACAGGATGGTCGCATCTATATCGGAAAGCTCAACGGCCCCGAGCTGCTTCTTGCGCTGCTTAGTATCGAGGCGTCCATCGGGGAAGGTTGCTGATCGGCATGCAGTTTATGCCGATCGGTAATCGAAAGTTCGTGGGCCCGCCTCACTGCGGCAAATCCCTGCAGAGCTTAATCACGATCATGAACGTCGAACCGACTGCGACCACCACCGGGCAGATAAGCGGTAACTCTTCCAACAGCCCGACAACGGCCGCCCGAACGCGGAGGGTTCTCTTCACATGCACGAAACGCCAGCCTGCCACACCCATCGCACATCTCCACTTGGCCCAAGCAGAAGCGGTCTGATTTTCAACGCCACGCCAGCCCCGGCTATCGCCAATTCGGGTGTTCTCTGGATCAAGGTGAAGGAACCCTTGCAAGGTCCTTGGTAGCAGGGACGTGTGCTGCAAAGGCAGACTCAGGAGGAAACGAGGCAGATTGTGCCCGTCGTGATAGCCACGCGGCTTTGATTGGACACCGCGCAAACCGCGGTCGCTGATGCGATCCGAAAGCTGGTCGCCTTGCTAGGAATATCCCAGCATGTGGAACTGGATGATGCTGGGGCTAGAAAGCAATCGCGTGATCGGTCTGCGCCTGGCGAAGTTAATGCGCGGCGGCAAAGCGGCTCAACGTGAAGCCCAGCGCATGGTAAGTGAAAAAGTGCTTGCTGCGGCCAAGGCCGGTACAAGCCTGATGGCTGGCGCTTCCGGAGACAAGATCGTTCAGCAGTACCGGAAAAAGGTGGCGGCCAACGCCAAACGGCTTAGCCGGAACCGGATACGGCGCAAACGGAAGTAAAGCTGCCACTTCGCACCTATTCATTTGCTTCGCTGCCTGGCGATCGTTTGTGCAGACCGTTACACGATGGGCCACGCGATGTGGCGTACGGCGATGCGAAATCCGCGACCTTCATGCATTGGAACGTTCGGCGCTGGTGCGAAGTTAGATCGACTGCGCAGCATCGCGGCTGCGCCGAGGGGGTGTTGCAGCGGAGGCAGCGCATGAAAGTCATCATCGACGAAGCCGGCGAAATCATCGCCAAAGCAACCGATGACCATACGCTAATCGGCGGCCATCACCGCCTCTCGCAGGCGGCCAGCCTCGGTAAACGACTCTTCTGGCGAGATACCGGCGAACCCGTGAAGCTTGATAATTTCTTCAAGCATTACGGAAGTTCGCTTCGACGTACAGCCTGATCCGCCTTGCGAAGCAGCCCGGCCTTCTTCAAGGCTTCGGCCTTCTCAGGTCCGCTTGGCATTGATCGCGCCACTTCCAAGGCCTTCTCAGCTTCAGCGTCTAAGTCGCGCTTTGACGGATCACTAGCCAATTGGGGAGCCCGCTATGCAACCTTACCCTTCAAAGACAAGGATTATGGTTAGCGCAATGGGAATTAATCCACCTACAATGACGCATAGGCGATAGGCAAAGTCGTCGGCCATAGCACAGTGCCCTGCTTACTTTACAGGAGGGACCATAGGCCGGGTGGCGCACCATGGCATGTGCAGTTTGTGCCAATGCCCGCGTCGACGCGAAATCGCGCGAAGCGCAAGAGTTGAGGCGCGCGCCCTATCTTTGACGCCTTAGCCGTGAGCGAAAGTCAAGCTGGATAAGCAATATCGCCACCGCGATCAGCAGTACGAATCCGACCGAGAACATTAGCGCGATTGACAGCATCGAACTTACTCTGGCGGTTGGAGTCCGGGCGACTTTAGCCATTCGCTCATGTGCGAGGCCGTCTCAGCTTTCCGTGCTCGTCGCATTAGCAATTCACGCGCTAGGCCGGGCGGCGCTTCGTTCGCAGCTTCGCGGAAGCGGATAGCTTCATCAGCCAGTCGCTCTTCAAACGTCTTCTGATGTTTAGCGCGGCGACGTTCTGCCATACGACTGCTCCTTTCCAGTTCGAGGAAGACGGAGCGCCAAATGAGCCGATCTCCATCACCGACAGCTGCCTAGAGACGTAGCTGCCGAGCCACAACGTGGATTCGATCCCAAGGCCGGGCCAGCGGTTTATTTTGTTCCGGCAGCGGAACTTTTCGAAAATTACTCAATTGACTAAAGTGATTACCGCAAAGGCTTTGGGGCATTGCAGGGGATTCAGCCGGGTCCCATTCCCTTCATGAGCCCCTTGAACGAGTTCGCAGCAAGCCTTCCGACGTGATGTCCCGGTACTCACCATCGGCGTAGAACCGTGACGTAGAACGGGCCTTTATTCCCGAACGCAAAGATCACCATTGGGGGAAACGGAAGCTGAAGAGAGACCAATCTACCTCCTCATGGCGTTGGCCGGCCTGATCGTGTTCGCCCTCGCCGGCATGATCTACCTGGAAATGACACAGCAGATTTCCCCGGATTAAGGGCACGAGGGGAGAAACCGATGACGGTCTTTGTCTACGTTAACACCGGCAAGCAGGTCGGCGACGTCGAGCAAATCAAGGTGTTTGCAAATGCCGATGCCGCGGAGACCTGGTTCGAAGAGAACGACCCCGAGGGCGTTGCCTTCGAATAACAGGTTCTGGAATGAAACAGGCCGCCAATCGAGGCGGCCTTACATCTTGAAGAATACGTAGGCTATTCCGGCAAGCACGAGTGCAAGCCAAACCAGCGAGAGCCGAAAGTACAAGGCGTTGTGATCCATGACGTTCAGCAAAAGTCGATAGTCAGACGCTCTGTTGATCTAAATCAACCGAGGCGGCCCCGATTCTTCTAGTCTGCCTAGTCCGCCGGTTCTGGCGGTTGAAGTTCCGGAGAGGAAAACCACTCATTTACGCCGAAGCGGTTCGACCTCGATCACGAAGAATCACGGCGCGACGAAATGAAGGACCACTGCCATCGCTACGCATGTGCCAACGGCAATGACTGCGCCTCTCCGCCGATCCGGCAGGACGACCAAGGTGAACACCCCGAGCGTGGCCAGCAGACCAATTTTATGAAGGCTTCCATCTCCCGAACGTGCGCCTGAAGGCACTGGGTTTCCAGTCCTTCAAAGCCCGTTTAAGCGAGGGATGTCCATCTCGCACTCCACGCCGATCAGCATTGCATATTTTTCCCGATGACATCACTTTAGAAAACTTCTAAGGACGGTCCGCGCTGGCCGTAAGCCGCGTAGCGGGGACAGTTCGATGGAAGCGTACAAGGTCTATTTGCTCGGGCCTGATGGGCTCATTGAGAGTCGGATCGACTTACGTTGTGAGGACCTGAACGCAGCAATAGAGCGAGCGCGACAACTCGCCCATGGTTGCGCAGCCGAACTCTGGAAGGGTGACCGAAAAATCGGGGAATATCCGGCACGGCAATAATCCTGAATTTTTTTGCGCGAACCGATGCCGTCGCACTTGGGCGGCTGGCCGGCATGGAACTTTTGCGGGCCGAGTGAGTCTGCACTGGGCTTCCGGTTTCTAGCCCCCAAGCCCAAACCGGAAGACAACGGCCCCAGCTTCTTTTCAGAAGCTGGGGCCGTTTGCCTTCATAGGTGTTGCCGACTGTCGCGGCTACAAATCACAAACCACACGAAAAACCCGGCGATCGGCTGGGCAATATGAAATAATTTTAGGTGATGAAAAGCAGACAGATAAGCGCTTGCGAACTTTTCCGTCTGTGCAGAAGTGAACAGACGGGATCCATAAAAATACGGTCGCTTACTGAAGGCGCTTAATCTCAATGAAAATTTGCATGGATTACCGCGCCGGTATCGTCGCGGACTTCGATGGCCAGTTTTTGCACTTCTTGGTCCGCCGTACCTAGTCTCTTGCAAGATCGCTCAGGGCTCGGGCCGGTTCATCTTGTGCGGCTTCTATTGAAGGGAGTAGAATCCCGCCCCTCATCTGCAACAACATCGCCCTCGTCGCGCAGAGGCGGATCGATAATGACCCACTGGATTGCTGAAGTGGGATTCCCGATAGCCGAAACGGCCACCAAAGGATAATGCCGAGGTCGCGACCATCGAGCATTGGAACGCCCGAGGTCGGCAGGAAGTTAAATGAAATATGCGCAGCATCGCGGCTGCGTTGAGGGGGCGTTGCACTGGAGGCAGCGCATGAAAGTCATCATCGACGAAGCCGGCGAAATCATCGCCAAAGCAACGGATGACCATACTTTGATCGGCGGCCACCATCGCCTCTCGCAGGCGGCCAGCCTCGGTAAGAGACTTTTCTGGCGAGATACCGGCGAACCTGTGAAGCTTGATAACTTCTTCAAGCATTATGGAAGCTCGCTTCGACATTCAGCCTGATTCGGCCCTCGGCGGTTACTGGTGGCACTTCCTACAGCGCTGCTGAATGAGTGCGCGAGGCCACTTACTACAGGATCCGTTGCCTTGATGCACACTCAAGTGCGAGGTCCGCTTTGGCCTATCAACGGACATCGTCAGCTTGGTGCGTCACGTCCGTTAACGGGCCGGAAACGGACTATCCGACGATCAAAGCTTCACTTGGCCCGCTTGAACACCAGCTCCAGCGTAACGCCGGCCGGCGTGCGTGGATTTGTAAACCTCAATTCATCGTCAGTAATTGATGTCACGATGCGGCGTTGATTTGGCGCTCCGACCAAGTTCGGAAACGAACTCGTCTCGATGTCGACGTGGATCGTTTTCGTGCTTTCGTCCACTGTGTACGTTCCAGTGTAGGCAACGACACCTGACAAAATAGCCATGGCCTCCTCGGGGGACGGACGCGCAGAATCGCCTGATGCATATTTTGGAGCGTCGGAGCGCACAGTGATGAAATGGAAGCGGCCATCGGCGGTATAGGTGACTGCGCCTTTTGCCTTCGGCCGCTCTACGGGACTGCCATCCTCGCGTGTGCCTTTGCTGGACTCGTAAATCCAAGTGCCAACCAATTGATCCTTGAGAGACCTTGTTTGGGAGAAGCTATCGGCCGGGAATACGGCAAGTGAAATCAACGCGATTACAGAAGAACCAAGTGCAAAACGCCTGCTCATAAAATGCCCCTGCTATGGAATGCAGGCAAGATTACACGGCGGTTCAAGCGTCAGCAACGGGTCATAGACAGCGTCCGCCACAGGTTTCCGGACTTTGGCAGGCAGAATTGCTGGGTCCACTCTAGCTTGGTGATTGGACGTTCGACCGCGATCAATAAGATAATATTTCTCCGCGACATGCATCGAGTCGAGCGACGACCGACGCTCGTGAAGAACGATGCTAACGAGGTCCCGATGTCCGGCCAAGTGCAAAAGCCGTCGATCTGAACCATCGCGGTGATTTTTGCCACAACGGTGGTGCTGGTCTTGTTACTATTGTGGACGCCAAGGAGCGGCGCTCTTTCCGAAGCGGGGCGGGACCTACCTCTATTCGCGCGGTCCCTTCAGGTTAAGGCGCCCTACTTCGTACATTGCGACGTTTGCGGGATTTGCGGCAAGCCTTTCAATCCGCCAAACCGTGTTACTCCACGCCGAACGGTTATCGTGCCAATCCCTACCAAGGCCATGCCGGTGATTCTGACGACCGATGGAGAAGTCGGGATGCGAGCGTTGAAGGCGCTGCAGCGACAACCGCTGAGCATGGTGGCGCGCGGCGTAGATAATGAGAACAGGGCTTCGGCTTAAGCTGAAGCTATGCTCCCAGCTAGACTTCTGCCCAGGTTCGTCGGAAGAGACGAAGTAATTCGGTCCGGAACGAATTCGCGATCGACCGCGCTGATCCGCAAGGCACGGCTCCAAGACCTTCACGCTCGCCAGTACCGAGTTGTTGTTTTGAAAGCACAAGTCATCAAGTCCCAGTTAGACTCGAGCGAATCTTTCCGGTGAGCCCAATTTATGGTTGTTGTTGCTTCCAAAGACATTTCGGCCGCTAGAAAGAACTACTTAACGTCAAATCGTGATATCTCTCAACAAGATATGTGCGTATGTTTTGGCTCGTTAACTCCGCCCTTTTACACCCGAGATGTTCGTATGGCCCTTGTCAAAACTTCAAAAATTGCAGGTTCGGAGGCAAAAAGCCGTCGTTCGACGAAGGCTACCTCACATTCCAATCCCCAGCCTGCCCCATCCCCCGCGCGCGCCAAGAGAGCCGGAAACGGCATAGGTACGGAAAAGATCTCAGAACGAGTGGCAGCAGCAACGGAAGAACTAGCAAGCGGACTGAGCCAAGCTTCGGCTGCAGCCGAAGAGCTTCGGCGGTCCATGGAACAAATCGCCGCAAGCGCCGAGGAAGCCGCGGGTGCGTCGCAGGAACAACTGGCGGCGATCAAGCAGGCCGCCGGCAATCTGACCACCGCTCGAGGGGAAGCCGATAACTCCAGGCGAAGGACCGAAGCTGCGCAGGTCCTGCTGGTCGAAACTGGCGCCCAGATCGGAGCCTCCGTTCAAGCCATCGAGCGCAACTCCGAGCGGCAGGCAACTTCGGCAGAAGTTTTTGACGAGCTCGAACGCAGAGCAAAGGATGTGAGTGAGATTACTGGCGTCATAAGCCGGGTTTCCGACCAGACGAACCTGCTTGCCCTCAACGCGGCCATCGAAGCAGCACGCGCCGGAGATCACGGGCGGGGCTTCGCCGTAGTCGCAGAGGAAGTCCGCGCCCTTGCCGACGTCTCCGACAAGAGCGCTTTGCAGGTGCAGAGCCACGCTGAAAAAATCCAAGCAAAAGTCCGCGATGCTGCCGGGACGGTCAAGGCGGCGGCCGCTGCCGCGATTGCACAGGCCAAAGCGGGACAAGCTGTCGTCCAGACTCTGTCTGGACTTCGGAAAAACATGGTTGAACTTGCTGATGGCAGCCTAGAAACCCTCACGGCTTCCATCGAGGCCGAGCGCGCGATACAGGAGGCGCAAAAAGGCGCCGAACTCGTCGCGGGCGCGGCCGAGGAACAAGCTTCGGCAGCAAGCGAAGCCCAGTCGGCGGTCCGCCAGCAAGCCCAATCGCTCGACCAGGGCCAAGCGGCAGCCCAGGCCCTCGCATCGTTGTCGGAGGATTTGCGCGGCGGGAAGGCAGGCCGATCCGCACCCGAGCAGATAGCGAGCACTGCCGAAGAGCTATCAGCGACCATTCAGGAACTGTCCAGCGCGGCAAGCCAGATCTCGGCGGCGGTGGAACAGATCAACCGCGGAGCACAGCAGCAAGCCGCAGCAGCTCAACAAACATCGGCAGCGCTGGCCCAAATCGAAAAAAGCGCTCGGGTGGCGCAGGCAAGTGGCAAGCTCGCGAACGATCGCGTCGCGGTTATGGGAAAAGAACTGGCCGACGCACGCAAGACCGTCGAAGGATTGATCGAAGGAGTGGTGCAAGCGCTCAAGGAAACCCGCGGGAGTCTCGAAACCATCGTCTCGATGGAGGCCATAGGCCGAAAGATCGAAAAGATCGTCGATGCGACCACTTTGGTGAATATCCAGACCGGCATGCTCGCGGTCAGTGGCGCCGTGGAAGCGGCACGCGCTGGTGACGCCGGCCGAGGCTTCGCACTGGTCTCAAACGACATTCGCTCCCTTGCGCGCGAAGCTGCCGAAAGCGTCGAGCGGATTAAAGATACCGTGCGCGGCATTCTTGATCAGATAGCATCGCTACGCCGCGATCTCGAACAGATCATCGTAACCGGAGAGAGCGAAGTTCAAAACAACCGGGCCGTGTCCAAGACGCTCGGAGAAATGACCGACGAGGTTGTTGCGCTTGGAAACGCAAACATGGCGATTCAGCAAGGCGCCGACGCAATCCTCGCCGCCGCGGCCGAAACATCGACGGCTGCCCGGCAAATCGCCGCGGCAGCGGAAGAAGCAAGTTCTACCTCGCGCCAGGCTGCCACGGCATCCGCCGAACAGGCCCAAAGCGCCGACGACCTCGCCGCTGCCATCGAAGAGATCGCCTCTCTTTCGGACGAACTAAAGAAGCAGAATGGCTGACGTTAACAAACCCATACAACTGGCCGACCAACGTTTTTTAACATTCAAAAGCGAGGGACGATCCTATGCCCTGCCTGCAGCTTCTGTTGCGGAGGTCGTGCGAGTACCCCCGCTTGCGCGCGTCCCTCAGGCGCCACGAAGCTTGATGGGCCTTATCAACCTGCGTGGATCTGTGGTTCCCGTAGCCAGCGTACGTGCCCTTTTAGGAAGGGAAGGCGCGATGACTACTCCAGCTTCTCGTCTAATCGTTCTTGATGGAGCGTCCCCTGTTGCGCTGGCGGTAGACGAGGTTACCAACATGGTGCGGATTGCGCCTGAGAAAGTGAAAACCGCAGAAGCCGACGTCGCGTCCGAGTCCGGCGAGTATCTGCGGGGCGTGTTCGAAGACAGCTCCCATGTCACCAAAATCCTGGATATTCACGAATTGCTCCGTCGGGCGTTTGCTCAAATCACACCCAAACGGCAGGCGATCGCGGCCGCTGCCGGCGCGAATCCGCAAAGACAAGTGGCGGTGGAGCCCACCCGGACACCTCTGGTGATATTCGAGGTCGCCAGCCAGGAATATGCCTTCCCCCTCGACGTGGTGCGGGAAATCGTTACGACGCCCGACGACCTTACTTTCGTCCCGGGCAGCGATGACGCGGTGCGCGGCGTCATGCCTTATCGCGGCGGTCTGCTGCCCCTGCTCTCGTTGCGGACGCTTCTCGGCTTGCCTTCGACAGTCCTGTCGCGAGAGAAAGTGTTGGTTGCGGCCATTGGAGATCTCGTAATCGGCCTTGTGGCGGATCGTACTCGCGCTGTCCTCTCGGTTGATCCCGACCACATCGAATTGGCACCTCCTGTGCTGGCCGCGCGTGCGGGCGGCGAAGCCCAGATCAACGAAATCTACCGAGCGGAGAACGGCCGGCTCATTTCGATCCTGGCCCCGGAGCGGCTATTTCGGGAAGAAGTCATGCAGAAACTGGCCCGTGGCAAAACCAAGATGAAAGCGAAAGTCGACGAAGACGGTCACACGTCCGGGACGGATGAACTCCGGTTTGTGGTGTTTCGGCTCGATGACAACGAGTTCGCGCTACCGATCGATGCGGTGGACGAAGTCGCGCGCGTACCCGACCAGATTACCCGGCTTCCTAAGACTCCAAAATTTCTTGAAGGCGTTGTCAATTTGCGAGGCGAAGTCCTGCCGGTCATCGATCAGCGGCGCCGATTTGAAATGCAGCCGGCCACGGCCCGGGGTCACAGACGACTTGTAGTGGTTCGGACCGAACGGCATCGCGCCGGCCTTATTGTTGATAGCGTCTCAGAGGTTTTGCGATGCACTCCTGACCTGATCAAGCCCTCCCCGGATTTGACTGGGGAAGCGCTTGGCTTGGTAAACTCTGTCATCAATCTCGAGGCGTCCGGCCGGATTGTACTCCTGCTCGATCCCTCTGAGCTGCTCACACGAGCGGAACGCGGCCTGTTGGATTCCTTCAGCAAGGAGACGCGCGGTAAAGAGAGCCGGCAGACGAAGTCGTGATCAAAATATTGGTGGTCGACGACTCGGCTCTTGTTCGCAAGCTGATTGGGCAGGTCTTTTCGACGCAATCCGATTTTGAGGTCCAGTTTGCCCGCAACGGCCGGGAGGCGCTCGATATTGTCAGAGTGGCCCGTCCGGACGTGGTCACCCTCGACGTCCATATGCCCGAAATGGACGGACTCACCTGCCTCGACAGGATCATGGTTGAGCAGCCCTGCCCTGTTATCATGGTATCGACAATGACCGCCGAAGGCGCTGACGCCACGCTCGAGGCCCTGCGGCTTGGGGCGGTCGACTTCGTCGCGAAACCAACCCGGGCCGTGTCGCTGCGGATCGAAGAGTTGGCGCAGCCATTGATTGAAAAGGTACGGACGGCCGCCGGCGCAAAATTAAGAACCTCCTTGAGGCTAAGGGACAAAGTCCGACATCAAATGCGTGGGGGCACGCGAAATTTACCCCACGTGCCCCCGAAGAAACCGAAGGCCGCCTCGAAAGGGGAAGGCCTAGTGCTGGTAGGCACATCGACTGGCGGGCCGCCGGCGCTCGAGGCCCTCCTCACCGGTCTCCCCGCATCCTTTCCCTGGCCCATCGTCGTTGCGCAACACATGCCGTCAACGTTCACCGGACCCTTGGCCCGGCGCCTGGACGAACTCACCGGGCTCAGTGTCCAAGAGGTGCGGGACCCTGTCGCACTCGAACCCGGCCATGCTTACATCGGTCGAGGCGATGCCGATGTGATCGTTTCCCGGCGGGGCGCCGATCTTGTTGCAATGGCTGCACCCAGCCAGGTCGAGTATCCGTGGCACCCAAGCACCGATCGGCTCGTTCGGAGCGCCATGAACTATTTGCCCCCGAGCCAGTTAATCGGCGTGCTCATGACAGGCATGGGCAACGATGGGGCGGAGGCCATGGCACTCATCCATGCCGGCGGGGGCAAAACAATAGCTGAGGCTGAGGAGACCGCGATTGTTTGGGGCATGCCAGGGGAATTGGTCAAAGCAAATGGCGCGGATCTCGTCGTGCCACTTCATAAAATAGCGTCGGAATTAAAAAAGTTGGTGCGCTGATGCCATTGGTACGCAACCCCACTCCGACGGCAGAGCCGCGTGCACCGGACGAGCTGAAGCCCGCCCAATTACTCTCCACTGGTTCCGATGAAGAGCGTTGGATCGCCGCGCGTAGTGCAGGTGAAATTCCTGAGGAACTATCGCTGCTTGCCCATGCGCTCTCGGTGGAGCGGGTGCCCCGCGTCCGCGAAGCCATGTTCACGGCGCTCGCGAAGATAGCTACGCCTGAAAGCGCCTCCGTCGCCCTTCCCTTTTTGCGGTCTGAGGACGCAGCTCTACGCACGCAGGCGCTTGACGCTTTGCGCGCCATGCCCGCAGCGGCGGCCGAGCATCTCTCGCAACTTCTGCATGACAGCGATCCTGACGTCCGCTTGCTCGCATGCGAAATTGCGCGCTCTCTTCCCACCGGCGACGCCAGCCGCGTTCTCACTGAACTCATCGAAAGAGAAACCAACTCCAACGTCTGCTCCGCAGCCGTAGAGGTTTTGGCCGAAACAGGCGACATCGCGAGTTTGCCTATCCTGGCGCGTTGCGCAGCACGCTTTCCGGACGATCCGTTTCTGACGTTCGCAGTCAAAATCGCCAGCGGCCGGATAGGATCATCTAATCGATGACCGATCCGCCGCAAATGACGGAAGATGAATTTCGTCGTCTTGCAGAGTTTCTGTATCGGCGGACGGGCATGGTTTTCACCGAGTCAAAACGCTACTACGTCGAACGTCGTGTCTGGGAGCGTATGGACGCAACCTCGAGTCCGTCTTTTTCCTTTTACTTCGCCTATCTCCGCAGTGAGGTGCGCGACGAGGTCGAGCAGCTCATCAACGCCTTCACTGTTAATGAAACCTACTTTTATCGTGAAGACCATCAGCTTGCCTGCCTGACGACCGACCTGCTTCGAGAACGTGTGGCTACGAAGCGGCCAGGGGACCCGATTCGGATCTGGTCCGTCCCCTGTTCGACGGGGGAAGAACCGTATTCCATTGCGATATGGTTGCTGGAAAACTGGAAAGACGTCGACACCTACGACATCGAAATAGTAGGTTCGGACATTGATACACAAGTCCTGGAGGCGGCGGCGGAAGGCATTTTCGGCAAACGCGCCCTGATGAGGCTGTCAGTTGAAGTCATTGCTCGCTATTTCCATGAGCTCGACGACGAGCGGTGGCAGATCCTGGATGACCTCCGTCAATCGGTGCGTTTCTCCCGGGTCAATCTGATCGAGACAAAGCAAACCCGGCCGCAGGGTCGCTTCGATGTGATCTTTTGCAGGAATGTACTGATCTACTTTGACGACGAATCCCGCCGCATCGCGGCGGAAAATCTGTACGATAACCTCTTGCCTGGCGGCTTCATCTGTCTTGGGCACACCGAGTCCATGAGCCGCATATCACCGTTATTCGAAGTTTGCCGTTACTCAGAAGCGATCGTTTATCGGAGACCAGAGGAGTTGCGCCGTGTCCGATAACTCCACCAAGCGGATTCTGATCATCGATGACGCCGCACTTATCAGGACATACTATCGCTCGGCGCTCGAAGCACACGGCTTTGCGGTGGGAGAGGCTCTGAACGGATTGGAAGGATTGGAAAAGCTATTGCTTAACCCTTCGATTTGGTGATTGCGGATATCAACATGCCGCAAATGGACGGAATAACGTTCTTGCGAATGCTGCGATCGAAGGAGCTTCCGTTGTCATCCGTCCCAGTTCTGGTGACGAGCACCGAGGCCGGACCACACGATATAGCGGCTGCGCGAGCCGCGGGGGCTAACTACTATCTTGTGAAGCCGATCAAGCAGGAAACGCTGGCGGAATATGCCGCCATCTTCTGCGGGCGCCCACGATGAACGAGTTTCTCGAACAATTCCTTATTGAATCGCGGGATCTAGTAGCTCAGGGCACCGACGATTTGATGGCGCTCGCGGAAAATCCGAACGATCGAGAAAGGCTCGACGGCGCTTTTAGGGCCTTTCACACTTTGAAGGGAGCTGCGGGGATCGTTGAGTTCGGCGCGATGACGCGTACGTTGCATGCCGCTGAGGATATCCTGGCTTCGCTCCGCTCGTCCGAAGAGCCGATCAACCCGGACACCCTCGATGAATTTCTGACTTGTCTCGACCTGACATCGCGGTGGCTGGACGCTATGCAATCCACTGGCGAGGCGCCATCGACTGCTGAGGCCGATGCTGATGATATGATCGCGCGACTTGTCGGTTCAGGTGGTGTTGCCGAGGTCGCGCCGGCGTCAGCGCCGCGGGACGATACGTGGGTGGGACGATTGAGCATCGCCGCCAGCAACCGTTTTACGGGGCACCGTACAGCCCTTCGATATATCCCGGTTCCTGACGCGTTTTTTCAGGGCCCTGACCCGATGAATGTCGTGGCCGCTCTCCCCCACCTAATGACCATCGATGTGGTGTTGACCGACCCGACCGTTTCTCTCGAAACCATGAATACGTTCAGCTGCAGTCTCGAAATCGTGGCGCTGATGGAGGCATCTGGCGAACAAGTGCGTACGGCGCTGCTCAATGCGCCGGGCAAGGTTGAGGTTCGCGAACTGGCCTCTACAGCCATCAGCCAATCGGAAGAAGTTAAGGCCAACGCAAGAGCGTTGATTGAAGCTCAGCTTCTGGTGTTGCAGCAGTCTGATTTGGATGGGCTTGTCGGTCGACGAGCCTCCGCTGGACGTACGGCCGTCAACGCTTTGCTATACCTTGGCAGGTCCGAACTTGCCGCCAACCTTGAACGTGCGATTGCAACGACCCAAACTGAGAATAAAGCGGATCCTTTGATCGCCGCGATCGAGCAGGCATTGAGTGGGATTGGACAACCCGAGCGTTCCAACAACGACAGTCCCACCTCTCCCGTCGTTCCCCGTGCGTTGCGTGTAGATATGGATCGTATTGACGCGCTCGTTAAGCTCACGGGCGAGCTAATCGTGGTCAAGAATGCCATCGGGCACGCTGCAAAGTTGCTCCACGAAAATGAAGATCCTCAGATCATCACGGCCACCTTGCGAGAACAACACGCATTGTTCGAGCGATTAGCGACAGAGCTGCAAAATGCCGTGCTTCGCATCCGGGTTCTTCCCTTGCGCTCGGTATTCCGTCGCTTTCCTAGATTGGTCAGGGAGATCGCCGGCAGCGTTGGCAAGACCGTAAGATTAATCACCGAGGGTGAAAGCACAGAGGCCGATGCCACGATCGTGGATGCACTCTTTGAACCGTTGCTGCATGTTCTGCGTAACGCCGTAGACCATGGCATCGAGAGTCCGGAACGGCGCGCATCTGCTGGTAAGCCGGCGATGGGAACTCTGATTTTACGCGCGCGTCGCGACGCCGACACGGTAAAGATCGAGGTGGAAGACGATGGAGGTGGCATCGACGTAGATCGGGTGCGCGCCGTCGCACGTGCCCGCGGGATTGCCACCGCAGAGTCCTTGACGGCGATGACCGATGCGGAAGCGTTAGGCTTGGTTTTTGCCGCCGGCTTTTCGACCGCCTCTACCGTTTCCAATCTATCAGGACGGGGCGTAGGCATGGATTCCGTCCGAACGGCCGTCGAGCGTTTAGGGGGACAGGTCACCCTCGAAAGCCAACCTGGAATTGGAACAAGTATCGGATTGGTCCTTCCATTCAGCCTGATGATGACTCGGGTCATGACCGTGGAGATCGCCGGGCAAGCTTTTGGGCTCCCCCTCGATAATGTCGTGGAAACAACGATTGTCCCGCGCGACCGGATCGTCCCGATCGGCGCCGGGCAGGCGTTCGTGCTGCGAGACCAGACGGTTCCGCTTATCGATCTGGCGGATACGCTCGGCATTCAACGCACCGATAGGTTGCGTCAGGGCCAAGCCAAGGTCGTCGTAGCGTTGGCAGCGGGGCAAATCGGCGCGATTGAGGTTGATCGGTTGGGAGAGCGCATGGACGTCATGCTAACGCCTATGGAGGGTCTATTGAACGGGATGAGGGGCGTCTCTGGGACTACACTGCTGGGAGATGGGCGTGTCCTGATCGTCCTGGACGTCCAGGAGATACTCAGTTGACCGTTGTCTTGCACGACGCCAGCACCATTCGCCTGATCGGAACGTGTCCCGCCGATGACGGGGAAGTTTTGCTCCAGCATCTGCTGGCCAACCCTCAGGCCGAAGTCGATTGGCGCGGGTGCGAAAGCGCCCATGCTGCCGTGATCCAGGTTATCCTGGTTTCCAGACGACCGCTCCGCGGCCCCCCGGCCGGCCCATTCTTGGAGCGGCTGATTGAGCCTGCCCTGAGACGCGCGGGCTGCCAAGTTCCACCTTCCCCCCAGGGTCCAGAGGTGCGAAAACGTTGAAAATATTGGGTTCCGGTCCGTCGGACCGCCGCGGAGAATTCATGCCTTACAAGCTCCTAATCGTTGACGACAGCAAGCTGGCCCGGATGTCGGCGGCAAAGGCGCTAAAAACCCTATATCCGGACTGGACACGCTTGGAGGCCTCAAACGCTGACGAGGCGCTCTCCTTGGCCAAGGAAACCCCGTTCGACGTTGCCCTGTTGGACTTCAATATGCCCGGGCGAGACGGCCTGCAGCTCGCCGCCGATCTGCTCGCCCTGCGGCCCTCTACGCCGCTTGCGGTTGTCTCCGCCAACCATCAGGATGAGATCGTCGGACGTGCGCGCGACATTGGGGCAGTGTTCCTATCCAAGCCTCTGAGCGAGCAGGCTTTCGGCGCCTTCCTTCAGGAGGCCGTGCGGCGCCTCGAATTGGGCAACGCATGACCTCGGAGCCTTCCGATTTGCTTAACGAATTGCAGCTCGATGCCCTCACCGAATTGGTGAATATCGGCGTTAGTCGTGCGGCCTCCAGCCTTCGTGAAATGGTTGGCGCACAAGTGCATCTTTCAGTACCGACAGTCACGCTGGAGACCCGCGCGCGCGCCATAGCCATACTGGCCGAACGAGAGATTTCCAACCTGGTGGCTGTCCACCAGGTTTTCGAAGGCGATATCACCGGCCGGGCGCTGCTGATTTTTCCCGAGACGAAGAGCCTTGAACTCGTCCGTGCAATCACTGGCGGAGAGCTTCCGCTGGAGGATATCATCGAATTGGAGCAGGAAGCGTTGGCCGAAACCGGCAATATCCTCCTGAACAGCTGTCTCGCAACAATTGCGAATATGCTCCAAAGAAGTCTGAAGATGTCGCTGCCGGAAGTATTGCGCGGAAGCGCCGCAACATTCTTCAGCCTGGCACCCCCGCCTGAGGCCGGGGATTTTGTGATGTTCTTGTTCATCAATTTCGCGGTGCGCGAGCGCGATATCAGCGGTTACATTGCAATGATCATGGACCTTCCCTCGCTCACGGCCCTGAAGCATCTGCTAGACGAATTCATCGAACGGGCCACGGGCGAAGCGACGCAACCACACAATGATCCGGCTTGAGCGCGACCAATTTGCCGCCACCTTCGACGCTTTGGATTCGGGTGTCGTTGTTTTGGACAGTGACCAGCGGGTTGTCTGCTGGAATTATTGGTTCGCGTCCGCGAGCGATATTTCTTCCGAACGAGCCGTCGGAAAAGCAATTTCCGAGCTGTTTCCCGGGCGCTCCTTGGCGCGGCTGACGACTTCTATCTCGGAAGCCCTAGACCTCGGCTCGTCTGCCCTGCTGACCCATTCCCTCAATCCAAACCTGCTACCGCTTCGCACGCGCGCGGGCCTGGCTCTCATTCACAACGTATCGGTCCGACCATTGGGAGGGCGTCCCTTTTCGCATTGTGTGCTCCAAATTGCCGACGTCACCGGCGCCGCCCATCGCGAACAAGTCCTTCGCGAGCGCCAGAATGCGCGTTATGACGCCGTCGTCGAGAGCGCCCCGGACATCATTCTAACCCTCGATGCGACCGGTATCATCCAGTTCGCAAATCCCGCGGCGATTCGGGAAACACAGTTCGAGCGCTCCGAACTGGTTGGACGCGCATTAGGCTTCTTGTTTGAAACGCCTGATCAATGGGAAAATCTTTGGCAGACCATCCTTGCAGGTGATCGGTCAATCCGCCCGATCGAGCTGATTGCCAAGCGCAAAGATGGTTCGCGAACGTTTCTTGATGTCTCCGCGTCGCGGTGGTTGAGCGAAGGGCGGGTTTTCATCACCGCGATCCTGCGCGACATGAACGAGCGTCGTGCCGCGGAAGAGGCACTTCGGGAATTAAATCTCAACTTGGAGCATCGCGTTGCGGAACGCACGCAGGAGCGCGACCGCGTATGGCAAGTAAGCCTCGATATGATCGGCGTAGCGGCTGCGGACGGGACGTGGATCAGCGTCAACCCGGCTTGGACCAAGGTGCTAGGCTGGCTGCCGGATGAGATTCGAGGCAAGACCTCCGAATGGCTCGAGCATCCCGATGACCGCCGGAAAATGCGCGACGCTGTCAGTCGCTTGGCATTTCCCGAACAGACGTCAAATTTTGAAAGCAGCTTCCGCACCCGTCATGGAGACTATCGTGTTCTGTCTTGGACTGCAGTCAATGTCGATGGTTTGCTCTATTGCGTCGCGCGTGACGTCACGGAGCAGCGCCTACAACAGGAAGCATTGAACAAGGCGGAAGACGCTTTGAGGCAGGCTCAGAAGATGGAAGCCGTTGGACAGCTCACGGGCGGTCTGGCGCACGATTTCAACAACTTGCTGACAGGGATATCCGGTGCCCTAGAGCTTTTGCAGATCCGCATTTCGCAAGGTCGGTATAAAGATGTCGAACGTTACATATCTACGGCGCAAGGAGCGGCCAATCGCGCGGCGGCTCTGACTCATCGCCTATTAGCATTCTCGCGGCGTCAGACACTGGATCCCAAAGCCATTGACGTCAATCGGCTTATCGCCGGCATGACGGACTTGATCAGTAATACGGTCGGTCCCGGGATCGAAATCCAAACGGCAAATGCGCCTGATCTATGGATCACGCTTGTTGATCCGAACCAACTCGAAAACGCCCTGCTCAACCTTTGCATTAACGCCCGCGATGCAATGCCGCACGGCGGCAAGATCAAAATCGCTACTGAAAATCGTCTCTTGAAAGATGTCGAAGCCTTTGCCGCCGAAATGAGACCAGGCGAATATGTCTGTTTGTCGGTGTCCGACACGGGAACGGGAATGAGCGACGAGGTCATTCAAAGAGCGTTTGATCCCTTCTATACAACCAAACCGCTCGGTCAGGGCACTGGCTTGGGCCTCTCCATGATCTACGGATTCGCAAAGCAATCCGGTGGTCAAGTGCGCATTGAGTCAACTGAGGGGAAAGGTACAACGATCTGCCTTTTTCTTCCCAGGCATACCGAAGAGGCAACAGCTGCAGACGAAGCGGCCGATTTCGCGTCGGCGCCACGCGCCGGCGCAGGCGAGACCGTGCTTATCGTCGACGACGAACCCTCAGTCCGCATGTTGGTCGGTGAGGTGCTTGCCGAGCTTGGATACACAGCAATTGAGGCTTCCGATGGCAGCAGCGCCCTTCAGGTCTTGCGCTCAGACACGCGGATCGACCTCCTCGTCACCGACGTCGGCTTGCCGGGTGGCATGAATGGCCGGCAACTAGCTGATTTCGGCCGAACGGCGCGTCCTAAACTAAAGGTGCTTTTCATTACAGGTTACGCCGAAAAAACAGCGATCGGAGCTGGCGGACTAGATTCCGGTATGGCGATACTCACCAAACCATTCGCGATGGATGGCCTTGCTACACGCATCAAAGAACTTCTACTTCGTTAATGGACTTCAGCCCAGTTGATCGCGCTACGAGACAGCACTGGTAAATGCTGTCCCTGGCAAGCTCTCTTAGCGCATCGAGGAACAACCTTTGACGGAAATCAAACGACGCTTGGTGTCCGTCTTGTTGGTTGAAGATGAAGCCTTGATACGCATGATGATTGCAGAGATGGTTGAAGAACTAGGTCATTCGGTCGCGGGAGAAGCGAGCAATATTGCCGATGCGCTACACTTGGCACAAACGGCGACTTTCGAATTTGCGATTCTTGACATCAACCTAGCCGGCTCCAGGATCGATCCCGTAGCGGAGATCGTGAGCCGCCGCGGAGTGCCGTTCATATTTGCAAGCGGCTATGGCGCGGCAGGAGTGCCTGGCGCTTTCAGAGATTGCGCGGTGTTGCAAAAGCCATTTCTGATCGAGCGGCTTAGCGAGGCCATCGAAGCCGCTTTCCGATGACACTAAATATCTACGCACGGAGAACTGCAGAACGGGGCTAGAGAGGTAGCGGCGTCTCCATTAACTCAAGGATGAATCCGAACTCTGAGACCCGGGATATTCGCCACCCGATCACGTCGCTACCGTCAGGGCATCGCCGAGATCGCGCCAAGGTGAACGAAGCTGGGCGACTTCGTTACCTCTCAGCAGGAACGCGCCGCCAATAATGAGCATTATTGGGCCAATAAACGGAGATACGGGATCGCGTGGCTGCACCAAAGGAAATTGACGTTGTTCGGCGCCCGTACCAACTCTGGCAACAAGCTGGCGAGCCCTCTAACAGGGACGAAGACTTTTACCACCAAGCCAAGAAAGAGTTGCAAGAGGAGTTGGATAACGAAAACCAGTCCGACGCTTCCGAGCGATCCTAACTCGGCATTTCAAAACCTTTCGATAAGGCGCTCACCAGCCATAGTTCGAAAGAGTAGCAGTCGAGAAGTTGCAAGGCCAGCTCTTGAGCCCGCTCATCATTCTCGCAATAGAGATTCAAGGCAGCTGGTGCTGCGATTGCCGGTGAGTGCCGAACTGGTCTGAGACAGAAAAGCGAAAGTGCTTGGGCCGAAAAAATTGCTTAGACCAAAAAGGCTTTCCTCGTTCGATTTTCCGGCTCGGTGCTGGAACTAATTCCTGCGGTGGGCTTAGAATCTGACCTGCCGACCCTCGCCTCCGACGCCCCCAGAGGGCGGCAGGTGCGGTCCTGGTCGTTGGGTGAGGTCAGGGCCGCTTTTATGAATTTGCCCCTCATCGACGGGTCTTGCCATGAGCCATCGCACGGTTTTGGTTGTTTTTGCGACAGCGTTGGTTGTTGCGGTCATTGCAGCGTTCCTAACGACATCAAACGATGTCGATACTCGCAGCGCCAGTTTCCAGGCGCCGCCAGGAACGACCGGTATGGCCCGACCCCATGCGCCATTGCCGCCGTCTCGCGGTCAGTCCGAGCCGCTGTAGCTTCAGGAAGGACTGACAGCCTTCGCGGCCTTCCCCGACCCGTTGGTCGGGCTTGTCCTCGCCTGCCTGCACAAGCTTGACGCTGGTTCAGCTTTAAGAAACGCCCTTGTCATCGAAAACGGCCAGGTTCATTCATCGCGAAAACATGCGTGACGATCGCAGCGAGCAGCTTACGGCTATCAATAGGCGTAAAGGCCGTAGTCGCCAGTTGACCCCCAACGTCACACCGAACTGCATGCTTCAAGCGCCAAGACGTGCGGCAATAACCGGTACGGTATCTGACGCGATTCAATCCCTTCGTTGGCCCAAGCGATCGTGACACATGCAAAATCCGGCGAGACGGTCGCAGAAGTTCAGGCGGTGATCGACCACGGAATCGCTCACCTCTACTGAAGAAGGCGCTCGCTTCCCAGACGGCCAAAGCAACAGACGAGATCAGCACTCAGATTGCCGAGATGCAGTCATCCACGTCGGAGACTGCCGAGGCTATTAGGAAATTCATTACAACAATCGGAAGCGTGTCGGATATTGCAGCGGAGATTGCGGCTGCGGTCGAGAATCAAGGCCTCATGACGCGCGAGATTGCCACCAACGTCGAGCAGGCCGCGATCGGGACCGCCGACGTTGCTGCTAACATCGCCGACGTGACCCATGGCTCCGTTGCGTCGCGTCGACGCAAGTTTTGCAGTCCGCATAATCACTTTCCAGCGAGAGCGATCAATTGAAAGCGGCCGTCGCGAAGTTTCTTCTCAACGTCCGCGCGGCTTGAAGCTTACGGCGCAACAAGTCCGATCCCACGAAAGCGACCGGTTGGGCGGCCGAATTGCAAATGCGGCTCCGACTCCAGCCCGCTGAACTCGCCGCCGCGGGCGGTCGGCAAGCCGAGCTGCAGCATTCGCCGTCCGAACCGCGCGCCCACGCCGGCCCCAAAGCAAAGCTGACGCGAATTGACCGAACTTCCCTTCTGAACACAGCAGACATTGAACGCTGACGATCCGGCGCCGAGAAGCAGCGCATGATCATCTTCGGTCATCTTTCCTTGCGCGCATTTCGGCTTTGGGATTCCGCTGGACCGCCTACTTGGCTCTTCTGCTCGCGTGCCGACAAAATGTTTGGATGAAGCTTGGGACGACGGACACGTATGCCGACGCCGACCGCGGCATCGTCGTCGTCCATCAGGAACTCGACGCCCATCTCCTCCAGGCAATCCACCAGTGCCTTCAGCGTCCTGTCGTGTGGAACGCGTTCGCCGGTTTCGAAGAGAGCAATCGTCCGCGTAGCCACTTTCGACACCCTGCCCAACTCCGACTGCGAGATGCGCAACCAGACCCGGGCCGAAGCAATTTGCCGTCCGTTAACCATAAAAAAGATATTCCTAGAGTCCTTGTATATTTTTGATATACATGTAGGCTGTCTATGTTGAAGGTTCCCGAACGACGCGATGAGGATCCCGATGAAGTTTCCCGACGCTGCCGGCCAGCCATGTGATGCTATAGGCCGCTCTCTCGCCATTGCCGTTCCGACGTTCTCTCCGACCCCTTTTCCGTCTGTTCGCCGCGACTCGGCAGACCACGAACGCTACATCAGCAGCGCCGCCTGGCAAACAAGTCCCGCCCGCCTGGCCGAACTCCGTGCTGCCGGTCATCGCTGCCGGCTGTGCTTCGCCTCTAGCGAGGAGGCGCGGCTCGAGGTGCACCATCGCACCTATCGCAACTGGCGTTCCGAGCGTGCCGAGGACCTCACCACGCTCTGTCATGATTGCCACCTGCACGTGACGTGCATGGAGCGCGCGCGCCAGTACGAACGCTCCCCCGTGCTGCCGCCGAGCTACGTGCCGGTGTCGCCGACGCCTCCGCTTTTCGACTACCGAATCCCTTTGGAGATTGTCTGATGAGCACCATCGAACACATTTCCCTGCGCCTGATCGGGGTTGGCCCGATGCTGATGCGCAATTCCCGCCTCGGCGACCCGCTCGACCACTACGCGAAGGCGTTGGCCGCGGTGACGAAGAAGAGCCTGAAGACCGAGGCTGATCACTTGAGGATTTCCGAACTGGAATTCTACGGTTCGCTCTACCTGCATCACGGAGCGCCCTGCTTGCCGCAGAACATGGTCAAGAGCGTCTGCGTCGATGGCGCGAAGAAGTCCAACATGGGCGAGACGACCAAGGCTGCTTTCCGTGCCGAGGGCGCAGCTTTGCTGCAGTACGATGGCCCCAAGACCGCTGCCGAGCTCTGGGCCGATAAGCGCTTCCAGCACCGCGCCGTGGTCCGGATCCGCAGCCGAGGCTCGCTCACAGTCAGGACGCGCCCACTTTTCGATGGCTGGAGCGTCGTAGTGCACGGCACCTATTTACCCTCGCTGCTTAACCGCGAGAATATCATCGAGTTCTATCGCATGGCCGGCTTGTTCGGCTTGGGTGATTTTACCCCCGAATACGGGCGCTTCCAGGTGGAGGAAGTGTCACTCGAATAAGCTCCCCGTGCCGGTGCGTGGCCCGGCGAGGCATGGCATGGCCCGCCGTGGATATCGGAGATAGATCCACGAGCAACGATGACGATGACGATGATGACAACTCGGACCGACGCGTAGGCTTCGCTTAGCGTGAACGATGGAGAATACCCTTGCGCGAGATCGAAAATGGCGACCAAGAACGCGGCGAGGCCGCGCACGAGCTGTGGCCCCGCGTCCTTAGCTACTGGCGGACAATTTCGGCCGAGGCGTTCGACGACGCGACAAAGGCCGAGGTGATCACGTTCGTTCGGGCTACGGAGACGACTATCCAGGAGTGGCAGCGCGCCATTTCGGGCGACGCCGAGGCAGCCATCGCCATGGTTATGCACTGTGAGGGGCCGGACTCGATTGACGTCAAGGTCGACTTTCCAATGACCGTGTTGTTGTCGTTCGCGTTTGACGATCCCGGAGCGGCTCTCATCCTGTCCCACAAGCTTCACCGGATGCCACTTGAGGCGCGGCTGCGCACCAAGTTGGCGGCGTCCTGGCAGGTCGCCCATCTGCTGTCGTCGTTGCGTCGACCCGCGTAGGGATCCACGCGCCCGTGACCCGAGAGAGTCGAGAGAACTTGCATGCGAAAGAATGAGACGGACACCACGGAATTGTCATCTTCGGCAACGAAAGCTTGTCTGACGGCGCACGAGCCAATAACGGTGGCCCTCGGAAATGCGCGCTCCCGGCCTTTTAGGGCACAGGATAGCTCCCCTTTGGCGTGGTGGCGCACGCTGCCGCCGAGTGCGCTAGGCAAAGCCGAGCGTCTCCTCCTGCAAGCAACGCTTGAACAGATCGGCGTGCTGCATGGCGGTGACGAATTCGCAGCCGCCCTCGCCGGCGATCCGACGGCCGCTATTGGCGTCGCGTTTTCCTTGATGCCGATCGAGGAATTGTCGCTGACCTCAGACATCGCAATAACGGTACTGCTGCAATGTGCGCTCGAGCGCAACGCAACGGCGGCGCTGGTTCTGGCTCAGGTCTTGGGCCTAACCGACCTTGACCACTCCAAGGAACTCGCCGCATCGTGGCTCGCCTACGGACGTCTGTTCTCGGACAACAAGCAGAAGTTCGGCGATGCCGCGATCGTGCTGTTGTCCGCTTTCCGGGAAATCAGCGAGACGGAGATGACGCGTGAAGATCAAGATTTTTTCTGATCTTCACGTGGACGTCTATCCGATCAAGCCGGTCACGATCCTGCCCGACGTCGACATCGTCATTGCCGCCGGTGACACCTGCGAGGGTGCCCTAAAGGCGTTCGGACACCTTCGGAGGCTTGTACCAACGGGCATTCCGATCGTGATGGTGCTCGGCAACCACGAATTTTATCGCCGTTTCGTGCCGAGCGAATTAGCTGCGGCGCGCGAGCAGGCTCCGGCCTTCAACTGCTACATGCTGGAAAATAATACTGTGACGCTGGGCAAGGGGACCGGTGTCCGCTTCGTCGGCGCCACGCTTTGGACCGATTACCGGGTCCTTGGCGAACATCGCCAAGCCGTCGCTATGAACATCTGTGCCAAAGGCATGAACGATCATCGCGTGATCGGATGGCAAAAGAATCCCTGGCGGAGATTCCGCCCGCAGGAAGCTACATTGTTGCATGAGCAGTCCAAGGCCTTCATTGCCGGGACGCTTGCCAGTTCCTTCCCAGGGCCCACGGTGGTGGTCAGCCATCATGCCGTACATTGGAACTCAATCCATCCACAATTCCGCAGCGATCCTCTCACATCGGCTTTTCTTTCGGACCAGTCTGAGCTGATCGAGGCCCATCAGCCGACCCTGTGGATCCACGGACACGTGCACAATTCGTCCGATTACCGCATCGGGCAGACGCGAATTGTGTGCAATCCGCACGGCTATGGCGCCGAAAATCCCGCATTCAACGGCGCACTGGTGGTGGAGCTCGAAGCGTGAAACCGAAGGCACCACCCAAGCCGTCGCCGTTGCCGCGACCGGCACGATTGCCGGGGATAACGCCGCCGTTCCGCCAAGGCGGCTTTGGAAATTCCGATACAATCCCGAGCAATCATCACAGGACGGACACCGTGAACGATCCTCATATCATCTGCCCGAAGTGCAGCACCGAGATTGCGTTCACCGAGTCGCTCGCCGCCCCCCTTATCGCGGAAGCTCGCAAGCGATTCGAGGCGCAGCTCGCGGCCAAGGAAGCTGACTTCGGCCGGCGCGAAACCCAGCTCCGTCAAACGCAGGATGACCTTGCCAAGGCCCGGGATGCCCTGGACGAACAGGTGGCAACTAAGGTGCGCGCCGAACGCGTTGCCATCGCCGAAGCCGAGGCAAAGAAAGCCCGCCTGGCGCTGGCCGACGATCTTGGCCAGCGCGACCGGCGGCTTGCGGATTTGCAGCAGATGCTCGCCGCGAACAACGCGAAGCTTGCCGAGGCCCAGCAAGCGCAGGCCGATATGTTGCGCAAGCAGCGTGAGCTCGAGGATGCGAAACGCGAGGTCGAACTGACGGTAGAGAAAAAGGTGCAGGAGAACCTCATTGCCGTCCGCGACAAGGCCAGGCTCGAGGCGGAAGACGCGTTTAAATCCAAGGTCACCGAGAAGGAGGCTCAGCTCGCCGGCATGCAGCGTCAGATCGAGGAACTGCGTCGCAAGGCCGACCAGGGTTCGCAGCAATTGCAGGGTGAAGCTCTCGAGATCGAGCTTGAGTCCCTGCTCCGCAGTCGCTTCCCGCGTGACTCGATCGAGCCGGTGGCCAAGGGCGAGTTTGGTGGCGACGTGGTGCACGGGGTAGTGGCCGCGAATGGACAGCGCTGCGGCACGATCCTATGGGAGTCGAAACGAACGAAAGCTTGGAACCCCGGCTGGCTGGGCAAGCTGCGCGATGACCAGCGCGCCGCGAAAGCAGACGTCGCGCTGATAGTCTCGAGCGCTGTACCCAAGGAGGTCCAGAGCTTCGATCTAATTGATAATGTCTGGGTCGCGGAACCGCGGTTCGCCATTCCGCTCGCTGTCGCGCTCCGCCAGTCGCTGATCGATGTCGCCGCCAGCCGCAAGGCGCAGGAGGGTCAGCAGTCGAAGACTGAGGTGATGTATGCGTATCTCACCGGCCCCCGCTTCCGCCACCGCATTGAGGCCATCGTGGAAAAATTCACTGACATGCAGGCCGACCTCAATCGCGAACGCGCCACCATGACACGGTTGTGGGCCAAGCGCGAGGAGCAGCTTAGCGGCGTTCTCGATTCCACCGCCGGCCTTTACGGAGACCTTCAGGGCATCGCCGGCAGCGCCATGCCGGAGATCGGGAGCTTGGAGATGCCGATGATCGAGGCGAAGGGCGAGGCGGCGGAGTAGCGCCAGGTGAAATTCGAGATTGGGGGTAACCGGGGTTTGCCCGCTCAATTGATTAGCATTGTTAAATTTCTTTATCGGCCGGCAGGGCCTCGGTCATCGGCGGCTTTGGCGATCGGCTTGGATTTCTAGTAGAGCGGTAGCCGAGAGGAGCCGGTCCTGTCCAAAAATGCTACGGTGGAGCGGGAGACGTGGGCGGGGCTTCGATCTTAGGGCGATAAGGACGAGCCGCATCGCGAACGAGGTCCAGTCGCGCTTCCTCAAAACGCAGCATTTTTTTCGCCCGCTTTATTCCACTGCGGCTCTTACCGTATTTTTCACTGGCCGTTCGATTTGTCGCGTGATTCACGAGCACCGCAATTTCCGATCTGGAAAACCCGCTCCGCTTCATGCACGAAATAGCGAAGTGCCGAAGCGTGTAGGTCGAGACGCGTCGAATGCTAAGGGACTTGCACGCCGTCGCAAGACGAGCATTCATGACCACCCGCAAATTCCACGTTCCCTCGTAGCGCTCCCCCCATTTTCCGGTGTCGGCAATCCACTGGTCGACGTGAGCAATGATCCATTCCGGATAGGCGCTGATATCCACTTCGCAGGTATCGGCGAGGCCGCGCCCGTTGCTGCGTTTTTCCGCCGGGGCCCGCAAAAAATATCCCTCGCGCCGCAGCGTCACGATTTCGCCGGGCCGCCAGCCGATGCGGGAGGCGATGAGGAGATATCCTGCGATCCAGTGAGAAAAGCCGTCAGCCTTTTCGCGAAAATAATCGATGAGATCACGCAGCTCCTGCAGCCGGACCGATTTGCGACACTTTTTCCGTTTCTTTTTTTTGGCGGCAACCCTCTTTTGGTGTGCGACTTCCTTGCTCTTTTTATCGGCCTTCGCTGTCTTTTCCGTCGACTGGGGCCGATTGTTTTTCAAAGCCCAGAGCAGAGATTTCTCCGGGTCGGGGCTATCATCGATTAATTCCATCGCAACAAACCGTGCCAGCCGCTGATGCAGGGCGTTCGCAAGGCGGCGAATATAGGATTCTGACCAGCGACCGTGGGTATTAAGAAACCAGCATACCGCCAACACGACCAATCGTTCGCCGGGGATATCGCAGGCATCAGGTTCGCACTCACGAGCATACTGACCGACGAACTTGATGGCGTCGTGCTCATAGTCTGCGATGGTATCGAGGCTCGTCTCTGCTATCGGGAACATGCGAAACCCACACGTTGGTTGATGCGTTCCCGACCTTCTTTCGCCGCTTAGCAAGAGACAAGCGCCGCGTCGTTATAGAACCGCTCCGACGATGCATCTCCCTGAAACCGTCCACGTGGGTGCAGACATCTAGGTTGCGGGCCAAAACGGGCCCGCCTCATCCTATGAAAGGAGCGATAGATGCCCCCAATCCAGGGCTATGAAGCGTCGGTCGAGGCCGCCAAGAGGGCTCTTGAGGCGGCGCAAAGCGCTTTGCCGCGTGACATTGCACAGGCCGTCGCGAATGCGGACTGGGTAGCGTTCCTGCGCGACAGGCATGACGTGCAGGCGCTGGTCGATCACATCGCCGAGGCGGTCCAGCAGCGTGAATTCGTTAGCAAGCTGCATGCTGCCGCCGACAAGGCGGGCACCAGCAGCCCCAGCGGGGCAGGCCGCCGAAGTCGAATCAGGAGGTGGCGCAGAAAGCCGCCGGTCATGCTGATGTGGGCGCAAATGGCAGCGCCGCTACGATCTAACGTTTCCACCGCGTTAGAGAATGCGGTTGGCCCTGGCGGCCATTGCTAGGGGTATCACGCGGATGTATCGTTGGTACATTCCCTCGTGTGTAACATCGATCGGTCAAGGCTTGGAATTACAAGAGCTTACCGGGAATGTGGTAGCGAGAGAGGGACTCGAACCCCCGACCCCAGGATTATGATTCCGGTATTCCGCGCTCTCCGGCGACCGCCCGTTAACTTTACACGGTTTTTCCGTTGAAAATGGCCTAGGACTCGCCTGCGCCCCCTTCCCGCCGTCGAGATTTAGGGTCATGGGTGGGTACGAAGGTGGGTACAAGCGTGGGCCGAAGTCGCGATTTTGGCCCGTCAATGTACCCCTCGCCCAAGGACTCACGGATGGGTTTCCAACGCGTCGAGATCATCGCCAAGCACGTCAAAGAGGGCACGAAGGCCGCGGCCGGCGCCGGCGACGACGGCGTCGACATCTGGGCCGACACCAAGCTACCCTACCTGCAGATCAGGCGGCGGGGCGGCAGCGTCAAATGGATGGTGCGCACGAAGAAGACGCTGATCACGATAGGCGACGTCCGCGAGCGTCATCCGGATTACCTGTCGGTGAAAGCGGCCCGCGAGCGAGCTATGACCGTCTACTCGCAGAAGCGCTACGGCAAGTCCGTGACCCCTGTTTCTGCCGACGCGGCAACATGGACATGGGCCGACCTCGACCGCGAGTATCAGGCCATGATCGCGCAGCCGCGCTGGATCAACAACCGGAGGAAACCGCCGAGCAAGGGGACGTGCGACGACGTGAGACTGGCGTTCGCCAGGCCATCCTTCCAGGCGCTGCATCCGAAGCCGCTGACTGAGCTCGACGAAGCGACGATCGAGGCTGCACGTGAGGAGATCGAGAGCCACCGCCAGCGGCAGAAGAACATCGCGTATTTCAAGGCGGCTATGACCTGGGCTGCGAATAAAAAGCGCGTCAAGAGCGGTCTCGGCGTCGGCACCGACAGGTGGTGGGAACATCTAGACGGCGGTGATCCCGATCCCGAGACCATGCATGCGATCGAGGAGCGCCGGGCCGTCCACCGCCAGCGCAAGGCCGCCCTGGACGTGAAGGCGATCGGCGCGATCCTAGTTGCGCACGAGGCCTACTGCGCCGGCCGGACTGCGGAGGAAAAAATCAGCCCTGGGATCAGATGGGGGATCTGGTGGACGTGTCTCACCGCCAACCGGCGCGCAAGCACAGTGCAGCTCCGCCGCAATGACTTCCTGGAAGTCGATCCCGAGGGCGAAGCCGGCTGGGGGCGCGCCGCCTGGCCGCCGGCCGCGATGAAGGCGAAGACCGAATTCTGGCTGCCGCTGCCGCCAGCCGTCCGTGACGTCGCCGCCGGCTCAATCGCCGATTGGACGCAGCTTGTCCACAATGAGCACGGCGCGCTGAAGACGCTATGGGTTTTCTCGTCGACGCAGCGCATCGGCGTAGACGGCGGCCTGAAGGACGTCAGCATCTATCCGAACTCGCTCAACCGCCACATTCAGCGCATGCGAGAGGCCGGCGCACTCGACGGCCTGCCGCATTTCTCGCCGCATCTCGTTCGCAGCGCGATGGGCGACTTCATCGCGGAGAAGGTCAGCGGCGTTGTGTCGTCGCTGGTGCTGGCGCATGAGCTGCCCGACAAGGAGAAGGACGAGGCGGCGCCGACGACGCGGCAATACTACCTGACCTCGCAGCGGATGAAGGAAAAGGCGGATGGTATGCTCGCGTGGTGCGACGCCGTCGTCGAGGCGTACCTCGCGGCGGGCGGCACGTTGCCGGAGCCGCGCGAGGAGCGGCGCAAGAGTAAGCTGAAGCGAAACCCCGGCGGTGAAGCCGGGGCAGTCGCATGAGGGTATCGGTGGTTTACCCGCCCGGAGGCGGAAGGTCGATTTCACTGACATATCCAGGCGCACAAATCGACATGGGCTTACCCGCCGACGGCGGAACCTACTTCGCAATGGCCGCCAGGGTGCGCTCGCAGTAGTCGCGAGTCCAAGACCCCGCCTTTGCTTTCGCTGCATCGGCGTCCGCCATGCCGCTGCCACCGCCGATCTCCTCTCGGCTGTAGACGCCGTCCACGCAAACGTGCCAGCACCAGCCGCACCCGCGGCGACTCTGTTCGGTAGACGGCGAGCTCGATGGCCCCGGTCTTGAGTTCGAAGCTTCCGTAGGGATTCTGCGTCCACTCGACCATCTTTTACTCCTCCAGTTCGCGCAGCATCTGCAGCGCCACCTTGTCCAACTTCAACCCGACCCCGCGTGCGCGATCGGCCTCCTTCGCGAGCGCCTCGGCGACGCGCCGGTAGACGTCGTCGGTGACCGGCTTGGCGCCGGTGACGATGAACGACAGGATCTGCTTCGAGACGCCGGCCGCCACCGCCAGCTTCGTCAGGCCGCGCGGCCCGAAGGCCGCTTCGGCGGCGGCCTTGATGCGGGCGGCGCGGGGCGAGAGCCTCGCCATCAGAGGGCGGCCTCGAGGTGGCCGCGCACTTTGATCAGCATGTCCGCCAGCGCTTGCTTGCGAGCGAGATCGCGCTCGGCGTCCTTGACGAGATCCGCCTCGATGTTGCACTTCGCGATGTCGAGGTAGCTGCTGACGCGACGCCGGAGGCCGGCCCGTGCGATCTGTTCGCGGTCGCGCAGCTCGTCGAGAGAGGCCGCCTTGCGGCGCTCGATCTCGACTTCCAACTCGCCGAGGCAATAGTAACCTGCACCATTCTTGATCGCGTCGAGCTCGACTGCGAGCTGATCGTCGCTCGCCTCGCCGATATTCGTTGGAAGATCGTTCTGCATTCCTACCTCCTCTCGACGCCGCGACAATCGCGCCGTCCTTGGTAGACAATATGTCTACCAGACCTGAAGAATGGCAATAGATAATTTGTTGACGGCGCTAAGGAATTGGCGCGCTGTAGAATCCTTAGCTTCCTACAAACATCGATCTGCCTGCTATAGACGGCAAAATCGCTGGATCGCGCCGATTTGCCTGCTATACTGTGCAATCGCCGCCGCCGTCCGCAGAATCCACAGGCTGTGGATGCCGCCTATAGCCTTCAACGCGGCTCGTCGGCGCCGGAATGCTGCGTAAAGGCTTCAAAAGTATCGTATAGATTACGTCCTGCACTCCGCGGCCGGAGATGTATCGTAAAGATCACATTCTCCTGACGCCTGGCGGTCACCTCACGCTGAAATTCCAGGTCTTCGTCGTCCGCACCTGGCCGTCGACGACGCGCTCGGTCGTCGTCTGCGTGCAGCGCATCTGCGGCGCGCTGGGGTCGATGCGGTTGGTCGTCATGACGTCGATGGCGGGCCGGTTGGTGCCCCAGACGCAAGGCTCCGCGATGGCCGGCGTGGCGGCGAGGGTTGCGATGATCAGTGCTGCGATGGTCTTCATGGTGCCTCCGGACCCCCGTCCGGGGACACCATGGCACAGAAGGATTTAGATTCCGGAAAACCGACCGCAGGATTTGTGTTGCATCACGGCCGCGGAGTCACTGGATCACGCGAAGGTGCCCGGCCCGACCCTTCTCCTGACCAGGCAGATCGATCGAGTAGGTCTTCGCCACCTCGGTCTCGTTCATGATAAGCACCTTCGACAGGTCGGCGAGCGAGTAGCCCATGTCGTTGATGTGGAGCGAGACGAGGTCGCCGAGCGTGCGCGGCTGTTCGGCGGGGAAGTCGAGCTCCGGCGGCTCCCGCAGCTTGATCTTGTGGATGTTGAATTGTTTCCAGATGTACTGCGCCTGGGTCTCGTTGAGAGCGCCGACACGCTTGGCGGCGAACACCAGCGACGCCATCGAGACCTTCCACTCCGGCTTCAGGGCGGCGAGCAGACGCAGGTCGACCTTGCGGCCGGCGAAGTAGGGCTTGATGTCGTCGGTCGGGACCAGGAAGCAGGAAGCGAACTTATCAGCCTCCTCCTCCATGTTCGGCGTCGGGAAGTGATGCATGACCACGTGGGCCAGCTCATGGCACAGGGTGAAGCGCATGCGGTCGGCCGACTGGCTGCGGTTCAGAATGATCAGGTGCGGCATTCCCGGCACGGAGAACCTGACGCCGCTGACGGAAGAGCCGCCCAGGTCGGAATGCGCGACCAGGATGCCGGCGTCTTCGACAAGAGCGGTCACGTCCTGGATGGGTCCGTCAGGCACCTGCCAGAACCGCCGCAGCAGGGCCGCGATCTTCTCCGGATCGTTGTCGTACTCGTCGGCGTCGAACCGCGGCAGCTTGTTGATGGGCTCGAGGTCGGTCGCCTCGAGCAGCTTGCGCAGGTGCATGACGCGCACGTTCAGCTCGGCGACGATGCGGTGAAGCTCAGTCGCCGAGACGTTGGACTTCTTGCGCCACATCGGATGCACGCTGACGGGCGCGCCGTAGATGGTGTCGGTCTGCGCGAAGAAGCCGACGGGCACGGAGAACACGTCGCTCGCCTTCGCCAGGAGATCTTCGCTCGGCTCCTTCAGCCCGGTCTCGATCCGCGACAGTTCGACATTCTGTACGCCGAGGCATTCCGCAGCCTCGTTCTGCGGGAATCCTCTTAGCTGCCGCGCGAGGCGCAGCATGTTCCCAGCTTTCGACATCCCAGTAACTCTCCCAACGCCATTCGGCGACGATTCTTATTTACGACCGGTTAACCACCCGGAGGCGGTTCAGGACGCCTCGCCGCCGGAATTCTTCTTCTTGGTCTTGGCCGTATCCTTGAGCTTCGCCACGCTGCGACGGCGGGGCTGCGGCGCCGCGGTCTTCTGCGGAAACTCGATGATGCCCTGGTTGCCGCCCGGCATCTCATAGCTCCAGAGCTTGCCGTCGCCGTTGCGGGCCGTCACGTGCACCGAGTCGTACCCGGTGCCGAGCTCGTTCACCTTCCAACAGATCTCGACCTTCATGGCCTGCGGCGCATCCGCGAACGGAATGGCCGGATCCAGGAAGTTGTCGTTGGCGCCGGTCGGGATGTTCGACCCGCGGCCCTTGCGGCTCGCCTTCTTGAAGCGCACCAGCACCTTGCCGTCGAACAGGAAGCGCGCCGTCGAGCCGGCCGGGAAGACGACCACGCCCGGCGAGTTCGTGAACTCACCAAGGGCGGCGCGGATGACGCCGTCGAACTGGTCGGCGGCGTCGGTGCGCTTGTACACATTGCTGGCACCCTTCTTGATGAAGTCCTTGAACGCCTTGTCCAGCACGCTGCGGATGCGGCCGTTGAACGGCTCAAGCGTTTTGCGGACTTCAGTCTCGACGGGCAACGACATGCACGGTGATCTCCAAGGTGTCGGTGCCCGCACCCTATCAGAAAAGTGCCAAACTCGAAGAATTATTTTCATGTTCGTTGCGAAATAACTACAAGCCATTGAATATTCATCGAATTATAAGTTGATAAATGACAGCGAGATGGAGCTTACATGGCGGCCGCCGTCACCCAAACCGAGCAGGAAAAGGATTCGATTCGCCGGCGCCGAGTCCCTATATCCGGACTCCGATGGCTGGCAGGCGTAGGCGTTCCGAGGCAGGTCTGGTTCTGAGTACGGTCGAGGGCGCCGCCCCAGCCGAGATGCCCGGATTCATCGCCCCCCAGCTCGCCACCGCAAAGCCGCACGAGCCTGCCGGCGGCTGAGGCGTTTACTCCTGGAAGATCGCGCGGACAGTCCGCTGAATGCGCTCGCGGGCGCGCTCAATGCGGAAGTCTTCGCGGGCGCGCTTGGCGAGGGCGAGGTTTTCATGGAATGCCTTGGCTTCGGAGATCCGCAGGCGAGGTTCCGCGGTAAACGCGAAATGGTCGACTGGGGCGCGATAGGGGCCGCGGTCCTCGCGGACGGCGATGATAACGCGAGGGTCGACGACATCGCCGAGCGGCAGGGCGACGCACTCGAACTCGGACTCACGGCAGGCGAGGACGGCATCAACGAGCTTCATGTTCATAGACAAGTCTCCTCGGGACTGGATGTCCCTTTGACGCCCTGAGCCCGGTGGGCCGCGAGGGGCCGCCGGGCGTGAGGTCGATGTCGCTGCTGTCACTCGATCTCGACGCCATGCTGCGCAGCCAGGGCCACGCCAGCATCGGTGAAGTGGATCACGTGGTTGTCGGTGTCCACCGCGTCGACGAACAGCAGATCGTGCTTCTTCAACTGCATGAAGCGGCCCTTGTTCTCGCGGGAGAACGGCATCAGGCCCTCGATCGGCGGCGTCCAGTCCCAATGCTGTGCCTCACCGGCGATGTACAGGAAAAGCTCGAGCGTCTTCGGCTCAAGGCTCACGGAAACTTCGCTCATCTACTTCCTCCTGCGACGCCGTCATGGCGCCCCTCCTAACGCCTTGAGCCCGGTGGCCAGTTTCGGCGCCGGGCGTCGATGAGATGTTCTGCCTGATAGAAGCTCGCCACCTAGGCGAAGGGGCGGACGGACCGGACCCAGGGATCGAAGCCTTCCGGATTCTCGTCGATCATCTCGCCGTACACGTCGATCGTCACCGGCGCGAACTGCGCGCCCACGAGCTTCATGCCCGCCACGTCGGAATGCGTGCAGATGACGGCGACGTCGCCCTTGATGCAGCCGAGGAATTCATCGGCTGCGCCGCAAAGAAAGCTGACGTTTTTCGGCTTCTTTTCGAGCAAGAACTGCGCGAACACCATCGACCAGAGTGGATTGGCCTCGATGCAGTAGACGCGCTTCGCGATCGCTCCCATGGCAACCGACAGCACGCCGACGCCGCCACCAATTTCGACCACGGTCTTGCCCTTTATCCTCGGCGTGAGCCGGTCCGCGAGCATTACGGCCATCTCGAATTCGGCCACGGTGAGACGGGGCAGAGCGCGGATATTATGCCTCTCGGCAAACCGCTCGTACGGCGTCGGCTCTTCGCCATTGCTCGACGTTGGAATGTAATCGCGAACCGGCACGATGAGACTCCTCTTTTTCGCTTTCGAGGTTTGGTCATGACGCGAGGAGGCTTGGCTTGTCGACCTATTTCTGGGGCGAGGACAAGCCCATCACGATTAACAAGTGCTGCAAATCTCGAGTTGAAGCACGATGGCCTTCTCGTCGGAGGAAAGAGCTACTAGGCGCGTACGACGACGCTACCTCGACAGATTCGTCGTCAACAGCTCATCTCGCTCCAGACCACCCAAGGTTCGACGTGAGGCCATTCAACAATCAGATTCTTGCTTGTGGACAACCCAGGGCTCATTTCAACACTACACGCGATCGCAAGTCGCGAAGCTTACTTGTATCAATTCTGGACAACAGTGGTCGGAAGGATCCGGTCGGTGATAGGCGGCACGGAGATCCTCCGGCCAAACTAGAATCGAGCGTCGCGGCGCCGTCGAAGGCCACTGCGGCCGAGGTTGGCACGATCGGCAACGAAGGGATCGTTGGGCCGCTTGCTCGGCTTTTTTCCAGTACCCGCGTTGTCGCGGAAGGATTCAAGTCTGTGGTGCGCTCCGACAGTCAACCGTTAGAATGCCTGCTATAGCAGGCAAGATCGGCGTCCGAAGCGAAAATGCCTGCTCTAGCCTGCAATCGACGATGCGGCGTAAAGGCTTCAAATCGAAGCAGCGGCGCCGGAATGCTGCGAGCAGTCACCTCAAGCCGCCCCACACGACCTTGCCGTCGACCCTGCCGTTCTCGAAGACCTCCAATTCGCCGCGCTTGCCATCGAATATGATCAGATCGGCGACAACGTCGCAGCGCCGCGGGCAATGGCGTCGAGAGGATGCGCCTGATAGGCAGATCCCTGTCGCGCGCCCCCGGAATGCCCGCGAGATTGCTGAGAATGCGATCCACGTGGTCCCCGGGCACGCCATCCTCGGCGATTGCTGCGGCCTGCTTGAAGAAATCGGCCTGCGTCACTGCACCCTCCTCCAGCGGCCCTTCTCGCACCGGCTTCGGCCTGCGCGCCAGCAGCTTGCCGCCGCCGATCCACTCCACGATCTGCGCGGCCTCGTCGCTCTCGACGCCAGGTTACGCGCCTTCCTCATCTCAAACCCGCTCAGCGTGGGCTTCCATCCATCCCTTCGGCATCCAGGATGAACTGCCCACTGGGCGAGAGCGTGAACTTGTAGAAGCCGACGCCGGCGATCGACTGCTACAGGTGGCCTTCCTTGACGAACTCGCGCTGGATGCGCGTCTCGAAGCCGACGTTCACCAGACAGCCGCGGCGGCCCTTCGCATGCCACAACGCGCGGAGGCGGAGCGTCTCGGCAGACATCATCCTCAGGGTCGGCGCCTTGCTCGACGACGACGTGACCGGGCGCGATCTTCTCGGCGGAAAACAGCTTCACTCCCGGCCTCCGACTGCTTGCCGAACGCCTTCTCATAGTCGCGCCAGGCGCGCTCGCGCTCCTCGTCCGTCATCTCAGACCAGCGCACCAGCACGCAGCCCTGCGTGCCGCGGGTGACGCCGTAAAGAGGATTGTGATCGTGCTCGCTCACGGCTACATCCCACCGTTTGGCTTCGGATCAAACTCGCCGTCGACCGGCGGCGGCAACGTCGCAAGCCGAGCGACGATCTCGGGCAGGCTCACCGGCCGGAAGTCCCAGCAGTCGACGCCGACGTCCAGGCTGCTGCCATTGCCCGGCAGTTTGCCGTGGCTGTGGCCGAAGACATGGATCGCGCCGCGGCGCTGTCCGGGCCACACGCGCAGGCCAAAATGGGAGCAGACGACCCGCTGGCCCTCGATGGTGACGTTCCAAATGTGGGGCTGCACGCCGGCCCAAGGCAGCGCCAGCGTCGTCGCGTCGTCGTGGTTTCCGGGGACGAGCAAGTGCGCGCCGTTCAGCTTGCCGAAGATCGCCTGCAGCCGGCGCGGCTCGCAGCGGTGCGCGAAATCGCCGACGTGGATCACGCGATCACGCGTGCCGACGACCGAATTGTGGGCGTCGATCATGTACGCGTCCATCTCATTGGCGCTCGCGAACGGTCGCGCGCAGAGAGCAATGATGGACTCGTGGCCAAAATGCTCGTCGGCTGTGAAAAACGTCCTCATGCTCGGACCAGGTCGATGCCGGCGGATAGCGCGCCGGCGGCGGCCTCTGCGTCGTTCATGGTGCCTCTCCCGTCTGGAAAACGACCGATGCATAAAAATGCGCTAATCGTTCTAACTTTGTTATCACGTGGTTGTGCTACGGTCAATCCATTGAACGGAAGGCGTTCGACGCGAGTCCTTGCAACAGGAAAGGAATCAAAATGGCCGGTGATTCTCATACCGGGTTCAATTCTGGCGGCTTCAGCGCCGGCGCGGTTGGTGGTGCGCTGACGATCGCCGGCGCCGTGATCGCCGGCGCGCAGGCGGCCGCCCACCTCAATAGCCGCCGCTGGGCGGATTGGGAGCGTCACCAGCTCGAAGCAGCACTCGACCTGTCCGAAGCGCTGAAGACCCATCTCGTCGAAGAGAACGATGAACTTCGCACCGAGAATGCGAAGCTCAAGCTCGCCATGCGCCGCGTCGCTATGCGGCGGGCTTCGCGATAGAGGCGTACTGCACGAACCTCGGAGCCGGATCCTTCCAGACCGGCTCCGCTGGCCATTCCGCTGGCGCCAGCGGCTGCACCGCCCGCAGCCCCTTCAACGGGAAAAGCCGTCGAACATGCGCCGAAATCGCTTCCTTGTCCGCAGGGATCACGCATTCGCACTCGTCCCGCGTCAGGCCGCGCAGCCAGCCTTTGACGTCGCGCGGCAGCCAGCACGGCACCGCCGCCGGCTTGTTTTCGATGATCGAGTCGACGCACCAGTTATGGACCGCCTTCGCGATCTTCTGGTGGTTGTCCAGCGACGCCTGGCGGCCGGCAAGCTCCGTTTTGAGATCCCGCACCAGCGGGCTGTCGCCGGACGGAAGCGGCGCCATCGAACCTCCGAGCAGGCAGCCGAGCAGCCGGCCCGGCAACAGCAGCGTCTCCCAGATGAATGCGAAGGCGCCTTTGATCGCGCTGCGGATGGCCGAAAGGATGCTCATCAATGTTCACCTCCTGTGGACGTCCCGCCATCAGAGCACGGCCGTCGGCAAGCCGGAAACAGGAAGGACTCGTCGCCTCCTTGACAGATGCCGCCAATCGAACGCATAGTGCTCCATTAACGTAAGACGACGTTATAACCTGATCAAGGAAGACTCGCTTGAAACCGTCGCTCAAGACCCCGGGGACCGCCTGGAATACGCCGGCACCGTGCTCATGAAGCGCCGGGAGCCGACCAAGACGTGGATCTGGTTCGAGTCGTGGCTGCGCGCTGCCTACGACAAGTCCTGGCGCCACAAGGGCCGCGACCTGTTCAACTTCGGCGCCGGACAGATGCGCCCCGCCCTCGATCGGGATCTTCCGGAAGGGAGGCTGCGGGACGTTGAGCGCGTCATCGCGGACGCGCTTCGCCAGCGCGCCGAGGATCTGGCTCGGGAAGCCGCAGAGGCGGCCGCGCTCGCCGACGACTTCGTCGCCTCGGTCCGCGACCGCCGGTCGACGGTGCGGGCGGCCGAGTTCAAGAGCTTTCAGGATTTCGTCGAGGCTTGCGGCCGGGAATGGTGCGCCGACAACGTCGAGGGGTTCGAGAAGGAGGCAGCGTGATGGTCGGAGGATTCCCGCAGCGGCGGCCCGCGCCGCCGAAGGTCGCCGAGGTGCCGAAGGTCGATGCCGAGTCCGTCGAGTTCGACGAGGAAGGCCGCCGCCGGATCACGTCGCCGATCACGCCGGCGCCGGTGCGCCCCGCCCCCACCGTCATGACGCCGCCCGCGCAATCGTTGCCGCGGCCCTCGGCGCCGCCGCGAAGGCCGCCTCCCCCGCCGCCCGGCACCATGGCTCCGAGGCCGGTCGCGAGGCCTGCGACGCCGCCGGCCCCGAAACGCCCCTTCGGCCCGGAAGACAACTGACATGTCACAGACCGAGATGGACTTCGGCGTCTTCGGCACATCGGCCTGCGACCACGTGCGCCGGCGCAACGGTCCGCCTACGCCGGACGCCGACGGCCTGTTCGATGTCGACGGCGTCACGAACATCTGCGGTCGCCGCCAGTGCGAACCGGAATTCAAGTCCGACCTCTTCGCAACCGTTCGCCGGTTTCAAGGGACGACTAGGCGTGTGTACGACAAGGAGATCGTTAGCTTGACGGCCACCGCACCGGGGCCTGGGATCCCGTGGCGGTGCTGGCGGCATGCGCGCGCTCATGGCAACCGCGTCTATGAGATCGACTACGATAAGGTGACGCCGGCCAGTGACGCCGGCCTAGACGATCTGCGCATCGCCATGTCGTCGGCGCCGGCGGCGTCAGGCCATATCTCTCGAAGAATCGCAAGTGGGGTGTTGACCTGAACGGACGCGTCTTTCGGCCGCGCCGTCCCGACACGTACGAGCCGTTCATCGATGGCGTCTTGGGAATCCTACCTGGGCATTCATGTGTATCCTCAAAATGCCTGAGGACGGTAAGGCCAAGACCGGAGACTACTCAGTCCGTCGCGCGTTGCGCGCCCTCGAAGATGCCGGCCTGATTCGCATAGAACTCGGCAAACGCGGCGGCATGGCGACGGCGAAGTGCTTCTGGCTGCGCGCCTATCTGGCGACCGCGCGTCTCGCCCCCGCTGACGAAGCGGCCTTGGAGATGCTGGCGTGAGGCTTTGCAGGGAGACATCGTGGGCCGTGGCGCAGGTGGTCCGGTCTTCCAGGACCAACCGATCGAGTTCTGTCCGGATCGCAACGGCAGGATGCGGCGCCGACGTTCGTCCAGAGCATCGCGGATTGGGTATCACAGCTGTCGCGGATCACGGCGCCGCAGCGGCGAGTCGATCGAGCGCACGCGCCGGCCGGCACCGACGCGCGCGTGACGCCGGAGCCGCTACGGATGCTGCGCGCCATGCACGCCGGCGTCACGCTGCGCGAGCGCGTCGGCGACTGGTTCAACTACAAGATGACGATGCCGGACGGCAGCCCGGGCCCCGCCGTCAGGACGCGGGCGATGATCCGCCTGCGGGCGCTCGCCTTCATCGAGCGCGTCGGTGATCTGCCGCCCGGCTACCCGACCCGCGTCATGGACTACGATTGGAAGATCACCGACGCCGGCCAGGCGTGGCTGGCCGCGAACATTGATGTTTGTCATAAATCCAAATCATTCGTTACCATTCCCGGGAAGTAACGGGGGACGTCGCCCAAATCGGCATCAAGCGTGACGCCATCACAGGTGACGCTGTTGGAGCTATCGCACAGTATCGCACCGTCACGTACCGTGCGATCGTACATCGAATGGGAAGCTAAGCAGAGATCCTTTCCTCGTCCCGCCTTCTCTCGCCACGACGCCGGCTCCGGTTCCTGTGTAAAAAACGTTTCGGCTGTGAAAAACGGATTTTGCGAGGGGTCGCCTGCGTAAAACACATTACGCCGGAACCGACGGTCCAATGATGGCAGCTTAGCTTAGCTGACGGCGATCACTGATGCGCCTCGACGGCGCCGATGCCGCACTCGCGGTAGCATTAATCCTGGGTCAGCCATGACTCGGAGGGGGGAAAGAACTCGGGGGATCTATGCGCCCGAGAGCACGTGCCAGATGTCCGGGTCCGGATTCCGCCGGCTGGCGTTTTTTCGCAACTTCCCTGAGCGTCCGGAGGTGCGCGAATGTGAGATCGGGCCAGCGCTCTCGCGCGGCGTGCCATCCGTAGCCGTCGCGACGATGGCGACGACCTTCTCCGGCGCCGGCAACAGAAGGATAGATCGTGCCGCCGGTAGGTCATGCCGGCGCTCACATCACGAGGAAAGGATGCGCCGGGCGCTCGATCGGGCCTTAGTAGACGCGGCGGCCGACACTGTTTCCGGAGATGATGGTCACGGTGCTGGCGCCCCAGTTCGTGACGATGCCGACATGGCCGCCTCGGCGGGCCATCGCGACGATTGCGCCGACCGCGGGTCCGGAGACGGCCGCCGTAGCTGGCGTAGGAGCGCGCCGCGCGGGATCCGGTCCCGCTGCGGCCGAGCTTGCGCTCGATGAAGTTCACGAAGTCTGCGCACCACAGCGACGGCGGCAGGCCGATCTGCCGGGGGTTGTCGCCGAGGTATTTGCGCGCGAGCGTTACGCGCGTGACGCGTCACCAGTGACGCCGCGGAACCAGCCGGCCACCAGGCCGGGCGGCCTCTCGTCGGCGGAAACGTGCCGCCGGTGGGCGCGATGGTTGACATGGTGATGGCGCTGATGATGCGGTCGCGCGTGCGGGCGGGCCGAACGCCGCGCGCTGCGTCGAAGCGGTCGGGCGACTGCGCTTCGACGACGTGCTCGACGCCGACACGTCTGGATGCGCGCACCGTGGGACGAGGCGAAGGCACTGCACAGGCCCTTACCTGATAGCGTACTCAAAATCGTCATGCGTGGCGCGGAGAAAGAGGACAAGATAGCGGCTTGAGGCGATCCGTTCGCGTTCGCTATCCACGCATCGCACAACGCCTGCCAAGGCCGGCATGCGACTCGGAGCTCCTGCGGTATTCGATGCCATCAGCTCTGGCGCCCAGTCGTGCTTTAACCATGATTGAGAACTTGCCGGAGCGGCCTTGACGCAAAACAACGCCGCACTAGGTTATCGATGTCCGTGCGTTCGCGCGGGTAAGCCTTTCGTTAAGCGCCAGATGGCATTAGGCGATGGCAACTCCGCTGGCTGATCGCGGAATAGACAGCCCGAAACCCGGCCTCAAAGCCGGGTTTCGCCTTATAGAGCCGCCGCTACGGAGGCACCGGCCGTACGCGTGCGCCTCGCATTCGCTCACGCGCTGACTCCCTGCAGAACCCCACGCTGCTCAAACGCGAGTTGATGGCGAAGGAAATCGTAACAGGCGCTACACGGCGAAACCCGGCGTGATGCCGGGGTATTGGCGGAGCTCCTCGGGAGGCACGGCTTAGCCGCGCACCTGGTCCAGATGGCGGTTCCTCGTCTGGCAGGCGCAAACGGCAGCCCGAACTTTTTCAAATGCGCGAATTTCGATCTGCCGCACCCGCTCGCGTGAAATGCCGTATCGTGTCGCGAGCTCCTCGAGCCTGACCGATGGTTCGGACAGGAACCGCGCTTCAAATATGCAGCGCTCACGCGGGTTGAGGACTTCCATGGCGCCCGCGAGCGCCCGACGCCGCTGTTTGGCTTCTTCCTGATCGGCGTACACGGCTTCGGGACTAGGTGCCGGGTCGACGAGCCAGTCCTGCACTTCGCCGGCCTCGTCTGCATGCACCAAAGCGTTGAGTGACACGTCACCGCCAAGGCGCCGGTTCATGCCAACAACATCGTTTTCCTGCACGCCGAGCGTCTTGGCGATCATCGCGGTGTGCTCCGGACGGAGATCGCCATCCTCCAGCGCCGAGATTTCCGCTTTTGTCCTGCGAAGTTTGAAGAACAGTTTCTTCTGGGCGGCGCTGGTCCCCATTTTTACCAGCGACCATGAACGCAGGATGTATTCCTGTATCGAAGCCTTGATCCACCACATCGCATAGGTCGCGAGCCGGAAGCCGCGCTCCGGCTCGAAGCGCTTCACGGCCTGCATGAGGCCCACGTTTCCCTCAGAAATGATGTCCGCAATCGGCAGCCCGTAGCCCCGATATCGCATGGCGATCTTGGCGACGAGCCGCAGATGGCTGGTGATAAGATGATATGCTGCTTCACGGTCGCCCTCCTCGCGCCAGCGCGTCGCATAGGCCGCCTCCTCGTCGGGCCGCAACATGGGAAACTTGCGGATTTCCGCAAGATAATGCGTCAACCCGGCATCGAGCGACAGCATCGGAACAAATGCAGTGCCTCCCATTGTCCACCTCCTCGTCTCTATGCGACAGCGCGTATCGCCAGCGTTTTCGTACCCAAATTTGAAACCTAATTTGGCGCACGGTACCCGTTGTGGATGACGTTACGACCGAGGGCGGCGGCGTGTACGTTTTGCGGTGGATCGGGCCGCATCACAAGGTAGAGTTCGCCCGCCACCAGCATGACGGCAGCGATCGCCAAAGCAAACATGCCCACCACTAGATCGTATGGGTCATCCATCGCTTTCGAAGTCTTGCGGTTCTATTCGAACCTAGGCGCATCCGCAGCACGGCGAGAACGTCTGACGGTGACAGGGATGTTTCGCGGACCGTTGGACTGCACATGGCGTAACCGGACCGAATTGCCCCTCTCGCCGCTCCATGCCTTCGCGTCCTGCTGCAGCCGGTTCGCCCAGCGATGCTCCAGACGGTCGATCACGTGACGAGGCAACTGGATATCGTCCATGCGTACCTCCTCAAGCTGCCAGCGCCCGCGCCGTTGAGAACCGGCGCTTTGGCGTGCCACCAGGCGGGTTGCGCGGGCCACCATCGAGTTCACATAATGCCTCGAGGATGGCGTCAATGCTTACTGGCGCCTTCAGTCCTTCCGGAGCCCGCAAAGCGGGGCATGAAGCGATCGCTGAAGCGTCGGAAGCCCAGGAGGCAAGGATCGCCCGCTTCTCGGCCAGCGTCAGATCCGGATGCGATACCACGTCCTTGGGATGCTCGAAGACGGTGCCGGGGTGCAGCAGCGCCTGGAAGTCGAAAACGTTGTCGTGGGTGGCGGTCGTCGGCCGCATGTGTTCCTCCGTTCTAAGACGAGGGTGAGCGGCAGCCCGACACAACCGGGCCGCCGCACGGTATTCGCTCAAGCCGCCTTGGCTTCGATCTGATGAACGTTGCTGCCGTTGATGGCGATCCGCCGCGGCTTCATGGCCTCGGGGATTTCCCGGACCAGTTCGATCTTAAGCAGACCGTTATCGAACGACGCGTTCTTGACCTGGACGTAATCAGCCAAGTTGAACTGGCGTTTGAAGTGGCGAGTCGAAATACCTCTGTACAGGAATTGACGTTCGGCTTTTTCGGGCTTGTTGCCTTCGATCGTCACGACGTTCTGCTCGGCGGTGATCGAGATTTCGTCGGGCGAGAAGCCGGCCACCGCGAGCGATATCTGATAGCTGTCCTCGCCGAGCCGTTCGATGTTGTAGGGCGGGTAATTGTCCTCGGTCGCCCGCTGTGCGGATTCCGCGAGGTCGAACAGGCGGTCAAAACCGATGGTCGAACGCCAGAGGGGAGAGAAGTCGTAAGTGCGCATGGCCAGATCCTCCAAAGAGCAAAATGGTTACAAGCGGCACCGGACACGACCGGTGCCCGTCTCCGGGCCCTAAGGCGCCCGGGCCACCTGCGGTGGCGACTAGAAAATTATGAAAACGGAATTTGGTTTCAAGGGTCGGTAAAAATTTTGGCGTTAGGAGAAAAGCCGATTCGGAGGGGCACCCTTTTCGCCAGCACTAACAAAATGGGGGCCGAAACCCCCGGCAGCTTACCGCCGGCGCCAGCCGCGATGGTGCCAGCTCCAATGTCGATGACCGAAGCGTGGCACGGGGTAGAAGCCGTAGGAGCGATAGTAGTTCGGCCGCCACCAGCAGCCGCCCCACGGGTTGCAGACCCAGCGGACTTGCTCGACGTTCGAAATCTGGTTGGCATGCGGCAAGCCGTTCGGCATGGCTGATGCCAACTGCGGCGCCAATCCAACAGCGGCGAGCGAGAACAAGCCAACAAGAGCAGATTTTGGTTTCATGTGTCCCTCCTTTTGGGACCCGAGAAACCGAAAAGGCGGCGGAAGTTGCGGAATATCAAACATTTAATTTTGATGAACAATCGTTAAAGCTGCCCCTCGCAGCTCCTGCGCTTAGGCCATCGCAACTGCGTTCGAGCCATAACGACGTTACCCGGCTGGACCCAAAGGAATGCAACCGCATTGACGACGGCGGGGTGGCGACAGCAACAATCGGGAACGAATTATTTCGTACGACGTTCGATGAGGCGGAGCCATTGCCCGCCGTTCACAACGGCGCCTGTCGCGGATAGCCAAAGGTCTTTCGACCCGCTGTTATTCTCCACTAGCGCTCGCGCGGATAGCCAAAGGCGATGGCTCCATCCTGCGCGCGTCGAATTTCGAATGTGATGGACGACTTTTACGATCTTGTGCTGGCCATGTTTGGCGTGGCGGTCGCCGCCGTCATGCTGGTAGCGGGCGAGCTCTACCTCGTAACGCGCCCGGATCCCCCGGCAATAAACCCAGAGGCTCCCGCCGTCGTCACCTCGTCGGTTGAACAGCAACCGCGGTAACGCGGCCATTGGAAGTTTCCGATGAACGTTCCTTCAAGTCTCCTGTCGAGATCGTCACGATCAGATAATCGCCAGCCCGAGGCGCCTCGGCGGTCGTGCTGGAGCCCCGAGTTGGATCGAAGAAGCGACCTGATGATCGGCTGTCCCTAATCATCACCGGTGGGTGCCACCGACATCTCGTCCGGCTTTTGAGGCAAATCGGATCGGATGTCATGGGAAGAATATCCGATGCGCTCCTCGCAGGGCTGGCTATACAGTCCATCTCGGCGGCCTTCAGAGCGGATTTCCGCACGACTTTGGGCCTGCTTGAGCGCCTGCTCAGCAACCGGTGCAAATGTCGGGAATGATGGTCTCAACGGTCTTGCCGCGCGCCTTGTTGCGAACGTCTTGAGGCCAAAGCAATCGGTCGGGAGTTGTTACGGACGCCCTGGGCGGATCTTTAGACCGGCCTGTGGGTCGAGCGTCCCCGTCCTGCTTTGCCTGCGCCACGGTAGCCGCCATGGCGAAGATGAGGATTGCTACTAGTTGTCGCATTTTGCAGCTCCGGGCGTTTGTCCTTTCTGCGGGAAGCCGGCCGACGTCTTTTCCGCGCGATCGTGATGTTCGAACCGACACCATAACGCTTGTCAAAACTTCTTATCGAGAGCCCAACGCCCCTCGGGCCCTTGGGCTCCAGCATTGGACGTTACCTACCAGTCGGCCACTACATAAGGCGGCGGCATTGGCGGTGCCACCAGGGGCGTCGACACATAGCCTGGGCGACTCACCACGATGGTGCGTTCACGCACGATGGGTGGCGCGACGACGGCGGGTCGTACGACGTATCTGGGCGCCATCACGACCTCGTAGGGCTCGACGATCGGAAAAGGCTCCGCATAAGTTTCGAAATACACGCTCTGCGCGGATGCGCTGTTCATGCCAATGCCCAGCGAGCCGACGAGGGCCAGGCCGAGCCGCGAGAGCATGGACGATTTGGAGTTCATCTCACACCTCCCTGGGTATGTTGGGATGTCCCATAAACCACAAACGGCTTGGCCTAGTTCCTTGGTTCGGATTTTTTTGAGCGATGTTGGCAATGCTCTTCAACTGGAGCGGCCGATGTCTTCGACCTTGACCCGAACGGTGATCGGCCGCTCGTTGCGTTTCACCGAGAGTTCTATCTCCCTTCCAACGCCGACAGCCTCAAGCTGGTCAGTCAGATCGGACAGTCGCCTGGCAGGTTGTCCGTTCGCGCTCACGATGATGTCTCCGAGTGCGCCGGTCTGATCTATGCCGCGCAGCCCGGCTTGGGCGGCTGGCGAACCCGGCACAGCGCGTACCACGACGACCCCTTCGATTCCAAGGCGGGTTGCGACAGCTTCGTTCGCAGCGACAATACCGATCCCCGGGGTCGGAACTCGGCCGTTCTTGATAAGCTCGGGAACGACGCGGTTCACGGTGTCCACCGGGACCGCAAATCCTATGCCGGCGTTGGATCCCGACGGGGATATGATCGCAGTCGTAACACCGATCAGCCGCCCTGCGGAATCCAGCAGCGGTCCTCCGGAATTGCCGGGGTTCACGGCGGCGTCGGTCTGGATGACGTTGCCGATTTCGCGCCCGACGTTCGTCGGCAGCCGCCGCTTCAAGGCGCTGATCACGCCCGTCGTCAGCGACTGGTCAAGGCCGAAGGGGTTGCCGATGGCGAACGCGGCTTGGCCGACCTTCAGGTCGGCCGAACTTCCTACCGCGATGGGGCCGGGCAGATTGCGGGTGTTTCGCAGCCTGACGACGGCGAGATCGTAGTTCGGCGCCGTCCCGACGATCGAGGCGCCGACTACTTCGCCGGTGGCGAAGCGGATCGCAACCTCCCGGGTCCCACTTACCACATGGTTGTTGGTGACCACATGCCCCGCGCCGTCCCAGACAAAACCAGTGCCGCTCTGTTCGCGGCCGCTTTCGCCTTCGACGTCTAGCGACCCGAAACTGGCTGCGACACCCACGACCTGAACCACGGAAGGGGACACCCTTTCGAAAAGGCCGATTGTCGCGCGTTCGGCTTCCGCCAAGTCGCTCCGTGCGGCAATCGGTCTTGGAGCAGTAGCGGCAAACAACAGGGTGTCGAGGTAGGGCCGCCCGAGCAGGGCGGCAAGCAGCACGATCAGGATGAGGATAACCGCCCGGTAAAAATGCTGGCGCATAAAGCTACTCCAAGTCCGCAGTGATTGTCGCTAGTTCCGGCATCAAGACCGGCCAACCGGGTTCGTTCCGACGCGCCGATCGGCAAGTGGAAGCCTCTTGAAACAAAATCGCTGCATCCTAGTTTTTATCCAGCCACGCGGAGCGTGGTGCCGGATGCCTCTTCGGGTCCGGCAGAGGCCATCGGGGAGACACTCCGATGTTGCTCCTATCCATATTGCTCAGAGGAGGATGTGGTTATGAGAACCTACGATCTATCACCCTTCTGGCGTTCGACCATCGGGTTCGACCGCCTCTTAGACCTGGTGAACGACACGGTAGACGACGGCGACACTTACCCGCCGTACGATATCGAGCGCACCAGCGAGGACCAGTACCGGATTTCGCTGGCGCTGGTCGGCTTCACCCCGGACGACGTGGCGATCACCGCAGAGCGCTCGACGCTCACGGTCGAAGGCCGCAAGGCCGACGAGGATGAACGCGACTACCTGTATCGGGGAATCCCCGTCCGGCCCTTCCGGCGCGTATTCAACCTGGCCGACTACGTCCAGGTTAAGGACGCGACGTTCGAAGACGGCTTGCTCAGGATCGCCCTGGCGCGGGAAGTGCCGGAGGCGCTGAAGCCGCGTCAAATCGCGATCGACGTTGCCGGCAACGACCACCAGAAGAGCGATCGGACACAGGCGGCCTGACCCCGTGGCTGCACAGCGAACCGCTGCGCGCCTCGGTCCGCGCTGCGGACTGCTGGTCGATTGACGACCAAACCCAAGAAAGGAGGATACAATGGCACTACGCGAACTCATTCCATGGAACAACGGCTCCCGCAATGTACCTGCGCGACGCACCGAGGGTGACAGCCCGTTTCTCTCGCTGCATCGCGAGATGAATCGGCTATTCGACGACGTATTCCGCGGCGTCGATATCGGCCGGTTCGCCCCGCCGGCGACGATGGGGTGGCCCAGCGTCGAGCTCAACGAGACCGACAAGGAAGTGAAGGTTATCGCCGAGCTTCCCGGCATCGAGCAGAAAGACGTCGAGGTCGAACTTGCCGACGGCGTGCTGATGATCAGCGGCGAGAAGAAGAGCGAAACGGAAGACAAGGAGCGTCGCTTCAGCGAGCGCTACTACGGACGTTTCGAGCGGCGCATTCCCGTCGACGACGTCGACCAGGATAACGTCGCCGCGTCGTTCAAGGACGGAGTCCTCACCGTCACGCTGCCGAAGTTACCTACGGCGGAGCGAAAGGTGAAAAGGATCGCAATCAACGGAAAGTAAGACGAAGCGGACGGGAGCCTCGCTCCCGCCCGCCTGGTTCGAAGGAGGCGTTCATGAACATCGCGCCTTTATCGGCTCATTCGGACTTTACGGCGCGACGGCCCGTTCCCGAGGCGCCGGTGACGAAGTCGGTATTTCCGGCGGATGCGCAGGCCGTGATCTACAAGCCTACCCCCTCGCCGATGACTTCGGGACGTGCGCGCGCCCAGCGCTGGACGCTGCGTTTCGAACGCCGCTCGGCCCCGTACATCGAACCGCTGATGGGTTGGACCGGCGCCGACGATACCCTCTCGCAGGTCGAACTTTCGTTTCCGTCCGTCGAAGCCGCCATCGCGTATGCGCGCCGCCACGGCCTGCAATACACGGTGCAGGGCTTGGCGGCGCAGGAGTCGAAGCCGCGGCTGGTTTCGGACAATCCCGAGGTTGAGGGCCGAGACGCCAACCGGCAGCGTCGCCGGCGGCTTGAATGGATCGAGCGGACCCTTGGACCGGAGGTGATCCGTCACGGGTTCGGGCCTGGGGCTGAGCCTGCCGAGAGCTACGCAGATCCGAAACACGTGCTGCTGGACAGCAATCTGTCGCCGACCCGAAAGCGTGACATCCTGCGGCGCCGGGCTCTTGATGCCTATCAGATCGAGACGGAGCACTCGAAGGGCAACTTGCTGGCGGGTCCCTCCCGTCTCCAGGAGGTGATCGACGCACTGCTCGATCTCGAGGAGCCGCAGATTACGCCAGCATCCTTCCAGCACGTCGACAGGAAGGCAAGCTGACTTCGATCGCAGGGCGTCGGCCCGCCCAGGGTAAGGCGCCTCGCCTATCTGTGCCAAACAGAGGTAGCGCGATATCATGGTACGTTGAAGGATTGTCAGAGCTTGATGTTCATTCGCGGTGCGGGGTGCGCCATGGCAAAGGAAACCAAATTCTTGCGAAAGCAGGCCGACAAGGCCAAGCGAAGGGCGAGAATAGCCGCTGATGCAGAAATCTCGGAGAGCCTCTTGAACTTGGCAAAGGCCTATCGCACTCAAGAGGAAAAGAAGCGGCGCTGACCCCTAGCTTTCCGTAACGCCTTTGAACTTCACCTCCGCAGGATAGACAACGATGTCGCGGTTTCTGATTACTCTCGGCGTTGTAAGTTTGGCGGCCGGCCTGCTGTGGCCCTATCTAGGCCGGATTGGTTTGGGTCGCTTGCCCGGCGACTTCGTGATCGAACGGGAAAATATGACGTTCTATTTCCCGTTGATGACGTGTTTGCTTTTGAGCGCAGTGCTCAGCCTGGTCTTTTGGGTCCTGAACCGCTGAAGAGCGCGCCGCGTCTTAGTCATGCCTTCACCTGAAATTGGCAAGCGAATGCTTCGCCGGCGCCACTCTCCAAAGAACTCGATGCAACTTGCGGGCTTGGAATCTCCGCCGGTTTCGGCCCGTCGGACGAACTCAGAATGAACAAGAGGCCGGCGGCCAACATGAGCCTCGCACACAGCACCGCGACCAGCCATCACCAGGTCGCGAAAGTCGTCCATGTTCGTCGTTCTTGGCGGGTGTTCTACATTGGGCACACTGGCTCAATCCGCGGTCAGCCTCGGAGCGAGGGCGATGAGTGGAAGCTCTTCCCGGTTAACTGGTCGAGCCAAATCCGTCCTTTAAGACCGCCCTTGGCACTCGGACGGCCGGAGTGAGAAAAATTTTTCAAAGACCTCTTGAATGGCGGTTTTTCGGATCCTAGGTCGTTTTCGCCCGGGGGCCGTTTGCCGGACCCGGCTTTTGAACATCGCTGAACTGACATGGAGGATGTGCATGCATTTCCGCCCACTGCACGACCGCGTGCTGGTGCGCCGCATCGATGCCGAGGAGAAGACCGCCGGCGGCATTATCATTCCGGACACCGCAAAGGAGAAGCCGCAGGAAGGCGAGATCGTCGCCGCGGGTGCCGGCGGCCGAAGCGAGCAAGGCCAGTTGATCCCGATCGACGTCAAGCCGGGAGACCGGGTTTTGTTCGGCAAATGGTCGGGCACCGAAGTGAAGATCGACGGTCAGGACTACTTGATCATGAAGGAGAGCGATCTTCTGGGCGTGGTCGACAAGACCGGCTCAGTCAAGAAAGCCGCCTGACCACAACTTGCGAAGCCGACAGTCATTGAGGAGAGAGGAGCAACGGACATGGCTGCCAAGGAGGTGAAATTCTCCACCGACGCCCGCGACCGGGTGCTGCGGGGAGTGGATACGCTGGCGAATGCGGTCAAGGTCACGCTCGGCCCCAAGGGGCGGAACGTCGTGATCGAGAAATCCTTCGGTGCGCCGCGCATCACCAAGGATGGCGTCACCGTCGCCAAGGAGATCGAACTGGAGGACAAGTTCGAGAACATGGGCGCGCAGATGGTGCGCGAAGTCGCCTCCAAGACGAGCGACCTCGCGGGCGACGGGACCACCACCGCGACCGTATTGGCCCAGGCCATTGTCAAGGAAGGCGCGAAATCCGTCGCCGCCGGCATGAACCCGATGGATCTCAAGCGCGGCATCGATCTTGCCGTCGAAGCCATCGTCAATGATTTGAAGGCGCACGCCAAGAAGGTCACCACCAACGAGGAGATCGCCCAGGTCGCAACCATCTCGGCCAATGGCGATATCGAGATCGGCCGCTTTCTTGCCGACGCCATGCAGAAGGTCGGTAACGACGGGGTCATCACCGTGGAGGAAGCCAAGAGCCTCGATACCGAGCTCGAGGTGGTCGAAGGCATGCAGTTCGATCGCGGCTACGTGTCGCCCTATTTCGTCACCAATGCCGAGAAGATGCGGGTCGAGTTCGAAGACCCCTACATCCTGATCCATGAGAAGAAACTGTCGACCCTGCAGGCCATGCTGCCGCTGCTAGAAGCCGTCGTGCAGTCCGGCAAGCCGCTGCTCGTCGTTGCCGAGGATGTTGAAGGCGAAGCGCTCGCGACCCTCGTCGTCAACCGGCTGCGCGGCGGGTTGAAGGTCGCGGCCGTGAAGGCGCCGGGCTTCGGCGATCGCCGCAAGGCCATGCTGGAGGACATCGCGGTCCTGACCGGTGGCCAGGCGATCTCGGAGGATCTCGGCATCAAGCTCGAGAACGTCACGCTCAAGATGCTCGGCCGTGCCAAGAAGGTCGTCATCGACAAGGAGAACACGACCATCGTCAACGGTGCGGGGTCCAAGAAGGACATCGAGGCCCGCGTCGCCCAGATCAAGATGCAGATCGAAGAAACCACCTCCGACTACGACCGCGAGAAGCTGCAGGAGCGGCTTGCGAAGCTGGCCGGCGGCGTCGCCGTGATCCGCGTCGGCGGCGCGACCGAAGTCGAGGTCAAGGAGCGCAAGGATCGCGTCGACGACGCGATGCACGCGACCAGGGCGGCGGTCGAGGAAGGTATCTTGCCCGGCGGCGGCGTTGCACTGCTGCGCGCCTTGAAGGCGCTCGATGGCATCAAGACCGCGGATGCCGACCAGAAGGCTGGCGTCGACATCGTGCGCCGCGCCATCCAGGTACCGGCACGGCAGATCGTGCAGAACGCCGGCGAAGACGGCTCGCTGGTGGTCGGTAAGCTGCTTGAGAACTCCAGCTACAACTGGGGCTTCAACGCCGCCACCGGCGAATACCAGGACCTGGCGAAGGCAGGGGTGATCGATCCGGCCAAGGTCGTTCGCACCGCGTTGCAGGATGCGGCTTCCGTGGCGGCGCTGCTGATCACCACCGAAGCGCTGGTCGCCGAGAAGTCGAAGAAGTCCGAGCCGGCGCCCGTCGCTCCGCCGATGGACTTCTGATCGAGTCCGAGCCCGGCCGCCACCGGCCGGGCTCTCTAACCACTAACCAAAGAGAAAGGAACGCAAAGCAAGGAGACGCAGATGAGCACACGCATGCAATCTCGATCGCGCAAGAGCGGGGCGACTGTAATGCATTGACTCATATTCGCCCTCAGCCTTCTCACGATCGCATGGATCAGTTTTTCGACGATGGGAGGATGAGATGATCAGGACTCGCACACTCGACTCCGCCCGTGCGGAGACATTTGGCCGCCGAACCCGAAAAATCGTGGCAGGCGCCTTTGCTTTGGCGACAATGCTTCTGCCGTTCGGCGCCTGGGGCATGGACGGTTCGCCGAGGCTGGCCATGGACACCGCCGGCCATCTGCTGCCGCTTCCGCCCATTCCCTACCTGGATTCGATGCGCTGGATGAACTGGAAGCCGAGCACTCCGATTTTCAAAGTCGACACCCTTCTGTTGCCCGACAGCGCTCGGCCCGGGCTCTTCCGCATGCCAACGGAGTACGACCGGGGCCTCCCGAGGGTGAGTTAAAACGAAGACGCCGATAGCTCGGTCCGCAGCGGCGGCCTGGCCGCAGCGCGAACTCCGCGCCGTTCCGGCGCATTGCGGCGTCGTCGGCAGAGAGGCCCACCAGCGTGGGTGGAGAGCCAAAGTCTGGGAAACGGGGGACGCCAAGGGCTCTTCCCATCGTAGCGGCCTCCCTGCCGACTGCGGGCTAATCGTCCGGACGACCCGGATCCGGCGTCCGCCCCGCGCCGCAGCGGGCTGCAGCGGTGGAAGGCACCGGCCATACATTCGAAATCCCTGCCTTCTGATAGCGGTCCGGAGCAGGCTCCGCGGTCAGGCCGCTGCCTTCGGTCAAAACGTCGCTGCGCTTCCAACAACGCAACCGCTCGCGCAGAGCGACGTTACTCGTAGAGCGAAGCTCCGCCGAGGTTCGAGCGGATCGAATCTTAAAAAGGGAAGCGCCACATGACCCGCCATCTGAGAACGCACCTGTTCGGTACCCTAGTTGCGAGCGCTCTTGCCGCGAGTGCGCTCGCTTCGGCGAAGACACCGGCTTTTGCCCAGCCGGCCGCGGTTCCAATCGACTTTACCGCGGTTGTACGCGAGAAGATGCCCGCCGTCGTCGCGATCCTCACGAAGCAGATGATAGAAGACGAGGCGCGCGGGCTGCCGGACGACCTACCCTTCGGTGACCTGTTTCGGCGTCGCTTCGGCGAACCTCGTACGCAGGCGCGGACGGCGCTCGGCTCGGGCTTCATCGTCAGTCCCGAGGGCCACATCGTGACCAACAACCACGTGGTGGACAAAGCCAGCGAGATCCATGTCCGTTTCACAGACAAGACGGACGTGCCGGCGAAGCTAATCGGTCGAGACCCGTCCACCGACATCGCGGTACTCAAGATCGAACCACGTCCCGGTATGGCTGTCGCAACCTGGGGGGATTCCGACAAGATGGAGCCCGGGGCCTGGACGATCGCGATCGGAAGCCCCTTCGGCCTCGGCGGCACGGTCACTGTCGGGGTGCTATCGGCGCGGGCGCGCGACATCCAAGCCGGCTCATATGACGATTTTCTGCAGACGGATGCCTCGATCAACCAAGGTAATTCGGGAGGCCCGCTGTTCAACGCCGCGGGCGAGGTGATTGGCGTCAACACGGCGATCTTTTCGCCGGTCGGCGTTAACGTCGGCATCGGATTTGCGGTCCCGTCGCGGACCGCGCAGGCGGTCGCGGATCAGCTCATCCGGACGGGTAATGTCGAGCGGGGCTACGTCGGTATGCGCCTGCAGGAATTGACGACCGGGATCGCACAAGCGCTGGGCCGGCCCGACACCAAGGGCGCACTAGTTGCCGCGGTGGAGCCGGGCAGCCCCGCGGACGACGCCGGGATCAAGGTCGGCGACGTGATCACGCACATTGGAAATAAGATCATTGAGGGACCGCGCACTCTGTCTCGGGCCGTCGGAGAAATGAAGCCGGGGACGCGGACCCCGCTTACGGTGGTCCGAAACAGTAGGACGCAGGAGATCACCGTCGCCATTGGGCAGCGTCAACAGGATCGCCCGGCCCGGACTGGCGCTTGGGAAAGCTCTGACAAGGACGGCAAACGGCTTGGATTGAGTCTCGGACCGATGTCGGATGCTGCGCGGCGGCGCCTAGGCGTCGATTCGGGGTTGGTGGTCGGTGATGTCGAACCCGGCACACCAGCGGCCGAGAGCGGTATCCGACCCGGCGACGTGATCGTGGCGGCCAACAATCGCTCCGTCGCTCAGCCCCCGGACCTGGCCGAAGAATGGGCAAAGGCGCGCCAGGAGAATAGACCCCTTTTGGTGCGCATTAATCGCGATGGCCAGTCGCTCTTTTTCGCGATCTCCTGAACGAAGGAGCTGCCATGAGTGTACCGGACCCGTGCTCTCCTACGGACCACGCACGCGCGGCTCAACGAAATCGACCTATTGGCATGTGGACGCAGTCTGGGCTTCGCCGCAGCCTTTCTGTCCGAGCATGACCTAGAACCAACCGATATACAGGCAAAATCCAACCCATGCGATGACGGCTGCGACGGCTGTAATGTTCAGGTCTCGCTGTGACATTATAGGTTCTCTCTAGCGGCCTTCCCTCCCGCTAAGTAGCGACCGATCTCGGTGTCGCCATTGGCCGAGATGGTGCCGACCGGGGGCAATTTCCTCGTTCGAGGTGACCTGCTTGGAGTTCTTGACGAGGTCGGCGACCACGGCTTCCGCCGCCAGATCGATACCACGCTTCAGATCCATCGGGTTCATGCCAGGCGGCAACCTAGCGCCTTCACGGACAGGGCGGTCGCGGTGCTTCGCGGCGACCTCGCGCACCATCTGGTACGCGCCCATGCTTGAACTTGTCCTCGACGGTCACCCCATCTCTCGTGATCCGCGGCCCGCCGAAGGGTCGAACGTCACCTTCACGGCTTCGGCGAGCGTGTCGACGCGGTGCAGCATGCGCTCGCGTGCCTCGGTGGAAAACTTCACACCTTGCGCCACGTCTGCGCCACGTTCCGGATGACGCTAGGCGCGCACCTCCTGACGTTGAAAGGCGACATAGGCAACCGTGAACAACAGGATCATGGCGGCAACCAGCGCCGAAAGCTGGGGCCAGACGATCAGCGCGCTTTCCATCGTCGGCAAAGGTGCTCCGTACAGTGAGCCCTGAAGCTGCGACATGAACAATGGTCCAACCGAGCGCGCTGCGGGGTCGAGCAATATGGCCGTGATCTCAGCATAGAGCGTTTGCGGCGAAAGCCGCGCAATCGATTGCTGAGCTTCGAACTGCGCAAGCACCGTAGAAGGATCGAGCGGATCGATTGGTGCGATAAGGCCGGCCAGCAGCGGCGCGATCATTCCCCAAAAGACCGTGAGAATGAGCCACACCGATAATGCGGCAAGCGCCGACGTCGCCGGTGACCGAATGACGGCCGAAAATGCGATGGCGAGCGCAAGCCAAACGCCGGCGCAGGCAAGCGTCGCTGCCAGATAGGCCAGACTACGAACGACGTCAGCCGCCGTTGGTGGCAATCCGAGAAACAGAATACCGAGCCCGGTCATCAGCAGCCACAGCGTGAGTAGCGCGATGGCAATGACAAGAAGTGCTCCGAGAAACTTTCCGAATAGCACGGCATCGCGATAGATCGGCTGTGCCAGCAGCCGGCTCATGGTGCGGCGGTTGTATTCGCCATTGATCGCATCGAAACCAAGCGCGATGGCTACCAGCGGTAGCAGGAAGCCGAGAAACGCGGCAAATGACGGTAGCGGCTCGCGCGCCACCGTGAAGAGCTTCAGGAACAGATAGGCGTCCTCGGCCGTGGTATCCTTGATGCGGCCGATCGCGCCATAGACCGCACCGATCGCCGTCAGCAGCACCAGACCCATGATCAGGTGCATGCGAGCGCTGGTCAAATGATCGGCCGCCTCCTTGAGCGCAATGACGCCGACTCCGCGGAATGGAGATCCCTCACGCACCATCATTGGTGAACCTCCCGGAAATACCGGCCATAGGCTTCGTCGAGCCTAGCCCGACGCAGGTCGAGGTTGCGCAGCGCGCCACCCGCGGCGACGATCCGCTGCGCGAGCTGCGGCCGAACGTCCCGCACGGCCTCGCATTGCCAATGCCCGTTCACCGCCATGACGTTCTTGACACCATCAACGGTGGCAGCGAGCGCGGACAGATCGATTCCCTCCGCCTCGACGTCGATGACATATGTGCCACCGCCGATCTTGGCCGCCAGTTCTTCGATCGTTCCGAAGAAGCCGATCCTGCCTTTGTTGAAAAGCGCGATCCGGTGGCACACGGTCTGAACGACGTCGAGCATATGCGATGACAGCAGGATCGTCATGCCGCCGCGGCTAAGCTTTTGGATCAGGTCAAGCAGCTCTTGGGTCGACTGCGGATCCAACCCGGACGTCGGCTCGTCCAGGATGGCGATCCGGCATTGGCGCATCAGCAGTTCGGCGATGCCGAGCCTCTGCCGCATGCCGCGCGAGTACGTGGCGACCGGACGGTCGGCCACCTCGAGCAGGTGGACGGAGGCGAGAACGCTGTTGATGCGCTCCCCCACTACCCCGCGCCGGATGGCGGCAAGCCGAGCCATGTAGGTAAGGTTCTCGCGGCCCGTCATAGTCTCGTAGAAGCCGACGGAATCCGGCAGATATCCGACATCGCGCTTCACCTCGAGCGGCCGCCGCAACGGGTCCTTGCCGAGGATCAGAATGCTCCCGCGCGTGGCTTCGGTCAGTCCCAGCAACATCAGAATTGTCGTCGTCTTGCCGGCGCCGTTCGGGCCAAGTAGACCGATCACCTCACCGGCGCGGACCTGCAGGTGGATGCCGTCCACGGCGACATGCGGACCATATTGCTTGGCAAGACCTCTCGCCTCGATAACGAATTCGTCGCTCATCGCCGTCCGTACCGCATCACGGCGCCGCCGAGAACCAGCACGGCAGCGGCTATGACGCCGAGCCCGGCAACGCCCCAAATTGTTGAGGTTCGCACTGTCGTTCGAAACTGCACCGATTCGGACAGCCCGCCGCCGCCGCCGCTGCGCAGCGTGACCATGTAGTCCCCGGCAACCGCCCGTTCGGAAGGCTTGATTTTTACGTTCACTTCTCGGGTCTGGTTCGGCGCGATGCTTCCGATCTGCTTCGGCTCGAAGGTGACGCTCCAGCCTGACGGTGGCGAAGCGGACATCTCGATGTCGGTCGCGGGCGCTGACCCTCCATTGACAAGCGAGAAGGTAAAGTTCGATTCCTCTCCCGCAACGGCGTCGCCGGAGAGACGCTCCTGCGGGCCGACCATTCGCAATTGCGGCTCGCCGGTGACTTCCAAGCTCAACGCGGTTTCGGCGGATTTGTCACCGCCCGACAGACGCACCGCGATAGGATAACGACCGGCAGGCGCGGCGCGTGAAGGCACAATGTCGAGGGTGATGTTTTCGGAGCTCCCTGCGTTAATCGGTAGCCCGGTGATTTCCTCCGAGCCGTAACCTCGCTTGAATTTTGCCTGAAAACCCTCGGGCGTTCGCGCCGACAGGTTAAAAAGCGACTGATCGGAGCCGCCGTTGGTAGCCTTGATCCGGAAGCTGAAGGTCGAACGAGGCGTGCCGCGCAGGGCCGGCAGTTCAGGTTCGAGCGTGAGCTTTCCGGAGGCCGCTTCCGAAAGTCTGACGCTCAGAGGCAATGAAATCGTCTGCCCGTCCTGCCTGGCGTTGACCTTGAGCGCGAAAGTGCCTGCGGAGATGCCGGCGGGTGGCTTCAGTTCGAGCGTAAGGCGTTCAGTCTCGTCGGGGCCTACCATCACCGCCGAGACTTGTCTTCCACCGCCCTTGAATGCCGCTTCCCAGCCTTCCGGGAGACCCTCAAGGCTGAGCCCCAGCCGCTGCGGGGGCTGATGTGCGTTTCGGACAGAGAGCTGGATTGATCCGGCCTCGCCTGGTTTCAGCGAGAATTCGGGATGCGGGGTCGTGATCCAAAGCCCGGTAAGGGGTGGGGAAGTCTCCGTGGCCAGGGAGGCAGCTGGACCGATCAAAGTCGCCAGAACAACGGACAGAAAAAAGCGCGCGCCGCGCTTGAACGATCTCATGGTACCCTCTTTGTGTCCTTCGGCGTCCGACAAACCAGTCCGCCTGATTGTCGGGCACCGTGCGGCTTTCTCCTTTCTTCCGCACCGCAAGGCGCGCTAGTCGCGCTTCATACATGCTCTGTATGCAGCGGGTGAAACGCGTTGCATCCGGCAATCCGAATCGGCGATGTCACTAGCGGCCCGGACTTGAAGCCGCCGGACGAAAAACGACTTAGAGCGCACGTTGTTTTCGTCAAGCCGCGCCGCGCGAGCTTTTTGTCGCATCTCAAGCAGATGCGTCGCCATCCCGGTCTCGGGTCAAAGCGAGCACGGCAGGAGCTTTGCCTCGCCGGGACCACGTCATCCCAGACCGGCATTCACTTGGCACTCGCCCAGGGACCCCTCGCGGCTATTCTTAACCCCACGTCTTCCAGGGGCTCGCTCCCGAACCCCGCCCTGGCCACTGATGACAAAGCCCCTTGCCTTGAAGGAACCATTCTCGCCCCCGTCTTTTGAATCGCTTTTGGTTGCGTGGAGTGGGGTAATGCGTGAGTCACCATCGATTGTCCCCGTCATGGACCAGGACGTCTATCTCGTCCTCGATGACTTCGGTGCAATGGGATGTGCTTGGCGAGAGACAAACGTCGAAGACACCGGTCTTGAAGCGGTCATCGAGGATTTGTTGGAGGGCCAGTACAGCAATCCGGTACGCATCATTCGCTTTAATCTCGCGGAGGGTTGGGTTCGTGACGTTTCCGAAGAAATAGCACAAAAACTGAGCCAGCGCTGCGCCGATCGCGGCGGCGAACTGCCCTATTCGCTGCATCAGTTGGTCGAGCAAGCAGCACGGCGGTGAGTAACTTAGTGCGACTCGTGAACAGTATTGGAAAAGGCAAGAAGACGTAGGGTGTGCCGTTGTCGTTCGAGCCATCGGCGGCACGAACTCGCAATCGCTTTCGATTTCAGGCAGGTTGAAATTCGCGAGCGCTCGACAACGACACGTTCGCGACATTACGCGGATTTTCTTTCAAACGGAGCGCCTCGGCCTGGGAAACTTGAGCCGTTACTGAAGAGGGAAGTGACAGCGGCGCCCAACCCAAGCACGACGGCTACCCTGCCCACATCGCGGCGGCCGGCCGCGCCATGCGGACCCAGAAGGGCCGGCAGGAAAAGCGGGACCGGCTAGTTGCACGCTCTCGTCGCTCAGGTCTTGAAACCTAATCGCACGCTCCTAATTCATCTGCTGTCACGCGGTGGCCTGGACCCGCGAATGGATCGGGCCGACCGTGGCGCTGCAGCACGCTGAGATTGTCAAGCGAGATGTGAATATGAGAGTTCTGGATCCGTTCGGAGTTCGATCGCATCGAGAGCGGTTCGCGGCATGAAGAATAACACGCGCTTCAACGTCGGCTATGCGATCGCCGCAGTCGCCGCGATCCTTCTGATTCAGTACATCGTCTCGGCAGCCAGCCAGGTCGCCGTCATCCCTTACAGCGAATATCAGCAATTGCTGAAGCACGGAAAGGTTGCGACGGTCGGGATCTCCGATCGCATTTTGCAGGGCACGTTGAAAGAGCCTTTGCCCAGCGGACAAAAGCAGTTCGTTACCACGCGCGTTGACCCTGGGATCGCACAGGAGCTCGAGAAAGCCGGCGTCCTCTTCACTGGTCAGGTCGAGAGCACCCTTGTGCGCGACCTGCTGTCATGGGTTATGCCGGTGCTGCTGTTCTTCGGCCTGTGGTGGTACATGGGCAAGCGCGCCGCAGAGGGCGGAGGCTTTGGCGGAGGGCTGATGGCCATCGGCAAGAGCAAGGCGAAGATCTACGTCGAATCCAATACCGGCGTGACGTTCGCCGACGTTGCCGGCGTTGACGAGGCTAAGGACGAACTGCGCGAAATCGTCGATTTCCTCAAGAGTCCGGCGGGGTATGGCCGGCTCGGCGGCCGGATGCCCAAGGGTGTGCTGCTGGTCGGACCGCCCGGCACCGGCAAGACGTTGTTGGCGAAGGCCATTGCCGGGGAGGCGAAGGTCCCGTTCTTCTCGATCTCCGGCTCGGAATTCGTCGAGATGTTCATCGGCGTCGGTGCGGCCCGGGTCCGCGATCTCTTTCAGCAGGCGCACCAGAAGGCCCCCGCTATTATCTTCATCGATGAGCTGGATGCGCTCGGCCGCGCCCGCGGCATAGGCGCGTTCTCCGGCGGCCACGACGAAAAAGAGCAGACCCTCAACCAGCTCCTGGTCGAGCTCGACGGCTTCGACTCACGCTCGGGCCTCGTCATACTCGCCGCCACCAACCGCCCTGAGATCCTCGATCCCGCACTGCTGCGCGCAGGCCGCTTCGACCGCCAGGTGCTGGTCGACCGTCCGGACCGGAAGGGCCGCACCGAGATTCTCATGGTGCACATGAAAAAGGTGCAGCTCGCGCCCGGCTTCGACGCTGAGGCCGTAGCGGCGATGACGCCTGGTTTCACTGGCGCCGACCTCGCCAACCTTGTCAATGAAGCCGCGCTGCTGGCAACTCGCCGCGGGGCCGATGCGGTCGCGATGACCGATTTTAATAATGCCATCGAGCGCATGGTCGCGGGGCTGGAAAAACGCAACCGGTTGCTCAATCCCAAGGAACGGGAGATCGTCGCCTATCACGAAATGGGCCACGCCTTGATCGCGCTTTCATTGCCGGGCGTCGACCCGGTTCACAAGGTATCGATCATTCCAAGGGGGGTCGGGGCGCTCGGCTATACCATCCAGCGACCGATCGAGGATCGCTTCCTGATGACCAAGGAAGAGTTGGAGAACAAGATGGCGGTGCTGCTGGGTGGCCGCGCAGCGGAATTGATCGTCTTCGAGCATCTGTCGACGGGCGCGGCCGACGACCTTCGCCGCGTCACCGACATCGCCCGCAGTATGGTCACGCGCTACGGCATGTCCGAAAAGCTCGGCAGCATCGCCTACGACCGCGAGCCAGGCAATTTCCTCGCCGGGCCTGACCGGCCATATCCTGCGCGCGAGCGCGAATATGCCGAAGAGACCGCCGCCGCAGTAGACCATGAGGTTCGCGCCATCGTTGATCGGGTATTTCAGCGTGCGCAGAGCCTCTTGATGGCCCGCCGCGCGATATTGGACCGGGCGGCACGGACCCTACTGGAAAAGGAAACGCTCGAGCAAAGCGACCTCGATGCGCTGATGCAGGAAACGCCCAAGGAGGGGCTAAGGGCTGTCTAGGCGGTGCGCGTGCCGCAATGCCGCTGCGGGCGATATCTTGATGTTTCTATCCGAAGGCGCAAGACTAGTGCGGGTCGGTGACTTCGCAAACAAGTGACATTCGACCGCAGCTCAGCGTGCCCAGTCACTTGCGGCTGCCATTCGCCCAGCGTCCCGCTGGATCAAACAGCCTCGTCAGACCGGTCCCGGAAGCCAAACCACGCGAACGGGAGAGCGACGCCGCAGAGAAGGGCCATTGGAAAGAAGGCCGCGGCTCCCAACCTGGCAAAGAGAATTCCTGACAACAAAGTTAGTACGGCAGTCGCCAACCCTGAGCCAAAGGCATAAAGGGCTTGAGCCGTTCCGGCTGTCCTAGCTGGAACGAGTGTCGCCATCATACGCATGCACGCAAGATGAAGCAGGGCGAAAGTCAACCCATGTAGCGGCTGTAGAATTGAGAGCACCAAAACGGAGGTGCTCACGCCCTCGATGGACCACCGTATGATCCCAGCTGCGGCTGCCAGAGCAGCCGCTCCACGCGCGCCGAGCCGGTCGAGTAACGATGGACCAATTAAGAAAAACACGATGACTTCTGCCGCTACGGCTTCGGACCATAGGACGCTTATGATCGGCGTATCGATGCCTGCAGCGCTCCACCTGATCACAGCAAATGCGTCGTGCATCGCGTGACTCCCGTAGACCAGAGCTGAAACTAAAATCAGGATGCGAAACTGCGAGATCTTAAGAAGCCCATGCAGGGCAGCGAGAGCGGTCAGGCCGCCTTCATAAGGTTTGGGCTGAATATTAACACGGGGCAGCAGGGCTGTTACCCCAGCTGCGACCGCCAGTAGGGCCACATTCATCCAGATGATCGGGGTGAGATCGTCTTGGCCGATTATTTGCCCGATAGTCAGCGTTCCCAATACGAATGCCGCCGATCCAGAGCCGCGTATCCAGCCATATTCAAAAGGCTTTCCTGCGATCTCAGGCTTTGCTGCGTTAACTGACAACGCGTCGGCAATCGACGTCGTGGGGGCAAGTGCTGCAGCTTGAACTAAAGCTATAAGGAACAATAGCGAAAACGTATTTGCCAACAAGAATGCGGCGGCCGTAGCGGCTGCCAGGGCAGCACAGGTCGCGAGCAGAAGGCGTAATGACCCCAAAAGATCGGCCAGCATTCCTACCACTGGGCCGACGGCAAGGCGCACTAACATTGCAGCTGCTAGTATCAGACCGATTTGCTGGGGAGTCAGAGCTCTCGTTTCGAAAAATTTTGGCCAAAAGGGCGACGACACGCCAAACGCAGCGTACAGCGCGACATAAAGAACAATGTAGGCGATCGGTCTACTGATGCGCACTGGGGCTACCCCAAAAGGGCTCGTTCTACCGACACGAGGATTGCATACTAATACATCGGGTCTGCACAATTTGCGCGGACGCAGCTCTGCGGGAGTCCACCGGCAGCTCTGCTCATCTCTGGGACATGCGCTCCATTGAGCGCACGAAAAGCACGCTCGCGAGGCTCCGGAACTGTGCGATAGCCAAGAGTGGAAGTTGCTCCGCACTGATCCCAAGAGCTTGCGTGCGGTTTCCTCTGAGGATTGAAGAGTCGCTCGCTCTTCCTAATTTAACCGTATACGCAGAACGCCTTTTGGGATGCTCGTAGTGCGGCCGATCACCTCCAACCACGATCTCCAATCATCTAGCGACGAAGAATTGGAATCGCTGATCCGTCAGGATTACGAGCGATGCCATCCCGGCGACACTCTGGATGATCTTAAGCGGCGGGCCGCGTTCTCAAAGGAGGACAGGGGACTGCTGCGAGATTGGATGGCTGTAGCAGCTGCCTGTCGGAAAACGTTTCGCGGCTGAATTCAGCCACGGGCGACGAAGCTAAGCGTCGATGCTTTCAGCGCCGCCGGCGCGATAGCTCTTTGTGGATCGATCAGATTTTCTGAGGCCGGCGCCAACCAGAAGTGACTTTGGCAGCGGGCCAAAAATCCATTGATGTCCGCGCGCGCCCCAGCGTCTTTCCGCTGCCTCTGCCGGGCAAGGTAAGCGCGGCCAGCAAGGTGCCGCTTGTTGGCGCGGCAACGCTCTAACCTCTCATCTGGCGCAGATCGGTTCACCCCTGTGGCTAAATCGTCATTGGAACCCGCAGCGGGCGGTAAGCATTTATCCGATTTACGATGGGAGACTGCGAAAGTGCCCCATTCGGAAGCGAACAAGCTCCGGAGACAAGTCTCCACATTGTCCGAATTCGGCAAGCGAGCTTTGCGGAGCGACGACATAGATGGTCTTCTACAAGAGGCAACTAGGCTTGTTTCTGATGCCATCGATGTTGAGCTAGTGAAAGTGCTGGAGCTCGTCCCAGGCGGGGAGAATTTGCTCGTCCGCGCCGGGGTGAACTGGAACCCCGGCGTGGTAGGGCATGCTGAAATACCCGCGCATGAGGGCTCGCCGGCTGGCTATGCCTTGCACACGAACCAGCCGGTGATTACCGAAGATACCCAGAGGGAGGTTCGGTTCGAAATTCCCAAGCTCTTGATCGAGCATAGCGTCAGGAGCACCGTCAATGTTGTTATTCGCGGTGAGGACGGCCCATTCGGTGTGCTGGAGGTGGACTCGCGGCAGCTCCGGAAATTCGAGCAGGACGATATCGATTTTCTTCAGAACTACGCCAACCTGTTGGCATCTGCTATCGACCGAGTGAGAATCCAGCGAGAATTGGCGGAGCGGGCGCTCAGACAGGAAATGCTCGGTCACGAGCTTCAGCATCGCATCAATAACATACTGGCGACTATCCAAGCCATCGCGCGGAGGACGCGCGCCAAGAGCCAGAACCTTGACGAGTTTGCAAAAGCTTTTGAGGACCGATTGGCTGCGATCGCGCGCACTCATGCTTTGTTAAGCCGGAGCCATACGAGCACGATCGATATCCGCGAGGTACTCTCTCAGGAGCTCTCAGTGCACGGCGCTGTCGAGGGCGAGAACCTCAAGCAGCGCGGCCCCGCGATCTCGATTCCGGCAAAACAGGCCGAGGTGTTGTCGATGGCAATACACGAGCTCGCCACAAACGCCGTTAAACACGGCGCCCTCTCCATGGAGAATGGTCATATTGACATATCGTGGGACGCTCATGATAGAGGCAATGAAAATGAGTTCCAACTCCGCTGGCGCGAGCGGACGAGCCCCATCGCGCCCCAGCCGGCCCGGCGGGGCTTCGGTTCAGAGTTTCTTGAGAAATCGATACCACATATGTTGCACGGGCGATTCGAGCGAACGTTTGGCTCCGATGGAATAGAATGCACCGTCTCATTTTTGTTGGACCAGAATGATAAATGAGGAGGGCCGCATTCATCCGGACGACGAGGGTCGCCTGCTCTGTGGCGACGAGACGGCCGGCGGCCAGTCTCCGCGATCAAAGGCATCGACAATACCTGTCCTCTTGGTCGCTGATCCGAGGCGCCCCACGCCCGCAACGGGATAGGCGGAGTCTTCTCAAGCGCCTGCTACAAGCCGAGCACCTCTGATACCGTCAAATATGAATTGGACAGCAAGGGTGGCCAGAATAACGCCGGCAAGCCTCGCCAACACATTGGATCCGGTAGCCTTCAGCACCCGGTGCAAGACGTCGGTGAAGATCATCCCGAAGTACGTTAGCAAAAGGCAAAGTAGCATAGCTGCCAATACTATCATTGAGCCGACCGGGTCACCGGCTTGCCCCATCAGTAGAACGACCGCCGTGAGGCCGGCAGGTCCGGCGATGACCGGAAACGCCAAGGGAAAAATCGCGATGTCGCCTGGCTCCAATGCCTCGCGCCGTTCAAGTGCGGTGAGCGAGGATAGTCCCGAGGGATGAGCGAAGATCATCTGGATGGCCTGCAACAAGAGCAAGATGCCACCCGCAACTCGGAAGGCGTCCAGCGAAACCCGTAGTGCGCCTAGCAGTCGGTTGCCGAAGAGTGCAAAACCCAACAGAACAATTCCGGCAATCAGCACGGCCTGCCACGCCAACCGAAACCGCTCAGGCCGGTGAACACCCGCTGTCAGGCCACCGAACACGATTGCCGTATCGATCGGTCCGATCGCTACGAATAGAGTTGCAAAGGCGGTGATCGTAAAATCAGAAAGCATGACGGGCGTATCTCGCGATCTTTGCCAAGAAGAGAGCGCAGCCTTCGTGCGGCAAAGGACAAGGGAGGCCGTGCAGGCCTCCCTTGCCAAGTATCAGGCTGTCACACGGGGATAGCTCTGGTGCATATACCAGAGTCGCAAAGCCGCAACAGCCGCCACCAGAATTCCGGCGATGACGTGGAGCGGTGTGATGGTTGCGTTAGACGAGAAATGCAGCACCCACGGCGACACCGCGACCCAAACGCCGGCCGCGAGAGTCAGCCACTCCGGCCACTCGGCAAACAGCCCCAGCGCTGCTACAGCAAGCGCGGCGATCATGATGCCACTTAGCCAGGCATTCCAGTTCATCGGGCTTTCAGTGGAGAATCCCACGGCCCAAGGCGAAAAGAACAGGCCCAGGCCGATCACAAGACCTACCACATCAGCGATCATATCTTTTTTCCAGACGGTGTTCATGGCTGCAACTCCTTGCATAGCTCCTTTCACTCTCATTCTGAGATCAGCCGCGGTACGACTGATCTGGTGGATGACAAACCGCCGGTGCGGACGAGGCCGCAAGCGCCCGCCCGCGCCGCGGTTACTTGTCGTTGATGGCAATCCGTTTCACCTTCTGCCGTTCGCTCGGTAACTTCGCCAGCGTCACGGTGAGAACGCCATCCTTGAACGACGCCACGACCTTGTCCTGGTCGACGTCATCGATCGGGATGGAACGCTCGAAGCGCCCGTAGTAGCGCTCGGTAAAGCGTCGCTCCTTGTCCTCGGTCTCGTTCTTCTTCTCGCCGCTAATGGTCAACAGGCCGTCCCAGAGTTCGACATTGACGTCCTTCTCCTGGAGGCCAGGAAGTTCGGCGACGACCTTAACCTCCGTGTCAGTCTCGTTGACCTCGACGCTCGGCCATCTCATTGCCTGAGAGCTGAACGGGGCGATATCGAACGAGCGAAACGTATCGTCGAACAGCCGATTCATCTCGCGGTGAAGCACGAGAAACGGATTGGGCTCATTGCGATTCAGGCTCAGATCACGAGAGCCGTTGTTCCACGGTATCAGATCGCGTAGTGCCATAATTGTCCTCCTTTGTTCCACAGTTTTGCTGGTCAGAACTCACCTGCACGCGGCGGCGTCGCGCACAGGCAGTTCGACACTTTGAACGGAACTCCGTCAGGCCGCCTGCTTCTGCTCGATTTGCTGGTTTTCGTTGCCGGCGGCTTCGATCATTATGCGACGCGGCTTCATCGCCTCCGGCACTTCCCGAACCAGTGCAATCTTCAGCATACCGCTTTCGAAGGCGGCGTCTTTCACCTGGACAAAGTCCGCCAGGTTGAAGACGCGGCGGAACGGCCGCATTGAGATTCCCTGATACAGATAGTCGTGATCACCCTTGTTCGCCTTGTGGCCCTCGACGGTGAGCGTCGATTGCTTCGCGGTGATGGTGATCTCTTCCGGGCTGAAGCCGGCCAGCGCCAGTGAAATCTGGTAATGGTCCTCGTCGATACGCTCGATGTCATACAGCGGATAATCATCGCTGTCGTTCATCGTGTCGTTGACGAGATCAAACAGGCGATCGAACCCGACGCTCGAACGCCAAAACGGAGACAGATCGTAGGTTCTCATAACCACATCCTCCTTTGAGCAACATGGAAAGAGCAACGCCGGCGCATTCTCCGGCGGCCTTGGCCGGACCCTGACGGCATCCGGCGTCACGCTAGTGACACTAAAAGAACTAGAAGCGTTCGGCTTGGTTTCAAGATCCCGGCCGGCGCGCGTCTTACAATTTTCAACACGGGAGTGGCTTCGGTAAAGCCATCAAGCGTGCGGCCTGACCCGTTTCGCACCCGGACTTATCGAGTGACCGACATTTGACGCAGTCGAAACCCATGACTCGAGCAAGCGCGGCCCTCTAGTCCCGGGCATTCGCACCTCTTGACCGCCCGCGCCGCTTTCCTAAATCCACCGCCGCCAAGGCCTTTGTAGGACTGGCGCCAGATCCCGCAGGGAGATGGCTGTTAGGCGGTCCACGTTGCTTTCAGGAGGATGTGGAGGAGGAACGATGCACGGTGTACTCGCAGCTTTTATCGCGTTCGCCACGCTCTTCAGCGCAAGCGAAGCGGCCGCTGCGCAGCGAACGAAGCTGAAGCAGCATAGCGGTTCGAACGCCGTTGTTCAGACGGAGGCACCGCAGCAGATACCGTCCGGTCGAAGCACAAGGTCCAACCGTGCCGGCGACAGGAACCCGGTTTTCCGCGCCGAACACATTGTCCCGGACATCTGCAAGGGGTGCTCTTCCTGACCTGACGGACTGGTCGCAAGAGCATGGATGAACCATGCTGCTCGGCCTTAGCTCCCAAGAGGCGCACTGCCGCGAACGACAATGATCGAAAGACCATCGCTGAACCCGCCGGCATTCGTACGGAATGCGGTAGCTCGCGGCCGGCGCGGCGGCGCCATGATCACGAGAACAGCCCGCAGCAAGGGGTTTACGTCTTTATCGTCGAGCGGCGCGGCTTCCCGTCTTTCGAGCCGCTGATGGGATGGATCGGTGACGACGACCCACTCGTGACAGTTGAGCTCAGTTTTCCGACGCTCGGGGCCGCGATCCTTTGCGCCAACCGTCAGCGGCTTTCCGTCCGTCGTGCAGACCACCCCAGAGCGGGCACCGCAAAAATGAAGCAGGCCTTCTGGGACGAAACCTTCGGGTAGCTCGGACTAGGTGCCCTTCAGGACAGCTACGGCAAGGCCGTTCCGGTGCGGTTCGTCCGGACCGATCGCCGCGGCGAGAAGGGCTGGACTTCGCCCATGGCGGCGGTGCGGATGGGAGCATGGATGGCGAAACCTGATGGCCTGGACGTGGATCGAATATTGATCGACCAGGCAATCACCGAAGGCATGCCTGGCCGGCCTTCGCTCCAGCACGAGGTCCAGCCTGAGCTGCTGGCGCTCAGGGCGCGAACGTTCCGGCGGATAATGCCATGCCAGCGCCAGCACACGCCGCATAACCGGTCCCGCCGCAATTCGCTACGTCATTCAAATCTCGAAGGAACATTTCGGGCGCCACGACATTTTGTGGTCGCCGGCTGCATGAGGCACTTAGGGGCGCCGTCAGGGCCCAAGCCCATGCCCGTAGCTCGAACCCCACTTTGCTCTAAGGAGGAATTGGAAATGAGCACCCTTTCAATCGTGTCGAATCTGCCTCCGCTTCACTCGGACGGCGGGCTCCCTTTCCAGCACATTGGGATCCTAAGCTTAGAATTCCACGTGGACAAGTTGTCGCGGCCGCTTCTATAGTGTCACCTAAATACTAGTGACTCCAGCGTAACTGGACTGGCCACAGTTAGGCCGCAAATGTAATCACACTGGCTC
>JADMIO011683268.1_pt1 | contig 75123 bp, 44 predicted proteins | sample 8958161 | NCBI WGS metagenome assembly JADMIO01 (sample SAMN16585339, study PRJNA669376) | soil metagenome | isolation source: Crop rotation soil | place: USA: Cullars Rotation, Alabama | collected 2011 | reverse complement strand
GAGCCAGTGTGATTACATTTGCGGCCTAACTGTGGCCAGTCCAGTTACGCTGGAGTCACTAGTATTTAGGTGACACTATAGAAGCGGCCGCGACAACTTGTCCACGTGGAATTCTAAGCTTAGGATCCCAATGTGCTGGAAAGCGACGCCGCCCGTGAGAAATGGTCTGTCTATCTCAAGGAACGAACGCCGGCCGAGCCGGTGGCGTATAAGACAAACCACATGGCGCTGGCCAGCCTCTGCCAGACCTTTTTTAATTTAGCCGAATTCATATACGTGGAGTAAGAGATGGTAGAAAGCACACAAACCCGACGGGATTTCTTCTCCCGTATGTCTGACGGTTTGTACGGTGCCGCGCTGGCCTCGTTGCTCGGTGCCGATCTCTTTACTTGCAATCCGGCTCTGGCGGACGAAGCGGGCCCTAGGAACTATGATCTCAAGCCCAAGGCGCCTCATAGGCCGGCGAAGGCAAAATCGATTATTCAGCTGTTCATGAATGGCGGCCCGAGCCAGGTCGATCTTTTTGATCCGAAGCCTGCGCTGGAAAAGTTTGCGGGCCAGTCGCCGGGACGCGACCTGGCTAGTCAGATTCGAGCCGTGCGGGACGCCGGTGGAATGATGCCGTCGCCATTTCGGTTTGCGAAACATGGCCAATCGGGTATCGACGTATCCGAGCTGCTTCCGCATCTGTCTCAGCAGGTGGATAGTATCGCCGTCGTGCGCTCGATGTACACCACGCACATCGCGCACGATTTCGCGGTCTTTATCATGCAGACGGGGCGGATACTGCCCGGAAGGCCAACGCTCGGCTCGTGGGTTGCTTATGGACTGGGTTCCGAGAATCAGAACCTCCCGGCTTATGTCGTGCTGGATGATCCAAAGGGGTTGCCGGTAAACGATATTCAGAACTGGCAGGCGGGTTACTTGCCGGGGGTCTATCAAGGAACGCGACTGCGATCGGAGGGTTTGCCGTTATTGAATCTTCAGCCCGCCGAACCGTATCCTTCCACAGTCGTCGATCTTACCCGTTCGCTCTTGCATCGCCTGGATAGTGAGCACTCCAGCCGGCGCCCGCATCAACCCGCCCTCGGGGCTCGTATTTCCAGCTATGAGCTGGCGGCTCGCATGCAGATTGAGGCGACGGACGCGATTGATGTCTCCAAGGAGAGTGAACAGACCAAGGAAATGTACGGACTCAATGATGAAAATACGTCATCTTACGGACGCCGATGCTTGATGGCCCGACGATTGGTTGAGCGTGGAGTCCGTATGATTCAGATCTACACGGAAGGTAACGTATGGGATCACCACATCGAGCTGGAGAAGGGTTTGCGGTATTGCTGTAGGAAGACGGACAAACCCATAGGTGCCTTACTGGCCGACCTCAGGCAACGAGGCCTCCTGGATTCGACGCTGGTCGTGTGGGGTGGGGAATTCGGTCGCTTGCCGATCGCACAGAAGCCCGGGCCTGGTGTGGGACGTGATCACGGACCTGCGGGTTTTTCCGTTTGGTTCGCGGGTGGGGGAGTAAAGGGCGGTACCGTTTACGGAGCAACCGACGAGATCGGCTATAAAGCTGTGGAGAACCCCGTCAGCGTCCAGGATTTTCACGCCACCATTCTGTACTTGCTAGGCTTGGATCACCGTAAACTGGTGTTCTCGCGCGAGGGCCGAAACGAGCGGATCACAGATGAGTCGGCGGCCATGGTCGTCACAAAGATTCTGACTTAAAAGGTTTCTGTGGCGACGGGTCGGCGAGCCGCCGCCAGTAACTTGATCGGACCTTTAACTGTAAAACTTCATCTGTGCCTGGCGGCAATCCCGACGGGTTTGATGAGGCCGTCTCAGAACTCAGCTCCCGCTGAATAACATGGTCCATCGCTGGCGAAGCAAGCTTCGCCGAACGAAGGCGGTAGCAAGCTACCGCACTCCAAGGGACCATTTTTGGAGTGCGCAAGCTTGCTTGCGCCTTGTTTTCGGAGCAGCTTGCTGCCGCGGCTTCCGATGAGACTCCCTTAACTGGCTGTCGGTTTTGCTTAGGAATATCCAAGTGTCAAAGACAACAGAGCCTTCGTTCAAGAAGATCTTCGACCTGAGTGGCCGCGTGGCGCTTGTGACGGGTGCGGCCTCGGGCTTCGGGGAAATTATTTCTTTGGCGTTCGCCGAGTATGGCTGCGACGTGGCGTGCGCTGACATCAACCTCGACGGTGCCAGGAAAACCGCTGCCAGGGTCGTCGCGCTCGGCAGACGCGCAGCAGCTTTGCAGGTCGATCTGACCAAGCCGGAAGAAGTCGAGAAAATGGTGAACGAGACTGCCAGAGATCTGGGAACACTGGACATTCTGGTCAACTGTGGCGGAATTCCACAGCACGATCCGTCGGAGAATCTCCCGGTGGACACCTGGGATTACGTCCTTGATGTGAATCTGCGCGGCACATTCCTGTGCTGTCAGTTCGCCGGTCGGATAATGCTGGCGAAAGGGAAGGGTTCCATAATCAATTTTTCTTCCATTGCCGGAGCCGCAGGGTTTCCGCGGGGGGTTGCAGCCTACAGTGCAAGCAAAGGCGGCATCGACGCGCTAACTCGTCAGCTGGCCATTGAATGGGCCGGTCGAGGGGTTCGAGTCAATTCAGTTGCTCCCTGCCAGTTCCTGACGCCCGCGTTGCAAAATGTGCTGCAAGACCCACAGTTCGATCCACAAAAGTTGATGGAAACGTGGAAAGCAAACATCCCGATCGGCAGGATAGGTGATCCCGAAGAGATCGCCGGCCCCATCCTTTTCCTGGCATCGGATGCAGCTTCCATGGTCACCGGCGTCACGTTGAACATAGACGGCGGCTATCTGGCTCGATGAAGGTCTCTTTGAGCCTGTCACGGGGAATCGCAAGCCTGATAGCGTAACTTTAAAGAGGTGCTCTTGATGCAATCATCTACCGAGCAGAGATCCGCAGTTGATGTAACGCTGGTTTTAAGTCTTTACCGAAAGATGACGGAACTCCGGGAGTTCGAGTTGAAAGTCCAGGAGCTTTACCGCGGCTCACAGATGCCGGGTTTTGTGCACCTGTACGTGGGTGAAGAAGCCGTAGCCGTGGGCGTGTGTGCAAATCTAACGCGCGAAGATCCCGTCTACAGCACACACCGTGGACATGGACACGCACTCGCAAAGGGTGTTCCGGGACGCGACGTCATGGCCGAATTGTTTGGCCGGGCTGCTGGTTGCTCGGGTGGACGCGGCGGGAGCATGCACCTTTATTCCGCGGTACATGGATTCATGGGAACCAATGGAATTGTCGGTTCGGGGCTAACAATGGCTGCCGGGGCGGCTTTAAGCGCCCAGTTGGCCAACCGGGGTCAGGTCGCGGTCGGGTTCTTCGGGGACGGGGCGGTAAACACAGGTTCGTTTCATGAGGGCCTCAATTTCGCCGCGATATGGAATCTTCCGGTCGTCTATGTATGTGAGAACAATCTTTACGCGACGGAAATGGCGTTCCGCCGCGCGACCAAGAACACCGACGTCGCAAGTCGGGCGGCAGTGTATGGGCTTCCTGGGGTTGTGGTGGACGGCAACAATGTGCTCGAGGTTTACCAGGCAGCGGCCGAGGCGGTGGCACGTGCCCGCTCGGGCAATGGACCAACCCTGATGGAGTGCAAGACCTACCGGATAGTCGGACACCATGAGGGCGACCCGGGCGCCGATTACCGCACCAGAGAAGAAGTTGAGTCTTGGAAAAAGCAGTGTCCTCTAAGAATTTTGCGCGAAAGAATTCTGGATGAACGGTGGGCGAAAGTGTCCGACCTCGAGCATATCGAGCACGAAACTGCCGTGTGGTTGGAAGATGCCGTCAAGTACGCCAAGGAATGTCCGGACCCGCTGGCGTCGACGGTCCTGGATCACGTTTTCTGTCAAAGGGCGTAATTGGGAGTTGAACCATGCATGACAACGATCGGGAAATGACCTACGTTGATGCCGGAGTCGAGGCATTGGCGGAGGAGATGAAACGGGATGAAAGCATCATCTATATCGGACAGGGTATCGGACCGCGGGGAGGAAACTTTCGGCAGACCAAGGGGCTTTGGGAGCGATTCGGAGATCATCGGCTGCGGGATACAGGGATATGTGAGCTCGGAGAGACCGGAATCGGTATTGGCGCCGCCATGAATGGAACAAGAGCCATCGTGGACAATGTGTTCCTGGATTTCTTTCTCGAGGCCATGACACAGATCGTCCAGCAGGCGGCAAAGATTCACTACTGCTCAAACGGCAAAATCAAGGTGCCCCTGATGATCCGAGGCGCCATGGGCTCTCTGCGCAGCGCGGGTCCTCAGCATTCCCATACCTTCTATTCCTGGTTTGCTCACGTCCCTGGTTTGAAGGTAGTTACGCCTTCAACCCCTTACGACGTGAAGGGACTCATGAAGACTGCATTGAGGGAAGATTCTCCGGTGATTTTTCTTGAGCATAAAGCGCTGTACAACACCAAGGGACTGGTTCCCAGATCGGATTACCTGATTCCGTTTGGCCAAGCGCGCGTTCTTCGCGAAGGAACCGATCTCACCCTGGTAGCGGTGAGCCGGATGGTGCATCTGGCCCTGGAAGCTGCCAAAGAGCTTGAAAAAGAAGGTATGTCAGCGGAAGTGATTGATCCGCGCACCATCGTCCCGCTCGACAAAGCTACAATCGCAGAGTCGATTGACAAAACCGGCCGGATCGTATTTCTGGACGAGGCGCCGGCGATGTGTGGATTTAGTGGAGAGGTTTTTGCGATTGCCTGTGAAGAGTGTTTTGATTCGTTGGATGCGCCTCCGAAGCGGATTTGTTCGTTGCCGGTTCCAAATCCATTCAGCCCGGCGTTGGAAAACGCGATGATTCCCGGTGTGAGCCGCATAGTGTCTGAAATTCGAGAGTTCATGCAAACGTGAGAGATCACTGAATGCCATATAACATTCTGATGCCGCAATTGGGCCTGACCATGACCGAAGGCTCAGTTTCCAGCTGGTTGAAAAAAACCGGTGAGTTGGTACAAAAGGGAGAGATGCTCTTCACCGTTGAGACCGACAAGGTTGAGATGGAGGTTGAATCTCCTGTGGCCGGTTACATGGGCGCTATTCTGCTGGAGCCTAAGAAGACCGTACCGACCGGGACGCTGATAGCCGTGATCGTCGATGGATTGGACGAGATTCCCGCGCTGAACGCCGGGGACAAAACCGTTCAAGACGGAATTAGCGGCGTCGTGGATCCAGCTCCATCCATCCCCAGCGCGTCCCAATCAACAGCGCAAGCACTTAAGTCAAAAGCTGCTGGAAGGGATGGCTTTCCGGCGAGTCCCCGGGCGCGGCGTCTTGCGGACCAGCTCGGAATCGATATTAGACAGCTGAAACCTGCGCGAGGCACGAGGATCATCGAGGAAGACGTAAAACGGTTTCATGCGGGGCAGCTGGAAGATCCAAATCGACAGCCGACCCGCGCAACTGCAACTGAAACGGATTCATCTCGTGCCCGCCTTGTGGTTGCGGATCGTATGGCAAAAAGCTTTCAGACGGCTCCTCACTTCTACCTGGGAGCGCAGATCAACGCCACTGAGCTGGTTAAGTTCCGGGAGAGTTTCGCCGCAGGCTCGGACCCGGCCAGCATCAGGCTTACTTATACGGACCTGTTGGTAAAAGCGCTCGCCAAGACCCTGTACGAGCAACCTGGTGTTAATTCCTATTGGGCCGATGGAAGAGTTGTAAATAGAAACTCGGTTGATGTTGCTTTCGCAGTCCAGGCTGGAGAAACCCTTCTTGTTCCGGTCATTCGCGATGCCGCAACACTGGAGCTGTTCGAGCTTGCGAGGCGCCGTCATCAGCTGACTGAGAAAGCCCGTCTGGGCAAACTTACCCTGGCCGAAATGGAAGGCGGTAGTGCCACTTTGTCCAACCTGGGTATGTTCGGCATTGAATGGTGTCAAGCCATTATCAATCCCCCCCAAAGCATTATCGTGGCGGTGGGTCAGATTGCCAAACGGCCGATGGTAGTCAACGATCGCGTTGAGGCTTGTTATAGCGTTAATCTCACTCTCTCTGCAGATCACCGCGTACTCGATGGTGTCGCAGGTGCGAAGTTTTTGGGTCGCATGAAGACGTTGATCGAGTATCCCCCGCGATTGTTGTTGTGATGAATTAGTCGCTGGTGAAGAGTCAAGGCGGTGTGGGTCCGGTTCGCTCGGTAATCAACAGCGAAGTGAATACCGGTTTTGATATCAGCATAGAAGGCGTCGATAGCGGGCAGTCTAAACAATGCAGGGAATATCCACCCTGCTTTCCACCAGTCCGGTTCAGTTCAAAATGGGAGTAAGACTCAAGCCGAGAGGATGAAGTGAAAATAACCGCAATCGAAACAATCCATTTCCGCAAGGGTGGGACGATACACTACGGACGAGTAGGGTACCTATGGGTCCGAATCCACACGGATGAGGGACTTATCGGGCTGGGCGAAACATTTCCCCATCCGGAGGCGGAGGCCGCGGTAATTCGCGATTTGTTCGCACCGGTGCTGCTCGGGCGGAATCCGCTCGAGATCGATCGCCTGTGGGCGGACTTGTTCTTAACCGTCTCGTATAGTGGGTGGGCCGGCGCCGAAATGCGAGCCCTCAGTGCGATAGACATCGCACTCTGGGACTTGGCTGGTAAGGCCGTGAACGCGCCTATCTACCAGCTTCTGGGCGGGTCGTCGCGATCATCCATCCAAGTTTATAATACGTGTTACGATCACATCGATTTCAACAAGGAGCCAGTCCGGTTGGCGAAGGAACTGTTGGCATCCGGAATTCATGCGATGAAAATCTGGCCCTTCGATCCTATTGCCGTTCATACGCGCGGACAGTACATCACTCCTGAGCAGATCCGCCAAGGCGCTGAACCGCTGCGGCTGATTCGCGAGGAATTTGGGGACAGCATGCAAGTGGCGATGGAATTCCATGGTTCCTGGAACCTGCCGTGTGCAATACAAATCGCCAAGGCGCTGGAGCCCTATGGCCCGCTGTGGTTAGAGGAGATGCTGCCGCAGGATAATCTTGCTTCCTATCGAGAATTGAGCCTCGCCACGCGCCTGCCTCTCTGCCTTAGCGAGCGGCTTATGACGCGGTGGAATTTCCGCGAAATACTGGAGAATCGCGCAGCGAAGGTGATTATGCCGGATATCTCCTGGTGTGGGGGGATCTCCGAAGCAAAAAAGATAGCCTCAGCGGCGGAGACCTACTATCTCCCGGTAGCACCGCACAATTGCGCCGGTCCGATTCTGCATTTTGCTTCGGCGCATCTGGCCGCCAATTTGACTAACTTTTACATCCTGGAAACAATTCGTCTCCGTTACCTCGAAGAATACTCTGCCATCATTACTAATCAATTACTCCCCAAGCAGGGTGAACTGCCGCTGCCACCAGGGCCGGGCTTAGGTACTGAATTGAACCCTGATATCCTGAAGCGCCCGGATGTGACAGTGGAATTGATTCGAAATAATTGAGGTCCACTCCAAGGCTCCCCAGGTCCTATAACACTGAACCGGACAAACAGCGTCCTGAAATACGCCTGTCGAGAACGCGCATAGTTCCCCCTCGGTTTACCGTCCAAGGAGCCCGCGAGCCATCACCACACCCAGCCAGCCTGCCATTAGACCGCCCAGCAATGTCAGGGCGAGGTTTGCCGCGGCGGTCATCAGAGCCCCCTCCTCGATAAGACGCATCGTCTCGTAGTTGAAGCTCGAATACGTGGTCAGACCACCAATGAAGCCGATCGTGATGGTAGTGCGGAGTGTCGCTGACCAGCCGAGCGTCAAGGCTAAATGCATCACGGCAGCAATGACGAAGCAGCCGATAAGATTGACGAGGAGGGTGCCGTACGGAAAAGCGCTACCGAAACGTTGGGCCGCCCAGACGGCGATCAGGTAGCGGGCGCCGGTTCCGATGGCTCCAGCGAGGCAAATCCAAAAGAGTCGTTCCATGCCGGGTCGGGTCTCCTTTTTGGGCGCCGAGACAAGGCTGATCATGATTCCGGCTCCCGTAGCAGTCATCAACCGTCCAGTCTGACGGCGATTGAATAGTTGTGTCAAGCCAGCACCTACAACCGGGACAAAGAATTGCCTCTGTAGTGAACGCTTTTGCAATTGCGGGATGCGCCTGGTTAGACTTATCAAATCGTCGAGCGAGCGTCCCATCACGATCGCGTGACACAGGTTGGGGTAACACCGTAAAAACACAATAGCGGCAATTCCTGGTCAGGAATGTATGTGACGAGGGCCGTGCCCCATTTGTTGACAGGACAAGATTCCGGGGCATATGCTGCGACTCATGCGCCGGTGCTCCAGGCCGAATGAGCACCGGGAAGCCGGCACGGTGCTCGAGTATTGGGCTGCCGCGTTGGGCTGAGCAGTGGCGATGCCGGCTGATCCGGATGGGCTCTCCCGGCTTTCTATCTGTTGAAGCTGCTGAAGGCGGTAACTCATGCGACTCATCGTGGATCTCAATCGGTGCCAGGGGTTCGCACAGTGCGTATTTCTGGCACCTGATGTGTTCGAGCTGCACGGCGACGAAATCCTTCTCTACGACCCCAACCCGGATGATGCGCAGCGGCTGCGAGTCCTGCGCGCCGCGGCGGCATGTCCAGTCCAGGCGATCATGGTGGACAAGCTGGATGATCCGACGCGGGGAAGACAGCATGACGCTCAAAACGAGAGTTGAAGCTCTGGTCGCGGAGTTCAAGGCCAACGGGCGGATCGTCATCGTTGGCGCGTCGCTTGCCGGTCTGCGCGCGGCCGAGGCGTTGCGCAACGAGGGCTTCACCGGGCGCCTGACGATCATCGGAGATGAGACATGCGAGCCGTACGATCGTCCTCCGCTCTCGAAGGGGGTCCTGCTAGGTAGAGTGCCGGCTGATCACACTACCCTACCCCGATTGCGTACGACGGACGCCGACTGGAAGCTGGGAGTGGCGGCCACCGGCTTGGATCGGGTAACCAAGCGGTTGCTGCTGGACAATGGCGAGAAGGTTCCGTACGACCGACTGCTCATTGCCACCGGCACTCGCGCGCGGCCCTGGCCCAACCCCGCCGAGGCCGCGCTGGACGGCGTGTTCACCATTCGTACGCGTGACGATGCCGCGCGGTTGCGGGAGCGGTTGGCGGCCGGGCCCAAGCGGGTCCTGGTCATCGGCGGCGGGTTTATCGGCTCGGAGGTCGCCTCCGTCTGCCGCGAGCTCGACTTGCCGGTTACTCTCGCCGAACGGGGTGAGGCCCCGCTCGTGGGCGCGCTCGGGGGCGTCATAGGTCAGATCGCCGCCGACATGCAGCGCGAAGCCGGCGTGGACCTGCGCTGTGGCGTCGGAGTTACCTCGCTCGATGGAGACGGGAACGGACGTCTACGGCGAGCCAGCCTCACGGACGGAACCACGCTCGACGTGGACGTTGTGGTAGCGGCCCTGGGCTCGATTCGCAACGTCGAGTGGCTGGAGGGCGCCGGATTGGCAGCCGGCCGCTGGGGCGTGGGCTGTGACGCGGGGTGCCGTGCCTTCGACATCAACGGCGTAGTGACCGACAGTATATTCGTGGCCGGCGACATCGCGCGTGCGCCCCACGTGCTGTACGAGTACCAGTTCCTTTCGATGGAGCACTGGGACAACGCCGTCCTGGGCGCCGCCGTCGCCGCCCACAACATGGTCAGTCTGGAGCCGGACCGCTATCCGCACTTGATCCTGCCCGCCTTCTGGTCAGGCCAGTTTGGCGTGAACATCAAGTCAGTGGGTGTGCCGCCGTTCGCCGACGAGATTGTCTTCACCCAAGGCTCCGTCAAAGAACGCCGCTTTGCCGCCGCCTACGGATACGGTGGGCGGATTGTGGCTGCCGTCACCTTCAACCAGGGCAAGTGGCTGGAGTACTACGCCGCACAGATCGAGCGGTCAGGCCCGTTTCCGCCGCCACCGCCAGGCTGGGACAAGCCCGAGGACATGACCCCGATGCCGGCCGAGTTCAAGGACCCGAGCAGCGCCACGGCGATGCCCGAGGTCGTCCTGACCGGCCATGACCCGAGCGAGCGCAGGGCTGAGTACCGACCTCGACGACGCTAACTCGGCTTTGGCTCAGGAATGGGATCCAACAGCAGAGAAGATTAGAGAGGAGCATCATGGTCGAGGAAACCCCCTGGCAGCAAGCCCTCCGCTATGCCAACCGAGCCAATCCCTACCCGTTCTACGCTGAGCTGCGCAAGACGCCGGTGTCGCGCCAACCGGACGGCACTTACGTTGTCAGCACCTATCATGAGATCGTCGCGCTTCTCCACGATCCGCGAGTCAGCTCGGATCTAAGGAAGCGCCCGCAGCCCGGCGCCCCGGCGCCGCCGGCTCATACGGAAACTGAGCCCGTCGCGGACCCGATTCCAGGGCCCGTTGTGGAACCAAGCATCATCACCAGTGATCCGCCCGAGCACGATCGCGTGCGCAGCCACCTGATGCGGCACTTCGGTCCGCCCCATTCGGCGCATTTCGTTTCGGACATGGAGCCGCAGTTCCACCAGATTGTCGGCGACCTCCTGGACGGGATGAAAGGCAAGACGCGCATCGACGTTGTGCAGGAATTCGCCTACCCGCTGCCGGTGTCGGTAATCTGTCGAGTTCTGGGCGTGCCACTGGAAGACGAACCGCTCTTCCATAGCTGCATTCAAAGATTTCTGGAGGGTCTCGACCTGGGCCCTGAGGGAGCCTCGGAAGATCAGCAGCGCCTCAAGAACGAAGGTGGACAGGCGGTGCTGGATCTGGCGATATATCTCGCCGGATTGATCGACAGGTATGAGAAAGAGCCCGGGCCGGGCATGCTTTCAGCGCTTCTGCACGATGATGGGCCGTACGGCGCTATGCCCAAGAGCCAGCTCGTCAGCAACGCCGAGCTCCTTCTCTTCGCGGGCCATGAAACCACCGTCAATTTGATCTCCCACAGCGTCCTGACCCTGCTGCGACATCCTGAGGCTGTCGAAAAGCTGCGCCGACGACCGGAGCTGATCATTACCGCGGTCGAGGAATTCCTGCGCCTCGAATCGTCAGTCCAGTTCTGGCCCACCCGCACCGCCCTCGAAGACATCGAGATCGCGGGCACGACGATCCCCAAGGGCTCTCCCATCTACCTGCTATACGCCTCCGGGAACCGCGATCCGGAGCGATTCACGAATCCGGACCAGCTCGACATCGAACGCGAGGACAACGAGCACCTCGGCTACAGTCAGGGTATTCACGTCTGTTTCGGCGGCCCGCTTGCGCGGCTCGAGTTGCAGGTCGCTATCTCGGAGTTCGTTCGTCGCGTGGAGAACCCGCGGCTGGTCGTGGATCCGCCGCCGTACCGCCGCAACCAGATTTTCCGCGGCCCGCGTCAGCTTCTGGTGGACATCGACGGGATCCGCGACTGAATACGCTGGAATAGCCGTCCAAGCATTCCTACACAACGGGCGGCTTAGAATGTAGCTGCCAAACTGCGCAAGATCCCGGGCACGAACGACCTGCTGGTCATTTGGGAACAACGCTCTGCTGTTCTACAGTAAGGTCAAACTGGTTGACGTGCCGCAGGGAAAGAGCAGCAATCACTACTCCTGGATCCAGCAAGTGCTTCCCCTACAATGGTTCTATGAAGGAAACTCGTCTCAGACATACGGAGAAGAGTATCTGAAGAAGCTGGCAAAGTGAGAAAACTGGGACAGCCGAGACAGAACGTCGTGCGGATTACTCGCCCGCCCGCCGGGGCTCGGCGCCGTCGGCATACACCCGCAGAGTCATCTCACCTTAATCACGGGTTGAATCATAGGACCCTCTAAGAACCGGGAAGGGTTGGGGTCGCTCAGCCAGCCGGACAGGGTCTTTAGGACTTCGGCGTACGCTGCGAGCGTCTGCTCGACCGCCGACGCGTCATGTGCCGTGGTCATGTTATGGGTCGTGAGGGCCAGGACGCCTCGCTTTACCAATTCCTGCTGGAAGAGGCTTCTCGTGAGAAAGCTCTCCTTCCCCTCGGCGTCCAAGAACCGTATGAGGCTCCACTGCGGATACCCTACGCACCGGATCCAATCCGAGAGTCCCGCTTCCGTTGCCAGCGTGTTCAGACCGCTCTGCAAACGGCGTCCGGTGTCCTCGATCCGGGCGAGCGCGTCAGTCGTTTCGAGGATGTCCAGGACCTTCATCGCGGCGGCCATTGACGCCACCTCGCCGCCGAACGTGAAACTGAAGAACGCCTCCTCGAATACGGCCATGACGTCAGACCGGCCCACCACAATGGAAATCGGGAACCCGTTTCCCATCGCCTTTCCGAAGCACGCCAGGTCCGGCACCACGCCGAATTTCTTCTGCGCCCCTCCGAGCCCGAAGTGGAACCCCGAGCAGACTTCGTCGAGTATCATCAGCGCCCCATGGCGGTGAGCAAGTTCCTGCACCCCCTTCAGGTACCCGGGCAGAGGCTCAGTGAAGTTCACCGGCTCCATGATGACCGCCGCAAACTGGCCCGCATGGCTCTGCAACAACGTTTCCAGCTTCCCGAGATCGTTATAGGGGAATGGATGAGTCAGCCCGCGCACGGCCTCGGGCACGCCCGCATTTCGCGTCGTACTGCCGATGTACCAGTCCTGCCAGCCGTGATATCCGCAACAAGCCACGCGCTCTCGCCCTGTGTAGGCCCGCGCCACCCGCACGGCTCCCGCGGTCGCGTCCGAACCATTTTTGCCGTACCGCACCTTCTCTGCGCACGGGATCAGCCGAGTCAGGCGCTCCGCCAGCTCCACCTCGATCGGGTGTGGAAGGGAGAAGCTGTGTCCGCAAGCGAGCTGGGCCGAGTAAGCCGCATTCACCTCCTCGTGCGCATAGCCGAGGATGTTAGGCAGGAGCCCCTGGACGTAGTCGATGTATTCGTTGCCGTCCACGTCCCAGACACGGCAGCCTCGGCCTCGCTCCAGGAATACGGGGGAGACGCCCTGAACGTACTGGGTCGTGCCCTTGCTGAATGTCTGAGCGGCTCCCGGTATCACACGGCGAGACCGCGCCAGCCACTCCTGGGATCGCGCGAGATTCTTCCGCGGCGCCGGGCCACTCCTGGCCTGCTTATAAAGATTGCGAAGATCAAGCTCGTTCATGATCACCTCACCTTAGAAAGTACGGTCCCGGGTGGGACTCCAGGTTGATATCCTATCGACTCCCGACCGCCAAGACGATCAAAGGAGCTTCGGAGTGGAATCTCCGAGTTTGTCGTCGCGGTATTCACTGCCGACTGGGTTCAGCTTTCTCTCCTCGTTGGTCAGGGTCATTGCGTACATGCGCGCTCGAGCCATGTAGAACTTGAGGCGAATCTCTTTCCCCATAAGCTGGCTCACGTCGATGTTGTCCTTCCACCGGACGGGGTGATCCAGGGCATCCCCCTGGACACCCAGCGCCTGGGGTTGGGTAAAACCGGGAATCGGCTGCCAGTCGCGGGTCAGTGCTTCGACACGTATCGATCCTTTATCCCAGGTGGCCGCATTCAGATACAGTCTGGAGTGCCGCACGGTGAAGGGTTTGGTCACCATCCTGCACCGGGCGGGGCTGGTGCGGTGGTCATCACCGGGACCGGAGTTGAATTCGCCGCTCTCCAGCGACGCAAAACGATCCCGCTTGAAGGTGACCAGCCCCACTCCTCCCTGCTCGAAGGGAGGATCAATCGCTTCGTGCGGAAAGTTGAGCCCAGCGTAGTAGACGTAAACGGTATCGTTGACAACCACCGGCTCAGGCTGAGAACAACACATCGTCATGAAGTCGAAGTATCCCAGCGGCCCGTTCGGTATAAACGGCGTACCTCGACAGACTCGAGTGAAGTTCAAGCCGTCACGACTGGTTGCCAGGTGGATGTCGATACCCTGCGGACGGCGCAGGTGGAACACGCTCATGTAGCCGACATAGATGTCGCCAAACTTGTGGGTGGCGAACTGGTAGAGCTCCGTGTCCGGCGGATCGTCCGCATCCATGGCGAGAATGAACCGGTAGTCCTTCCACACCTTGAGGTCGGCGCTTTCGGCGCAGGCGTAGGAGCGGTTGTAGCGATCCACACCTTGCCAGTCGCGGTCGCTTTCGACGGCGATCATCCGTTCGCTGAACTCGGGCACTATGCGGCGATAGAGCACCCATTTCCCCTTGGACCGGTCATAGATCATGTGCAGCAGAGCGTCATCTCCCTTCCCGGAAACGTCGTGCGGCGTCTGCCAGAACGGCGCGTCTTCATCGCGTTTCCAGTGGATGCCGTCGGGCGACGTACACAAGTGCGCCCCGCACCGTTTCATCATGAACGCCACACCGACGTACTTTTCGCTCTCATCCCTTGGGTTGGGATGCTTGAGGACCGACCAGAGCCAGCCCTTCTTCCCCTGGTACGGCTGGACATTGGGAATCACGACTCCCTTCTGCTTGGGCTGCGTCTTCGTATCCGGTTCGAACCCGGTGAAGACGATGTTGTGGTCGCGCCGCCCTGCAATCTCCAGGACTCCAAGCTCAGGCTTGTTCCAGTGGATGCCGTCAGTCGAGGTCAGGTAGGTCGTGTAGCCGGCGTATCCGCCAAGATAGCCGGTCTTCTGATCGCTTCCGCTGCGCATCCACATCTTGAAGAGCTTCTCTTCCGAGTCGTACATGGTGCAATAGGGTTGCGCATATGTGTTTTCCCACCACCGGTCACAGCGAATGATCGGGTTCAACCGGTGCTTCCTGGGCGGGTGAAGCCTCCGAAACACGCCCGGTGTCTCCTCGATGAAGGTGTTGTCCAGGAACAACTCGGTGAAAAAAGGCTCCTTTGCCGGGCCGCCCCCAACTGCTGAACTGGACATGTCCTTGCCGGAGGCCGCTTTGCCTGCCACCAGTCCGGTGCCGGCCACGCCCGCAATCTTCAGGAATCCTCTCCGATCTGTTTTCATCGCACCACCTGGCTCAATGCTCGCCCCGACTATGCGAAGCCCCACACAACCCGGCATACATCGTGGCGGAATTCAGTTCGAGATGAAACTAATACAAAATAGCTTCCTGGGTAGGGTTCGGCGATGGTGGAACTCTCATGAAAGCCGAGTTCAGCCTACTTTACACGGAAGCCGTACAGGTCCGAGTCCACCATGCGGATGAACAACAGCACCTTGCGTCCCTTCAGGGACGCAAGGCTCGAGCTCTCCTTGAATTTGACCGTATGCGCCACGCTGTTGACCAGAATAGGCTCGCAGTCGGCGAAAGTGAAACCTGGAAGGAGGTTCCGCTCCATTACGTGCGGTGCAGTGGTGAGCACGGTGTCTTTGAGTGTCCGAACCGGCTCGTAGGGCGCAATGGCGACCGCGACCTCGCCGCGCGTAGCATCGACGTTGAGCTCGAGCGTGTCTCCTTCAACGGCAAAGGGCTTGGTGATGAGGGTCTCCTGCTGCGTGCGCGCCCTCAGGCTAACGTACCGGTTGTGTTTCTGCACGAACAGGGCGATCTGACCCTTGCGGACGCGATCGTGGTAGTACGTGTTCTGCCGCGCGTTGGCTCGGGTTGAGAGATGGTCGCCGTTCCAGACGCTCGCATAGAACCAGTCCTCGTCTCCGACCCAAACCGGAGGTAAGATACCGATCACCATCCGGTCATAGCTATCCTCCTCGGTTCCATGGGGGATCCACGCTTCGCGGCTCGAGGCGCGGTCCCAGCTTTTGCCGCCGTCGCGGCTGATCGTGATCCGCATCTCGTTGGAGCCCTTGCGCGCCCACGGCCAGACGTAGGGCCGCTCGGGCGTTTTCTCCCAAACAGGTCCGCCGTCCGGATTCGTCCGGTCGGAATGAAACCAGCTCAAGAGGCCGAAGACCACACCCTCGGCGCAGAAGGGTCGCACACCCATGGGCTCGTCATAACACTGGGGCGTGTGGCTATCGGCCGGGTCCGGATACATTGCCGTGTCCGAGGTCCAGGTCTTCATGTCCTTCGACCCGAACCTCGCGACGTCTCTCGAAGGAATCCAGTACGGAGTCACGCCCTGCGATATTCCCACCCACTCGGCGTGTAGGTTGTCCCAGAACTGCACGGCGTTTCGCCGGCTCCCCTGCCCGTCGGAAACCACGAGCTTCTCGCGCCACCCGGGATCGTTCCGGAAATCAGGTATCTCTCGCGCGAAGTACAGCCGCCCGTCGGTGTTCAAGAGGTAGCGCCGGGCGGGGTCGTCCACGTTCCCGTAGAGGCCCAGATCGGAGATGGCGAACGGGACACCGAGGTTGTTTTCCTTCGAACTGCCCTGGGCTGTGGGAAGGGGCGGCAGCGCGTTCCAGTCGATGCCGGCCGGGCCCTCGACGAGGCGGAGCGCCGGCTTTTCCCAGTGGATCCCGTCCTTGCTCACCGCATAGGCGAGCAAGCCGGTGTATTGCTGGGCCCGATCACGCTGGCGCGTAGACTGTGGATCGGGGTTCCACCAGCGAGCGCCGTAGATGGCTACGAAGGTGCCGTCGTTGCGCCGCGCAACGAAGTCGGGCGACACGTCGCACGTCTCCCACGGTTTGTCGGCCGGGATGACGACGCCCATCGGCCTGGGATGGTGCACGATACGGTCCAACCCGGTAGACCGGGCGACGGCGAAGTCGTCGATGAACAACTGCCAGTGCCTCGCGTCCATGCCAGAAGCGAGGCCCGCACCGGCGACCCGTGCGTGGAGCGAACAGACCAGGACAGCGCACACCGCGGCCTTGGCAAAGGCTCGGGTCATTGGCTGCATGTGGATTTCCTCCGGCTGTGGTGTTCGTGCTCCTCGCAACCGCCGGGGCTCCGGATAATCAAATCTCCGCGCGTGCTACTGTCGGTCAGGGTGTGGACGCCTGGTCCTTCGAAGACCCGACCGCGGCTATCGCCCGCTCCACCCCGAACATCATTCCGGGCTCGACGGATCATCGCGCCAGGAGTCTCAGGGCATTTTCATGCGTGATCTTGGCCATCACGTCGTCCGGCAGATTCAGAGAGCGCAAATGGTCGATCAAACGGGAGTCAAAGCAATCGCGCCCGAATAGGAGCTTGTCGGCATGTTCGACGATGTATTGCCTGCCGAACTCCACGGTGCGCGTGAGCGCGTTGAAGCCCGAGCCGGCCGAGAGGTCGGCGTAGAGATTGGGATACTTTTCGAGCATCGCGGGGTTCTTCCCGCCGGGTGTGACCGGTGCTTTGGGATACATATCTTTGTCGAACAGATCGTCCCGTGAAATATGCGACCACCAGCCCGGGCCGTGGCAAATGAAGGTCGTCTCCGGGCAGGCCGCGACGGCGCGCTCGAGTGCCTCGATGGTGCCACCGTACCACCAGTGACGCCAGGGGTAGTTGGCCCCGCCGAGCGTCGAGGTGTACTCGATGGGATACTCGAGGTGGATGGTGACGGGCAGCCGGAGCTGTCCGAAGGCGCGCAAAAGGCGGATGCTGTCGGGGTCGTCGAAGACGACGCGATTCTTGTATTCCCCGGCCAGCCGCACACCATAGAGCTCCACGGCAGCCTTGATTCGGTCGATTGCGTCGGGGCGCTTCGGGTGCGGCGCATAACCGAGCACGAAGCGATCGGGAGCGGCCGCGCCGACCGACAGGACGTCGGCCAGCGGTATGCCGCTCTCGGCAGTGGGCGGCATGGCGTGTTGGTTCAGGAAGACATCGTATTCGGTGGCGGGCGTCTCCCAGGTCAGGAGCCACATCTGGTCGATACCCTGCTCGGCCATGTTCTGCAGGATTTTCGCCGCGCCGTGGCCGTGGAAGTTGGGATGGTTGTGGGTGTCGATCAGCACGGTTCTCCTCGTGCGGAAAATAACGCTAGCTTCAGCCGGGCACGCTTTCCGCGTCTACCGTCGTCCAATGCCATTCCCGACGGAGTAAGTCGGTTGCTCGCATCAGTGACGATGACGTTCCAACTCGCGACCGCGACTTCTTTGTGATCGCAAATCTGCGCGAGTATACACCACCTGGTTTGTTTGGAGCCATGGCTCCTTGGGAAACAACGGCGAGGCTCTCCTTGCCTGACGCGGCGGGACAGGACCAGAGCCATCGAAGCGGCTGTCGATGCTGTAGCGGGGCGAGAGCCTGTGATTGCCGGGATCGCAGGATTTTTCGGTTATTGTTTTCACGGCAATGAACTGTGGCCTATAATCCGCATAGTTCGCGCAAAGTTAGCATGAAGCCTCGCGCCGCAGTTACAACGTTGAATAGAAATGAAACCCGCAGTGCGGGCCGTCCTCCGGAGGTTCCTATGCGAGTTCTCTCGATTCTGGTATCGGGTGCGTTGTTCGGGCTTGCGGTTGTCGGATCGAGCCATGCCCAAATCGCCAGCGCAGTAGTCGTGGGCCGTGTCACTGACTCGACTCAAGCCGTGATGCCGGGGGCGGAGGTAGAAATGAAGCGCCTCGCCACTAATGAACTGTTTCGCACCTTGACGACTGAAACAGGGGATTACACCCTGCCGAATCTCCCCATCGACACTTATGAGCTAAGGGTCGCCATGCCCGGCTTCAAGACCGAGATTCGCGCCGGCATAACGCTGGAGATTGGCCGAACTGCCCGCATCGACATCCAACTTAGCCCGGGCGCTGTGAACGAGACCGTTGAGGTAACGGCCGACACGCCAATCTTGAAAACCGAGTCGCCCGAGCTAGGACAGGTGGTTAGCAACAAGGTTGTGGTCGGACTGCCGGTGCGCGGGCGCGACTGGATGGGGTTTGTTGGCCTTATTCCGGGGGTTGCCCCGTCGCGGGGCAGTTACGGCGGGGGTGGACTCGACGCGACCGGGTTCAACGTGGCCGGTCAGCGGCGAAGCGACAACATGATGTATCTCGACGGCGGCATAGTGACTCAGGGAAATGGGGCTACGACTTTTTTCCCGAGTCTCGACGCGCTTCAGGAGATCGAAGTCAAGACCGGGCTCTACGCGGCGGAATTCGGGATCAAGCCGGGGGGCCAGATCAGCACAATCACAAAAAGCGGCACCAATACACCGCACGGCACGCTCTTTGAGTTCCACCGAAATGACAATCTGAACGCACGCAACTTCTTTGACCAGCAGGCGATTCCAGAGTTCAAGACCAACCTGTTCGGAGCTACTCTCGGAGCCCCCATAGTCATCCCACGCCTCTTCGATGGTAGAGACCGGGCATGGTTCTTCGTTTCTTACGCCGGAGAGCGGCGTCGCCGGTTCCGCTCCCTGACCGGAGAAGTGCCGACGCTTCAGGAAAGGGGCGGACGCTTCGCGAGCACTATTATAGATCCAACGACTCGCCAGCCTTTCCCTGACAACACGATCCCCGCCAATCGCATCAGCCCTGTATCGACGAAGCTGCTTCCTTTGTGGCCCGAGCCCAACACAACCGGCCGAGGGTTCAACTTCACGAGCCCTAACAGCGTCGAAAATGTTAACTCCGATCAGGTCATGACCCGGGTCGACCTAAGCCGATCCCAAAGCGACAGATGGTCGGCGCACTTCGTCTACGATTCAACGCCGAGCGTGTTGCTGAACGCCATCGAGGAATTCACCACCGTTGATCCGAAGCCGACGTGGATTGCTTCGCTGAAGAATAGCCGAACGTTCAGTGGCTCATGGATAAACGATTTCGGCATCCACTACTTCCTTCGGGCATTGAGCCGGCCCAATATCGCGCGGCCTGGTTTTGGCACTTCGCTGGGGGTGCCGATCTTGACGGAGCTCGACCGGGATTCGGTTCCAACGGTGACGGTGACGGGGTTGCTGAGCCTGGGAGGTCGTGACCTGATCGGGCCTGTCAACATCGGGTCCTGGGAGATTCGTGAAAGCATCGGGTTCAACAAAGGAGCCCACTCGTTCAAGTTTGGCTATCACGGAAGAAAACACTTCAACCTCGAAGCCTTGCGCGCCCGAGCAGCCTACAATTTTATTCCTAGATATACCGGAAACGCGGTTGCCGATTTCCTGCTCGGGTTCCCGGCGAATACGGCTCAGGGGTCTGAGAACAACCGGTCGCACGCGATCCAGAACAGCTCATTTCTATACTTCCAGGATAACTGGCGGGCGACGTCAAGGCTCACCCTCTCACTCGGGCTTCGGTATGAGTATCGTGGACCGTGGAAGGACAAGCGTGGCTTTGCAACCAACTTCAACACCGATACCGGCCTGTTCGACCCTCCGCTTCAGAACCTCTCTCTTCAGCCCTGGGAGACGGGCCGTTATCTGGCCGATATTCCTTTGATCTCGTGGACGAAAATGGGGCTACTGCCTCGACTCGGGATTGCCTACCGACTGACGAACAAGCTGATCGTTCGGAGCGGCTATGGCGCGTATGCCAACGAACCGGTGTATGCCGTCATTGAATCGTTCGGAACCAACCCGCGACCGAATGCAGAGCGTCTGACCTACCTCTCGGATGCGACGACTCCCATTCTAACCTTTGAAGACCCTTTCAACCCGCAAACTGCCGGCGGTGGCTTGCCGAACGCGACCGGCTCCGAGCGGACCCTGCCGCAAGCCATAACACACACATGGGGCCTTACTATCCAATACGAGGTTACTTCGAAGACCGTGTTCGAGTTGGGCTATCAGGGTTCGCATGGAGTACACGAACCGAACGTGATCGAGTTTAATGATGCCCGCCCAGGAAGCGGCCCACGCCAACAGCGGCGTCCCTATGCAAACTTCCAGACGATTCGGCTGACCACCGGCGACGGAATGAACAGCACGAATGGTCTGCAGCTCCGCTTGGAGCACAAACCAGGTCCCGAGGGGCTCTCCACCCTCCTCTCCTATACCTGGATGCGATCAATTGATACCGTGGGGGGCCGTTTGGGCAACCCCGGTGACCCAGCGAGTCGTTCCCGCAATGTTTCACTCGGCCAGGAGCGGGGACGAGGAGAGGGCGATATCCCGTCGCGTCTGGCGCTCACGGTTGGTTACGAATTACCCTTCGGTCCGGGCAAGCCGTTGCTGACCGATAGCCTGTGGGGCAAGGTCGCCGGGGGCTGGACGATATACAGCGCTGTAGCGCTGCAGTCCGGGCCGTTCGTCACGCCGGTGATTCCGAGCGATCGCCTGGACGTGGGGAGCACCGCGTCAAGCCGGCCGGATCTGATCCGAAATCCGAACCTCCCATCAGAGGAGAGGACCCCCCTTCACTGGTTTGATACGCAGGCATTCGCGTTACCGGCCGCTTTCGCGTACGGCAACGCCGCCCGTTCGGTCATCAAAGCAGACGGGATCGCTAATGTCGATCTGGCTGTCCTGCGGTTCTTCAAGACATCGGAGACCACGAGGTTCGAGCTGCGATTCGAAGCGTTCAATGCGGCCAATCATACGAATTTCGCCATCCCCGGAACTTCTTTCGGTACGTCCACCTTTGGTGTGGTTGGCTCGGCACTGGACGCCCGGGAGATTCAACTCGGGATCAAGTTTCACTATTAGTTGGAGTGACGAGGCTGGACAAAACCCTGTTCATCTATATTGCCGGTGACAACGGAACGAGTGCCGAGGGTGGCTTTGTTGGCATGTACAACGAAATCACCTGTATGATGGCGGCGGAGTCGGCAGGTGGCAAGGCGCTGCTCTCCGTGAATGGAACACCGTCCCGAAGGGCGGGTCGAGAAGACTCGGCCCAACATCTTCTCGGCGAATCAACGTGCCGACGTTGGCATTGGCAATCAGACGTCGTTGCCGAGGGAATCGGCGCCGCCCGGAGACTTGATTCATCGGGGAGATCACCAAGATCACTCGAAGTGAAATAGAGTTCCAAATGGAGGTGGTGAGATCATGAAGAAAAACATTCTGGTTTGGGTAATCCTTTCATGCCTGGCCGTCAGCGGACTTGCCCTTGCGCAACTGGCGTTCACGAAGGCACAGGTGGCCGACCGCATTCGTAAAGTAGAAGACGGCGTGGATGAATTTCGCAAGTGGTCGGAGAACAGGGCCGAACAAGGAAAAAACCAGGCCCAAGCCGCCAAGGCGTCCGGGCGGACTCGCGGTCGTACGGCAACCGAGTCGCAGAAGACCGTCGCTCGCGAGAAGAAAGACGAGTTGGACGATGCGCTCGGTGATTTGAACCGCTCGACAAATCGGTTGCGGCGCAAATTCGACCCTACCGACAAATGGATGGAGACGCGGCCCCAAGTGGAGAACGTCCTCAACGACGCTCGCCGTATCAACCAGGTCCTGGTGCGCGGCAATTACGGTACGCAGGCGGAGCGCTATTGGAGCGTGCTCCGGACGAACATCAACGAATTGGCGCGTTGCTACAACTTGACACCTTTGGGGTTGTGATGGGGCCGGCGAACACTGACTGCAGCTTCTGTGGTTCCAGCCGGACAACCTGACGCACTTTAAGAAATTGGCACTGCCTTGGCCTGCCTGCCCGGTCTCCGCGCACCTCTACTGAACGTAGAAGCCCACTAGAGGCATTAGTGGGGTACTAGGCAGCAGGCATTCCCTCGCGTAGGATTTTTCCGCAAATCTCAAAATTCACAGCCAGTTTCTCCACGCTGCCAGTACGCCGGGCGCATGATCCGCGGAGTCGGAACTCATCTCCGACTTAACCGATCCCGGCGATTTGGGTCCGCGTCCTCTTCCCATTGACCTCGACCAGCCGATTCCTCGTCATTGGTCCCTCTGGGCCGGCCCCGTAAAAGTCCCATATTGTGTGATTGTGCGTGGCGGCCTGGGACATTCACGAGGCAGTCCGCCACGCAATGACAGCAACGCTCCTTGAATGACTTGAACTTAGCTCTACTCCACCGGGCGGTATGGTAGTTGCACAGTCTGCAAAGCGGAATACCAGACTCTATTCGACTCGAGAATAGCAATAGAGCGCCGATAACACTATCGAAGGGAAAATTCCGGTGGATGGAAGAATGAAAATACTGATCAGTTATGACGGTTCCCGACACGCGAACGCCGCGCTCAAAGATCTGCTCAGGGCGGGCCTCCCGGTTGAAGCCAGGGCGGTTGTTATGTCCCCACCTAAATCCTCACTTGCGGAAGGCGTTAAGGCTGCGAGGAATGGGAGACCGGATGCGCCGGTCTATTCGGAGGAAGAGGTTGAAGAAGCCGCGGCGATGGCCAAACAAGCGAGCAATATGATTCGGGAAAACTTTCCAGCCTGGGAGGTGCGCGCCGATTTGGCAATCGGCTCGACTGTGCGGGTTGTCGCGAAAAAGGCCAGCCAATGGAACCCCAATTTAATCGTGCTGGGGTTACACGGAGGCGCAGATTCAAGGAGTCATTTTCTCGGCGGCGTCTCCCGGCGCATCGCCATAGAAGCGAAATGTTCAGTGCGCGTGGCGCGGGGATTTAACGCGGGAGCTGATGAGACGCCGCGCGTCCTGCTGTGCGTGGATGGCTCACCTTACACGGAAGCGGCAGTGAGCGCGGTCGCTTCCCGCAACTGGCCCAAAGGCACGGAAGTGCGAGTCCTCACGGTCGTGAACCCGTTCGACTATTCGATCCCCGAGTTTGTGGATAAAGCGATAGAACGCGCAAAATCCTTCCACCGAAACATCGCCTATGACCTGGATCGCACCCCGGTCTTCACCTCGTCCGTCGTCGGGGAGGGAGAGCCGGCGAAGGTCATTTTGAGGATAGCCGATGAGTGGAAACCGGACTGCATTTTCCTCGCGCCCCGCAGGAAGAGCCGGTTCAGCAGTTTTCTACTCAGTGGCGTATCGGGAATCGTGGTGGCGCGGGCCAAATGCGCGGTCGAGTTGACTCGAACCGTGAAACCGGATGCGGGTCACGATTCTTTTAGGCGAGCGCCCGCCACCTCGCCGGTCTTTGACTGACTCACTCTCCAGACGCCTTGGCCAGAACGATGCGCGGTTGGGCTCGACCGCCATTTTCAGGCTTGCGAAAGCACTGCTGCAGGTTTTCCCAGGGCACATCGGCCTGTCCGTCGCGAGCGATATGTTGTCTGCGCCAGTTCGCGATCAGGTCGAGACAAGCATGGTCGATGTAAATGAGCTGGTTAATTTCAATATTGACCTTTGTTCCCTGAGGGATGGACTCCAGCACAGCCGCCAGCTTGGGCAGCCGGATGAACGTCGCCGCGCCGCAGAGGAACACGGTGGCTTCCTTGCTCGCCAACTCCGACTCCAGCTTCACCTCAAGAAGAGAGAAAGTGTGGAGCAATTTGAGCAGGGCTAGTCCCAAACCGATCAAGACGCCGACGAGCAGGTTCGTGGTTACGATTCCGACGACCGTAGCGAAATAGATGGCCACCTCAGCCTTGCCATAGGGTTTCAGTTCACGGACCGCCTTAGGCGACACCAGTTTGAATCCGGTGTAGACCAGGATAGCGGCTAGCGCCGTGGTGGGAATCAGGCCCAGCAAAGATGGCGCCAGCACAACCAGCCCGAGAATCCACACGCCGTGCAACACAGCAGATACGCGCGTTTTCGCGCCCGCCTCGACGTTTGTCTTACTGCGGACTATGACGCCGGTCATTGGGAGTGCGCCGACCAGCCCGCAGAGCGTGTTTCCCACGCCCTGAGCGAAGAGTTCGCGGTTGTAATTCGTGCGCTCGCCCTGGTGCAACCGGTCAACAGCGGCAGCCGAGAGCAAGGTTTCAGCGCTGGCGATGAAACACAGGGCCAGCGCCGCACCGAGAACGGAAGTGTTCAACAGATTGCCCAGCGATTCCACCGTCGGTATTCGCACTACGCTCAACAGATTTGCGTCGAGGTTGACGAATTTAATCGGCATCTGGAAAATCGCGACCACGATCGTCATCAGCACGACCGCAACCAGCGGCGCGGGAATGAGCTGCAGCTTTTTGGGAGCATAACCCCAGGCAAAGATAATCGCGATCGTCACGAGACCGATAAGAGCGGCCAGATGATGCGACGAACCGTCGAGCGGCGTGACGCCCTTGTAAATCGATTCGGGAATCGAGAACAAGTTCTGCAATCCGCTCCCTTTCGGGCTGTCATCCACCAGGACGTGAAACTGGCTGGCGATGATTAACACGCCGATGCCGGCGAGCATGCCCTGAATCACCGCGGGCGAGATGGCGCGGAACCACTGCCCCACGCGTGACACCCCCATAACCGCCTGAAGAATACCAGCGACCAAAAGGATCGGTCCCAGCATGCTGATGCCGTGCTGGTTGATGATATCCCAGACTAGAACGGACAGCCCGGCCGCCGGTCCGCTTACCTGCAACGGGCTGCCGCAAATCAGGCCGACCACGATCCCGCCGATAATCCCTGTAATCAATCCCAATGCGGGGGGCGCGCCGGAGGCTATGGCGATCCCCATCGATAAGGGAAGCGCGACCAGAAAAACTACAATTGAAGCGAGAAAGTCTTTGATGAAAGTGGCGCGAATATTTGATTCCTCAATTGTTTCATTAACCGAACTTCGTCGAGTCATAACGTCCTCAAAAAGGGTATAGAGTCCGACCTTCGGGTCATGCGTATATGACAAAAGGCGAATAGTCGAAGCTCAGCAGCGCTACGGAGTAGCAACACTCGTGCCGACTTTTCAGCGCGTTGACAGTATTGGGTTTGAGTGAGTCGGTGAGGGTTATCAGGAAACCGGCTGTAGTTATTTGCCACGTCGCCGTGGCGAACTGGGACGGCGGCGAGGTTCTCGGCGGTTTTAGAGTTCGAGCGAGTTCATGTGATCGCGGAATTCATCGAGTTTACGGTAGAGCGTTTTGCGATCCATACCGAGCAATTCCGCGGCGCGTGTTTTATTGCCACCGGTTTTACGTAGCATCTCGAGTATGTAGTCGCGCTCGACTTCGTGCAATGTGAGATCGCGCTCACTTGAACGGGCGATGAAGGCGGCCGCGGCGCCATGGTTTCGGACGCGCTCAGGCAGTTCATCAGGAGTGAGTCTCGCTCCGGGCGCGAGCGTCGCCGCGCGCTCGATGGCGTTTTCCAGCTCGCGCACATTGCCCGGCCACGAATAGGATGTCAGGATCGCCAGCGTCTCCGGCAAAACGTCGAGCGGCTCCCGGCCCAACGATTCGGCCACCTTATTGATAAAATGTTCGACCAGCAGCGGAATGTCGTAGGGACGTTCTCTGAGCGCGGGCACGTGCAGGTGAATGACATTAAGACGCCAGAAAAGGTCTTCACGAAATCGGCTGTCGCGCGCCTCTTCTTCCAGATCACGATTGGTCGCCGCCACGACGCGCACATTGACCTGTTGTTCAGCGTTCGCGCCGACCCGGCGGATAGTGCCTTCCTGCAAAGTGCGCAACAATTTCGGCTGCACAATCAAGGGCAAATCGGCGACCTCATCGAGAAAGATCGTTCCTCCGTCAGCCGTTTCAAACAACCCGGTCCGTGCCTGCTTGGCGCCTGTGAAGGCCTGCCCCGTATGGCCGAATAACTCCGATTCCATCAACTCCGCCGGGATTGCCGAACAGTTGATCGGGACGAATTGCCCCCCACGGCCGGATTGTTCGTGTATGGCATGCGCCACCAGCTCTTTGCCGGTGCCGGACTCGCCCGTGATGAGCACGGCGCCTCTGCCATGGGCAGCGCGAGCGACCAGGTCGAGCAATTTGCGCATCGGGCGCGAAGCGCCGATGATTCGTGTCTGCGCGGAATTTATTTCCCTGCGCATCCTGGTTTGTTCGCGCCTCAGAGCGGTGCGTTCCAGAGCCTGCTCCACGGACGTCAACAATTCTTTCGCGTGAAATGGCTTGGTGATGTATTGATGCGCTCCCGCCTTGACCATCCCTACCGCATGCTCGACTGAGCCGAACGCGGTGATGACTATCACCGGCGCTTCGACGCGCGACGCGCGCACGGTCGCCAGGATTTCATCGCCTTTGACGCCCGGCATGAGAACATCGGTAATCACCAGATCCAGCATTTCGCGTTCATCTTTGATCAGATTGAGGGCTTCATGCGGGTCCGAATAGGCGATGGTTTCATAGCCGGCGTCGCCGAGAACTTCGCCCAGCATCTCCAGCATATCCCGGTCGTCTTCCACGATCAGCACACGTTCCTTCATCAAACCACGCCCTTCTTTTCAGACGAAATTGCCGGTGCCGTGATCGCCTCGTCCACGAGTTGGAGATAGAGGGTGAAAGTCGCTCCCCCGTCTTCGTTGTTCGCTACTTCAATCCAGCCGTTATGCTCTTCGACAATTCGCCGGGATACGGGCAGACCGAGACCGACTCCGCTGCCGACATCTTTCGTCGTGTAAAACGGGTCGAAGAGGAAAGGAAAATTTTCCTCTTCGATTCCGGTCCCGGTGTCGGAAATTCGCACCGCGATGAAGCGGCTACCGCCCTTTTCCGTCAAAGCATCTCCATAGTCTATCCGCAGCCTCCCGCCCTCGGGCATGGCGTGTATCGCGTTCGCGATGATGTTGATAAACACCTGGCGGAGAAATTCCCTGTCTCCGCTGACCTGGGGGTCCCGATCAGGCTCGAACTCGGGGATCACTCCAGCGGGCTGCAATCTGGTTTCGAGCATCTCCAGCGTGCTGAAGATCAAAGCGTTCAAATCAATCACTCCGCGGTGAATATTGTAGGGACGCGCCAGATTGAGCAGTTGCCGGACGATGTTCGTGATGCGTTCGACTTGCGTAAGGATGATCGTGGCGTTGCGGCCGCGGCGCTCCCTGGAATCATCGAGATCCTGCAATATTTGCTCGGCACGCACTTCGATGACGTTCAAGGGCGTTCCGACCTCATGCGCGACCCCAGCCGCCAGGCGCCCCACCGAGGCTAGATTCTCGCTATGCCGCAATTGCCGTTCGAGTTTCAGCCTTTGTTCCATCTCGCGCACGGTCTTGTTTCTTTGCTCTTCCAGATTGTCAGCCATGCGGTTGAATTCCCTTTCCAACAGAGCGAATTCATTGTCGTTGGCGGGCACGATCAAGCGGTAATTGAGGTCTCCACGGCCGAGCGCCCTGGCGCCTTGCAGCAATTCGTTTATCGGCCGCAGGACGCTGTAACGGGTCACCAGGATCACCACGAGGATGATGGTGACGAATAAGAGGAGAGCGAAGAAGATGATTTCGCGGCGGGCTTGGGCGTAGTCCTCCCTGATAAACTCCATCGGGATCGCGATCTCAAACACTCCGTCGCGGGCGGCGCCGACCCGGATCGGCATCAGGATCGAGAAGACCTCCTTGTCGTCAATCATGCGTATGGTTTCAACGACGTCGCCGGTCGCCATTACCCGGTTCACTTCCTGCGGGAACCTGATCTTATCAGCCACCAGCTCGTCGGAAACCATCTCCACCTCACCGCCGGCGGAAAACAGAACAACGCCGTAGATGCGTTGGTTGTCGCTCATCCGGTCGATCAATTCCTGAGCTTCCATCTTTTTTCCCAGGCGGTATAAACCTTCGATCGCGATCTGCAAACTCACCGCATGCGCGCGTACTTCGTTCCGCAAGGCCTGCTCGAGAGATGCCTCACGGTGCCGCAAAATCAAATACCCGCCGGCGGTCATCACGATGCCGACGAAAATGGTTAGAATCAATATGAGTCTGGCGCTGGTGTTCATTTGACGTTGTCCTGCAGGGTTGCCATCCTTTTACACAGGACAGCATATTTTATCTTACTGTCCTCAATCAATTCGTTCTCCGCAATTAAGCGATTGGTTCAGTCCCCGCTGTGACCAGCGCCAGGCAGGATTGCAGCGCAGTTTCTTGGCTGGTTCGCGCAAAGGATAGACCTTGCCCTTTGGGCATTCCCGAAAATGGTCTCCCGGCTTCAGGAACCCATGGCTGACCCTGATCCGATCGTCACCCCGGTAGGCTTTTGCCTGGTGATCTGGACACACCGAGTGAGACGGGGGACACGCCCCTGGAACCGGGTGAACATATCGATGACTACTTTGTCGTCAAGTAAATCGGTGAAGCCGTAGGTCGGCCGTTATCGCGCCGAACATTGAGGTATTGGTATTAGATAGACGAGATTTCCACTTGCCGAGGCGGCACAAAAGAGTATACTCGCACAGAATATACTTCCAATTGCAGCGCTCAGTAACTTACCGGAAAGGAAAGTTTAACGTGAATCAATCTCAAACCTATAGTGCTCCACCATTGGTCGGTCCCTCAACGGAGATATTCGGGCTGACGTTTATCGAATATGTTGCCGCCACCAAGAAAGCCCCCTCAAAGGCGAAGAAAAGTCCGCCGCCCCCTCCGCCGCCTCCGAAGCGTAAGAGTTCGTCGCCTGCGAAGCGCAAGGCTACGCCACCGCCTCCGCCGCCTCCGAAGCGCAAGAAATAGCCGCTGTCCGGAGAGGCAACCTTAAACCCCAAACCAAAAAGGCCAACGAGGTGAGTCTAACGGCGGGCCGGCGACACGATTCGACGCCGGTTCGACCCCACTCACCTAACCTTCGAGGGCACCGTCCGACGCCCCGCGTCATCGCGGGATTTTCCGTTTGTGGGGTGCCCCGAACGTTTCGTAGAGACGCTCCCCCGCTGTGAGTGGTTATCCGCTGGACGACCTCGAGCGGAGCGTCAGAATCTGACCCATAGCATTCACGCTGCCAAGGCGCGTGGCGAATCGAACGAGACCGTCGCCGCCGGCACAAACTTCGACTCCCCCCAACGACCGAAGAACCTCCGGCTGAACCGCGGCCCGCTCGGACTTCGATGTCAGCCAGGCCTTCCACTCTGACCTTGCTGGAACACGAGACCGGATCGCTGACCGCCGTTCAGAAGAGGTAGGGCCAGCTAAACTCGGGTCTTGTGTTTCCCGGACCAGCTCAATCGAGTATTCATAAACGTCCTTGTCCCCGAGTCGCAAGGGGACCAGGTTTCGAATCTGTTTGCCGGTCAAACCTTGATGAAGGTGGAATCAAGGAAACGACCACGAAGGCGGCCCTCAATCTCCCGCTCTCGAGACGGAGACGAAAATCAGCGGGTCAGCGCTTCGTACGCCGGTATGCGGTGGCCAGGCAGTCGGCGTACTCGTTCCAACGGTATCCGGAGTGCGCCGCGATCCAGCGCAGCTCGAGCTCCGGCCGGCGCGTGAAAATGGCATAGAGTTCCTGAACCAGCTCGAGGTTCCTGATTTCACCGCCTTTGCGCTTCCAGCCCCGCTTTTCCCAGCTTGCGGCCCATTGCGTGATGGTGTTCACGCATAGCTGGCTGTCGGTATAGATCAGGGCAGGCGTTCCCTGAGGCACGAGTGTGACGCCGGCGATCAACGCCGACAGCTCCATGCGGTTGTTGGTGGTGTGGGCTTCATGTCCCTCGCGCTCGGCGACTATCTCGTTCTTGAGAACGTAGACAGCACCCCAGCCGCCAGGACCGGGATTCGGATCGGCCGCGCCGTCCGTGAACACGCCGTCGGTGGGGCCCGCCGTGAAGTTGGCGAGCACTTCCGACGCGGTCAGATTCTCCTCGCGCGCCCACGCCGATCGGGTGCGTGTGTGCTTCTCGGCTGGATGTGCGGCGGCTCGACGCGGGGCGCCTGTCTTGATGTGCGAGTCGCGGCCGGACTGCTTGTTCCTGCAGGACAGACAGCGCCTGGGTTGCCAGCCTGGGAATTTAGCGAGCGTCGCCTCCTGCAGTTCGAACTGGCGTCCGCAATCCTGGCAGGTGAAGCTTGGCATACGGATCCTCTACTTCGCCCTACCTCGGAGCTCGTGGCGATTTAGCTCCGAATAGCGCTGATGATGTGCTCGCCTCATATGGTTCGCCAATCCCGGCCTACTGACACGATTGATCGTGCACCCGGAGAATCTCACACTTGCTTGGCATGATTCCAGATTATACCGCGGCTACTATGGGTCCATCACTACGCCCTAAACCCCACGTATCACCGGTTAGGTCCGACGGCTCCGTTGATGTTCATTTCTGACACGCGGACAGCTCTCAGTACTGGCGCAGCCGCAATAGGGCGATTGCAGTCTCCGATTGCAGTCATGATAGAGCGGTGATACGCTGCCTGCAGGCTGGACTTCCAATGTTTCCCCTTGGTACGAACGGTGGAAGCGAGGTGGCTCCGCAATCTGCTGTTGGTGACTTGCACTCAATTCGTTCTCACAAAAAGCGCGTGTTCCCATTTTCGAGCCGAACGGGACGGAGACTCTTGAGCCGGGGTCGGAGCGGAGTCCGTCTAGCTCGCCAATCTCACGCACATGATTGAAGTCCAAACTAGCGAAGGGCTGTCGATGAATCGGCAGCGAGGAAGGGAAGCTCGGTGGCTATCCATCGATGCTTTGCGCGGATTCAATATGCTGTGGATCATAGGCGTCAACAGCCTCATCTACAAGCTCCATGAAATCTATGCCACCCCCGCCACGGCGCTGCTTGATCATCATTTCCGACATCCACGATGGGACGAAGGGTTCACTTTCTATGATCTGATCTGGCCATTGTTTCTATTCATCGTAGGCACGGTAATTCCGGTTTCCCTCGAGCGGCGCAAGGAGCGAGGGCAGAGCGCAAAGCAGCTCTACTTCTACATCGCCCGACGCACCCTGGTGGTGTTTTTTGTGGGCGTGCTCATGACCGGCCCCTTGACCTATGACCTTTCTCGAGTGTCCGAGGTTGCTTGGTGGGGAGTGTTGCAGCGTATTGCAGTGTGCTACTTCCTGGCAGCGCTGCTGGCTATGCATACCGGTTGGAGGACTCAGGTCGTGATCTCGGCGGCGATCCTCCTTGGTTACTGGGCAGCGCTTATGCTGCTCGAAATCGGTGGGATGGGCCCCGGGGTAAGCTCGAGAGATAATTGCTGGGTTTATGCTTTTGGACTTCCAGACAACTTCGTGACCACACCGCTTTCGCTCCCTTCTGTGCTTCTCGGGGTCTGGGCCGGGGAGTGGCTTCGTTCCCAGCTTTCGGAGCAGCGCCGGATTGCCGGGCTGACCCTGATGGGCGTCGCTCTGCTGGCAGTGGGCTATATCTGGGGACTGTGGTTCCCTATGATCAAAAGGATATGGTCCAGTAGCTACGTGGTATATGCAGGCGGCTGGAGTTTGCTACTTCTGGTCCTGTTCCACTGGCTGATCGACGTTAAAGGTTACAAGAAGTGGGCGTTTTTCTTGATCGTGATTGGGATGAACGCGATTCCGATCTATTTTCTTACTAACTCACACAGCGTAGTGGATTTTGAGTGGATCGCCAGGCTGTTTCTTCAGGGCCTGATGGACCACGCTGGCGTGGTGACGGCTCGGCCGGTCGTTTTGATTGCCGGGGCGTTAGTGATCAAGTGGCTGTTCTTGTGGTTCCTGTACAAACGCAGACTCTTCTTCAGGGCATAGGCCGTCCACCCAGGCCATGTACTGCCCGTACCGCGCCCGGCGCCCGGCGCGCCGGGACCCGCTACGGCAACTTCAGGGTCACGGTCAGCACGCGATAGACCTTCTTCTTCACGCTGAACTGCGGGAAGAGGTACTGCCACTCCCCCGGTCCCGTGCGCAGGAATTGGCCGTTCATCACATTGTAGTAGTTGTCGAAAGGGCGCCCGTCGGGGTCCGACTGCTGGATCCACTCCGTGCTCCACGTGCGGCCGCCGTCGCGGCTGCGCGCCATGTGGAGCCCATACGCCGATCGATCCGTGATCCCATGGAGGTCGCGGGAATAGGGGATTCGCGTTGCCGTCACGATCGAGCCGTCCGGAAGCGTAATTCCCGCCGGCGGCGCCCCCGTCCCAGCCAGCTCCGTAGGCTCGGGTTTCGACCACGTCTCGCCCCGGTCGCGTGACTCCGACCGAAAGTACCACGTGTCCTTTGGGCTCTTCGGAATCCTGCCCAGCTTTTCGCGGCCGCGGATGATCGACACGAGCGTGCCGTCGCGTAACTCGAACAAGGTCTGCTCATTGAAGCCGGCCGGGATGCGAGGCTTGTCCCGGATGTCGAGCGCGCGCTCGTAACCCACCTGGCGGTAGTGCCAGGTTCCGCCGTCGTCGTCGCTGATCAGAACGCCGCACTGCCAGTTTTCGCCGTCGCGCGCCGCACCCCACATCTGCAGGACGACGCGGCCACTGGCGAGCACGAGGCCTCCGTAGGCGAACTGCTCGCCCAGGAACGTGCCGCTGGGATAGGCGCGAAACGCGAACTCCCGCGCCCCCTTCTCGCGCCGACCGATGACCAGCGAGCTGGCGCGATAGCGGATGTCCTCCTGGTAGTTGTCCTTCGTCGCCCCCTTCGCCACATGATATCCGACGGCGAGCGTCGTTCCCCGCCGCGTCGGCCCGAAGATGCCTAGGGTGCTCGACGCCTTCGCCGGATCGGCAAGCGTCCGCATGAACTCAAGGCCGAAAGCAACTGGTTCCGACCACATACGCCCTCCGTCGGCGGACCGGACGAGGTACGGGAGCGCGCCCGCCTCGTCGTCCTCGACAAAGTCGGTGAAGACCATGTCGAGCCAGCGCCCGTCGGGCACGACGTTAGCCCACGTGGCGCGACGCCCGTGCGGGGCGGGATCGTAGAAGACGAGATAGTCGTCGAATCGGATCGTCTGGGCCGTCGCCGGTGTCGAGGGGACGAGCAACAGCGCAGTCAAGAAAACTGCGGCTGGTTTCGTCACGGCGCGGGGTGCCCACCAACCGATGCAGACTATCGCCGCGAAGTGCGCGACAAGGATCAGGACGTCCAGCATTTCGATCCGAAGCATGCCAGGTGTTCCTTTCATGGAGGTGCTACTCGGCTGTCAGGTTCGGTTACGGGCAGAGACGCCGTGCCATGGAGGGGCTCGAGTGTCGGGGTGCTTCCGCATTGACTGTTGGTAGCTCATTCGTAATGTTCGGCCATAGTATCATTAAGACTCAAATTGAAACGATCAGTTCCTGCATTGACAGATCCAGCCGTAATGAAGACCCTCAGCTGTCCAGACAAGGCGCTCCTGCCCGCGAGCGCCTGAATGAGACACCGATGCCTCTGGTGGCACACCAGCACCAATTGATGACGGAAGCACCCCAAACCGGGTGTTCAGGCTGAGGTTTCTCGCCAGCAAATCTATCAGGGGTCAAGCTTCTTGGGGCCGGGAGACACATCGCGATGTCTGAAAGTGTCTCACCGAAAGTAGCCTATGAAGCACCCGTGAGACACTTTCCGTCTCATTGTCTTGTGCGGTTCATTCTGATCTCTTCCACATCAAGTCTTTGTTTCGCTGCGCGTTTCAGCTTCCAGATGTCATTGGTACGAGAGTTGCGGATTGAAAAGTCTTCCCCCCAAATGTGGGGTGCAGGCTCGGTTGCCCAGAAAAGGTTTTTCACTCAGCGCAGACAGGACTCTGTGAAGTTTCGCCACTGAATTTTGTTGCGGGAATCGCGCCGAGCGAAGGATTAGCGATTTTCAATCAATCGTTCGAATACGGGAACCGGCCGAGTTGGATGGCCAGTTGTGAGGAGAAACTATATGAGCAAGATTAAGGTGACGAATAGTACGACGAAACAAGAGACGTCGAAGGAACTCGACGCTGGAGCGCTGCTTGTCCTGACTCGAACAGAATTGGGAACCTTTATGAAAGAAGATGAGGCCTTCCTCGGGAAGGACGACAAACCCGTCACTGCCGAGCTGGAAAAAAGTACGAAACTGGAAGAAATTGAGTACACCAGTGATCCGAAAACGCCGAGCATCAGGATCGCGAAGGGGGAAAAGGCCAAGGCCCCCGAGACCGATCCCGAGTCAGACGGTGACGGCAAGCCAGACCCGATTAACGTCGCGCCGTTCAAAGAAGGTTCTCTCACTCCAATTGAGCTTCCAGAGTATGAGTGGGCGGAAGACAAGGTAGGCCTGGTTGATGGCTTGAAAGACGGGAAACCTGTCGATGGCGATAAGATCACCGAGATGAAGGTCGGCCAGGTGCGAAGACTTTTAAAGGCCAACAGAATCGACCTCAATAAAAAGCAATACGGAATCGCCGCAGCCTTTGTCGACGACAACGGCCTCAAACGAGCCGCATACGACGCGGTGCAATGCACGCAAGTCGAGGTAAAACCGACGGAGGCGGAACGCATAACCAGTTACAGCTTCCAGTATAGCGAACATGTATCCCGGCTTCACAGGACGACCACCACCGAAGGAAACGCCGATATCGGTGTCCCGGGGATTTTCCGGGTGGAAAGCTCGTATCGGACCGCCCGCGCAACCAGAACCGACAAGAGGGTGGTCGCGGAACACAAATCGTATAGCCACGTCATTCCAAAGGCCCGCGTAGTGTTCAAGGACGACAAAATCTCACTTTCCGACGAATTTATCAGAAAGATAAGGGAAGCGGTTGATGCGTCTCGAGCCGAGGTTCGAATCGAAAAGTTGCTCGACGTCCTGGCAAGTTACGGTCAGTTCTTCGCCAGCGACATGTTACTGGGCGGACGACTCGATTATTGGACTGATAAGAAACTGGAGGACACTTACACGGCAAGTCAGGACGAAAACCAGTTCCGGCTCGCAACCCGCGCAAAAGCTCAGATTGAGGGGGTGCCAGTCGAAGGCGGAGCAAACTGGGGCATAGGGCTCACCAATGAGGAAAAGAGCGTGGCCATCAAACAGGCAAGCTCGCTCTATCTTAAGGTCGTTGGCGGGAACGAGGCCGTCGTATCGCCGGAGAAGTGGATTCCAACGGTCGCAAAGTATCTAAACTGGAAGGTTGTGGGCTTCTATGGGCGATCCCTGGTCCCGACCATCGACTATCTGGATCACGAGCTGCGTGGTAAGTGCATCAAAATCCTCAGAAGTTACTTCGCGCAACACTTGCAGCTACGGACCACCGCAATCGTAGGAGCGACACACGCGACGCAGTTCGGCTACGATGTCGGCGACGTCAAGCGTATCGTGACGATTAACGTGAATCATGGCATAAATATTGACGGCTTGCAGGTAACCTACGAGCTCACGAACGGCCAGGTAAAAGAAATGCCGTGGCTCGGCGGGCGCCGGGGCGAAAATAACCACACTGTCGGCCCGCTGGCGTTTGACGAAGAAATTTCATCGGTCGAAGTCGGAGCGAACGACCTCATCCGCCGGCTGGCGTTTAACACGACCAAAGGAAGGCGTTTTCCCGAGAGCCCGAACACCTACTATGGGAGAGGCCACAAGGATGACAAATTGAATTACACCACGCTCGAAGCACCCCGCGTGTGCGGGCTGGTTGGACACGTGGGGGGGCTCATCGACAGCATCGGCTTGCGCTATCGGGAACTTGCAGAAGGTAAGGATGGCCCAAAGTGGCGCACCTTTCTGTTGGACGTTGAGCCTAACTTATTTCCTTCGAATGTACCGTCTATGGTCGACATGACGGTTCGGGGAATACTAGTGGCCGGGCAGTGGGGAACGGAAGATCAACTGAATGGCACTACGACGGACAACAAGCGTAACGCCCTGATCGTGGCGCTCAACGGGCACAGCAATCAGAGCGCCCAATATTTCCAGGGATTCCGGGATGATGTCTTGGTGGGAAAGGGTGCAATCATAGTGTTCCTGATGAGAGCCGGGATTTGTGATCAGAACCAGCTCAAGGCGATGTCTGACAAAGGACATCGGGACACCGTGATCCAGCTTGTTCACAGCTACACGGACGAGCCCCTTCCCAAATTACAATCTTTGAGCGACCGAGAGCTTGTAGGGTGGGGATTTGCCATCAAGGGCGGCTTGGCGGGGGCCATTGCGACGAGGAGCGCGGGGGCCTAGTACGCGATACCGGGTTAAATCTGAACGAAGAAAGAAAAACAACGTCGATTGGCCGGCGACCACCTTTAAGCTGGTCATGAGCACCAGGCATCACCGGTGCACATCGAGCTCCTGCGGCGTGGCAATGAATCCACGCCGCAGGATTCATCCACATCACGGGAGACGGTTACTCTGCGGCGCCAGTCTTGTTTGCGCCCAGAGGCTATGCTTCGTCTGCCAGAATGTCCGGGCCGCCATGCCCCTGCTCTATTTATTTGCGGTGGCTATCAAGGACCCATCGGCCTCAAGTCCGTAACACCACGTACCACAATCACCAACAAGAACTCGCCGTCCGCCGGCTGCCAACATCGATATCGGGGGCATCGAGGAGATTGTTTAGAAGTTCTGCGCAGCTGGCTGCAAAATTTAATCCCAGCCTAATGTTTTTGGGTCTATGATCGGCCAATCGGATGCCGCAGAACGGTCGGACCGGACGCTCGAGTTGAATATGAACTGGGCCGCCACCGCACCCGGGGCGTGAGTGAAACGGCTCTGGTTCGGCCTATCCGCCCGATTGCCGGTACGGCTGCCGGCGCATTCCCGCGAACGCGGGTCGAGAACCGTCTTTTCGCGCCGCGGGGCTTGCGTTAACGCGCGCACCCCACATACAAACAGCCGAGGAGGTTTTCATGGCCGACGCCAAGACCTATGTCGAGATCTCCAATTTCTCGGTCAAGGAGATCTTCGACGACAAGCACAAGAGTCGTGTCATCAACCTGATGACCACTGCCGCCGAGGCCGCGGTGAAAAAGTCGGGCAAGCTATCGCTCGACAAACCGAAGGACAAGGGCGCCAAGGGCTGGAGCGTGATCGGCAGCTTGGTGAGCCTGGGCCCGTCGAAGGACTGCAAGAAGTTCGGCGCCAAGGTGTCGCTGGCGGTCGCCACCTGGCCTGGCAAGTCGATCAAGGCAGGCCCCAGCAGCGAAATCTCATTCGCCTCAGCACCGGGCGACAAGATCTCGGCCAGCGATGTGGATGAGGTCGCCAAGAGCGCCGTTTCCCAGGCGATGCAGAGTGCGGTGAAGTTCATGGAGAGCAAGAAGCCCGAATAGCCCGGCGGCGCGCTCACCCGCTCCGGCATGGCTTGATCGTTCTCGGTATGAACTTAGTTACCGCAATTTTGAGAGATCTCTTCAGACATGGAGAACTGTCACATATCGAGGCAGTTGCTTGCCTTACTGACAAAATTCCTTTGATGGGCGGGTTATGGAAGATCATTCTGCGACTCCAAAACGCCAACGGAGACCAACGCGGTACTGCCTGCCGTAATCAGGACGGTCGAATGCCGGTGACGGGAGACTGAGCTTCTGGTCACGGCTGTCGGCAAAGTTGTCGATCGTGAAGTACGCCTGAACTCCGTGGGGCAGGTTCTTCGAGATGTAGAAATCCCATATGTTGTAGCCGAAGGCCCACGTTCCAGCCGCGGGGTTCAGGGGCCACTTGCTGAAGAACGTTCCGCGAACGTTGGCGATCAAGCCAAGACGCGAATTCTCGTATTCAGTTCGCACGTACCCTTGATGCTTGTGGCGCTGCGGAAGTACGAGTTTTGTGCCGCTGTCCCGGGCGTCAAGATAGGTGTATGCCGCCCACACCCGGATCTGTCGAGTAATGGACTGCTCAGCATTGAGCTCAACCCCCTGGGTAAAGATGCGGCCGAAGTTCTGATAGATGAAAGTCTGCCGGTTGAGCAGCGGGGTGAACGATGGAGGAATTCCGTACGGGGCAAGAATCTGAGCCAGTTGCTCGGCTGTACGCGGCGTCCCGGCGTTGATCGAGTCGATCAGATTCTGTACGTCATTGCGGAACAGGGTGACTCCGGCGCGAAAGCGGCGGGCGCGGAAATCCATACCGGTGGAAAAGCTGCGCGAGGTCTCCGGCTCCAGGTTCGGGTTGCCGATTACCTGATAAAAGCTCGCCGGATTGGCAAACCTATAGTAGAGCTGGCCAAGATCCGGGGCGCGGAACCCTTTTCCGAACGAGCCACGTGCAGTCCAGTGATCGCTGAGGCGCACGACCAGGCCTACCTTGGGAACCGCCCACGTGCCGAACAGAGAGTGGCTGGTGATGCGCCCTCCCAGGTCAAGTGTGGCGAAGCGTGTCAGTTGAAACCTGTCCTGCAGCCAGACGTCGTTTGACGTGACCTGACGGCCCTCGTTATCGCCGACCACACGATTGGCCCCTTTGTAGTTATCCTGCGCCCATTCATACCCCCCCTGGAGAAAGTTGCGCGCCCCTATCTGCTGTGAAATTGTGCCGTCGAGGCGTTTGTAGCGCTGGTTCAGATTGGCGAGAGCAGGGGGCGCGGGCGCGGCGAGCGAGTCGAGGCGGGAGTTCTCGTCATACCGGGCCGAGTAGGCGCGCACCTGGAGCGTGGTCCGAGAAGTCGGGATAAAGTCTCCGACCAGCGCGTAGCTCTGCACGCTATCGTTGTAGAGACCGCTAACCGGACCAGTTTCGCCCGCATTCCTGCCTTGCTCGCGGTTGTGATACGCATTGGCGGTGAACCCGAGCAGGACCCGAGGCGTAAACGCGTAGCGCGTCTTGAAGAACAAGTCGTTACGTTCGAGGTCGGGTCCGACCGTGAACTGGTTGTTCGGGATAAGGGCATAGGCGTCCTGCCGGTGGTGTTCCAGATCAAGAAACAGAGTCAGGTTCTTGTAGCGAGTGCCTATATCGGCCCGGCCATCGAAGGCCCCGAGAGAGCCACCGGAGACATTCAGGTTAGCTTGCACCTTTTCCGTCGGTTCGCGCGAGATCATGTTGATCACGCCACCGATCGCGTCGGTGCCGAACAACGCCGATGCCGCGCCCTTGACCACCTCGACCCGCTCCAGACGGCCGATGGACTGGCGGTTGAGATTGAGATTTCCGCTCTTGATGCCGCGCGCACCCACCATCGGCAACCCGTCCTGCAGGACGGCCACTTGACGTGCGTTGACCCCCCATACTTGTTCCGTGCTGACGGAACCGGACGACCCGCTGCGAGTAATGATGCCCGGAATCTCACTCAATACGTCCGCCAAACGTTCGTAGCCGGTTCTAATCATGGACTGACGGGTTGCGACTTCCACCTTAACCGGAGAGTCCTGCTGCAGTTCCTCCACGCGGGATCCCGACGTGACAGTCACTTGTTCGCGCAGACCTCCCACTTCGAGGGCAATGTCAAGGGTGACGGGTTGCATTTGCCATTCGACGAAGCGAGAGGCCTCATCGAAACCTTCCGCCCTGACTCGGACAAAATAACTTCCACGAACGGCAGGCTGGAACTGCGCGATGCCCGCAGGGTCAACCACCGACTCCTTGGGCTGCCCACCAGCGGCCGCCCGCAGAGTGACTCGCGCCGTTCCCACGGCTAGCGATGCTGCATCTGTGACGCGAACCGTAAGAGAGGGCTGTTCGGCATCGCGCCATTGTGATCGAACCTTGTCAGGCGCAGCAAAAAGCGCAAAGGTTGCAATCGTTGCTAGCCTCACCCGTAAGGAACACTTGGGGATGCTGTGAACAATCATTGGTCTTCTCCATTCTGCGGAGGCGCCGCCTCTCGCAAGTTGCAAACCGTTGGGGCGCGACCTAGAATGGAAACGGTCGCAAGCCTTACGGGGTTTATCGACTACCAGGTCCGGACGCTGCTCCGCCAAGAGTCTGGCGTCCGGACTTCGTCGTTACCGAATCTCTCGCCTTAGGGCCACTCTACCAAATCATCGGGTTCAATCGGATTTCTGCTGCACTATAACCACGAGCCCTATGATATGCAAATGATTTTCAATTTCAATTAGCTCGCAGTGCCAGGTTCGCGAGTTTAAAAATGAGATTGAGGGAGCAAGCCTTATCGTTATGAAAAAACAAGTTCTAGGCAGACCCACTCAAGAATACAACTCGACTTCCCGGCATTCTTAAACGTAAAGGATTTGTCAAAGCGCTCAAAAGATCTTGACAGAGTGGATCGGATTCGCAATAAATGAAACTGAATTTCAAAATCAAAAGTTTAGTGTTGAGGCGACGATGAGTTACTGAGGTCGGGACAGCGGTAAACGAAACGGAAACGAGTGGGTCTCTGTGCCGACTTGGAATGGTGGCGTGGGTGAACAATCTCCGTGAAGTGAGGCTGGTTATGAAACACAAGTCCGTTGGTTTCTTCGTCCTCCTGGCCTGTACTCCTGTCGCGCGGGCTCATTTTGTCTTTGTTATACCGGAACCCGGCGCGACGAAGGCCAAAGTCGTCCTGAGTGAGAACCTGGCTCCCAATGAAGCGGTAGACATTGGTTTGATTGCTGGCACCAAGTTGAGCCTGAGAAGCGCTGATGGTACCGACTCACCTCTGACCCTGATCCGGTCACACAATGCCTTCGAGGTACCAGTTCAGAGCACCGGATTGCGGGTTGTTCACGGCGTGAGCGACCTCGGGGTGATGCAGCGCGGCGGAAAGACGCATGTGCTGATTTACTATCCGAAAACCATCCTGGGTGATGCGTTTGACTCCAAGACAGTTGTGGGTGGACAGACCCCGGTTGAAATCGTCCCGTCCGGAAAGGGAGGGGCCGCGAAACTCAAGCTGCTGGCGCACGGGAAACCCCTCCCCGGATCTGAGATCACCGTCATTCTGCCGGACGGGCGCGAGAAGAAGATGAAGACGGATGCCTCAGGTGAAACCGAACCAATCCCGGAAACCGGACGATTCGGTGCCTGGGCCAGGTTCTGGGAAACGATTCCGGGCGAGCGGGACGGCAAGAAGTACGACGAGGTCCGTCACTATGCAACCCTGGTTTTCGATGCCTACCTGCCAGGATCGCATTTTGCTCATCTGCCCCAGCCGGCATCGAGCTTTGGGGCCGTGGAGAGCGGCGGCTCGCTCTATGTTTACGGAGGTCACACATCGCCGACCCACACCTACTGGCGGGAGGCCGTGTCGGGCAAGTTCCACCGCCTCGATCTCAGGAACGAAAAATGGGAAGACCTTCCGGGCGGGCCGGGCCTGCAGGGTCTTAACCTGGCCGCGCACGATGGCAAGATCTATCGGATTGGGGGTATGGCACCGCGCAACGAGAAAGGCAAACCCGCCGATAACCACTCGACGGCGGAATGTGCCCGGTTCGACCCGGCTACAAAAACGTGGGAACAGCTGCCGCCGCTGCCAGAAGCACGTTCCTCGCACGATGTAGCCATCGTGGGTCATCAGTTGATTGTAACGGGCGGTTGGGCCATGCAAGGCTCGACTCAGAAATGGATGACCACGCTCGCGATAATGGATCTGGCGGCGACGCCCCCGAAATGGACGACCGCGCCTCAGCCGTTCAGCCGCCGTGCGCTCATCGCCGCTGCTTATCAGGACAAGCTGTATGTCATCGGGGGCATGGATGAAAAGAGCCGGATTGTTCCCGATGTCACCATTTATGATCCAAAGACGGGCGCCTGGGCGGAAGGGCCGGAACTGCCAGAGATGTCCGGACGCCCGTTTGCGCCCGCCGCGGTAGTCCATCAGGGGAGCCTGTACGTGAGTGTCTCCGACGGGACCATCCTTCGCCTGAACGAATCGAAGCGCTGCTGGGAGAGGGCGGGCGAGGCGTCCGGGAGAGTCGCGCATCGCCTGGTTTCAAATGGTGGCTCGATCCTGGTTATCGGCGGCGCTTCAGGCGGCAAGAACTTCGACCTGATCGAGGCTGTCCCCGCATCACATTAACTGGAGCCACGCACATGAAAACCAACCACATTTTGGCTGAGATTCCTGGATTCGGAGCCATCTTCGACTGCGGCCATTGCGGCAACCTTCATCTGACCGTTGGCCCCGTCAGCATCACGTTGTCGGCGGATGCTTACATGCAACTGATGGCGCTGTTGAATACCAGCGCGGCCAATTATGAATCATGGCTCCAGTCCAACAGCAAAGACGCATCGGCTATCTGGCCGGACCATGACAGTTCGGAAGGAGTCGCTTGAAATGCTCTCCCGGCGCCGCTTCATTCTCAACGCCACGGCGGCCGTGGCTGCCGACTGGCCCGAGTTCAGAGGCCATGGCGACAGCCTGACGCGCTCGAGCAAACTTCCGTTGACGTGGGGACCGACCAGAAATGTTGCCTGGTCTGCCACCACGGTGGGCTACGGCCAGTCAAGCCCAGTGGTATATCGGGACCGGGTTTTCATAACCTCGATCGATGGCCCGGAAAAAGAAGCGTTGTATATCCTCTGCCTCGACTCGCAATCGGGCAGTGAGCTTTGGTGCCGAGAGTTCGCCGCCACCCAACGCGTCAAGAACAGTGGCATGACCAGTAAGGCTGCGCCTACACCGTGCGTGGATCGCGACCGCCTCTACGTTTTCTTCGAAAGCGGTGATCTGATGGCGCTCGACCACGGCGGGCGAACAATGTGGTCCCGCAAGCTGACCCAAGAGTACGGTCCGTTCCAGGGCAACCACGGTGTAGGCAGTTCGCCGCGCCTGACTTCCAGGGGGCTGGTCATACTTGTGGCTCATGGAGGTCCATGTTATCTGCTGTCGATCGATAGATGGACCGGCAGAAATCTTTGGCAGGTGGAACGTGAATCCAAGACCGCATGGACAACGCCTAGTGTTGTGCAGCGAGGCGGTAGGGAACAGATCATCGTCAGTGTAAATGGCCGAATCGAGGCCTATGACGCGAGGGATGGCAGTTCGATGTGGTTCATTGACGGTCTCAAGGGCAACCTGCTGTCGTCGGCGACTGTGGCCGGCGACCTGCTCGTGGCCGGATCAAGCGATAAAGGCAACGTTGCCGGAGTCCGGCTTCCCGAAAATGATCGCGAGCCTGCCCGCATTGTCTGGAAGGCGGCGAACGCCACGACGTACTTTGCGTCCCCCCTGATCCACCAGGATCGGGTCTGGCTCGTCGCGAAAGTGGGCGTGGGCTGGTGCCTCGACCTGAAGACCGGTCGCGAACTGTGGAACGGGCGGCTCGCGGGCGAATGCTGGGCCTCGCCCGTGGGCGCGGGAGGCCGGGTCTACTTTTTCACCGTGAACGGTGTGACAGAAGTGTGTATAGCGCGACTGCTCCTTCAGAAAAATTAGCAGAGAATCAGCTTGATGATATGGAGCGCATCTACGGAGTTGCCGTCGTGAACGACGGATTCGTTCTTCGTTCCGGCCGGAAACTGGTGAAGGTAATTTCGTAGCGTTTCGCACAGGACCTGCCCGGTCGGCGCAACGAAAGTACTCCTGCATTTTCAGCAGGAAAACATCTGTGTGATTTTTGAGATCACTGCGCCGAGATCCGATCTCAAACAAAACACGTTTTGTGGAACATTTAGGACTATCAATGCCCTCGGGATTAAGTGCCTGATCCGTTTTGACGAAACGCAGGTCGATGTAATTTGGCTATGGAACCTGCGGCGCCTTCGAGGGGATCGCGGGGACGACGGTGACCAGGCCTTGAGTCTGGACCAGCGCCACGACCGCGAATGTCTTCCCGTTCTGTCCCACCAGAACCATCGATCCCTTGAATCTCAACCTCGTCGGGACATACTCGTGCAGAAACTTGGCCGCCTGCTTCAGGGGGCCAAGCGGATTGAGTTCCGGCGGGCTGAGGGCGTCGGTAATTCCCCCGTTCTCGTCGAGCACGTAAAGCGTGACATTGATGTTGTCGGTCGAAGGATTGGCCACGGCAAAACCGGTGAAACGATTCTCTCTATCGTCATTATCTACCGGCATCGTCGCGATGTTGATCGGATAACCCCCGAACACCCCTGCCGTGCTTCGCAGAATAGACTGCTGCAGGTAATCGAACGAGGCGACGCCGCCCACGTGATCAACCGACGGTACCAGCCGTGCCCAGCCGATCTTGACCGGATCCGAAGCATTCACCGGAGCCGCCCGGAAAATACTCGTTCCCGCGGGCGCAATGGAAACCGGAAACGACGAACCCATCGCCATCGTTGCGCTGGTCGAGGGATCGATCAGAAGAACCGGCAAGGGATTGCCTGCCTGATCAGTAACGATCAGCTCGGTCGTGGCTCCGGTCGCTCCCGTATTTGAGATCAGAAAGTCGGTCGTATACCCGCCTCCCACGGGTACGTGGGCGAAGGTATACGGTCCCCCGGCCTCGATCGTAGTGACGTCACTGGCCGTGTCGCTGCTGTCGTCCCCGCCGCCCGAGACCGTTGCCGTATTGGTGATCTGCGGTAAGGCATCCGGCGCCACCGTCACCGCAAGGGTAATTGGCGGATAAGTGCCGCCCGGTGCCAGAGCGTCGCTCCGGGTGCAACTCACCGTCTGGCCGCTGAACGTGCACGTCCAACCCGAGCCCGTCGCCGAGGTCGGACTCAAGCCGGCCGGGAGACGATCCTGGACCTTCACCTCGCCGGTGGTAACATCCTGGCCCACATTGGAGACCGTCATCTGGTAGGTCGCTCCCGTTTGTCCCTGGGTAAAGTTGCCCGAGTGCGTCTTGCTGATCCGGAGGTCCGGACGATTGAAGAGAACTTCAGAGTCTTCGGCCGTGTTGTTGCCAGTGTTGACGTCTCCGCCGCGCGAGACTCGGGCCGTATTGGTCAATGTTGACCCAACCACCAGATTGGAGTCGACGTCGGCGGTGAGGGTGATCGAGGGATAGCTCGTTCCGGGAGCCAGAGCATCACTCCGGGAGCATGCCACGGTATCGATCGTGACTTCGCAGGTCCAGCCGCCTCCGCTCGCCGATTTTGCCATGAGCCCCACCGGCAGGTCATCGACCACTTCGACCCGGCCTTCCGTCGGCGAGCCCCCCCGGTTGGTCACAGTCAGAACAAAAATCACTCCCGTCTGCCCGGGCCCGAAGCTGTTAGGATGAGTTTTTGTGATGGTCAGATCCGGGCCCGGCGTGACAGGCGTGGGATCCTCGGCCACATTGTTGATTGGAAGGACATCGCCTCCCCCGACGACGATCGCCGTGTTGGTTATTGATCCCGGCGTGTTAGCCGATGCCGGCGCGTTATCCGCCACATCTACCGTGACGGTCACAGGCGGGTAGCTCGCTCCCCCCGCCAGGGGGTCGCCTCGAGTGCAATTGACCGTCTGACCGGAGACCACGCAGGCCCAGCCCGCGCCCGTCGCCGCGGTGGCGAAAAGTCCGGTTGGCACCGTGTCGATCAGGCTCACCATGCCGATCGTCGGAGCGGCGCCGTTGTTGGTAACCGTTATGGTAAAGATGACTCCTGTCTGCCCCTGGGTCAACGTCCCCGTATGGGTCTTCGAGACCGTCAGGTTCTGGGCACGGTTGATTTGGGTCAAATCCGTTGCCGTGTTATTCGACGCATTGATGTCTCCGCCCCCGGCAATCGTCGCCGTGTTGGTTACCGATACGGGCGCGTCGGACTCAACGTCTACCGTGAGGGTCACGGGCGGGTAACTCGCGGCCGCGGCCAGTGCGTCGCCTCGAGTGCAGGTAACGGACTGTAGCGCGACACTGCACGTCCACCCCGTGCCGCTGGCCGACAAGGGTATGAGTCCCGGCGGCACACTGTCGATCAGGGTAACGGTGCCCGTAGTCGGGGACGCCCCGTTATTGGTTGCCGTCAGGGTGTAATTCAGTCCCGGAACGGCTCCCCGCTGTCCCTGGGTGAAGTCGGCCGTATGGGTCTTGGTCAACGTCAAGTCCGCTCCCGACACTATAGTGGTCGGGTCGCTGGCCGTATTGTTGCCGCTGTTGACGTCGCCGCCCCCGGTGACCGAGGCACTATTGGTCGCCGCCGCCGGGGCCGTGGATGCAATGTTTACCGTGATGGTTATGGGCGGGTAACTCGCTCCCGCCGCCAGTGCATCACTCCTCTGGCATTGGATCGACTCCGGAAAAACCTGGCAGGTCCAGCCGGTGCCGCTGGCTCCGGTCGGCAGGAATGGCAACTCCATGGCGTCATTTACAATCACGGGGCTGTTGGTCGGGGCCGCCCCCTGGTTACTTACCGTCACGGTATAGGTGGCTCCTATCTGTCCCTGGATGAAGTTACCCGTGTGGGTCTTGGTCAGGGTCAGATCGGGACCAGGGGTGATGATAGTGACGTCGTCGATGGTGTTGTTGACCGGATTAACATCCCCGCCGCCGGTAGCCCTCGCCGAGTTCGTAAGCGAGGCCGGGGCGTCGGAAGCCACATCCACCGTCACCGTGATCGGCGGGTAGCTGGCTCCAGGGCTCAGCGGATCGCTCCTCACACAGGTGACTGCCTGCCCGCTGATCTCGCACGTCCAGCCCGTGCCGCTCGCGGCGGATGGAGTCAGGCCGGTGGGAACGATATCGATCGCCGTGGCCAGGCCGCTGGTCGAGGAACCCCCACCGTTCCCTACGGTGATGGTATAGGCGGCTCCCCTCTGCCCCTGGGTGAAGTTGCCGGTGTGGGTCTTGGTGACCGTCAAGTCCGCGCCGGCTATGATAGTCGTCGCGTCACTGGCGGTATTGTTGGCTGCATTGTTATCACCGCCCCCCGAAACCCCCGCCACATTGGTAACCATCGCCGGAGCGTCGGATGCCACGTTCAGCGTGATCGTAATCGGCGGATAACTCGCTCCCCCTGCCAGAGGATCGCTTCTGGTACATCCAACTGCCTGGGCGCCGGCGGAGCAACTCCACCCGCCACCCACGGCGGCCGTGGGCGTAAGCCCCAGAGGGAACGTATCACTCATCTGAACCAGCGCCGTGGTGGGCCCGACACCGGAGTTGGTTACTGTGACCGTGTAGGTCGCCCCGATCTGTCCCTGGGTGAAGTTTCCGGTATGGCTCTTCGTGATGGTCAGATCCGCCCCGGAAATAATGGTCGTGACATCCGTACCCGAGTTGTTCGCGGGATTGACGTCCCCGCCGCCCGAAACCGTTACCGCATTCGTCACCGACGCGGGAGCCTCAGGCTGAACATTAACCGTCAGGGTGATCGGCGGGTAACTCTGTCCCGACGACAGAGGATCGCTCCGGGTGCAGGTCACGTCCTGCCCGGAAACGTTACAGACCCAGCCCGACCCCGCTGCGGATGTCGGCACCAGTCCAGCCGGAACGTTGTCAATGGCCGTCACTACCCCGATGGTGGTCGGAGAGCCGGGGTTGCTGACGGTGATCGTGTAGGTTGCCCCGGTCTGTCCTTGGAGGAAGTTGCCCGAGTGGCTCTTGGTGATGGTCACGTCGGGGCCGGGCCCAATCGTGGTGATATCCTCGGCCGTGTTGTTGGCCGTATTGATCTCACCCCCTCCGGAGACTGTCGCAGTGTTAGTCAACGATGGCGGGGCGGCCGGCGCGACGTCCACCGTAAGGGTTATGGCCGGATAACTTGCTTCCACATTGAGAGCATCGCTGCGCGTACAACTCACAAACGCACCGCTGATGTTACATGCCCAACCAGCGCCGGCCGCCGCCGTCGGTACCAGGTTCCCATCAAAGAAGTCGTTCACCGTCACGGTACCGCTGGTCGGCCCGCCCCCTACGTTCGACACCGTCAGCACATACTGGGCTCCTACCTGGCCCTGCAGGAAGCTGCCCGTGTGCATCTTGCTTACGGTCAGGTCCGCCACCGCCACGATCGTGGTCGGATCGCCGGCCGAATTGTCGTTCGAATCAACATCCCCCCCTCCGGTAACCATCGCCGTGTTAGTCACCGACGCGGGGGCATTGACCGCCACCTCCACCGTGAGGGTGATCGGTGGATAGCTGGCTCCCGGCGCCAGCGGGTCGATGCGCGTACAGGGAAAACTCTGCCCGCCCGGCGTGCACGACCAGCCGGCCCCGCTGGCCCCAGTCGACGACAGTCCCGAAGGAAGGCTGTCGGTCACCGAGACCGTGCCATTGGTCGGCGAGGCGCCGGTATTGCTCACCGTTAACGTATAAGTGCCGGTTTGACCTTGCGTGAAGTTTCCCGTGTGACTCTTGGTGATGGTCAGGTTGGGGCCGGCAGTAATAGTAGTGGGATCCGGTGCCGTGTTGTTTGCTGGATTAGCCTCGCCGCCACCGAAAACGATGCCGGTGTTCGTCACCGAAGCCGGAGCGTTGCGCTGAACGCTCACCGTGAGGGTGATTGCCGGGTAGCTCTGCCCAGTCGCCAGCGGGTCACTCCGGTCGCAGCTTACTCCCTGGGCTGCGATATCGCAGGTCCACCCTGTGCCGCTCGCCGTCGTGGGAACCAGACCCGCAGGCAACTCGTCAATGACGGTTACCGAACCGCTGGTCGGCGAGCCCCCAGCATTGCTCACGGTAAGCGTATAGGTCCCCGGCTGCCCCTGGGTAAAGTTCCCCGTATGGTTCTTGGTGATCGTAAGGTCCGAGGCCGGCAGGACCGTGGCCGTGTCGCTGGCGCTATTGTTGGAGGCATTGCTGTCCCCGCCCCCGCTGACCGTCACCATGTTCGAAATCGTAGGAGGCGCATTGGGGGCTATGCTCGCTGTCATCGTAATCGGCGGATAGCTCGCCCCCGGCGCCAGAGCATCGCTCCTCTGGCATCGGATCGACTCAGTCAGAACATCGCAGGTCCACCCCGCACCGTTGCCGGTTCTCGGAGTCAACGGGAGGGACATCGGGTCGGACACCACCACCGCGGCGCTCGTCGCCGCCGCGCCGACGTTCGTGACCGTGATGTTATAGGTAGCGGTCTGCCCCTGCGTGAAGTTGCCCGTGTGGCTCTTGGTGATGCTCAAGTCAGCAGCCCGGGCAATGGGCGTTATGACCGTGGCCGTGTTATTGGCCGCGTTGAGATCCCCGCCGCCGCCCACCGTGGCCATGTTCGTCACCGCCACCCGGTTCGCATTGCCCGCCACGTTCACGGTCAGGGTGATCGGCGGGTAACTCGCTCCCGGAGCCAGCGCGTCGGTACGCGTGCAGGTCGCCGAGTTACCCGAAATCCCACAACTCCAACCTGGACCGCTGATGCTCGCCGGTGACAGGCCGGTCGGCACGTTATCAATGACTGAAACGTTACCGCTGCTCGCGATTCCACCGACGTTAGTCACGGTCAGGGTGTAACCGGCCCCACTCTGCCACTGGGTAAAAGTGCCGTTGGCAGTTTTAGCGATGGTAAGGTCCGTACTCCGGACAATAGTCGTGGGATCGGACGCTGTATTGTTGGCTGACTCGCAGTCATTGCCGCCGGTAATAACCGCTATGTTGACTACCTCGGTAGGAGTAGTGGAGGCCACATTAACCGTAAGGGTGATCGGCGGGTAGCTGGCCCCCGGAGCCAGGCCGTCGCTGCGTGTGCAGGTGGCCGAGTTGCCTGAGATGTCGCACTTCCACCCTGAACCACTCGCGTCCGTCGGCGTCAGTGACGGAGGGAAATTGTCCACTACCGTCACGGTCCCGTCCGTTGGCCCGTCCCCAACATTCTGCGCCGTCACCGTGTAAGTCGCCCCAATCTGCCCCTGGAGAAAACTCCCAGTGTGGCTCTTGCTCAGGGCTAGGTCGGACTGGACGGGGTGCTTGCGATCTAAAAGACCGGAGAATTCGATTCCCGGACGCTCTTCGGAGACACCCTTGAAGCCCTCGGGATAAAACACGTTCCCGGTCAGGGTGAATCCTGAGGTGTAGGCGTCGTCGATATCGCTGATCAGCCCGAAAATCTCCCCTTTCTCGACGACCTGGATCGTACCCAGCTTGGTTGTAGATCCATCCACAAGGGTCAGGACCAGGTCGGTGATTCTGATTTCCTCATCACCTCGCGACGATCGGAGATGGATTAACAGGCTGTTGAAGGGTTCGTTGGGATTGGCGACCGGAGTCTGAAAATCGTAGAACTGGCTGCCCTCGTTCTTGGATCCTGAGGCGGTCATTGTGAGAAGCGCCGGACCATCCTTCGATTCCTTCGGAGACGGGGCATAGGTCAGAATGAAAGTGTTCACGCCCGAAGGGGTGTTGTCCCATACCACGTCGGCGACATTTCGGTTGTCGCGGAAGCTCAGGTCGCCCGAGCCGATATAGATTTCGCTCCCGTCACCGATGAGGCCGAAGTTGCGCAAGCGAATTCCCCAATCCCGGTCAACGAGGTTCGGGTCGGTGCTTCTGGGATCTCGAGTGGTGAGAGAAATGGTGGCGGCAAATAGAGCGGTCTCGCCGCACAAGGCTGTAACGACGAGGAAAAGCAAAGCTCGTTTCATAGTAAACGTTCCTCAGGTTGAAACGGTCGCGCTTCTACTAACCTGCTTCTGGGAGGGATCGAATTAGGGTGGGAGCACGTTCCTCAGGGTTGATCGGTCGGGTGTTAATTCCTGCTTTCGGGGGGGCGAATGTGGGTGGGAGCCCCATCTTTTTATCCGGTTCGTCCGGATAAAGCAAGCGAATTTCTTTGGATATCAATAATTTAGTGCCTCTTCGGATTTTGTTCGGGCCCGGCGAAGCAAGCTACGGCACTCCAAGGCCACGTCTTTGGAGTGCGCAAGCAAGCTTGCGCCTTGTATCGCGGCAGCTTGCTGCCGTAGTTGCGACGAGTAGTACTAAGCGGTGGCACGCCCGTGCCACGAGGACAGAAGCGGACAGCTGAAGGCTGATAGCTCATTGTCCTCAAGGAACCTGCGGAGACTTGGATGGAACCACCGGGATGACCGTGACCAGGCCCTGAGCCTGCACCAGCGCCACGACCGCGAAAGTCTTTCCGTTCTGTCCCACCAGAACCATCGATCCCTTGAATCTCAACTTCGTCGGTACATACTCGTGCAGAAACTTCGCTACCTGCTTGAGCGGCCCGAGCGGATTGAGTTCCGGCGGGCTCAGCACATCGGTGATCCCGCCGTTCTCGTCGAGCACATAGAGCGTCAAGTTGACGTTTGCGTTCGAAGAATTCGCCACGGCGAAGCCGGTGAATCGGTTCTCTCGATCGTCGTTATCCACCGGCATCGTGGCCATGTTGATCGGATAACCCCCGAAAACTCCCGCCGTGCTTCGGAGAATAGACTGCTGCAGGTAATCGAACAAGGCTACCCCGCCCACGTGATCAACCGACGGTACCAGCCGTGCCCAGCCGATCTTGATCGAATCGGACGCATTGACCGGGGCGGCGCGGAAAATGCTGGTTCCCGCCGGAGCAATCGAAACCGGAAACGATGAACCCATCGCCAGCGTCGCGCTGGTCGATGGATCCATCAGTATTACAGGAAACGGATTGCCTTGTTGATCCGTCAGGATCAACTCCGTCGTTGCGCCGGTCGCTCCCGTATTCGAGATCAGAAAATCGGTGGTGTACCCTCCACCCACCGGTACGTGGGCGAAGGTATACGGTCCCCCGGCCTCGATCGTAGTGACGTCACTGGCCGTGTCGCCGCTGTCATCCCCGCCGCCCGAGACCGTTGCCGTATTAGTGATCTGCGGTAGAGCATCGGGCGCCACCGTCACCGCCAGGGTAATCGGCGGATAAGTGCCACCCGGCGCCAGAGCGTCGCTCCTGTTGCAACTCACCGTCTGGGTGCTGATCGTGCATGTCCAGCCCGAACCGGTCGCCGAGCTCGGGCTCAAGCCGGCCGGGAGACGATCCTGGACCTTCACCTCGCTGTTAGTAACATCCTGGCCCACATTGGAGACCGTCATCCGGTAGGTCGCTCCCGTTTGTCCCTGGATAAAATTGCCCGAGTGCGTTTTGCTGATCCGGAGGTCCGGACGCAACCCAAGAATTTCAGAGTCTTGGGCCGTGTTGTTTCCGGTATTAACGTCTCCGCCGGCCGAAACCGTCACCCTGTTGGTTAAGGTTGATCCGAGGGCCAGATTCGAGGCCACGTCCACCGTCAACGTGATCGAGGGGTAGCTCGCCCCCGGAGCAAGGACGTCGGTCCGGGAGCATGCCACGATGGCCGCTAACAGTTCGCAGGTCCAGCCGCTTCCGCTCGCCGATTTTGCCGTCAGCCCCTCCGGCAGGTCGTCGACCACTTCAACGACGCCTTGGGTGGGCGAGGCTCCCCGGTTTGTCACCGTCAGGATGAAAATCACCCCGGTCTGACCCGGCCCGAAGCTGTTGGGGTGGGTTTTGGTGATCGTCGGATCCGGGCCCGAGGTGATCGCCGTGATGTCCTGGGCGACGTTGTCACCTGAAAGGACATCGCCGCCGCCGGCAATGATCGCCGTATTGACTACGGATGCCGGGAGGTTCTCGGCCACATCCACGGTCAGGGTTACAGGCTCGAAACTCGCGCCCGGGGCCAGAGAATTTGCCCGGGTGCAATTGACCGTTTGACCGGATACCGTGCAGGTCCAGCCCGTGCCACTCGCCGCCGTGGGAATGATTCCGGTCGGGACCGTGTCGATCAGGGTTGTCGTTCCGAAAGTCGGCGCATCGCCGGTATTGGTTACGATTATGGTGTAGGCTACTCCCTTCTGCCCCTGGGAGAAATTGCCGGTATGGGTTTTGTTGACCGTGAGGTTCTGACCGCGATTGACCAGGGCCAAATCACTGGCCGTGTTATTCGCGGTATTGATGTCGCCGCCACCGCTGATGGTCGCGGTATTGGTTACCTCAACGGGCGCGTCGGACTCGACGTCCACTGTTAGGGTCACAGGGGGGAAACTCGCCGCCGCCGCCAGGGCGTCCTCTCGAGTGCAGGTGACCGACTGCAGCGAGGTACTGCAGGTCCAACCCGTGCCGGCGGCCGATAGCGGGATGAGTCCCGGCGGGACATTATCGATCAGGGTAATGGTCCCCGTGGTGGCAGACCTCCCGATATTTTGTACGGTCAACGTGAAATCCAGGCCGGGGAAGGCTCCTCTTTGCCCTTGGGTCAATATGGCCGTATGGGTCTTGGTTAAGGTCAAGTCTGGTCCCGGCGAAATCGTAACCGGGTCGCTGGCCGTATTGTTACCGGTATTGACGTCGCCGCCCCCAGCGACGGAGGCGGTATTGGTCGCGGTGGCCGGAGCCGCAGCTGAAATATTCACAGTGATCGTAAGCGGCGGATAGCTGGCTCCCGCGGCCAGAGCGTCGCTCCGCTGGCATTGGACCGATCCCGCCAGAACTTCGCAGGTCCAGCCGGACCCGCTGGCTGCGGTCGGCTGGAATGGCAGCTCGACCGGGTCACTCACAATCACAGTACGGTTAGTGGGCGCCGCTCCCTGGTTAGTCACCGTTACGGTGAACGTGGCGGCGGTCTGTCCCTGGATGAAGTTGCCCGTGTGGGTCTTGGTAAGGGTGAGATCGGGACCGGGGGTAATGGGAGTGACGTCGTCGACCGTATTGTTGAGTGAATTAATGTCACCGCCTCCCGTGACCCGTGCCGTATTGGTGACGGATGCCGGGGCGTCAGGGGCAATATCGACCGTTACTGTAATGGGCGGGTAATTGCCTCCTGGGCTCAGCGGATCGTCCCTCTCACAGGTGACCGCCTGCCCGGTAATGGCGCATGTCCAGCCGGTACCGCTCGCAGCGAACGGAACCAGGCCCGTTGGAACGACATCGATCGCGGTGACTGGGCCGCCGGTCGGGACGCCTCCGCCGTTGTGTACCGTGAGGGTATAGGTGGCTCCCCTCAGCCCCTGGGTAAAGTCCCCACTGTGGGTTTTTGTCACCGACAAGTCCGCACCCGCCAGTATGGTGGTCGGGTCGCTAGCGGTATTGTTGCCGGCATTGGTTTCGCCACCTCCCGAGACCGAGACAGTGTTGGTGGTGGTCGCCGGAGCATCGGATGCCACGTTCAGGGTGACCGTAATCGGCGGAGCACTCGCTCCCGCCGCTATAGGATCGCTTCGGGTGCATCCAATTCCCTGGGCACCGGCCTGGCAACTCCAGCCCCCGCCCACGGCGGTCGTCGGCGTCAGACCCAGGGGAAAGGTATCGGTCACCGCGATCAGAGTGGTAGTGGGTCCGACACCGGAGTTGGTGACGGTGATGGTATAGGTCGCCCCGATCTGTCCCTGGGTGAAGTTACCGGTATGGCTCTTGGTGACGGTCAGGTCGGCCCCGGGGATAATGGGAGTGACATCGGTATTCGAGTTGTTCGCGGGATTGACGTCTCCGCCCCCCGCAACGCTTACTGCGTTCGTAACCGACTCGGGCGCTCCGGACTGAACGTTGACCGTCAGGGTGATCGGCGGGTAACTGTCTCCCGGCACCAGTGGATCGCTCCGGGTGCAGGTTACATCTTGGCCGGAAATATTGCAGATCCAGCCCCCACCCGATGCCGATGTCGGCGTCAGTCCGGCCGGCACGTTGTCGGTGGCGGTGACGACGCCGCTGGTGGGCGGAGAGCCGGGGTTACTTACCGTGATGGTATAGATTGCTCCGGTCTGTCCCTGAAGGAAGGTGCCCGAGTGGCTCTTGCTGATGGTCAGGTCGGGGCCGAGACCGATCGTGGTGATGTCGTCGGCCGTATTGTTGGCGGTATTGATCTCACCGCCTCCGGATACTATCGCCGAGTTCGTCAGCGATGGCGGGGCTGCGGGCGCCACGTCCACCCTCAGGGTAATGTCCGGATAACTCGCTCCCGAGTTCAGAATGTCGCTGCGAGTGCAACTCACAGTCTGCGCCAATATAGTACATACCCATCCGACCCCGTCCGTGGCTGTCGGAGTCAAACCTGCCGGAACCGTGTCGCTGACCGTTACCATGCTGCTGGTCGGCCCGCCGCCTGTGTTCGTCACAGTCAGCGTATAGGTCGCCCCCACCTGTCCCTGCAGGAAGCTTCCCGTGTGCGTCTTGGTAAGGGTCAGGTCCGGCACGGCGATGATCGTGGTCGGATCGCTGACCGAGTTGTTGCTGGTATCAACGTCGCCGCCCCCGCTAATCGTCGCTGTATTGGTTGCCGATGCCGGCGCATCGACCGCGACCTGCACCGTGAGGGTAAGCGGCGGGTAGCTGGCCCCGGGGGCCAGCGGGTCGTTACGGGTACAAGAGAAGCTCTGGCCGCCCGGGGCGCACGTCCAGCCGGTGCCGGATGCCCCGGTGGACGCCAGTCCGATGGGAAGATTGTCGTTTACCACGACTGGGGTACTGGTCGGGGAGGCCCCGGTATTGGTCACGGTCAACGTATAGGTGCCGGTTTGACCTTGAGTGAAGTTACCGGTGTGACTTTTCGTAATGGTCAGGTTGGGACCGGCGGCAATGGTAGTTGGATCCGCGGACGTGTTGTTCGATGGATTGGTCTCGCCGCCGCCGAATACAATGGCTGTGTTGGTCAAGGATGCCGGAGCATTGCGCTCAACGTCGACCGTCAGGGTAATCGCCGGGTAACTCTGCGCCGGCGCCAATGGATCGCTGCGCTCGCAGTTTACTCCCTGGGCCGAGATAGTGCAGGTCCAGCCGGTGCCGCTGGCGGCAGTCGGAGCCAGCCCGGCGGGCAAATCGTCAAGCACCGTAACAGAGCCGCTGGTCGGTGAGCCGCCAACATTGCCGACCGTCAGGGTATAGCTTCCCGCCACCCCCTGAGTAAAGTTTCCCGTATGACTCTTCGTCACTGTCAGGTCTGCGGCCGGCACAACCGTCGCCGTATCGCTTGCGCTGTTGTTGGAGGTATTGCCGTCGGCGGCGCTACTCACCGTCGCGGTGTTGACGAGCGTAGGATCCGCATCGGTCGCTATGCTCGCGGTCATCGTAATCGGCGGATAGCTCGCCCCGGCCGCCAGAGTATCGCTCCTCAGGCATCGAATCTGCGCGAGCAGAACATCGCAGGCCCAGCCGGAACCGCTGCCGGTTCTCGGAGTCAGCGGCAGGGACATGGGGTCGGCCACGATGACCGCTCCGCTATTCGGGACCGGGCCGATATTCGTGACCGTGATGGTGTAGGTAGCGGTCTGGCCCTGAATGAAATTCCCTGTGTGGCTCTTGGAGATGGTCAAGTCAGGAGCGCGGGCAATGGAGGTCACTAACGTGGCGGTGTTGTTGGACGAATCGAAGTCCCCGCCGCCGCCGACTGTTGCCGTGTTGGTTACGGAGACCGGCGCAGTGCCGGCCACATTCACCGTCAGTGAGATCGGCGGGTAGCTGGCTCCAGGAGCCAGCTGGTTCCCGCGGGTGCAGGTGGCTGTATTGCCCGAAATACCGCAAGTCCAGCCTGTGCCGGTGATGGTTTCTGGAGACAGTCCGGTGGGGAGATTATCAGTGACGGTCACGAGGCTGCTGGTTGCGACTCCGCCGATATTGGCCACCGCCAGGGTGTAGCCGCCGCCGGCCTGCCCCTGGGTGAAACTGCCATTGGCGGTTTTGGTGATGTTAAGGTCCGGGCCGCGAATAATGGTCGTGGGATCGGCGACTGTATTGTTCTCGGAATTGCCGTCATTGCCGCCCGTAACCGCCGCGGCGTTGACTACCGAAGGCGGAACTGTCGAGGCCACATTGACCGTAAGCGTGATCGGCGGGTAACTGGCTCCCGCCGCGAGGACATCGCTTCGCGTGCACGTGGCGGTGTTGACGGAAGTGTTGCACGCCCACCCGGTCCCACTGGCGACGCCCGGCAATAGCGCGGGAGGGAAATTGTCAACCACCGTTACGGTACCGGTTGTGGGGCCGGCCCCGACATTGCTCACCGTCACCGTGTAAGTCGCTCCGATCTGGCCCTGGATAAAATTGCCCGAGTGACTCTTCGTCAGGGTCAGGTCGGAGGCAGCCGGGTGCGTGCGATCGAAAAGAGCGAAGAAGCCTATCATGGGCCGCTCTTCGGCCTTCTCGGAGAAACCCACCGGATAAACCACGTTGCCCGTCAGGGTGAATCCTGAGGTATAGGCGCCGTCGATATCGCTGATCTGTCCGAAAATATCCTCTTGTACAACCTGGATATCCCCCAGTTTGGTTGGGGATTCCCCGGTGATGGTCATGACCAGGTTTGTGATTCTGATTTCCTTTTCGTTCTTCGCTGATTTAAGAAAGATCAACACGCTGTTGAAGACTTCGTTGGGATTGGCGATCGGAGTTTCAAAATCGTAGAACTGAGTGGCCTCGCTCTTGGATCCTGAGGCGGTCATCGTGAGAAGCGCCTGACCCTCCTTCGATTCCGCCGGAGACGGGGCATAGGTCAGAGTGAACTTGTTCACACCCGAAGGGGTGTTGTCCCAGATCATATCGGCGACCTTTCGGTTGCGGGCAAAACTCAGGTTGCCCGGGCCGATATAGATTTCGCTCCCGTCGCCGAGGAGGCCGAAGTTGCGCAGGCGAGCGCCCCAATCGCGATCAACGAGGTCCGAGTTGTTAACGCGTGGATCTTTAGCGGTGAGCGTGATTGTGGCAGCGAATAGATCGGTCGCGCTCCACAAGGCAGCAACGACGAGGAAAAGCCAAGCTCGTTTCATCGTAAACGTTCCTCAGGGTTGAAACGGTAGCGCTTCTTTTGATTCCGGCTTCTAGGGGATTGAAGGCGAGTGGAGTCTTATCTTCTTCCGGTTCGTCCGGAGAAAGCAAGTAAATTTTTTCGGATCAAAGGTTTAGTGCCTTTTTGGGTCTTTGTTTTGAGCCCGGCGAAGCACGCTGCGGCACTCCAAAGCCACGTCTTTAGAGTGCGCAAACTTGCTTGCATTTTTTGTCGCCGTAGTTGCGAAAAGTAGTACTAAGCGATGGCGACACCCGTGCTACGAGGACAGAAGCTGACAGCTGAAGGCTGCTAGCTCATTTCCTCAAGGAACCTGCGGCGCTCTGGATGGAATTACCGGGATGACTGTGACCAGGCCCTGAACCTGTACCAGCGCCACGACCGCGAAAGTCTTCCCGTTCTCTCCCACCAGAACCATCGATCCCTTGAATCTCAACTTCGTCGGGACATACTCGTGCAGAAATTTGGCCGCCTGCTTGAGCGGCCCGAGCGGATTGAATTCCGGCGGGCTCAGCACATCGGTGATCCCGCCGTTCTCGTCGAGGACATAGAGCCTGACGTTGACGTTTTCGTTCGAAGGATTCGCCACGGCGAAGCCGGTAAAGCGGTTCTGCGTATCATCATTATCCACCGGCATCGTGGCCATGTTGATCGGATAACCTCCGAACACCCCCGCCGTGCTCCGCAGCATAGACTGTTGCAGGTAATCGAACGAGGCGACGCCGCCCACGTGATCAACCGACGGTACCAGCCGTGCCCAGCCGATCTTGACCGGATCCGAAGCATTCACGGGAGCCGCCCGGAAAATACTCGTTCCGGCAGGAGCAATGGAAACCGGAAACGACGAACCCATCGCCAGCGTTGCGCTGGTCGAGGGATCGATCAGAAGAACCCCCAAGGGATTGCCGCCTTGATCTGTAAGGATGAGTTCTGTTGTGGCGGCACTCGCTCCGGTGTTTGAGATGAGAAAATCGGTCGTATAACCTCCGCCGACAGGCACGTGGGCAAAGGTATACGGTCCCCCGGCCTCGATCGTGGTGACGTCACTGGCCGAGTCGCTGCTGTCGTCCCCGCCGCCCGAGACCGTTGCCAGGTTCGTGACGGAGGGTGAGGCATCCGGCGCCACCGTCACCGCCAGTGTAATCGGTGGATAAGTGCCGCCCGGCGCCAGGGCGTCGCTTCGGGTGCAGTTAACCGTCTGGCTACTGATGGTGCAGGTCCAGCCCGCGCCGGAGGCCGAGGTCGGACTCAGCCCGACCGGGGGACGGTCCTGAACCTTGACCTCGCCGGTGGTAACATCCTGGCCCACATTAGAGACCGTCATCCGGTAGGTCGCTCCCGTCTGTCCCTGGGTAAAGTTGCCCGAGTGCGTTTTGCTGATCCGGAGGTCCGGACGATTCAAGAGAACTTCAGAGTCTTCGGCCGTGTTGTTGCCCTGGTTGACGTCTCCGCCGTCCGAAACAGTCGCCTTGTTGGTTAAAATCGATCCGATTGCCAGATTGGTAGCTACATCTGTGGTGAGAGTGATCGCGGGATAGCTCGCTCCGGGAGCCAGCGCATCGCTCCGCGAGCAGGCCACCGTATCGATCGTGACTTCGCAGGTCCAGCCGCCTCCGCTAGCCGTTTTCACGGTGAGCCCGACCGGCAGGTCGTCGACGACATCGACCCGGCCTAGCGTCGACGCGCCACCCCGGTTCGTCACCGTGAGAACAAAAATCACCCCTGTCTGGCCTGGCCCGAAGCTGTTGGGGTGGGTCTTCGTGATCGCCAGGTCCGGCCCCGCCGTGACCGCCGTCGGGTCCTCGACCACATTGTTGATTGGAAGGACATCGCCGCCCCCGGCGACGATCGCCGTGTTGATTAAGGCGGCCGGCGCATTATCCGCCACATCCACCGTGACGGTCACAGGCGGGTAGCTCGCTCCCCCCGCCAAAGGGTCGACTCGGGTGCAATTGGCGGTCTGACCCGAGACCACGCAGGTCCAGCCCGTACCCGTCGCCGCGGTGGGGAAGAGTCCGGTCGGCACCGTGTCGATCAGGGTCACGGTCCCGATCGTCGGAGTGGCGCCGCTGTTGGTCACCGTTGTGGTGTAGGTGACTCCGGTCTGCCCCTGCCTGAACGTCCCCGTATGGGTCTTCGAGACCGTCAGGTTCTGGCCCCGGTTGATTTGGGTTAAATCCGTTACTGTGTTATTCGACGTATTGACGTCGCCGCCCCCGGCAATCGTCGCCGTGTTGGTTACCGATGCGGGCGCGTCGGACTCAACGTCTACCGTGAGGGTCACGGACGGATAACTCGCGGCCGCGGCCAGTGCGTCGCCTCGAGTGCAGGTAACGGACTGTAGAGCGACACTACACGTCCACCCCGTGCCGTTGGCCGACAAAGGTATGAGTCCCGGCGGCACACTGTCGATCAGGGTAATGGTTCCGGTGGTCGCGGCCGCCCCGATATTGCGTACGGTCACGGTGTAATTCAGCCCTGGAACCGCTCCAGGCTGTCCCTGAGTGAAGTCGCCCGTATGGGTCTTGGTCAAGGTCAAGTCCGGTCCCGGCGCTATAGTGGTTGGGTCGCTAGCCGTATTGTTGCCGCCATTGACATCCCCGCCCCCGGTGACCGAAGCACTATTGGTCGCCGACACCGGGGCCGTGGATGCAATGTTTACTGTGATCGTGATGGGTGGGTAACTTGCTCCCGCCGTCAGTGCATCGCTCCTCTGGCATTGGATTGACTCCGGAAAAACCTGGCAGGTCCAGCCGGTGCCGCTGGCTCCGGTCGGCAGGAATGGCAACTCCATGGCGTCATTTACAATCACGGGGCTGTTGGTCGGGGCCGCCCCCTGGTTACTTACCGTCACGGTATAGGTGGCTCCTATCTGTCCCTGGATGAAGTTACCCGTGTGGGTCTTGGTCAGGGTCAGATCGGGACCAGGGGTGATGATAGTGACGTCGTCGATGGTGTTGTTGACCGGATTAACATCCCCGCCGCCGGTAGCCCTCGCCGAGTTCGTAAGCGAGGCCGGGGCGTCGGAAGCCACATCCACCGTCACCGTGATCGGCGGGTAGCTGGCTCCAGGGCTCAGCGGATCGCTCCTCACACAGGTGACTGCCTGCCCGCTGATCTCGCACGTCCAGCCCGTGCCGCTCGCGGCAGATGGAGTCAGACCGGTGGGAACTATATCGATCGCCGTGACCGGACCGCTACTCGAGGAACCCCCAATGTTCCCTACAGTGATGGTGTAGGCGGCTCCCCTCTGCCCCTGAGTGAAGTTGCCCGTGTGGGTTTTGGTCACCGTCAAGTCCGCGCCGGCCATAATCGTCGTCGCGTCGCTTGCGTTGTTGTTGGCTGAATTGCTGTCGCCACCTCCCGAGACCCCCACAACATTGGTAACCGCAGCCGGAGCGTTGGATGTGACGTTCAGCGTGACCGTAATCGGCGGATAACTCGCTCCGGCTGCCAGAGAATCGCTTCTTGTACATGAGGCGCCTTGGGGGCCGGCTGAGCAACTCCAGCCCCCACCCACGGCGGCCGTGGGCGTAAGCCCCAGGGGAGCATTATCCAGCACCGTGACTGCGCCGGTGGTGGGCCCGATACCGGAGTTGGTTACCGTAACGGTGTAGGTCGCCCCGGTCTGTCCCTGGGTGAAGTTTCCGGTATGGCTCTTCGTGATGGTCAGGTCCGCCCCGGAAATAATGGTCGTGACGTCCGTACCCGAGTTGTTCGCGGGATTGACGTCCCCGCCGCCCGAAACCGTTACTGCATTCGTCACCGACGCGGGAGCCTCAGGCTGGACATTGACCGTCACGATGATCGGCGGGTAACTCTGCCCCGACGACAGAGGATCGCTCCGGGTGCAGGTCACGTCCTGCCCGGAAACGTTACAGACCCAGCCCGAACCCGCTGCCGATGTCGGCACCAGTCCAGCCGGAACGTTATCAATGGCAGTCACGACCCCGATGGTGGTCGGAGAGCCGGGGTTGGTGACGGTGATCGTGTAGGTTGCCCCGGTCTGTCCCTGGAGGAAGCTGCCGGTGTGGCTCTTGGTGATGGTCACGTCGGGGCCGGGCCCTATCGTGGTGATATCCTCGGCCGTGTTGTTGGCCGTATTGATCTCGCCTCCGCCGGAGACTGTCGCCGTGTTAGTCAACGTCGGCGGGGCCGCCGGCGCCACGTTCACCGTAAGGGTAATCGCCGGATAACTGGCCCCAATGTTGAGTGCGTCGCTGCGCGTGCAACCCACAGTCTGGGCCGCGATGTTACACACCCAGCCGGCGCCGGCAGCGGCCGTCGGCGTCAGGTCGGCAGGAAGGGTGTCGTTGACCGTCACCGGGCTAGTGGTCGGTCCGCCGCCCGGGTTCATCACGGTCAGGGTGTAGGTCGCTCCCACCTGCCCCTGCAGGAAGCTACCCGTGTGCGTCTTGGTAAGGGTCAAGTCCGACACCGCGATGATCGTGGTTGGATCACTGACCGAGGTATTGTTCGGATCAACATCACCGCCGGCAGCAACCTGAGCGGTGTTAATCACCGATGCGGGCGCATTGGCCGCCACGTCCACCGTGATGGTAATCGGATAGCTGACTCCCGGGCTCAGAACGTCACCGCGCGTACAATTGACACTTTGACCGCCGACCGTGCATGACCAACCCGCCCCGGTTGCCGCGGTGGGCACCAGTCCGGAAGGAAGACCGTCGGTCACAGCAATAGGGGCGCTCGTCGCCGCCGCGCCGATGTTGCTCACGGTCAACGTATAGATGGCGCCGGTCTGTCCTTGCGTGAAGTTGCCGGTGTGGCTCTTGGTAATGGTCACGTTGGCGCCCGCGTTAATAGTAGTTGGATCAGGTGCGGTGTTGTTCGATGGATTAGTCTCGCCGCCACCGAAAACGATGCCGGTGTTCGTCACCGAAGCCGGAGCGTTGCGCTGAACGTTCACCGTCAGGGTGATCGCCGGGTAGCTCTGCCCGGGCGCCAGCGGGTCACTCCGGTCGCAGCTTAGTCCCTGGGCCGCGATATCGCAGGTCCACCCTGTGCCACTTGCCCCAGTGGGAGTCAGGCCCGCAGGCAATTCGTCAATGACTGTAACCGAGCCGCTGGTCGGCGAGCCGCCTACATTGCTGACCGTCAGGCTATAGGTTCCTGGCCGCCCCTGAGTAAAGTTGTCCGTGTGGCTTTTCGTGATCGACAGGTCCGAGGCCGGCACAACCGTCGCACTGTCGCTGGCGCTATTGTTGGCGGCATTGCTGTCCCCACCGCCACTGACCGTCGCCATGTTGAGGATCGTAGGAGGGGCGTTGGAGGCAATGCTTGCCGTTATGGTAATGGGCGGATAGCTCGCTCCGGGCGCCAGAGCGTCGCTCCTCTGGCATCGCATCAGCTCAGTTAGAATATCGCAGGTCCAGCCTGAACCGCTGCCGGTTCTCGGAGTCAGCGGCGGGTACATCGGGTCCGCCACCACAACCGTCGAGTTGGTCGCGGCCGCGCCGATGTTCGTGACCGTGACGGTGTAAGTAGCGGTCTGGCCTTGCGTGAAGTTGCCCGTGTGGCTTTTGGTGATGCTCAAGTCAGCAGCGCGGGCAATGGGCGTCACCACCGTGGCCGTATTATTGCCGGCGTTGAGATCCCCGCCGCCACCGACTGTTGCGACGTTCGTCACCGACGGTGGCGCATTGCTCGCCACGTTGACCGTGATGGTAATCGGCGGGTAGCTGGCTCCCGGAGCCAGAGGGTCGCTGCGAGTGCAGGTGGCCGTATCGCAACTCCAACCTGGACCGCTGATGGTCGCGGGTGACAGGCCGGTCGGCAAGTTATCAATGACTGAAACGGTGCCGCTGCTCGCGATTCCCCCGGTGTTGGTCACGGTCACGCTGTAGCCCGCGCCACTCTGCCCCTGGGTGAAACTGCCGTTAGCAGTTTTGGCGATGGTAAGGTCCGTACTCCGGATGATGGTCGTGGGATCGAGGACTGTGTTGTTGGCTGAATTGCCGTCATTGCCGCCCGTAACGACCGCTGCGTTGACTACCTCGGTAGGAGTAGTGGAGGCCACAGTGACCGTAAGGGTGATCGGCGGGTAGCTGGCTCCCGGAGTCAGGGCCTCGCTGCGCGTGCAGGTGGCCGAGTTACCTGAGATGTTGCACGTCCAGCCTGAACCAACGACGGCCGTCGGCGTAAGTGAGGGTGGGAAATTGTCCACCACCGTCACGGTCCCGGTCGTCGCCCCGATCCCGATATTGCGCACCGTCACCGTGTAAATCGCACCCGCCTGACCCTGGAGAAAACTCCCCGCGTGGCTCTTGGTGAGGGTCAGGTCAGGCGCGGCTTGAGTGCGGTCGAGAAGACCGGTGAAGTTTATGAACGGATTCTCCTCAGAGCCGCCAAGGAAAGATTTGACAACGAGGTTGCCGGTCAGGGTGAATCCCGAAGTATAAGCGTCTCCGATGTCGCTGATCAGCGCCCAAGCCTCTGCTCCCTTTTCATCAATGGTGCCCAGATTGGTTGTGGATCCTCCGGGAACGGTCAGGACCAGATTTTCAATTGTGATTTCGGGACTGCCTTGCGGTGATTTCAGCTGAATTAATATATCGTTGAAGGGCTGGTTGGGATTGGCGACTGGAGTCTGAAAGTCATAGAACTGGCTGGCGCTCGTAGATCCGGTGGCGGTCATTGTGAGAAGCGCGGGCGAAGGGGCGTAAGTCAGAGTGAAGGTGTTCATGCCCGGAGGGTTAGTCCATTCCATATCAGCGACATTTCGGTTGCCGCTAAAACCCAGGTCGCTCGAGCCGATGTAAATTTCGTTGCCCGAACCAGGACTCCTGAAATTACGTAGCCGAGCCCCCCAATCCCTGTCGATGAGGTCTGGGTCGCTCCGTGGATCTTTTTTGGTGATTTTAATTGTGGCAGCGAAAAGGCTGGGCCCGCTCCACAAAACTGTGACGAGGAGGAGAAGCAGAGCTCGTTTCATAGCAACGTTCCTCAAGATCTGAAACGGTAGCGCTTCTACTAATTCCTGCTTCGGACGGGATAAATGGCGAGCGTGAGCCTTACCTTCCTATCCGGTTCGTCCGCAGAAAGCAAGCGAATTTCCTCGAGCACGAGGTGCTGTGTCAGCACCCGGCAACATCCTGATTTTCATTGGGAGCTTACTCTGGAGCATTGTCTTCTTTTCCTTGCTAGTGTAGAACACCATGGCTATAGGTTCTTTACGCTGCCAATGCGCCTGGCGTATGATCCGCAGCGTCGGGACTTATCCAGCACCGACGAACATCGGATAGAGTTACATAGAGCCCCTTCTTGGAAATTAAGTTATCCGGACTCAAGCTGAAAATGACACTTGTTTCTCTTCTCCTCTCATATCCTACGTCGCGGCGATGGACTCGGCAAAGCAGGTACCTCGACCGGACGGGACTGGAACGGCTCATGACTACCAAGGGTGAAGAATGACCGCGACCTCGAAGGCGATCGTCATCGGGGGCGGCGTTATTGGACTGAGCACGGCCTATCACTTGGCCCGCAGGCGATTCGGCCAGGTCGTCGTCTTCGACAAGGGACCACTCGGCGACGGCTCCAGCAGCCGGGCGGCGGGAATCATCACCGATCTCTTGTGGAGCGAGCCCGGTGTGCTTGCGCGCAAGAGGAGCCTGGAGCTCTATCGCGAGCTCTCGCAGGAGCTGGTCGGCTACAGCTTCCAAGGAGTCGGCTGCCTCAGCCTGTTTGACGCGCCGTCATGGAAGGAGCGTACGTCCCTGCTGCCGCTCTACGACCGCCACTCCGTGCCGTACGAGATCCTCGACGGTGATGAGATGCGGCGGCGCTGGCCGGCCCTGCGCCCAGGCGACGGGTTCGTCGGCCTGCATGATCCGCTTGGAGGTTACAGTGAGCCGGACGACTACATCCCCGCGCTCGCGCGGCGCGCCCGCGAGCTTGGCGTGGAGTTCCGGGAGCGGGAGAAGGTGACGGGCTTCGTGCTGCGCGGCGGGCGGGTCGTCGGCGTTCGGACGGCCGCTGGAACGGAAGAGGGCGACGCCGTGATCGCGACTGTATACGCGTGGACGAAGCATGTCGTCGAGCCGCTCGGGCTGCGCCTTCCGGTGAAGTGCTTCGTCCACCAGCGATGGATCACGGAACCGCTGCCGGCCCCACCTGCCATTCCTGCCGTGAATGCCAATCCGCTCTTCGGGTACGTGCGGCCGGCAACCGGCGGTCGGCTTCTGGCCGGGCTCGAGACCGCGGACCGCCCCGAGTACAAGGTCCCCTCGAGTGACTTCCACCAGTCCGAACTGACCGTCGGGCCCGAGCTGGGGGCGGAGCTGCGGAACAATCTGACGCCGCTCATGCCCATGCTCGCGTCCACCACGTGGGAGGAGCGCAGGGTCGGGCTCCTGACCTTCTCATCCGACGGTGAGCCGATCCTCGGACCGGTCGCGCAGCTGCCAGGATTCTATGTCGGACTCGCATTCCATTCCGGCGGCTTCGCCTACAACCCGGTGGCAGGGATGCTCATGGCCGAGTACGTCGCCGACGGGCGAACGAGCATCGATATCGCCTCGTTTTCACCCGACCGCTTCGATCCGCACGAGACGGAAGAGTTTCTCGCGAGCACGATCGCCCAGAAGGACCTTCCACTGAGACGGCACTGACGAGATCGCGCGAAGGTCGATGAGCCCCGCAACGGCGACCTTGGAACGCGTATTCCACTTCTATTCCAGAAGCGCTATGGGTCTGTCATTGCCGGCTGCTTTAGGTAAAGGTAAGAAACGCCCGATGGCGAAGCGCCCCGGTCCTGCGATCACGATAGGTAACAACGCGCCGATAGCCAGCAGGTGATACTCAAAGCCCTCTCCCGCCTGGTTGCCAGCCCAGTTCATGAAGAAACCAAATTTCGCGTGAACTGTCGTAACGGCGCCCAGCATGATGAGAATGATCGACGCCGCAGAGAAGCGCGAGAGAAATCCGAAGATAAGTCCCAGCCCGCCGAAGAACTCGCCGATGGAGACGAGATAGCCTAGAGGACCCATCATCTGGACAATGGTTGCAAGCCCGGGCCCGCCGAACGCCCCGAATTTCTGTGCGCCGTGACCCACAAAGATGACGCCGGCAAAGACGCGGGCGGCGAGCAGCGCCCAATCTACAGCAGAACGATCACGAATTGCGCTTTCACTGGCCATAAGTTCCTCCTCACATTGCGTTGCCAGCTTACCTTTGGTAAGCTTGAAGCGGATAATATAGCTTGTCGGCTACTATAGTCAAGTAGGCAATAAACAGTAAGTAGTCCAGAGGGTTTACAGTGCGGCGAGAGACAAAGCGAATCAAGAGTCCTGTCAGGACGGGTGCTAAACGTCCGCCGTTCTCATCGAGACAGCCTGACAAAGCGGAATCGAAGGTGTGCGCGCGGTTTCACCACGCCGTTGAGCTGATCGGACGGCGTTGGAGCGGGGCGATCATAAGCGTGATGCTCGACGAGGGGCCGCAGGGATTTAACGAATTGCTATCGTCTGTCCCGGGACTTTCAGACCGCCTCCTCACAGAGCGCCTGCGTGAGCTTGAGTCGGAAGGATTGCTTCGACGCACCGTCATTGCCGGGCCGCCGGTGCGGGTAAGCTACGAGCTGACCGATGCAGGAAAGAGTCTGAAGCCAGTGGTCGAAAGCCTTGGGCGATGGGCAGAACAGTGGGTTAAGCCGTGACCCGTTCTATGTCGATGCGCGGGAGGCGGTGAGGCGCCTACCCCCAAGAGCCCGGGAGCACCGGAATTCCAGACGATGAAGAAGCTGGTTCCGCCCACCCGGTCCAGGAGCAGGAGGACGCAGGCGCCCATAAGGACGGCGAACGCCAGTAAGCCGAGGATAGCGGTCGTGAACCAGGACCAGACGGTCAGTGGCATTCTCATCAGGGACATCCCACGGGTCCTCAGGTCAAGAACCGTGACGATGAAATTCAACGCTCCCATCAGCGACGCACGCCGACGCCGGTTCCGGCAACGGAATGAGTCCGATTCCGGCGGAAATAAAGGGTAGTTCGAGTTCATATTCTCCGGTAGCCTGGTACGCAACACTTCCCAACTCCTTTCATCAGACCAGACGAATTAGGCAAAGCAAGATGCAGTGCGTCAGCCCGATCTTGCGCACCAGGCCGTCCAATCGCAGGTGCCAGCGGAGATTGTGGCCCACTGGCAGAGTTCGAATCGGAGCTTCTATAGGTTTGTGTGTTGTTCGTCCGCCAAGCAAAACCGCAATTTATGGTGGGATGCGCTCGAGCCGGTGTCGATTTCGGCCTCTGCCAAACGACGATTAGAGGCGATTGGAATGGAAGCAGCTCAGGTTCGCATGAGTTGAACCTTTCAAATACGGTTGCCTGGGTGCTGCGATTTCAGGTGACAATGACGAGTCCGGTAAGACCGGGAGTTTGAGCCGAAAGGACGGAAATTACGCGGTCCAGTTGGTGTCATAGCATCTCCTGAAAGGAAACCCGAGTTCAGGTCGATCAATTATGGCAGTCATTCAATAGAAGAAGGAGAAAAGACGATGGAACCGAAACCCACACACGAGCAAGCGCAACTTCACCTGCAGGTCTACGATTTGCGTCGGGAGGCCCGGTTGCGCCAGGCGCGCGATTGGTTCTTCAAGAACTACATCGTGAGCACGTTCGAGGACGTCATGCGCGTTGCGGCGCCTGGAACGGAAGGGGGGGCGCTTGCGGGAATGGTGATCGGCTATTGGGAGCAAGCTTGCGCGCTCGTCAACTACGGGCTGCTACACGAAGACCTCTTTTTTGAGACCAGCGGCGAGTTTTTCGGCGTTTGGGAACTGGTCAAGCCGGTCGTCCCGCAGGCTCGCGAGCGTTTTGTGAACAAGCAGTTCCTCGCACACCTAGAGAAAGTCGCCCAGCGTTACGAATCTTGGATGGAACGCCGATCGCCGGGTAATGTCGCCGCTATGCGGCAATACATGCAGCAGATGCGGGCTCAATCTGCGCCCGCGAAAGTCTGATTGATTAGAATCACGGCGAATTCTCCTCCACTCCCAGAGTGCGCGGCCGCCGAAATGGTTAAGCAAGGTCGTCCGAGCTTCTACCGCGGTTCTGGCAGATGCATACGGCGTGTTGGCCTTATTACCGGCAACAGATCCGAGTCGGCGTCAGAGTGTGATCGTGCGCCAACCCTGCAAGCCACCAGAACCGCTCGGAAACTGTAGTTTGTGTCAACCCAAGAGGGTCCGGGGGTTTAGCATCTTTCGGTTGAAGGATAGCACTGCGCGAACCCCTTTCCGCGCCTAGCAGGAACCAGGGGGCCAGTACCAATCACGGCGTTCCGAGCGCGCGCAAGTCGAGGTTATCCAGAACCCGCTTGGGCGCACCCTGCCGCGCGGCGCGGATCATCGCGCGGCCCAGCTCCTCGGTGCTGATCACTGCCCCCGGTGCGATTGCCCGCACCAGCGGCAGGAGCGGCCGAAAGAAGGCGTAGGCGATCCGCGTCCAGCGCGTCTTCGAGGCCTCGCCGTGCATTGCGCGCAGCGCTCCCAGGCGGACCATATAGGCAGACGGGAACAGGGCAAGCAGCGCGTCCTCGGTCCGCTTCTTCACCTGTGCCCACATCGCCTTGCCGCCGGTGCCCGCGCCCGAGACGTAGACGAACGTCATCGCGGGATTGATCGCAGCCAGTGCCTGCGCCCAGCCCAGAGTCAGGTCGAAAGTCCGGCGGGTGTAGTCGGCCTCGCTCATCCCGGCCGACGAAACACCGAGGCAGTAGAAACAGGCGTCGTACCCTCGCAGATCCTCGCTGGCCACGCCGAAGTCGAACAGGTCCTTGCGAACCAGCTCGCGCAGCTTTGGGTGTAGCCGGCCGGTTGAGCTGCGGCCCACCGCGAGCACGCCCTCGACAGCGGCGTCGCGCAGGCACTCGCGCAGGACACCCTGCCCCACCATCCCAGTAGCTCCAAAGAGGATTACCTTCACGGCAACTCCATGACGACGCTGGTGCCATTCTCGAGCGAAACTAGAAGGCCGCGATCGCTAACGCCCCTCTTCGGCGGCCCGACTTTGATATAACACTTTCGCCGAGCCTTCAACTGGTTCGTAGCCACTCAATCGCCAACATATCAGCGAAGGAAACAAAACGATATAATGCTTAGCCCTAGGGCATCTCTGAGGCAGGCTTTCGAGCAGTTCGAGCCGTGGCCCCGTCCAGCCAGTGTGGCAGTTTGCGACCGACGAGTAGTCTCCTAAAAGTGTGCCAGGTTAATTTAAAATGACCCAACTAACGACCAGCTTCATAGCTATCTGTTGTGTAAGCCTGCTCACAGCTTTACCAGCCCAAGGCGCTCGTAAAGTGTTGGCACTGAGTATCGATTACAAAGACCAGATCTATCTTAGCTATGAACGCGGTATCACTTTTGGTAAGCAGGAGATCGCTGAACTTCTGAAAACAGCACAGCGCGCGGGATTTGATGAGATCTACTGGTGCGTCTCAGCAGTGGGGAAGGTAACTTATCCGAGTAAGGTAATGACGGTATTGGATGGGACTGGTCTGCGCAGTCCCAACTACTCGCCGGCAGGTGTGATACTCAAGCAAATAGATCCGTTAGCGGTCGCAGTTAGAACGGCCCATGATCTAGGAATGAAAATATTCGTCTACATGACTCTGTATGATTTTGCCTATCCCGGTTTGGAGAGCCAGTTTTTTCGAGAACACCCGGAGTATTGGTCCAGATTGGCTGGAGTGACTGCCGATAATGTGAAAGATCCGCTTCCGGGAGCGGCAGAGGCCTTGGAATTCTCGAAGGGGGTAGGCACGGGCGGCGATTCCAAATCGCTAAGTCTGGCTGAGCGGGAGGGTAGCGCTCCCTATGTACGCGGCGTGCCTAGCTACGGCTATCCCGCCGTGAGGAATCATGTAATGGAAGAGATCAAGGAGCTGATTGCCTATCGAGCAGATGGGATCTATTTCGACATCAGCAGGACACATTCTGGAGTCTATCCGGTGTTGGTGTTTGGATACTACCCTCAGTGGACGAATCCGTATTTGAGATACGGATACAATGAGCCCGAAATCGCCTTGTACCGCAAACTGTACGGAAAGAATCCTCCGATTCGCGACGTCGGCCGACGCGCACAGCTCCAGAACATGAATGAAACTGAGGATGAGAGGAATTGGAACTCGGTACGTGGTTCCTTCCTTACGGATTTTATGCGTGAAGCTTGCGGTTTGGTCCATAGTGCTGGGATGAAAGTTGCGGTGGGTTTCTATCCGGAATCCTTCAACGACTTTCAGCCGGGTACGAACGTTCGCCAGCAAATGGGACGAATTGAGGTCGCATAGCAAAAATGGCTTGATGAAAGCCTCATCGATATCATAAGGCTGAATGTGGAAGGTGGGGCTCATGGCTTGGACGATTGGCTACAGGCGTCTGCAAGCCGTTATGCGTCGGCGCAACGCCGTGGCGTCAAGGTCTATGTAGATGTTTCGATTGACGGGAAATTCGAGAAGCTGACTTCTCCTCCGTCTCCTCTGCCAATTACTTATACAGAAAGTCCGAGGACATACCTTCAAGTACTTAAGGACGTTACGAAAGGGATCATGAACAGTAGCGCAGACGGGGCCTTCATTTACGAAGCCCAGGATACACCATCGTCTATCTTCGATGCGATCCGGTCAGGGGCCGGGCGTTGAGAATAAGAAGAGGCTCACTGAAAGGAGAATGGAGCAGCTTGTCTGACCTTGGTTGTATTGTTCGTGTAATGAACCACCGTTTAACAATTACATGCTGGTGCCTTGCCGCCTGATCGTTAGCCAGGCCGGACGAGTTGATCGATGGGAAAGTCAGCAGTTCGAAAGGCAGCGACCACGCGCAACGTCCGACCTCCCGGCAGAAAGCCGGTGACAGCGACGTACCAATCACCAGGTAAAGGAGATAATCATGGCTGGAGTATCTAGTGCGGCGGTGAAAACGATCGTTCTGGTCCACGGTGGCTTCGTGGACGGTTCCGGTTGGGAAAGCGTCTACAGGATCCTGAAAAAAAACGGCTACAGTGTCGCCATCGTTCAAAATCCAACCATATCGCTGGCCGACGATGTTGCTGTGACCAAGCGGAGCGTTCACGCGCAGAAGGGTCCGGTGATTCTCGTAGGCCACTCATACGGCGGAGCCGTCATCACTGAAGCCGGCAACGATCCAAATGTTGCGGGGCTTGTTTATATCGCAGCTTTCGCCCCCGACAAAGGCGAGTCAGTGGCCACACTTATTAAGGATCCCCCTCCTGGCGCACCCGTACCGCCGATACTGCCTCCCGAGGATGGCTATCTGTTCCTCGACCCGGCCAAGTTCCCGGCTTCGTTCGCGGCGGACGTGGAACAAGAGAAGGCTGCATTCATGGCCGATTCCCAAGTGCCCTGGGGCGTGAACGCGCTCGCCGGGACAATCAGCGAGCCGGCGTGGAAGACTAAGCCGAGTTGGTACCTGGTCGCCACCGACGACCGGATGATCCCTCCAGCGGCCCAGCGTCTCATGTCCAAGCGCGCGGGGTCGGCAGTCGTCGAGGTAGCTGGCAGCCACGCGATCTACGTGTCGCAGCCGAATGCAGTGGCTGAACTGATCGAAGAGGCCGCAAAAGGAATCAAGGGGAGAGGGAATTAAAGACTCGGGTAGTGCCGAGGCGGCTTGGTATTCCCAAGCTTGAGCTTTTGCTGATACGTGCAGTCCTATCTGACCGAGCTGAAGTACGCCGAGATGTCCTGCAACACTTGATACAGGAGGTGATGCGATGAATCGCAAGAGTAGGTTGATGATAGGGATTGCGACGGTATGGCTGGTTGTCGTAGGCGGCTTGGCCATTTCCGCCCAGGACAAGTACACCGTGAAAGTGCCGGGCGGGCTTGCGTTCTCTGAGTTCAGGGGATACGAAGCATGGCAAGCGATCTCCATCAGCCGGAACGAGAAGGTGGTTGCTGTGATCCTCGGCAATCCTGTGATGATCGACGCCTACCAGGCCGGCATTCCCGGCAACGGTAAGCCTGTCCCGGACGGGGCCAGGATGGCCAAGATCCACTGGAACCCGAAACAGAACGAGTTCTTCCCGACTGCGACGGTGCCGGGCAGCCTGCTGAACGTGGACTTCATGGTGAAGGACAGCAAAAGGTTCGGGGACAGTGGCGGATGGGGATACGCCGTGTTCGATTACGACGCCGCGTCCGACACGTTCAAGCCCGGCACCACAGCTGGCACGCCGCCGCAGGGGAACGACGCCAAGTGCGGGTTCGCGTGCCACACGAGCGTGAAGGCGAGAGACTACGTTTTTACGGAGTACGGTAAGCGCTGAACCAGGCCTGAAGGGCCGGTAGTCAATAGCCCCGCCCGTGAGAAGGTGTGAAAAAATTGGGACGTATGCGGCAGATCGAGTGCCGGGCCTTATAGTTGGTCTACAGCTAAAAACGCTGCAGACCAACTATACTCAACAATGTTGCCCGTGCCGTTAAAGGAAGCAGTTATCGGGAAAGTCGAATGTGTCCGCGAATTTGAAGACACGCATCGTCCCGCTACGAATTTGCCGGGCCCGCCGTTTGACGGCTTGCCGAAGATCTTCGAGCGGGACGACGCGCCTTGGTCCGACAACGCATGCTCAGTTGTCGTCCCAACCGAGGACTCTACTATAAGGGTTGCGTGGGGCCGAGGCCAGCGTGTTTTCCCAACAAAAGGCGAGTAACCATGGAACCCACGAGCAAAGAAACGAAGGTGGATTATGCTGCCTGGATTGGGGTCGATTGGGGGAGCGAAAAGCACGCGATCGTCATGCAGGCCGCCAACTCCAGCGGAGTGGAACAATGCGTTATCAAGCAAACACCCGAAGCGTTGCAGGACTGGTTTCTTAAAGTTCGGAGCCGATTCCCTGGGCGTGAGGTCGCGATAGCGATCGAGCAAAGCAAGGGATCGGTGATCAATTTCTTGCTGGGTTTTGATTTGGTGCATGTATTTCGAGTCAACCCCAAGTCTCTAAAGAAATATCGGGAGGCCTTGTTTCCTAGTGGCGCCAAGGACGACCCTACCGATGCCGAGCTGCTCCTTCAGTTTGTTAGATACCACCGCGATCGGATGAAACCTTGGGTTCCAGACGATCCCCAGAGTCGGGCGTTGCTGGCACTTGTCGAATTCCGGCGCAAGACCGTCGCTGAGCGAACTCGTTTGACCAACCGTCTCACCCAGAAGCTTAAGGAATATTTTCCTCAGGCGCTGGAGTGGGCCGGAGACCTGGATACTGTCATGGCTTGCGATTTCCTGACCCGGTGGCCGACGATAGAAAAACTTCAGAAGACAAGACCGGAGAACATTCGCAAGTTCTACCAGAAACACGGTTCTCGAAACAGCCATCGGATTGATGAACGATTGAGGCAGATTCGTTCGGCGATCCCGCTGACCCAGGATTCCGCTGTGATGGACACTTCGGTCCTGATGGTGGAAACCATTGTGAATCAATTGCGCCCCTTGTTTGTCTCCATTAGGCGCATTGATGGCCAGGTCGAGAAGATATTTCGAATGCATCCGGACTTTGGGATCTTCGACAGTTTCCCAGGAGCGGGGGCGGCACTGGCGCCGCGGTTGCAAACCGCCATGGGATCCGACCGGGATCGATTTGACTCCTCAGAGGAGGTTCAGAAGTACTCTGGAATTGCGCCCGTCCTCGAACGTAGCGGCAAAAAGCACTGGGTGCATCGACGATACGCTTGCTCCACCTTCATCCGACAAAGCTTCCATGAATTTGCCGGCCATTCAATCAAACAGTGCCAGTGGGCTCGAGCCTACTACACCATGCAGCGAGATCTTGGAAAGGGCCATCATGCCGCCGTCCGCGCCTTGGCCTACAAATGGATCCGAATCATCTTTCGTTGTTGGAAGAACCATGTCCCATATGATGATGCAACATACATGGAATCGCTCCGGCGAAAACGAGCCTCGTGCCTGGCATTCGTGGACGCTGCGGCCTAACATCACAATCTTTTTGCGTGACAGACAACCTCAGTTATCTTCGGCCCTCACCAGTTCCTTCGCATTGCCGAGGGATCGGTTGCTCTCTGACTGCCGATCGAGGCCCGGAGGGCCGGCAGAAAAGTAGGCCCGGCCGTGAGGCCGGGCAAAGGCCAGACACAAAGAGAGCGCCGAAGGTGCGGCACAATGGATGTGCTGGAAAGCTTTCCAGCACAGTGGGATCCGAAGCTTGGAATTCACGTGACTTGAAGTCGCGGCCGCACTGACCCTATAGTGAGTCGTATTAATTTAAATCATACCAACATGGTCAAATAAAACGAAAGGCTCAGTCGAAAGACTGGGCCTTTCGTTTTAATCTGATCGGCACGTAAGAGGTTCCAACTTTCACCATA
>JADMIO011374028.1_pt1 | contig 75126 bp, 55 predicted proteins | sample 8958161 | NCBI WGS metagenome assembly JADMIO01 (sample SAMN16585339, study PRJNA669376) | soil metagenome | isolation source: Crop rotation soil | place: USA: Cullars Rotation, Alabama | collected 2011 | reverse complement strand
CGCGACAACTTGTCCACGTGGAATTCTAAGCTTAGGATCCCAATGTGCTGGAAAGTCGTACGCATGCGTCCCGAGACCTTACGATTGCTCAGCGAGGGGAACCTTCACAAGGGCGACGCGTTGGCGGTGGCCCGTATCGCCGGTATCGCCGGGAGCAAACGCACGGCGGATCTCATTCCGCTGGCGCATCCCATCGGGCTCACCCACGCGGCGGTCGACGTCAGCATCGAGCCCAGCCAGAGCGGCGTGCGCATCGAGACCCGTGTCGAGACGGTGGGCTCCACCGGCGTCGAGCTCGAAGCCTTGGTCGCCGCGGCCGCCGCCGCGTTGACCGTTTACGACATGGCCAAGTCCCACGATCGCGGGATGGTCATCGAGCGGGTGCAGCTGCTGATGAAAGCGGGCGGGCGCAGCGGCGTTTACCGGCGCAAAGAACGCCGGGGCGAGACCGAGCAGGCCAACGGCAACGGCCCCAACGGCAGCCCAGCCAGCGCCAGCTCGAACGCCAACGGCGCCAACGGGGCGCCCGAACCCGCAGCCCCGCGCCCCAGCAAACGCCGCAAGAAGTAGCGCTGACCCGAAACCGCCCTGGCGGCGGCTTATCAGGAACGCAGGAAGTAAGGAAAACAGGAAGAATCAGATTCCTGGCTTCCTCCCTTCGTATTTCCTGATGAGCCGCCGGCAGGGCGGTTTCGCGTCAGCAAGGCCGGTTAGGCGATGCGGACCACCACTGCGGTGGTGTTGTCCGGCTTGGCTTTGCCTTCCTTCATGTTGCCCAGCGCGTAATCCATGACCGCCTGGGTCGCCGCTTCCGGCGTCTTCTTGGCCACGATGGCCCCCAGCTCTCCGGCGGTCACCGCCTGATTGTGCCGCGCCCACGGCTTCCCTGCAGCGACATCCTTTTTCTGCGCTGAAAGGTTTGCATCCGCGATCCCATCGCTGGTGTAGAGCAGGTAATCGCCGGGCCCGACCTTCCAGCGGTAGATGTCGGGCTTGCTCACGCCGTCCTTCTGCCCCAACGACTCGGTCACGATGTTCGACTGCCGCAGACCGTCGTTCGGATTGCCGCTCATCTCGGCCATCATGTCCCCGAGGTTGTGCGCCTTGGTCTCGTTCTTCAGCTTTCCGTCCGGACCGAAGTGATAGACCTTCGAGTCGCCCACGTTGAGCACCACCGCTTCACCGTTGGAGATGAAGCCGGCGGCCATCGTGGTGATCGCCTCGATCCCGTACTCGCCGTTGATCTTCTTGATCTTGGTGTCGGCCGAGCTGGCCGCATCGCGCAAAGCCTTCTCCGGATCGGCGCCTTTGCCCACCGCCTGCGCGGCGGCCTCGAAGGCCTCCGCTGCAATCCGGCTTGCAGCACCGGTCTGACCCGGCACCTTGCCCATGCCGCCCGCCTGATCGAACGCGCCGGCGAAGACTGTCTCCGCCTTGCCCGCGCTGCCCGGGATCACGCCGAGCACCGCCGCGTCCTCGTTGTAGTCCGCGTAGGCCACGCCGTGATCGGCCTTGTTCGGCCCCTTGCTGCTGAAGAGCGCGCCGCTGGCGGTCTTGCCCTTCACCGACTCCACCGCGACGCTCTCCGCGCCGCCCGTGCGCGACACCGAGGCCGCAGTCACGCCGCTCACGCCGGACGGTTGCGCAGCGACCACCGGGGTCACCACCGGAATCACCACGGGGATGACCTGCGGCGGCGGCGGCGCGAAGCGCTTGGCGATGATCTGATCGGACAGCTGCGAGCTGAGCTTCTGCAGGTCGCGATGATCGAGATCGCAGACCACGCCCTTCTCCGCGGCGCGGCCGGCCAGCTTGCCGTCGGCGCCCAGCCCGGTCACCCAGATCTCCCGATCGCCCAGGCGAATGTAATCGCCGATCTTGAGCGGGTTGTTCTGCACGACCTCTGCGACCGAGAGGTTCTTGAGCAGGAAGCTGCCGTCGCGCTCGAGCATCTCCACCCGGAGATCCTTGTCCAGGGTGCCCACCACCACGCCGAGGCTGGTGCTGCCATCCGAACGCGGCACGGCGATCTTGTCGCCCGGCTTGTAGCGATCGGTCCCCGACAGCGACTCCTTGTTGCCGCCGGTCGAGCGCCCGACCAGATCGAGGCTTCGATACGCGGTCGGCTCGGCCAATCGCTCCCTGAGCGCGGCCTTGTCCCGCATCTCCATGCCTTCGAAGAGCTGGCTCTCCTGGCTCTTGGCCACCGAGCTCAGCCCGCCCAGCGGGCCGAAGAGGTTCTGCTCCAGGCGTTGCCGCACGTCGCGCGGCAGCATGGCCAGCGCCATGTCATCCCGCATCGACATCACCCGCCGCAGCGCGTGACCGACGGTGCGCAGCGGCATCAGCTCGCTCTCGTGGACCAGGCCGTCCTTGTACAAAGCTGCAAGCTTGCCCGCGTTCTCGGTCACCACCTGCTGGAGCTCGGCCGAGGCGGCGGAGACGGCCTCGCGCGCCTGCGGAGATCCCGGCTTGGGCGCCTGCCGCGCGAGCCGATCCATGCTGGGCAGGATCGATCCACCGCGGGGGATGTTGCCGCCCGCGCTCAGCGCGGCGACGAAGGCGTCGATGTCGCTCTTGTTGATGCCCAGGCCATGCGCAACCGCGGTTGCAGCGGCCTGCTCGAGCCCGGCCTTGACCGTGACCGGAGGCGCGGCTTCACCGCGGACCGGGCTGGGATTCTGATTTTGGATCCTCATCGAACTGACCCCTCGAGCGCCTTCTGCGCGGCCGGTGATGTCTTGGCCAGGAGCCGCGCCGCGGTGACGTCGGAGGCGGCCGCCTCGGGCTCGTTCTTGGCGCACAAGGTCGCGCGGAAGATCAGCGCGCGGACCATGTCCTCGCGCGGGGTCGGTCGATCGTGATCGATGTAGCGGGTGATGGACTCCATCGCCTCGGCGACCTGTCCGGCCTCGGCCTCGGCGTGGGCGCGATGGAGCACGTGCTCCGGCTGGTCGGGCTCCAGCGCCTCCAGGCCGGCGAAGATCCGAGCGGCCTGCTCGAACTTCTTGGACTGGAAAGCCACCGCGGCCAGCTGGGCCAGCGAGGCGATGTCGCGCTTGTTCAGCCCGGCCACGTCCCGCAGCGGGATGTGACCCGCCGCGATCCCGTCCAGGAATCGGATGCGTTCTTCGAGATCGAAATCCACCATCTGGCGGCCATCCTAGTCCCCGCCGAATGGTGCGAACAAGTAAGCCAGATCACGACATCGCACCTCTCGCGCGCGGAGGCCCCAACCGTGGGTCAGCACTAAGTAGCGACGAGGGCGCCCTTCTTGATCGCGTAGGTCCCGGGCACAAGTCGTTCGGGCACAATGCTCAGCACGCGATCGGCCGAGGGACCGATCCGAACGCCGTTGGGGATCGCGCGGCCGGCCCCGATGAAGACGTCGGCCCCGATGAAGGTGTCGTGTCCGTAGCAGGACCCCAGCACGGGCAGATCGATCACCTTCAAATACTCGCCGTCCCGCACGCGGATCCCGTCGCCCGGCGCGGTGTCGATCGGGCTGGCCCGCGCGGTGAGCGCGACCCGCGCGCCGACCAGGCACATCTGCATGCCCTTCATGCACAGATCGCTCTGCTCCATGGCCGCGGTGGCGTAGACGATGGAGTGTTTGCTCACGAAGCAGCGCTCGCCGATCACGCTGAAGGACACGTCCGCACCCTGTTCCACCGTGCAGCCTGCGCCGATGATCGCCCCGCGCACGATCGCGCCGGGGCCCACGGTGACGCCGTCGCCCAGGAAGCTCGCCTCCACCAGCGCGGTGGGATGCACGTCGACCCCGCGCCCGAAGCGGTTGGCCCGCCGGGCGATGCGCCACATCAGCTTCCCGCGTCCGGGGATCAGCCCGCGCAAGGCCACCGAGGCCGCCCAGATCGGCGAAGCGATCACCTCGTCCACCCAGCGCACCTGGATCGAGAGCAAGTTGGCTTGCAACACGTGCAGCCAGTGCCGGACGTGGAGGGCCACGCTGCTGGTGATCGGATGGATCCAGGTGTCGACCCCCACGATGCGCCCCGCGGTGGGCAAGCTGATCACCTTCTCCTTGTAGATCACCGGCAGCGGCGCGCAGGGATCGTGCGATCCTGCGCCGGCCGGAAAGCCCATCAGGTTGAACAGGGCGTGGCCATCCCCGCGCTCGTAGTCTTGCAGAGCCGAGAATCGAGCGATGAAGGTCGACTCCAGCGGCAGCGCAAGCCGGCTTGCACCCATGCCCCGGGCCCGCCAGCGCTCGAGGAAGCTCTTCAACACGCGCCGGGTGAAGTACACGTTGTCGTACAGCACCAGGCGCGCCTGGTCGGTGGGCACCTCTTCGAGCGTGGCCACCCGCACCGGCTCGAGGCCGAAGCGCCGGAGCAACCTGTCTTGCAGATCGCTCAGGCGCACGCCGCCCACCGGCAGGTCGCGCGCCAGATCCCCGAAGGGGGCGATGCGCACGCCCGAGTCGATGACGAAAGCTTTCAAGCGTGTCTACTTCTGGAACGCAGCGTACTCGCGGGTCGCGCAGTAGCGGACGAGGGGCATCAGCCAGGATCGCTCGAAGGGCGTCTGGTTGCGCAGCGCCTCCGCCGCCACCAGGAGCGATCCGCAGGCCATCAAGCCCATGCGCTCCGCGGTGCGCCGCAGCGCGTCCAGCTCATCGCCCAGCGATCGCCGCTCCGGATCCTCCAGCCACTCGATGGCCCGCACGCTCACGTCGGTGAGGGCCTCGGGGATCAGCTTCTCCAGAGCCTTGGCCCGCTTCTTCGCCTTGCGCAGATCGGAGAGCGCGTTGTCCGGCGTGAGCTTCTCCCGGACCAGCCCTTCGATCCCTTCGCGCAGAACATCGAGGGGCACCAGGGCCAGCGCCAGCGCGCGCGGGCGCAGATAAGACACGGCTTGCCCGACCAGGAAGCGCAGGGTGGAGGAGGGCACGCTCAAGGCGATCTGCGGAGAGATGGCCAGGCCCGGCTTGCCTTCCACGAAGGTCGGCGCCGCGACCAGCAGATGATCGTCGCGCGCATACAAGGCCGGCACGGTCTGGCCCAGCACCACGCAGGCATCGCGGATCGCATCCGACAGCGGCGGCCGCAGATCGGCGATCTCCACCCGATCGCGTTTGCGGGCGCGCGGCTGCGGTAACGCGTCTTCGAAGGCGATCAGCGGCATGTAACCCAGGCGCTCGAAGAGCGGGCGCAGCTTGGTGTCCTCGCCGGGGTGGATCAGCTGGAGCTCGGGCGGGCGCGTTCGATTGGGGGTCTGCGGCTCGTCGCCCTGCAGCTCGAACAGCCGGCGCTCGGCCTCGGTGGCTTCGCCGAGCACGGTGAGGATCTCTGCGGTGATGCGCGCGGCCCGCTTGTGCCCCATCTCGCTGCGCAAGGCGTAGAGCCGGCGCAGACCTTCGACCAGGCCGGGCTTGAGCTCGACGATGTCGGTCCACACCTCGATGGCTTCGGCGTTGAGCCGCGGCCGCAGCTGCTCGTGGGCGGCGGCGGTCTCGTCGAGGATGCGCGCGGCCTGTTCGCGCAGCGGCAGATCATCCGGCTGCACCCGGCGCTGGGCGCGGACCATGCGCAAGGCATCTTGCGGTCGGCCCAAGCGGCGGCGATACAGGCGCTTGGCCTCCTCGAAGCAGCGCATGGCCGCCGCCTCGCGCACGCCGTCCTTCGACGCCGAAGTCGAAGCCGAAATCGAAGCAGCGGCATCCTTGGCCGTGTTGGGATCGTTCTGGTAGGCCAGCGCCGCGCGCTCGTGCAGCTCGGCCAGATCCATGAGATCGCCGTCGTACTCGAGCATGATCGCCAGCTCGCGGAAGCCTTCCTTGTGGGTGGGCGCAACCCGGGTTGCATCGAGGAGCAGGCGCTTGGCCTCGCGCCGATCCTGCCCGCTTGGACCATAGTACCGGGCGGCCCGCACCAGCAGATCGGCGCGCAGCCGGCCTTCCAGCAGGCGCGCCGTGGTGGCCAGCACCTGCGCCGCGCCGGGCCCGTCTTTCTGCCGCTCCTTGAAGGCGGCCAGCATGAGGGCGACCTCCACGTCGCGCGCATCCAAGGCCAGCGCGGTGTTGGCCACCTCGATCGCCTTGGCCACGTCGCCGTTCGGTCCGGCCAGCAGCTTGGCCGCGCGGATCAGATGGGTGCGCCCGCGATCCTCCTCCATCCGCGCCAGATTTTTCAGGGCCTCGGCCGCGTCCTGCACGTCGCCGTGTTCGGCCAGCGCATCGGCCAGCACGGTGAGCGCCTCGACCGATTGAGGGGCCAGGCTCTGGGCCTTCTTGGCCAAGCGAATGGCCGCGGGTCGATCGGCCATGGCCCGCTTGGCCCGAGCCATGCGCGTGTAGATCTGCGCGCGATCCTGCGGGGCCAGGAGCGTCTCGTGATGCAGGATGAGCAGCGCGCACAGCTCGTAGGTGCGCGACCACTCCTCCCGGGTCTCCATCTGCGAGCTCAGGCGGGCCAGGGGCTTCTGCCCGCGCGGATCGAGCTCGATGGCGATCTCGTAGGCGCCGCGCGCATCGTCGGCCCGCTCGATCTGCTCGGCCGCCTCGCCGGCAGCAACGAACAGCGCCGTGGCCCGCGCCGCGTCGGATCGCTTGAGCCCGTTGGCCGCCCGGATCAGGTGCCGATAAGCGATGTCCGGATCTCCGCGCGCCAGATACATCTCGCCCAGCGCGGCCTCGACCGGCAGATCCTCGGGATCGGCCTCCAGCGCCTTCTCGTAGCACTCGAGCGCGCGTTCCTTGTCACCGACGCGATGGCGGGCCAGCTCGGCGGCCTTGCTCCACAAGGGCGCGCGCTGGCGCTCGTCGGTGACCAGCTGAGCCTCGCGCACGCACAGCTCGAGGGCCTGATCGAATTGATCGTGCTCCTCCTTGTGCCGGCGCAGGTGGGCCAGGGCCCCCAGGCAGTTGGGATCGGCATCCAGGGCAAGCTGATACTGAAGTGCAGCCTCGTCGGGGAGCGACAGATAGGCCTTGAGGATGTGGCCCAGCCGGGTATGCGCCTTGCCTTGCTCGATCTTGTCCAGATCGAGATCGAGCAGCTGGCGCAGCACGGACGCGGCCCCGGTGTGATCTCCGATGCGCTCCTTGAGCGCGGCCAGCTCGTCGAGGGCCAGCTTGTGCTTGGGCGCAAGCTGGATTGCATCGCGCAGCGCCTGTAACGCGCCGTTGGGATCCATCAGCTCGTCGCGCCGCACGCGACCGAGCTCGACCAGCACGTCCGCGCGCTCGATCGGATCGCGCAGCGCCCGCGCCCGCAGGCGCAGCGTGTCGGCCAGCCCGAGCCAATCCTCGGAGGCGCGGCGCAGGCGCTCCACCTCGGTCAGGGTCTCGAGATCGCCGGGATCCTCGGTGAGCCCTTCCGCCAGATGCTGCAGCGCAACGTCCGCGCGATCGAGGTGCTTCTCGGCGATCTCGGCCAGTCGCCGGCGCAGCGCGCGCCGCCCGTCCAGCTCGTTGGTGGTCTGCACCTGGTTGGCCAGGATCTCGATCAACTCCGGCCAGCGCTCGTGCTTCTCCAGCACGGCGATGATCAGCTCGAAGGCCTCCTGGTCGTGGGGATCCTCGGAGAGCCCCATGCGCAGCATGCGCTCGGCGCCGTCGGGATCGCCCAGGCGATCGGCGTGGAGCGCGGCGATCCGGCGGCGCACCGCGCTTCGCTCCGCGCCTTCGAAGCGATACAGCCGCGTCTCGAAGAAGCGCGCCAGATCGCGGTGCCGCTCGGCGATCTCCAGCAGGCGGGCGGCCTCGGCCTCGAGGGGCTCGTCGTCGCGCACGCGATCGAGATAGGCCAGCAGCGCATCCGCCGCGCCGCTCGGATCGGAGAGCTTGGTCTCGCGCAGCTCGGCGCAGCGCTGGGCGTACTCGCGCGCCGTCGTCTCCTCCGCCACCCGGCGGGTCTCGATGTAGAGCGCTTCGGCCAAGGCCTGGAACTGGCCGCTCCGCTCGAGCAGGGCGAACCAGCGCTTGAGCAGCGCGGTGGCGCCCGGCATCAGCTCGTGCACGTCGCCCAGGCGCTTGGTGGCCGCGGAGATGTCCCCCAGCTGCTCCGCTTCGATCTCGGCCACGGACAGCGCGAGCTCGACCTGGGCGGCCGCGTCCAGGCGCCCGGAGACCTCGTCGTAGGCGGTGACCAGCGGCGCGAAGGCCCCGGCGGTGCTGCCCGAGCGGATCAGCTCGCGCACGCGCAACGGGGTGGCGTCGAGGCGGACCAGGCGGAGCTGGGCCTGGAACGCGCGATCGGGCAGGCCGATCGAACCGGCCAGGGCGATGATCTTCTGCAGGGCGCCGGCTTCAGCCGCGCGATCGTGGGCAGCGCTGGCCTGTTCGGCTTCGCGTTCCAGCTCGATCAGCTCGAGCTCCTGCGGGCTCGGCGGCGGGGGCGGCGGCGGAGCGCTGGTGGGGGCCTCGATGCGCGCCTCGATCGAGGCGGCGTTGGCGGCTTCGCTGGTCGCGTCATCGCCGACTTCGGCCGCGCCCTCGATCTTGGGCTCGGGCGCCTTGGGCGGCGCGATCAGATCGAGGTGGACCTCGGCGGTGGGCAGCTCCGGCGCGATGTCGTCGTCGGAGGTGACGATCTGGCGCGGGCGCGGATGGAGCTTGGCCGCCAGACCTGCGTCGGTCGCCTGGAGATCGCTGCTGAGATCCTTCTTGTCGTCCGTGCCCACCGGGAGATCAGCTTTGTGCCACGGATCTAGCTGAGGTGCGAGAGCTTCAGGCGCCAGTAGGTCTTGAGCAAGGCGTTGTGCGAGCGCTCGATGGCCTCTTCGAAGGCGGCGGCCACCGTGGCCTTGTCCTTGAGCGCGGTGCCCAGGCGCAGGATCTCCTCGAGCAGATCGCGGTCGTCGGTGGCGGACTTGACCGCGCGGGTGAGCGCGTGGAGCGCGCGTCGCTTGTCGCCCAGCTCGTACTCGTAGATCCGCGCGAGCTCGCGCTCGAGGCGCACCCGCTGCGGATCGACCCGCCGATCGCGGGCCACGTCCTCCAGCAGCGAGGCCAGCTCGTCGAAGCGGGCTCGCTCGCGAAAGACGTCTTGCACTTCGGACAGGATCTCCGGACTGCCGCCGTCGTCGAGGATGGCGGCCCGGAAGTAGGCCAGCGCGCGCTCCTTGTCTTCGAGCGGGCCCATGTGCAGCTCGGCCAGGCGCAGGGACAGCGCGGCGCGCACGCGCGGGTCCTCCTGATTCATCGCCAGATCGCCGATGGCCACCGCCACCTCGGACAGGCGCCCGGTCCGCTCGCCCAGCCGTTCGAGGCGGCTGATGATGCGCAGGTTGCGCGGGGCCAGGCGTGAGGCGCTCAGGGCCGCCTCGAACGCGCCGGAGTCATCCCCCAGCTTCTCGCTCAGGATCTCCGCCACGTAGAGGAAGAGGGTGGTCCGCTCGCCTTCGTCGGTCGAGCGTTCCAGGCGCTGGCGGTAGAGCTCGACCAGATCGCGGAAGCGGCCCAGATCGTAGAGGAGCAGGCCCAGCGCGAAGAGGGCCCGGCGGTGGTTGCCCTCCAGATCCAGCACCTTGCTATAGAGCTTGGCCGCCGCGTCGAGATCCTCGAGGTCTTCCTCGTAGACGAGCGCGGCCTCGACGTAGGCGTTGACCGCGCGATCGGAAAGCCCACGCCGCGCCAGCTGCTGGCCGCGATCGGCGAAGGCTTCCGCCAGTTCGAGGAGAGCCCCGTCATGGCGTGCACCGTCGCGGACCAAGGCCGCGGCCGACTCGGAGGTCGGGTCGCGCTTCAGCGCTTCGAAGTGTTCTGCGAGAAGGGACAAGTCATTCCTTCGCCCCCGCGAGATCCCCACGCACGAAGGTAACGCAGGTCCGGGTTCATTAGAAGGCGACCGCCCAGAGAGAGCTAGGAGAACGCGGCGATGCCGGTGAGCTCACGCCCGATGACCAGGGTGTGGATGTCGTGCGTGCCTTCGTAGGTGTACACGCTCTCCAGGTTGGCCATGTGGCGGAACACGGGGTACTCGTCGGCGATCCCGTTGGCGCCCAGCATCTCGCGGCACTTGCGCGCGATCTCCAGCGCCATGTGCACGTTGTTGCGCTTGGCCAGGCTGACCTGCACCGGGTTGGCTTTGCCCTGATCCTTGAGGCGACCGAGCTGAAGCACGAGGAGCTGGCCCTTCACGATCTCGGTGATCATGTCGGCGAGCTTGGCCTGCACCAGCTGAAAGGAAGCGATGGGCTTTCCAAACTGGATGCGGGTCTTGCTGTAGTCGAGCGCGGTGGTGAAGCAGGCGATGGCCGCGCCGACCGCGCCCCACGAGATGCCGTAGCGCGCCTGGTTGAGGCAGCCCAGCGGAGAGCCCAGGCCCTTGGTCTTGTCCAGCATGGCGCTGGCCGGCACGCGCACCTCGTCGAAGACGAGGCCGCTGGTCACCGATGCGCGCAGGGAGAACTTGCCTTGCACGTCGTAGCTGGTGAAGCCGCGCAGGCCCTTGTCCACGATGAAGCCGCGGATGGAGGCCGGATCGTTCGAATCGACCTTGGCCCACACGATGGCCACGTCGGCGATCGAGCCATTGGTGATCCACAGCTTCTCGCCGGAGATCAGGTAGTCGGAGCCATCGCGGATCGCCCGCGTCTTCATGCCGCTCGGGTCCGAGCCGTGATCGGGCTCGGTGAGGCCGAAGCAGCCGATGAGGTCGCCGCTGGCCATCTTGGGCAGGTACTTGTTCTTCTGGTCCTCGTTGCCGTAGGCCCAGATCGGGTACATGGCCAGCGAGCCTTGCACCGAGGCGAACGAGCGCAGCCCGGAGTCGCCGCGCTCCAGCTCTTCCATGGCCAGGCCGTAGGTGGTGTGCGAAAGCCCCGGGCAACCGTAGCCGGTCAGGCTCGCCCCGAGCAGGCCCATCTCGCCCAGCTCTTTGCTGAGCTCCTTGGGGAAGGTGCCGTTGCGGTAGTGCTGGGTGACGATGGGCATCCAGCGCTCATCGACCCAGCGCGCGACGCTGTCGCGCACCATGCGCTCGTCTTCGGCGAGCAGCGGATCGATCGAATAGAGGTCGGTGCCGTGAAAGGGTCCAGCCATGGGCGGGCACCCTAGCATAGGAGTCCAGAATTATTTATCGGCTTGCAAGGGCACGTCGATCGAAGCGGGCACGGCCATGCCGTTGTCGAAAGAGATCGACCAGGGCTTGTAGCCGGCGGACTCGACCCGGATGCGCACCGGCGTTCCCTGCGTGCTCACGTCGGGGAGCTCGACGTCGCTGCCCGAACCCACCGGACGGTCGTTGAGGAAGACCTGACCGGCCCGCGGCGAGATGTGCACGATCCGCTTGGATCGCTCGAGGACCACGTTGATGGCCTTGTTGGCCAGGTAGCTGGCCCGGGCATCGGCCCCTTCGATCACCTTGGGCGCGTAGCCGTCCACCGCCAGCTCGAGCCGGTGATCGACGTTGGGCTTCATCTTGATCTCGAGCGGGGTCTTCACGCTCAAGGTCTTGCCGTCGATGGTCACCGTCGCGCCGCGCGGCTCGCTGGCGAGCTTGATCGACGGCCACAGCAGGTTGGTGGAGAGCACCACCAGCACCACGCCGACCACCGCGACCGCGCTCATGCCTGCCGCGACCAGCACCGCGGTGTTCCTCGGCTTGGGCAGTCCGGGGACGCGCGAGGGGATGTTGGCCCCGGCCACCGGCGGCAAGCCGGCCACGCCGAGCAGGCCGCCCCGTGCGGGCTGGCTGGGACCGCCCACGGTGGGCGCCGGAGATCTCGGGCCTGGGGCCATCGAGTTGCGGGTCGACACCACGCGGCGCGCGGCGGTCTCGTCGCCCCACGACAGCGCGTCGCTGGGGAGCTCGCCTTTCAACCAGCGCGCGGTCTCGCTGCCCACCGGGCCCTCGGGGGGCTGGGCATTGGTGACCGGGGACGGCGCCGACGGGCGCTTGGGCGCGCCGACCATCGCCGGAGACCCGTCTTCACCCACGCGGATGCGCAGGGGTCCGGTGATCTGCTTGGGCTTGGGCTCGAGCTCCAGACCGATCGGCTGATCGAGCTGCGACTTGGTCGGCCGCGGGGCGGGCTCGGACGGCTTCAGCACCACCTGCGGATTGGTGGTCGAGCGATCGATGGGGTCCTTGCCATTGTCCTTGGGCCGGGAGACGGCCGGGCGAAGGCTGGTGTCGTCGCCGCCATCGTCCCCATCGTCGAGATCGAAGGCCGGGTTGTGGGTCGGCGCATCGTAGTCATCGTCGGGGTTGGGGCCGATCACGCCGGGGGGCAGGCGGCGCGCCGCGCTGGCCGAGACCGGGGGCTGGGTGACCCGCGGCGGTTTCTGGGTGGCACCTGCGTCCAGGTTGTCCGGTATAGCCATCGGGCTGGGCAGCACCGAGGGCACTTTCCTGGCCGCCGCCGCGGCGTTCTTGGCGGCCATGATGTCGGCGACGTTGATCCCGTCGAGGATCGTCGCATCGTTGTTGGCAGGTGCCGGTTCCTCGGTGATCGGATCCTCGGTGGGGGAATCGGCGGGAATCACGCTGCCCGAAGCGGTGAGGCCCTGGCTCGGGCGGTGCGGCGTCTGGCCGTACTCGTCGAAGCCTTCCGGGTTGCCGCCCGGCAGCGGCGTGGGGCCGGTGCGATCGACCGGTGGATCGGTGAGGAAGAGCTGGCCGAGGTTGTCCTCCAGCTGCTGCTCGTCGGAGAACTCTTCGAGGGTGGGTCGCTCCGGCTCGGGCGGCTGGCTGGGCAGCGGCGCGCTCGGTGTCACCACCTCCGCCTGCGCGGCGTGGGCGGCGCGGATCGCCTTCCAGTCGGGCAAGGCCATGCCCTGAGCTACGGTGTTGTCGTCGCCTCCGACGGGCGGCGCAGGTTCGCTTGCACGGGCCGCCGCCTGACGGGCGCGCTCCGCGTCGATGTCCTTGATGGACAGGCCGCCGGAGGGCAGCGTGTTGTCGAGGCCTTTGCCGGACACGGCTTCGGCCACATTGCTCTCCTGGCGGCGCAGCTCCACGCGGATGCCGCTCTCGGGGCCTATCGACATCATGCTCACCGTCGCGTCGCGCGGAGCTTCGGCGTCTTCGGCGGGCTGGGATGTCGCAGAGGGCTCGCCGACGACGGGCTCGGCGAAGATGCTGCTCTGCGGGCGCGCGACCGGCGAGCGCAGGTTGTCTTCGGTGTCGAAGAGGCCGGCCGCGGGAACGGTGAGTTCGTCGCGCGACTCGCGCCGCACGATCTGCGGATTGATGGTGGGCTCGTCGAGGATGCCCACCGCATCGGCCGGCTCGTCGATGGTGGGCGCCGGCGCGGGCATGGAGGTCTCGACGATGGTGGACGATCCCACCGTGGGCCGCAGTTGAAACGGCGTGGTCCCCATCGCCTTGGGCACGTTGGGCTTGAGCGTGTCGTGGGTGTCGACCGAGACGGTGGCCGCCGCTTCGGCCTTGGCCTGCTCCTTGGCGCGCGTCTCCTTGAGCAGCCGGTCGGTGAGCTCCTTGGGCACGCCCTCGAACACGTCGGGGAAGTGGATCTTGAGCAGCTCGGAGAGGCGGGTCGCGCCGGTCTTGAGCCGCTGCGCACTGGACTCGAGGGCGAGCTCTTGCAGCGCGGACCCCAGCGCGGCGGCGGTGGGCCAGCGGTCGCTCACCTTGGGCTCGAGGGCGCGCATGATCACCGCGTCGAGCGCCTTGGGGATCTCCGGGTTGATGCTCGACGGCGGGCTGATCTTGCGCTCTTCGAAGCGCTCGATCGCCTCCATGATGTTGGAGCCGTCGGCGGGGTGACGGCCGGCGAGCATCTCGTACAGGACCACGCCGAGGCAGAAGATGTCGGCGCGACCGTCGATCTTCTCGTAGCGGATGACCTCCGGCGCCATGTAGCCGAACTTGCCTTTGAGCACGCCGGCCTGGGTCTTGTGGATGCGGCCCTTGGCCTTGGCGATCCCGAAGTCGGTGAGCTTCACCTCGCCGGTGGTGGAGAGCAGGACGTTGCCCGGCGTGACATCGCGGTGGACGATGTTGAGCGGCTCCCCGTCGTTGTTGGCTCGCCCGTGCGCGTACTTGAGCGCGCGGCACAGCTCGATGCCGATGTAGAGGCCCAGCGAGATCTCCACGCGCTGTTGCTTGTGGCGCAAGGTCTCCACCAGCATCTGCAGGTTGGCGCCCTGCACGTACTCCATGGCCAGGTAGTAGGTTCCGTCTTCCTCACCGAAATCGAGGACGGACACCACGTTCTGGTGGTTGAGGATCATGGAGATGTTGGCTTCGTCGACCAGCATGTCCACGAACTCGGACTCGGTGGCGAGCTCGGCGCGCAGGATCTTGAGGGCGATGGGCGGCGAGAAACCGAGCGGACCGACGCGGGCGGCCAGATAGATCTCGCCCATACCTCCCGCCGCAATCCGTTTGAGGAGTGTATAGCGGCCTAGAGTGTCGCCGACCCCGGGCATTCGAGCCGTCGAGTATCCAGCGAGGCCGATCCCACGTCCAGTGGCTTGTTATCGAAGGGCGTCGAGGACATGGGCGAGCGCTTGAGCGGCAGCCTCGTCGGGCGGTCGGGTCGCGTCGATCACCGTCTTGTCCGGCAACGCGAGGAAGACGCTGCGGATGCGCCCGAGGGCGTCGAGGACCTCGAAGTCGTCGCGGGCGATGCCGCGGGCCTGGATGCGGGCCAGCGCGATCTCGGGCGGGAGGTCCACGACCAGCAACAGGTCGGGCTTGGGGGCGATGGCCTCGCTCATCTCCAGCAGGCGCGCGCGATCGAGGCCTCGCTCGCCCTGATAGGCCACGGTGGAGAAGTAGCTGCGATCCTGGAGGACCACCGCGCCGCGGGCGAGCGCGGGCCGGACCACCTGGGCCACGTGCTCCTTGCGATCGGCGTGGAACAGCTGGAACTCTTCCTCCGCGCTGATCCGATCTCGGCTCTTGCTGGCGATCTCGCGGATCTTGCGGCCGTACGGGCCTTCGGTCGGCTCCTTGGTGACCACGACTTCCAGGCCCCGCGCGCGCAGCGCGGTGGCGAGGGCGTTCATCAGCGTGGTCTTCCCCGCGCCGTCGATCCCTTCGATGACGATCAACACTCGGTCCCCACCGGAACCTCGGGCCGGTTTAGTGTCAACAGCGGATGGCCATGCTCCAGCTGATGTTGGCGCTGGTCGCCGTCACCGGCGATGGGCCGTACGTGACGATCCGCGACAGCGCGGGCGCGGTGGCCGGCCGGTGGGAAGGCGTCCGCATCGAGATGTTCGTGCAGAATCGCCTGCCGGCGGACGTCACCGAGCTGGAGGTCGAGGTCGGGCTGGTCTCCGCGCCCAAGGGCGGGCAGGGCGAGCAGCCGATCCCCGGCTGGCGCTTCGATCAGAGCTTCCCCGTGGAGGTCTTCGCTGCGGGCGACGAGACCACCGCTTGGATCGAGCGACCGCTCGCCGCGCGGCGCCGCTTCCCGCCGACGAGCGACATCGCCTACCACGTGCGGATCAAGAGCTACCGCCTGCGCGAGCCAACCTTGGCCCTCACCGCCCAGCTCCTGATGAGCAGCGCGGCGAGCGATCAGCGCGCGGCCTTGCGTTCGTACGAGCCGGAGGCGTTCACCGTGATCTCGGGGCGTCCGCCCGAGGCGCCCGGATCGGCGGAGATCCGGCGGGTCATCGCCCATCCAATGCGCGACCCGGGGCCGGCCGATGCGCTCGAGCTGTTCCTGGCCATCCGCGCGGCCGGCGCGCTGGCGGATCCCGCCGCAGTGGCCCCGTTGCTGGCCTTGCCGGCCAAGCTCGAAACGCGGGCGTGGACCGATGCGGTGGTGGAACTGATCGCCCGGATGCGCGCCGATTCGTATCCCGACGATCCGCGTCTGGAGATCTTGCCGGCCGATCCGGGCGATCGCACGTCGATCCCGCGCGAGCTGGTGCGGGCGGCCATCCTGCGCATCGGGGACGCGGCGATCCCCGAGCTGGTGCAGGGCGCGGGAAAGGGCGGCTTGGCGTTCGCGCAAGAGATGTTGCGGGCCATGGGGCGGAGCACCTTGCGCGCGCAGCTGTCGGTGCCGGACAGCGCGGTGAAGATCCGCGTGCTCGAGGTGTTGAGCGCGGCGGATCCGGCGGTGGTCGAGCTGCTCGCGCATCGGGATCCCGAGGTGCACAGCGCGGCGGCCCGGGCGCTGGTGCGGATCGGCGCGCCGGCGGTGCCTGTGCTGGTCGCTGCGCTGGACACGCCCAATCTGCGCGCGCCGGCCATCGAGGTGCTCGATCGGCTGAGCAAGCCGGGCGTTGCCCGGGAGCTGCTGGCCACGGCGGAAGCGCGGAGCAAGGCGCGCTGGGCGGCGGAGATCGAGCGCGGGATAGGGCTGGGCAAGGACGGCAGCTACGAGGAGGCGTTCCGCGTGCTCGATCGCGCATACGCTGCGGCGCCGGCGATCTACGTGCAGCGCGCAGAGGCGATCGCCAAGGTGTATCTCGAGCATGGCAAGGCCTTGCTGGCCCGGCGCAACTACGACGCGGCGGCAGAGGCTCTGCGCATCGCGCGCGGCTTGAGCCCGCTGCCGGAGATCGCGCCGATCTTGTCGGCGAGCCAGCACGCGCTGGCGCAGGGGTATCTCGAGCTGGATGAGCTGGATCGTGCGGATGAGGCGGTGCAGGCGCTGGAGGATGCCGATGAGGCCAGGCTCTTGAGCGCGCGGATCCTGGGCCGTCGCGCAGAGATCGCCTTTCGGCGGGGCGAATACGCGAGGTCGCGGGTCTTCCTCGATCGAGCGCGCGGCCTGACCCCGACCGCACCAGATCTCGAACGCGCGCATCAGCGCCTGCTGCTGCTGGAGAACCTCGCCATCGTCTTCGTGCTGGCCCTGCTGATCCCCACCGGAACGATCAGCCTCATCGTGCTCCTGCGCAGACGCCGTCAGGCGCGTCGAATGCGCGCGCTGCTGTAGGTGCTCTGGGCCGGCGCGGCGATCCCGGAAGGTCTCGCGCAAAGGCGCAGAGACGCAAAGGCGCTGAGGTCAGAACGTTTTTCGGCGTCTCATCAGGGTGAGCAGGATGAGCGCTGCTGCGGCTGCCGCTGTAACTGCTGGGGTGTTGGGGTTGGTGGTGTTGCAGTTGCAGGCGGTGGTGGCGGGTGGGGTGGGGCCTGCGTCTGCTGCTTGGGACTGCGCGTCTTCGGCTGCTGCGTCGGGCTGGCCCGCGTCTTCGGTGGTCGCGTCTGGCGTGATTGCGTCGGGGCGGCCTGCGTCTCTGCGCCCTGCGTCTGGGGCTGCGTCGGGGGTTGCTGCGTCTTCTTCGGCTGCGTCTTCCTGGGTTCCGGTGTCTTCGGGTTCGGCGGCGTCTTCGGGGGTGCCTGCGTCTGGGCGCGGGCCGTTGCAGGAGGCTATGCCGGGGAATGCAGGCTGGCCTGCGGTCTCGTAGGCCGACTGCCAGAGGGCTGCAATCAGGCTTGCACTCTGGCTCATCAGATCGGTGGCTTCCTGGCCCTTGGCGTTCCACAGCGCGGTGGTGTTCCCGCTCGACATCACGTCGACGGCGTTGATGCCGGCCAGCAGGGTGGTGCCGTGGATCAGCACGGGGAAGATCGCGCCGTGGATGTTGGTCGGGGCCGTGCCGAGCTGGGTGTTGGCGGCCAGGGCCTGGCGCACTGCGGTGGCGTAGGCCTCGATCATCGCTTCTTCGTAGCGCAGGTGGATGCCGCGGTTGCCGGTCGACTGGCCGTCGTAGTTGATCGTGGAGTGATACGGCGAGTGCGCGTCGCTCGCATAGTGGCTCAGGTACCCGGACTGGTTGACCGCGTTGGTCACGCTCATCGCCCGGAACGAGGCCACCAGCATGGTGTGGATGTTCTCGACCACCCAAGGCACCGTCCCATTGGAGAGCACCGCATTGCGCCCGAGCTGCGCCACCGCGGCGTTGTAGTCTTGCGGATACGCCGCCGGGTTGCCGTAGATGTCGATGTCCAGGTAATGGCGCGGCGCTTCGGCGGCGTCGGTCTGCCGCCAGGCGTCGGGCGCCAGCGATGCTTGCAACAAGGCTTGCGCGTTGGCTTCGTAGAGATCGCGCAGGCACCCAGGCGCCAGCACGTTCTTGGCCGCATCGGAGATCAGCAGGTGGCCGCGATCGCCCCAGGCGAGGAGGAGAGATCCGACCAGCAGCGCCGCTTGCATGGTCCCTGCTGAGTCTCCGACCGGTGGGGGAAAGAGCAATCGGTCGGATGAGCTTCGAGCCGCCGCTGAATACGCCCGTCGCGACTCCAGCAGCCTGTTTCGCCGCCGTGCTCCGGGCTTGGTTGGCAGTGATGCAACCGCATGTCTTGCGGACGAGCCCGGACTTCCGCCGGATACATCCTCTCCCGCACCGACGCTGAGTTGTTCGGCTCCCTCGCTTGACAGCTCGGCCGCCTGAACGACAACGGGCTTTCGCCTTCGATGTTCGCCCGTCGCGACGCGAGCGGCCCGATCGACCGCCCCGCTGCAGGCTCTGTCAGCAAACTTGCAGTTGCATACTGCTGACCAAGCCCGGAGCACGGCGGTGAAACAGGCCGCTGGCGTCGCGACGGGCGTACTCAGCGTCGGTGCGGGAGGCCGAGTCCGGCGAGCGGGCTTGGTTGGCAGTGATGCAACCGTAGGTTTTGCTGATTAGCCCGGGGCAGGGCGGTCGATCGGGGGGCAGGAGGCCGAAGGGCTGCGCCGGTTACGAGTCTTCGAACTCGAAGTCGCCGTCGTCGTCGGTCGGGACGTCGTCTGCATCGGTGGCCTTGGTCGCGGTCTGCGTCTGGGTCTGGGTCTGCGTGACCTCCATCTTGTTCACGCGCTCCATGTTCACCCGAGCCTTCGCGTAGTCCGGGTTGGCCGCCAGGGCCAGATGGTACGCCTCCCGGGCGTCTTCGATCTGCTTGTTCAGTTCGTACGCCAGTCCAAGGTTGTTGTAGACGAAGTCCGGTACCTCCGCATCGAAGAGGGCCACGCTGGTCTCCAGCGAATCCACCGCCGCCGCGCCGCGGCCCATGTGGATGTACAAGAGTCCAAGGTTGTTGTGCACCATCGCATCGGTGGGCACCAGCCCCGCCGCTTGACGGAACGCTTGCTCGGCCCGCTGCCACTCGCTCTCCGCCATCGCCACCCGGCCGGCCAGGTTCCAGGCCGCCGTGTTGTTCTTGTCCAACCGGATGGCCTGCCGGGCCTGCCACCGCGCGTCCTGCAGCGCTCCGCTGTCGAGGTAGATCCGCCCGAGCTCGACCGGGATCTCCGCGTCGCTCGGATCCAGAGCCCCCGCGTCGAGCAGCGCCTGCTCGGCCACCGCCAGCTCCTTCAGCTGCCGGCCCAGGCGACCGATCTGGAGCAGCACTTCTGCGGTCGGCTCGTGCCGGTACAGATGCTTGCGCAGATTGGTGAAGGCGCTCTCCACGTCACCGCGGTCCAGATCCTTCAAGGCCACGCTCTCGTAATCGGTCGGGCCATCGCCCGGCTCCTCGATCTCGTCCTCGGCGACCGGCTCGTCGTCCTGCACCGCGATGAGCGGGCGCTTGCCGGCGACCTCGGTGGTTCCGGCGTCGACCGTGTTGACCGGCGCCGCGGGGGCGACGACGGTTGCAACCTGCATTGCCGGCGCAACCTGGGTTGCGGTATTCATGCGGGTGGCGCGCGCAGGAGAGCTTGCATGAATCTGCAAGTCTTCTTGCGAAGGCCACATGACGGCCAGGGTGGCGATGACGCCGCCGCCGGCCACGAGCCCGACCAGAACCTTTTCCAGCCTGGTCAAACGCGTCTTCTTCGGGGTGGAGACAAGCCAGGAGGTGAAAGTCTTGGTGTAGTTCATATCGGGGTCCCTTTCTGACCGGAGACGCGCCGGCGAAGCCGGACGCTCCGGCTTCGTTCGCCTGCGGCTCACAGCGCGCTCCGCTTGCTGACTCCCGATATGTTCACGCGGCGTGCCAAGCCCACGATGGGCGCGTGCGGCCAGCAAAGGCGCGGCGTGGCTGGCGCTACCCGTCCGGCGTGGTCGTCGCAACCCGGCGGGTTATTTCTTGGCCAGGATCTCCATCGCCGCCGAGCTGAGCGCGGTCATCGCCGTGCGCAGGGTGCGCTCGCGATCGGGGGCAAAGGTGGCCGAATGCAGCGAGGAAACCGCCGCGCCGCCGGCCAAGGCGCGCTTCATCGCCTCCGGATCCACCGCGCCCACCCAGAACATCACCGCGGGCACCCCCGCGCGCCCATACTCACTGAAGTCCTCCGCGCCCATCACCGGCTGCATCTCCATCACATTCCCCTCGCCCAGCGACTTGCGCATGGCCCCCGCCACGCGCGCGGTGAGCGCCGGATCGTTGTAGGTGGCCGGTGTGCCCTCGGACACGGTGACCTTGGGCTCCTTGCTCGCCCCGGAGGCCATCGCCTCCGCCTTGGCGATGCGGGCGATCGCGTCGAGCAGCCGCTGATGCACGGTCTCCTTGTACGAACGTACCGTCATCTGGAGATGGACTTCGTCGGGGATGATGTTGTGCTTGGTCCCGCCGTGGATCGATCCCACGGTGACCACCGCCGGATCGAGCGGGTTGGTCTCGCGGGCCACGATGGTCTGAAAGCCCATGATGCTGCGCGCGGCCATCACGATGGGATCGACGGTCGTGTGCGGATACGCCCCGTGGCCGCCGCGCCCGAAGAAGGTCACGTCGACCGAGCTCACGTTGGCCAGCGCGTAGCCCGACACGTAACCGACCTTGCCCGCCGGCAACTCGGCGCTGTCGTGCAACGCGATGGCGAAGGTCGGCTTGGGGAAGCGCGTGAACAGGCCGTCCTTCAGCATGGCCACCGCGCCGCCGCCCTTCTCCTCCGCGGGCTGGCCCACCATCATCAGCGTGCCCTGCCAGCGATCGCGCGTGCGGCTGAGCAAGGTGGCCACGGCGATCCACGTGCTCATGTGCACGTCGTGCCCGCAGGCATGCATCACCGAGACCGGGCGCCCGTCGGCGTCGGAGGCCTTGACCTTGCTCGCGTAGGGCAGCCCGGTCTTCTCCTCCACCGGCAGCCCGTCGAGATCGGTGCGCAGCATCAGGGTGGGCCCGGCGCCGTTCTCCAGGATGCCCACCACGCCGTAGCCGCCTACATGGCTGGTGACCTTGAAGCCGAGCTTCTTCAGCCGCAGAGCCATCTTCTCCCCGGTCTTCTCCTCGTGCTGCGAGAGCTCGGGCGTCTTGTGCAGATCGATGTAGAGCGCCTCGATATCGGAATAGATGGCGTCGACGGAGGCGTTGGCGTTGGGCTCGGCAGCGTGGATCAGGGTGGCCACGAAGAGGGCTAGCATCGCCGCGCACGCTACGAGGTTTGCCTACGGCGTGGAAAGCAGGAACAATCCCGAGTACCCCGGTCATGTCGACATGTCCCCAATGCACCCAGGTCTTCTCCAACCGGGAGACCCACTGCCCGACCGACGGCGCTGAGCTGGTGCACGACACCTTCGTGACCCTCCAGGCGCCGGGGCCGCGTGAAGAGAGCCTGCAGCCCGGCGTTTCGGTGGGCGAGTACGTGGTGGAGGCCAAGCTGGGCGAGGGCGGGGCCGGGGCGGTGTTCAAGGCCGTCCACCCGCTCATCGGCAAGCAGGTGGCGATCAAGGTCTTGAAGCGCAACTACTCGGTGAATCCGGACATGGTCTCGCGCTTCGTCGCCGAGGCCCGAGCGGTCAATCAGATCCGCCACCGCAACATCATCGACATCTTCTCCTTCGGCTCGCTCCCCGACGGGCGGCTCTACTACGTGATGGAGCTGCTGGCGGGAAAGACGCTGGACCGCTACCTGGCCGAGCGCGGTCGGCTGGCCGTCCCCGAGGCCCTGTACATCCTGCGCGGGATCGCCCGCGCTCTCGACGCCGCGCACGGCTGCGGCATCGCCCACCGCGATCTCAAGCCGGAGAACGTCTTCGTCGTGCTGGACGACAATGATCCCTTCCCCAAGCTGCTCGACTTCGGCATCGCCAAGCTGCTGACCGAGGACAGCCTGGTCAAGCACAAGACCGTCACCGGCGCGCCGATCGGGACGCCGCTGTACATGTCGCCCGAGCAGTGCCGCGGTCGCGACGTCGATCACCGCACCGACATCTACGCGTTCGGGATCATGGCCTACCGCATGGTCACCGGGCGGCTGCCCGTCGACGCCGACGAGTTCGTCGACATCATCTTCAAGCACATCTCCGGCACGCCCGAGCTGCCGTCCAAGGTGTGCCCGGAGCTTCCGCCCGCGCTCGATCCGGCGATCATGGCCATGCTGGAGAAGTCGCCCGATCACCGGCCGGCCAGCGCGGGCGCTGCGATGCGCGCGATGGAAGAGGCTGCGCTCGACGCCGGCCTGCAGGTGGTGCCCTCCGGATACTCGGGCCCCACCCCGCCGATCGCTCCGCGCACCTCGATGCCTTGGGTCGCGGCCCACACGCCGGCGACCATGGGCTCGGTGGCCGCGCCGCAGACCACCGATCTCTCGGCGCTCAGCCAGCCGCCGGCCAACGGCGAGCTCGATCAGGCGGGCAAGCGCAAGTTCACCATCCTGGCCGGTCTGGGGGCGATCCTCGTCGGGAGCGGCATCGCCATGGCCCTGTTCATGGATACGGGGCCGCCCGCACCGGTCGAGGTCATGCCGGTCGTCCCGGCCAAGACGGCGATCGCAACCCCGGTTGCACCGCCCGCTCAGGCCCACGCCACGCCGGAGGTTCGCTTGCCCGACATGGAAGCGACCAGCACCAGCACCCAGGTCGCCGCGTCCCCCGAGAACGCCAAAGTCGAGGCCAAGACCGAAGCCAAGGATGACGAGGCCAAGGTCGACGGCAAGGCGCCTACCGGAAGCGCTGCGACCAAGGACGTGCCCAAGCCGAAGAAGCGGCCGACCAAGGATGACCTGGAGGAGGCCTTCTAGATTGCGTTGTCTCCCGCTGCTCCTCCTGGTTCCGGCGCTGTTCGCCGCCACACCCGAAGAGACCGTCGAGCAGGCCAAGCAGTACTTCGAGGGCGGCCGCCAAGCCTATGACTCGGGCCAGTTCGCCGCGGCGGCGCTGGCCTTCAGCGAGGCCTATGCGCTCGCGCCCCGGCCGGCCATCATCTTCTCCTGGGCCCAGGCCCTGAGAAAGCAGTACTTCCTCGATCACGATCAGGCCTCTCTCAAAGAGTCGATACGCTTGTACCGACAGTATCTCGCGGAGGTGAAGACCGGCGGCCGTCGCGAGGACGCCTCTGGCAACCTGGCCGAGCTCGAGTCGCTGCTGGCTCGCGCCACACCGGATGCGTCTCCCCGCGCGCCCGTCGTGCAGCTCACCCAGGTGATGGTCCTGTCCCCGACCAAGAACAGCTCGGCCTCCATCGATGGCATGGCCCTGGCCACCGTGCCGGTGGTTCGCGAGGTCAAGCCGGGCCCGCATCGCGTGCGGGTCGAGGCTCCCGGCTATTTCCCGCGCGAGCAAGACTTTCTCGCCGTCGACGGGCGCCTGATCGTCACCGAGGTGGAGTTGCAACCGCGCCCCGGCCTGGTGCGCATCTCCGCGCCCGACGGAGCGGACGTCTCCGTCGACGGGAAGCTGGTCGGGGTCGCGCCGATCGAGCAGCCCGTCGAGCTGGGCGCCGGCCCGCATCGCGTCTCTGCCACCCTGATCGGACATCATCCCTATAGCGAGGAACTGGAGCTGCGTCTCGGCCAGGAGATCTCCGTGGCCGCCTCGCTGGAGGAGACCACCCAACGGAAGGTCTCCTACGGCTTCATCTCCGCAGCGGGGGCGGCTCTGCTGGTGGCCGGCCTGGAGACCTTGGCTTCCGGCGCGGCCGGTCGCGAGGCTCGCGGCCTGCTCGAGATCAAGACCGTTCAGCACAAGAGCCTCACCGAAGTGGAGGCGGCCAATTACCGGAGGGCCCGGCAGATGAGCATCGACCTCGGCAATGGAGCCGCCGCGCTCTACGTGGGCAGCCTGTCCCTCGCCCTGACCAGCGCCTTGCTCTATTTCATCGACTCACCGCGCCTGGCCCCAGCCAAGGGCACGCACGTGATGGTGCCCGTCGGAAGCCGCGATTACGTGGGCATCGGCCTCAGCCATGGATTCTGACGCCACGCAATTCTAGCTCGCGGCGGTTTGCATCCGGGAAGGGGTTGTGGCAATGAACCTGCCCCGGAGGACCCTTTCTCATGAAGAAGTTGAATACGCTCGGCTTCCTCGCGGCAGGTATCGTTGCCGCGTCGATGGCCACAGGTTGCAAGTCCAGCACGGTTCACATCCGTCCTGGTTCGGCAGCGCCCGACGTCACCAAAGACAAGTTCCTGATCATGCCGGTGGACATCCACCTCTCCGGCGATCAGCTCACCAACCAGGCCGCCCTGTTCGGCGGCTTCGTGGCCGCGTTCAAGGACAAGGCCGTTCCGCTCCAGCCGATCAAGCCCGTCCTCGAGGCGGCCGGCCTGGGCAACCTCTCGTACGAGCTCGCCGAGGGCATGTTCCACCTCGTCAGCTTCCACGAGAAGTATGACTTCGCCGAGGACGGTGGCTTCCACGGCGGCGACTCCAAGCTGCCGATCATCATCGAGGGCACGGCCAAGCTGGTCGAGCTCGCGGCCAAGGAGCTGAAGCTCGACTTCAGCCCGAAGTATGTCGTGGTCGCCCACATCGACTCGGCCTCGTCTTCGATCCCGAAGACGGTCGGCTACCAGGTCGTTGCCGGCATCTACAACGTCGAGGCCAAGAAGATCGACCAGGTGATCTGGTTCGAGCAGACCACCGCCGAAGACGCGCTCCCGGCCGAGATGGCCACCCTTGGCGGCAAGCTTTACGGCCTGCTCTTCGCCGAGAAGGAAGCCAAGAAGTAGTCTAGCCTGCGGGCCCTCCCGTGCTGACCCCCTCCTGCGCTGCGAAGCGCGCGAGCACCTCGGGATGAGCGCGCACCCGCATCCGCGCACCTGATTCGTCGTACGTCTCCGCCAGCACCCGACAGCGATCGTGGATCTCGCTGACGAGGTGCTGGTGGGCGTACGAGATCACGAAGTGCTCCTCGACCATGTGCTCCTCGAAGAAGGCGACGATCCGTTGCCGCAGCTCGCTCACGTAAGCCGGTAGCTTGGCCGACATCGGCACGGCATCGGGGAAGCGTGCCGCGAGATCGGCTCGCTGAGCTTCGTCCAGCCGATCGGTCTTGTTCATCAACAACAAGGTCGGCGCTTCGGCGCCCACTTCACCGAGCACCGCTCGGGTCACCGAGATCTGCATCTCGAAGGCCGGGTCGGAGGCATCGACCACGTGCAAGAGAAGTTGCGCTTCGCGCGCCTCGTCCAGGGTCGAGCGGAAGGAGGCCACCAGATCGTGGGGCAGCTTCTTGATGAAGCCGACCGTATCCGAGACCAGGATGCGCGGGCGGGTCTCCGGCTTGAGCGCCCGTACCGTGGTGTCGAGTGTGGCGAACAGGGCATCGGCCACGTAGGCCTCTGAGCCGGTCAGCGCCCGCATCAGCGATGACTTGCCCGCGTTGGTGTAGCCCACCAGCGCCACCGTGTTCTGCTCGCTCCGCTTCTTGCGGCGCACGCCGGCGTCGCGCTGGATGTGCTCGAGCTCGCGTCTGAGCTCGGCGATCCGATCGCGGATCTTGCGGCGATCCAGCTCCATGGCCGACTCGCCCGCGCCGCGTCCGCCGATGCCGCCGCGCTGGCGTTCCTTGCTGCCCAGCTCGCGCATGCGCGGGGCCAGATAGGCCAGGCGGGCGATCTCCACCTCGAGGCGCGCCTCGCGGCTGCGGGCGTGGCGATGGAAGATCGCCAGGATCACCGCGGTGCGATCGAGGACCTCCGCGCCCGTCGCGCGTTCGAGGTTGCGCGCCTGCGAAGGCGTGATGTCGTGGTCGATCAGGATCGCCTGCACCTGCTGCTCGGCGGGCTTGGCCGTGGTGGGGTCGACCGGCCCCTCGTCTTCTTCGTCGCTGTCTTCGGTGGCGTGCGCTTCGTCCTCGACGTCTTCTTCGCCGTCCTCTTCTTCTTCTTCTTCGGCGCGGGCCTTCTTGGGCACCGGCGAGGGGATGTAGCCCTTGCCCCCGGTCCAGGCGGCGATCTCCTTGAGCTTGCCCTCGCCGACCACGGCCGCGCGGGCCAAGGCCCTCCGGCGCTGGCTGATGGTCCCGCCGATCTCGAGGCCCAGCGTGGTGGCCAGGCGTTCGAGCTCGTGGAGGGAAGAAGTGTGCTCCTCGTCGGAGACACCATCGATCTGCACGCCCACGATCAGGGCGCGCTTGGGCTTCACAGCGGGTGTGTTCATGCTTACTCGGTGTCGGGTGCGACGATCCAGATGACGATGGCGGCGGCCAGGCTGGCGCCTGCCGTTATCCAAGCGGCGTTGGTCACCGTCTTGTCCAGATAGAACTCGTCGGCGATCGCCTGAGTGGAAGAGCCCTCATAACGCTTCTGGGCCCCGAGGGTGAGGGCGCCAAAAGCGCCGCCCACGGCTGCGGCGGCGACGCCCACGCCGGTTGCAACCCAGCTTGCGGTGGGGATCGTGCCCAGCGTGCTGGGGCCTTCGTTGACCTCCGTCGCCATGCCCGGGGGATCGGCGGGCTCGCCGTTGCTGCTTCGCAACGGATCGCCGGCGGCTTTCTGCGCGGCGAGATCGACGATGCGGATCTCACCCGGGCGCAGGCTGAGCTCCTCGGTGCGCCCGCTGGAGGAGAGGGTGAGATCGATGACGCGCATGGAGTGCTTGCCCGGCAACAGCCTGCGCCGCGCGGGGATGTAGCCATCCGTCCCGCTGTCGATCGCCACCATCATCGTCCGCGGGCCGCGGACCTCCAGCAGCGCGAGCTTGGGCTCCATGCGGGTCAGGCGCGACTCCGCTTCGGTCTGGATCTGGGTGGCCACGTCGGGCATGGCCAGCACCTGATCGAGATCTTCGGCGGCGCGCACCAGCTCACCGGCGCGTTCCCAGGCTTCGGCTGCGTTGAGCCACGGCGAGGGATGCGGCACCAGGCGGGCCGCTTGCTCGAAAGCCGCGGCGGCGGCGGTGAAGTCGCGGCGGGCAAAGGCGGCCTCCGCCTCGGCGAAGCTCTTGGCTGCCAGGCGGTGGGCCTCGTCCATGGTGGGCGCGGCGGCGAGGAGGAGTATCAGCGCTGGGATCATCGATACGGGTTCGCGAATTTGGGGCGCGGGCTTGCGGGTCGCAGGTGACCGCGATGGGGCTGGTTCGACAACATGCGAGGCTCGGCTGGGTTGGCTGCGGGCGCGGCCTCGAGGTGGACTGCGGCTTCGACGGGCGCCGCGACCTGCGCGGCCTGCACGGGTGCGATCTGCACGACCGGGGCAGGCTGGGTTGCAAGCACCGCCGCAGGCATCTGAGGCTCGGCCGCCACCACCTCGGTCTCGGCGGTCTGCGGTTCGGGCGCGACCTGCTCGACGGCGACGGTGGGATTGGAGGCATCACTCCAGGCCCACCCCGCGGCCACCGTGCACACCATCAACGCGCCGGCGGCGATGGCGGCGATCTTGTTCCGCCGGCGCGGCAAGGCATGCAGCTCGGTGCCGGAGAAGGTGGGCTCGACCTCCGAAGGTGCGCCGCTCACGTCGGTGCTCACCCGATCGGTCACCGCAGGCACGCCGGCGGTCAGGGCCCGCTCGATCTCCGCCCGCTGCGCAGCGATCCGCCCGCCGGAGAGCTCCTGCACCAGAGCACCGACTTCGCGCGGAGAAGCCAGCTGAGCGACCCTGCGCGCAGCCCAGTCCAGCGCGTCTCCCATCGCCTGCGCGCTTTGCCAGCGGGCGTTGCGATCGCGATCCAGCGCGCGCATGCACACGGCGACGAGATCCTCGGGCAGCTCGCGCACGTGCACCCGCGGATCGGGGATCGAGCCATGCGAGATCTTGCCGATCGTTTCCAAGATGTCGGCACCGCGGAACAGGGGCTGCCCGGTGAGCATCTCCCACAGCACGATGCCGGCGGAGAAGAGATCGCTGCGCCGATCGAGGGGCATCCGCTGGATCTGCTCGGGCGACAGGTAGCCGAGCTTGCCCCGCAGCTGACCGATCTCGGTCTCTTCGGCCAGACGCCCGCGCGCCTTGGCGATCCCGAAGTCGGCCAGCTTGGCCACCCCGTCGACCCCGACCAGGATGTTCTGCGGCGAGACGTCGCGGTGCACCAGCTTCATCGGTGCGGCCCGCTCGTCGCACAGCTCGTGCGCGGCATGCAGGCCGGCCAGGGCGTCGATCATGATCCGCGCGGCGATGGCTGGCCGGATGCCGACCACCTTGTCCTGCGCGCGATCGCGGAGCTCCTCCAGCAACCCGCCCACCGAGTCGCCCTCGATCAAGCTCATGGCCTGGAACAGCACCGGCTTGTCGCCCAGATCGAGCACCTCCACCACGTTCACATGGCGCAGGCGCGAGGCGATCCGGGCCTCCTCGAGGAACGCCTTGCGGAATGCGTTCTCATCGGTGTGGTCGGGGCGGATGGTCTTGAGGGCCACGATGCGGGAGAAGCCGAGCTCGCCGGTCTGCCGCGCGCTCCACACCTCGGCCATGCCGCCGCGGGCGATCAGCGACAGCAGCTCATAGCGCCCCAGCCGATGCCCGGGCCCGACCGAAGACGATCGCCGCCGAGGCTGCGTCCCTTCCGAGACGGGCGGCGTGCCGCTGGGTGTTACTTGCAGCATCGGAATCCGCGGTAGCTCTGGGCTTCATCCCGCCGCACGTTGATGTTGGTGGCCTGGCAGCTCAGCTCGGCCGAGGTGGCCGAACGGAAGCTCCCGCCGATGACCACGCATTTGTCGTTGGCCCCCGAGTTCCCGCCGCCCGGCCCGCCGCCGCCGGGTCCGCCATCTCCGCCGCCGGGTCCGCCGCCTTGTCCCACGCAGGTCTCCAGCCACTCCTCTGCGTTGCCGCTCATGTCGCGCAGCCCGGGGTAGCCGCCTTCACACAGGGTACGGCTCCCCACCGCCTCGAGCCCCGCGTTGCCCGGGCCGTTGCAGTTGTTGGCGACGTACGTGTTTCCGTACGGATAGCTTCGCGCCATGTCTTTCATCGAACACGCAGCCACCCACTGACCCTTCGCCACTTGATCCGCTTCCTCGGGGGGCAGGTTGCCGCCGCCGATCTTCCCGCAAAGCTTCTTGCCCGCCGCCTGGCAATATTTGCTCGCGTCGCACCAATCGACGCCGACCACCGGATAGTTCTCGCGGTTGTCGGCGACGGCGGGGAACGCGACCGGCATGAACGTGCGGTTCCAGGCGCACTCGGCGATCTGCCCGGCGGTGGTCTGGCCGGCCGGCGTGCCCAGGAAGCGCCGATAGTCTGCGTTGGTCACCTCGAGCAAATCGATGCAGAAACGTTTGTTCGCGTCGTTGGAGGGAACCAGCGTGCTCCCCGCCGCGCATCCGCCGTCGACGGTCGTCGCGTCGGGAGCGGGCTCGACATCGGTGCGCGTGGCGTCTCGGTCCGGCCCGCCGTCGCGACCCATCATCATGGCGGTCGCGTCCATGCCGCCGCCGACCGCGCCGTCGGACAAGCCGGAGTCATCGTCGGCCGGGCCTTCTGCCCCAGCGCTGTCCTTGCGAAGGCTCGAGCCGTCTTCTGAGGGACCGCCGTCCCGGGCGGCCGACGCGCCGTCGGTGGCCGCGATCAAGCGGGACCTGTCGATATCCACCGTGCACGCCACAGCCGCGAGCGGGACCAACATCAAGGCGAGGCGGGCGCAGGGCACAGTCCGATCATCGTATCCAAGCCACGGAAAATTGCACTCCCGCGGCCGGGTTTGTGGTCTAAGCTGCGGGCCATGCCGCGCCGACCCGTCAGTCTCCAGGCCGTGCTCGAAAAATCCGCGGTCAAGCTCTTCACCATCATCCGTCGCCCCAACCAGTACCAACCTTGGGACTTCGGATATCAGGAGAGCTCCGGTGGCTCGGGCTGTATCCTCTCCGGTAACCGCATTCTCACCAACGCCCACGTGGTCAGCGACTCGGTCTTCGTCCAGGCGCTCCGCGCGGGCGGGACCAAGCGCTACAACGCCCGGGTCGTCTTCGTCGATCACGGCTCCGAGGTGGCGCTCCTCGAGGTCGACGATCCCAGCTTCTTCGAGGGATCGCTGCCGGTGACCTTCGGCGACCTCCCGCGCCGGCAGGACCGCGTGGCGGTGTACGGCTTTCCGATGGGCGGCGAGCAGCTCTCCATCACCGAGGGCATCGTCTCCCGCATCGAGGTCCACAACTATTCCCACTCGCGCCAGGATCTGATCGCGGTGCAGACCGACGCGGCCATCAACCCCGGCAACAGCGGCGGCCCGGTGTTCAAGGACGACAAGCTGGTGGGGATAGCCTTCGAGTCCTACAGCAGCAAGGGCTTGGAGAATACCGGATACTTCGTACCCATCCCGGTGATCCGGCATTTCCTCGAGGACGTGGAGGATGGCATCTGCGAGGGCGTGCCCGGCATCGGCATCGCCTGGCAGAAGATGGAGAACGACAAGCTGCGCGAGTACCGCGGCATGCGCCCGGGTCAGACCGGCATCCTGGTCAACCACGTGGTGTATGGCTCGTCCGCCTGGGGCGTGATCGAGGAAGGCGACGTGATCACCGCGCTGGACGGGGTCTCCATCGCCAACGACGGCACGGTGGAGCTCCGCGCGGGCGATCGCATCGGTTTTGTCTATCTCATCACCCAGCGCCACGTCGGCCACGAGATCGAAGTGGTCGTGCTGCGCGGGGGTAAGTCGATCAAGCTGCGCATCACCTTGAAGCCGCCGGCGCTGCTGGTCCCGCGCCCGCGCTACGACACCAAGCCAACCTATTACCTCTTTGCAGGCTTTTTGTTTCTGCCGCTGACCCACGACTATCTGAAGCTGTGGGAGTGGCCGGACGTCGATCCCCGCTTCCGGTATTACGCTTCACACGGCGTGCGCTCGGCCAAGCGCAAGGAGATCGTGCTCCTCAGCCAGGTGCTGGCCCACGAGATCAACGAGGGCTACCACGGCCTTCACCACGCGGTGGTGGAGAAGTTCAACGAGCGTCCCATCGCGGAGATGAAGGACGTGGTGAAGGGCGCCAGCCAGCCGCTGGGCAAGTATCACGTGATCGAGCTGAGCGCGCCCAGCGACTACGGTCCGCCCGCGGTGCAGGTGGTGATCGACGCGGGCAACGCCGCGCGGGCCACGCAGGACATCCTCGCTCGCTACGGCATCCCCAGCGATCGCTCGCCCGATCTGGAGAGCCTGCGCGAGCGCCCGCGCAAGAACGGCATGCGCGCGGTCGTCTGAGAGGTCTCGCGTGTCGCTCTGCCTCACCCTCACCCTGAACCTTGGCGCTGTCCTGATCTCGGCTGGCTTTCAGGTCAGCGAGCACTCTGCGCGCGCCACCGGGCGGGCCGCCTCCGCGGTGGCCACCGCCGACGATCCGTCCGCGGTGTTCTACAACGCGGCAGGTTTGACTCAGGTCGAAGGTTTGCAAGCCGAGGTCGGCGTCACCTTCATCCGCCCCAGCGCTGAGTTTCGCGGACTATCTCTGGACGGCACCACCCGGGTGCGGGAGTCCAACCGCGGCGAGTTCATCCCCGTGCCCAATCTGTACCTGACCCGCCAGCTGGGCGAGCAGGCGTTCCTCGGCTTCGGGGTCGATCTCGCCTACGGCCTCGCCATCAAGTATCCCGATGCTTTCGTCGGGCGCACCACGGTGAAGGAGATCGATCTCCGCACCTACCATCTGACGGCGGCCTTCGCCTGGAAGTTCTCCGAAGGGCTCTCCGTCTCGGCCGGGGCGACCTTGATCCCGTCCACGCTCTATCTGGCCCGCACGCTCGGCGCGGTGGACAACCGGCAGATCCTCTTCCCCGCGGCCACCCCGGCCAACGAAGGACAGCTGGAGCTCTCCGGTCGCGCGCTGGGCGCCTCGGCCAACCTGGGTGTGCAAGCCCGCTTCACCCGCGAGCTGCGGGTGGGGGCCCAGTATCGTTCGACGGCGTCATTGGACTATCGCGGCCAGGCCCATTTCCGCCTGCCCGCCGGCACGCCGGATACTTTGCGCCGGCTGTTTCCCGATCAGACGGTGCGCGCGCATCTGGACTTGCCGCACAGCGCTGCGCTGGGCGTGGGCTGGCAGAGCGAACACCTGACCCTCGAGCTCTCCGGACATTATACCGCGTGGCAGTCTTTCGACGAGGTCCGCATCGACTTCGACCAGGAGCGGCCTTCGCGCAGCGTGAGCACGTCCTACCGCTGGAAGGGCGCGCCGGCGATCCGCGCGGGCGGCGAGCTGCGGGTGGGCGACTCCGCCTTTCGCGCCGGGGCGGCCTACGATCTATCTCCGGTGCCCGACGCCACCATCGATCCGCTGTTGCCGGACAACAACCGCTACGTCTTCAGCGCGGGGGTGGGCCATGAGCTGGGCGCTTTCCGCCTCGACCTCGCTTACATGGGCGTGTGGATCACCGAGCGGGTGGTCAACAACAGCGTGAACTTCAGCCCCGGAACCTGGTCCGGCGGCCTCACTCATTTGCTCGGCTTAACCTTGGGTGCAAGGATCTGATAGTCCTTGCCCAGCACCGGGGTGGCCGGCGTGCAAGCCTTGTTGCACTCGGAGAAGACGGTCTGGCACATGGCGACGGGCTTGGTGTCCGTGCTGGAGCAAGTCACCGCCACCTGGCCTCCCGGGCGGACCCCCACGTCGGGATCTTCGGCGAAGGGCGCCTTGCAACCGACTGCGCTCAGGCAGGCGTTGACTCCCTTCTCGCAGGCGGCCTGGCAGGTGGCCACCGAACGCGTCCATTCGGCCTGCTTCTGCTTGGCCTCCGCCGTCACGGTCGCCTTGGCCGCCGAGGCGCCTCCTGGGGAGTTGGGATCCTCGATCTCCAGCGGCACCGCGGCCCGCGCCTTGGCCCGCGCAGTGCGGATCTGCTCGGCGAAGGTCTGCGCGGCGATGCACTGCTTGTCGGGGTGCTTCTGCATGGTCTCGGCGATCTTCAGGATCTCGTCGAAGCGGGTATCCTTATACTCAGGATCATAGACCCCCTTCTCGTTGAGCAGGCCGGTGTAGAGATTGACCGCCAGGACGCACTCGGTGGGCGGCGGCTCGGGCGGCTTGGTGGTGCACGCCGAAAGGACTGCGCAGAGGAGCCAGGCTCGGCGCGTCACTTGGGCGTCTCTTGCGGAGGAAGCACGGCGAACACCGGCATGTCGACCTGCTCCTCGAACTCGCTCGCGCTGACGTAGGTCTGGCGCAAGGCTTCCCGGGTACCGGTCATCAACACGGCCAGGGCGAGGCTCATGAACAGCCCGATGCCCACGAACTTCTTCTTGTCCGGCTCGACGGGCACTTCGGGGAGCCGCGCGCGATCGAGCAGCTCGAAGTTCTGCTGGAACTCGGTCATCGCCGCGCGGCGATCGTGGAGGATGCGCTCCTTGTCCTCGATCAGCGTGCGCTGCTCGGCGCCCAGCACGCTGGCGGTCACGCTGAGATCCTGCCACTCGCGCTGGAGCAGCGGCTTCTTGATCGCGGCGCCCGCCGACTGGACCTTCTTGGTGATCATCTCCTTCAGCTTGCTCTGGGCCGCGCTGACGCGCGCTTCCTTGCTCTTCTCCGGATCGACCGGCGCGGCGACCGGATGGCGCGCGCGGTAGGCTGCATAGTAGGCGTCGTGCTCGCGCTTCACCGTGGCCTCGGCGGCGGGGAGCTCGGCCTTGAGCTGCAAGATGTCGGGGTGATTGGGGGTGAGCTGATCGCTCAGCTTGGCCAGCTTGGCCCGCAGCGAGTCGAGGCGCGCGCTGGCATCGGTCTCCGGCGGCGGCGGGATCTTCTCCGCGGGCGCCTTCGTCTCCGCCGGCGTCTTCTTGCCGGTGCCGGTGGCCCGCGCGGCGCGCAGCTCGGACTCGGCCTGCTTGATCGCCTCGTCGGCGTCCTTCTCCTTGCCCACCATCGCCGCGCCGTACTCGCTCATGGAGAGCACGATGTCGGGGTTCTTGGCCCGGAAGGCATTGAGCGCGGCGTCGGCCACGCGCTTTCGCGCCTGCACTTCGGCCAGCGCGTCTTCCACGCCGGCCAGCTTGGTGGTGTAGGGCGCCTCGGTGAGGTCGCCGACCTTGTCCAGCAAGCGCTCGGCGGTGAAGGCCACCACGCGCTGCGCCTGCTCGGGCGAAGGGGAGATGAACGAGATGGTGATGTTCTGCACCACCACCTGGATCTTGAGCTGCCCGCGCAGCTTCTTGATCGCCTCTTCGTACGCCTTCTCCGCGCGGATCTCCGGATAGAGATCCAGCTCGTTGAGCAGGACGCTCAGCTCGGGATCGCTGCCGAGAAAGCCGAAGAAGAGGTTGATCGCCTTCTGCAGGGTCTCGTCCTGAAATTTCTCGTAGCGAATCAGGATCTGCGATTGCGACTCATACTTCTTGGTCGTGTGCAGATAGGCCTCGGCGGTGAGCACCAGGCCGGCGACGAAGGTGAAGACGAAGAGGAGCTTCTGCCGCATCAGGATGCGGGAGATGACCACCATCGGATCCAGCTGGACGGTCAGTCCGGCGATCTCGACGTGCTCGCCCTTGGCCACGCCCGATCCCATACCATGCTTGACAATGCCCCGCGACGATCGCTTCGCTGGCCCTCGTGCGCGAGCCGCGGGAGAAGAAGCCGGTCAGTCAGATCATGGATCTCTTCCTCCACGTCGCGGCCCAGCTCGGCTGCAACACCGATCGCGAAGTGGCCGAGCTGGCGGAGGGTACGCCGGAGAATGTAGCCAACTGGCGCAGCGGCGCGGTGCAGGAGTTCAAGCCGCAGAGCCTGGCCACCATCAAGCGCAACCTGGGCGCGCGCATCGCCACCCTCCGCGAGCAGGCCCGCACGGGGGAGGATCCCAGCCTGGGCCTCCACGCCCTCATGATCGAGGAGGGTTCCAGCCCATCCGATCTGCACCGGCAATTCCGCGAGCGGGTGGTCTACGACTATCTCGGCCACCGCTTCCTGTACTTCGAGCCCCAGGGCGCGCTGGCCTGGGAGAACCTGATCAGCGCCGGCTACGAACAGGATACCTGGCTACAAGGTGTGGCCGGCTGCGCCCGGGCCTGGCTGGATCCGCGCAAGAACGAGGTCAGCGCGGCGAAGGGGCCGGTGGCCGACGCGCTGGGCCTGGATGGGCGGCGCCGGCCGCGCGGGCTCGACCTGATCTGCTTCGGTCCCGGGGAGGGGGCCAAGGAAGTCGGCGTGCTGCGCGCGTTGCTGGAGATGGAGGACGCCGATCACCTGCGCTGGTTGAGCTTCGTGCTGGTGGACGTCTCGATCCCGCTGCTGGTCAGCGCGGCCCGATCGGCGCGCCGGATGCTGGCCGAGCAGACCGATCGGCGCTCGGTGGTGGTGCAGCCGTTTTGCGCCGACTTCGAAGAAGGAAATCTGGCCTTCCGCGTGCGCTTGCCCAGCAGCAGCCAGCCGGAGCCGGATGGGTTGCGCTGGGTGCTCATGCTGGGCAACACCTTCGGCAACCTGCGCGACGAGGAGACCTTCGTGCGGCAGAAGCTCTCCGCGGTGCTGCGCCCCGGAGATTTCCTGTGGCTGGAGGTCGGGCTTCGGCCGAGCCGGATCGAGGATGATCCGCTCTTTCGCCTGACCGATCCCGCGCGGGAAGAGACCGCCGGGGAGGCCAACCGCCGCCTGCTGCTGGAGGGACCCTACCGCCGCTGGGAGGCTGCGCTCGGACGTCAGCCCAGCGGGCTCGATCTGCGGGTGTGGGTTCGCGAGGACGACGATAGTTGCCGAATACCGGGAGCGCTGAATTTCTGCCACGACCTGGTGCTCAAGCAGGAACGGCGCGTATGTACCATGCTCTATAGTCGCAGGTACACGGTGGAAGGTCTGAGTACGTGGTTCGAGCGCCTCGGCTTCACCGTCGAGCGCATCACCAAGGTGGAAGACACCAAAGGCCGTCCGCGCGTGGCCCATCTGCTCATCCGCAAACGCTGAGATAATGATCATGAAGGATCCCATCGCCCGCTTTCTGAGCGCCTTCTCCGAGGCGGAGAAAGCCGAACCCACCGACGCGACTGCCGTGGCGCTGGCCACCGTCGATGCCACTGGACGGCCACACGTGCGGATGGTGCTGCTCAAGGGGGCCGACGCGCGCGGCTTCGTGTTTTATACTCACCGCACCAGCGTGAAGGGGCGCGATCTGGCGGCGCATCCGCATGCCGCCTTGTGCTTTCATTGGGCGGTCTCCGGCGTGCAAGTCCGCGTCGAGGGTGCGGTGGAGACCGTGAGCGAAGCGGACAGCGACGCATACTTTTCGAGCCGACCGCGCGAGAGCCAGCTCGGCGCGTGGGCCTCCGAGCAAAGTCAGCCCCTAAGCTCTCGCCAGGCCCTCCTCGATCGCTTCGCCGAAATCGAAGCCAAGTATCTCGACGCCAGCATTCCTCGCCCGCCGCATTGGGGTGGGTATCGGGTGGTCCCCGATCGAATCGAGTTCTGGACCCGCGGCGATCATCGCCTCCACGATCGCGAAGTCTATATCCGAGAAAATGCCTCGAGCGCTGAGTGGCGAATAGAGCGACTCAACCCCTGACCCGGTCTTCGCTGTAGAGGCGCAGGGCGTAGGCGCCGGCTGGGGTGCGGCGGTGGTCGTCGATGAGCTTCATCGACGCCGGGTTCAGCGTCTCCGTAGAGGGCAAAGTGAAGCCGTACTGCGGGGGCAGCAGCACGGGCGCGGCGAGCGCGGCGAAGGTCAGGTCCGCGCCGGTGAAGACGTCGCCCAGCAAGTATTTGCGCCCGTCTTTGAGGCGCTCCGCGACCTGAGCAAAGGTGGCTTCGATGCGCCCCTGCGAGCGCCGCGCACCTTCGTCATCGATGCGCAGCCCGCGCCGGAGCATGGTGCGCATGAACGGGAACATCAGCCCCGCCAGCTGGGCCTCCCAGCGCGGACCGTTCTGCTTGAAGATCTTCACGCTGGTGGCCGTGTCGGCCAGCAGGTGGTGGTAGAGCAGCCGCCGCGTCGCGGGACCGAGCTGGCGATCGAAGTCGTCCTCGAGGCGCAGGGCCTCCACGCGCAGGGCCTCGGGAAAGAGCTTCCGCGCCGAGCTCTTCCGATCGGCGTAGGCCAGGATGTCGGTGGAGTCTTTCAGCACCCCCTCCTCGGGCGTGACGAGGACCGGAACGGTGCGGCCGCCCCCGGCCCCGAACGACGCGGCCCAGTGGAAGAGCGGGGCGTGATCGTCCTCGACGTACGGGACTCCCGCGTAGTCCAGCGCCCAGCGCGCCTTCTCGCAGTAGTGGCTGAAGCCGATGGTGATGAGCCGAGCCTGTCCCACGGCGGCACGCTAGCACGGCCCGGCCCGGGTTGCCTCTGGTTGCCTCCGGGCCAGGGACGACATACAGGGTTGTACGTGCAGGCCAAGGACCTGATCAAACAGTTCAAGGAGAACTGGACCAGCCCTGCTGTGGTCGAGGAGTTCATGGCCGGCGTGGAGGACCTGGAAGCCTCCGACGTCCTCAAGCTCTACGATCACCTGAGCAGCAAGGGCATGCTCGCCGATCCCGGCGGCTTCCGCCTGCATTCGCAAGCCTTCTTGCGGGTGGTGGAGAAGGTCCGCGATCCCGCGCTGTTCCTGCCCCTGGTCCGCGCGCTGAAGTCGACCGACAGCGTTCCGTTGCGCACGGTGCTGGCCAACGCTCTACCCAAGGTCAACCATATCCCCTCGCACCCCGAGCTGTGCGCGTACTTCAAGTCCCCCGACCCGCAGCTGCGCAAGGTGGCCGGCATGGTGATCAGCCAGATCGGCGGGCGCACCACGCTGGAGATCCTGGGCGGCTACATCCGCGAGCCCGGCTTTCCCGGCCGCATCGAGGCCATGGACGCGCTGATCCAAGTGGCGGGCCATCACGCCATCCCGATCCTCGCCGACGTGTTCCGCTTCGGCGCTTCGACGGAGAAGGCCCACGCGCTGCGCTACCTGGGCGACCAGCGCTTCGTCTCCAAGGACCGCGTGGCCGCCCTGGCCGCCATCGGCCCGGCCTTGAGCGACAGCGATCCGCGCGTGTTGATTCAGGCGATCTCCGCGCTGTCCGGGGTCGCCACCGAGGAAGAGTGGCACGAGGCGGTGGCCCATCTGCTCGACTCGCCGAATCTTCCGGTGGTGAAGGCCTGCGTGGATGGCCTGCGCCGGTTCCGCGCGCCGATCACCATCGCCGCCCTCGAGCGCGCCTTTCGCATCGGGCCCAACGTGATCCGCATGGCCGTCCTCGATACGGCCGAGCAGATCGGCGACGAGACCATCCTCCCGCTCCTGGTGGAGGGCGTGCAGCACCGCAACATCACCGTGCGGACCCGCGCGGCCAACGCGATCAGCCAGCTCACCGTCGAGGGCAAGATCGAGGTCGGCCGCACGCTGATCTGGTTGCTGCGCAGCCCGGACCCGCAGGTGCGCCGCATGGCGGTGGAGATCGCCAACAAGGTCAAGGATCCCACCGGCGAGCTGTGGCCCAAGATGCTGGGCTTCCTGCGCGACGCGGACTGGTGGGTGCGCGAGCGGGTGATCGACGCGCTGGTGGAGATGGCCGGCCTCGAGCTGACCCAGCACATGGTCGGCTTCCTCGACGATCCCTCCGACACGGTGCGCCGCTATGCGATCGGCGTGCTGGCCCGGCTCAAGGACAAGCGCTCGCTGGGCGCGCTGGTGCGCACCGCCCAGAAGGATCCCGATTGGTGGGTGCGCGAGTCGGCGATCGAGACCATCGGCACCATCAACGACGAGCGCTCGATCCCGTACCTGGTCGATCTGATGCATCGCGAGCAGCCGCTGCGCCGCGTGTGCATCGAGGCCCTGGAGGCGTGCAAGGCGCGCTCGGCCGCCTCGGTGATCGCCGCGCTCCTCGACAGCGAGGACAGCGTCGATCTCATCCTGGTCATCATCAAGGCGCTGGCCACGCTCGAAGCGCGCCAGCACACCGACGCGCTGGTGCCCTTGCTGCGCCACCCCGATCTCAAGCTGCGCGCTACGGTCCGCGAGGTCCTCAACCGCTGGGACTACACCTCACCCAACGAGGGCAACGACGCGCAGGTGGGCTACCTCGATCAGCTGCTCACCGCCGTGCTCACCTCCGACGCCGACGATCTGATCATCGAGCCGGAGCGGCGCCCGTTCATCAAGCACCGCGGGCGGGTGGTGCCGCTGTTCGACACCGTGCTCACCGCCGATCAGATCCAGGCCCTGATCTTTCCGCACCTGTCGGTGATCCAGCAGCAGTCGCTCAGCGCGCTGAAGGACGTCGACTTCTCCTACGAGCTGAAAGCCAAGAGCACGCGTTTCCGCGTCAACGTGTTCCAGATCGTGACCGGCCTGTCTGCGGTGTTCCGGGTGATCAAGGACGAGATCCCCGACATCGAGCAACTCGGCTTGCCGGCGATCGTGCGCACCTTCGGCGATCTCAAGAACGGCCTGGTCCTGGTGGGTGGCCCCACCGGCGCGGGCAAGTCGACCACCCTGGCGGCGATCATCCACAACATCAACAAGACCTCCAAGCGGCACATCCTGACCTTGGAGGATCCGATCGAGGCGCTGCACAAGCCGCTGGCCTCGCACCTGACCCAGCGCGAGATCGGCACGCATACCCGAACCTTCGCTTCAGCGTTGCGCGCCACCCTCCGCCAGGATCCCGACGTCATCCTGGTCGGCGAGATGCGCGATCTTCCGACGATCGCCTTCGCGGTCAGCGCCGCGGAGACCGGTCACCTCGTGTTCGGCACGCTGCACACCGTTTCCGCCGACACCAGCATCGATCGCTTGATCAACGCGTTCCCCGCCGGGCAGCAGCCGCAGGTGCGCTCGATGATCGCCTCCAGCTTGCGCGCGGTGATCTGCCAGCACCTGATTCAGCGCTCGGACGGCAAGGGCCGCGTGCTGGCCGTGGAGGTCATGCTCAACAACGACGCGGTGGCCAACCTGATCCGCAAGCAGAAGACCTTCCAGATCCCGTCGGTGCTGGCCACCGGGCGGGAGATGGGCATGCAGGCCATGGACATCGAGCTGATGCGCCTGGTGAAGGCCAATCAGATCAGCCTCGACGACGCGTACATGAAGGCCAACACCAAGAAGGACTTCGAGGCCATGATGCGCGGCGAAGATCCGGCCGCGCCTGCACAAGCAGCTGCGCCATCCGCGCAGGGGCGACCGTCGATGGCCCCAGCTGCGGCTGCGGCTTCGGCTTCGCGCCCGTCCTTGTCGGCGCCTGCGCCGGCGGCGCGGAACATGACCCCTTCGCGTCCGTCGATCAGCCCCGGTGCGCGGCCGCTGGCCTCCCCGACTTCGGGGCTCACCGCCGGACTGACCTCCGGTCTCACCTCCGGATTGAGCTCGATGCCTGCGCCTCAAGCCTCCGGAGCGAGCGGTGGCGCGGCGCCGGTCGATCCGCGTCAGGTCAGCGCGGCGCGGGTGACCTTGAGCCCCACCGCTCCCACGCCGGCGGCCCGTCCGCCCGCGGGCGCGCCCAAGCGGATCATCACCCTCGGCCGCGACACCTCCAGCTCGGGATCCGGATCCGGATCGTCGGAGGGATGAAGCGATGTCGCGCATAGATTCCTTCCTGCGCCTGGTGGCCGAACAGAAGGCCAGCGATCTCCACTTCGCCGCCGGCTGCGTCCCCTTGATCCGCCACGACGGGGAGCTGGTGCGCTTGCCCTTCCGCAAGCTGAGCGCGCACGAGGCCCGCTCGTTCATCGGCGAGATCCTCACCCCGGATGAGGCTCACCAGCTCGACGAGAAGAGCGAGCTCGACTTCGTGTACTCGCTGCCTGCGTGCGGGCGCTTCCGGGTCAACGTGTTCCAGCAGACCCACGGCGTGGCCGCGGTCTTCCGCGTCATCCCCAGCAAGGTGCCCACCATCGAGGATCTCGGCCTGCCCCATACGCTGCGCAAGCTGACCGACATGCAGAACGGGCTGGTCCTGATCTGCGGCCCCACCGGCTCGGGCAAGACCAGCACGCTCGCCGCGTTGGTCGACTACATCAACAAGAACCCCAACCGCCCGCGCCACATCATCACCGTGGAGGATCCGGTGGAGTTCGTGCACGAGCCCGCCTTCAGCGTGGTCTCCCAGCGGCAAGTCGGCTTGCACACGGAGAGCTTCGCCGCCGCCCTGCGCTCTGCGCTGCGCGAGGCGCCCGATGTGGTGGTGGTGGGCGAGATGCGCGATCTGGAGACGATCAACCTCGCCCTGTCTGCGGCGGAGACCGGCGTGCTGGTGCTGGGCACGCTGCACACCAACTCGGCGGCCCAGGCGGTGGATCGCATCATCGACGCCTTCCCCGAGGACGCCCGCGAGCAGATGCGCGGGGCCATCTCCGTGCTGCTCAAGGCGGTGGTGGCCCAACACCTGGTCAAGCGCGCCTCCGGCGAAGGGCGCGTTGCGCTGTGCGAGGTGCTGCTCCAGAGCGTGGCCGTCTCCAACATGATCCGCGAGAACAAGGTCTTCCAGATCGAGGCGTTTCTTCAGTCCAGTGACCAGAGTACAGGCTGTCAGAGCCTGGACGGCTCCGTCTTCAGGGCGATCCGCGAGGGACTCATCACCCTGGAGGAAGGGGTCAAGGCCGCCAACGATCCGGAGAAGGTGCGCCGCATGGCGGCGGAGCTGCCGCCCGAGGACGTCTAGCACGCGATGGGAGACATGAGCTCGCTGCTCCGGGCCAAGGCGCTCGAACAGGAAGGCAAGCTGGAGGCCGCGCTCGAGGTGTACAAGCGCGAGGGGGCCAGCAAGGACGCCGCGCGCGTGCTGATGAGCCTGCAGCGCTTCGAGGAGGCCGGGCATCTGTTGATGCGCGATCTGGGCCTCACCACCCAGCGGGTGGATCGCCTGCAAACCATGGGGGCCGCCGCGCGCAAGCAAGCGCTCAGCGCGGCGATCTGCTTCGGACGCGCGGGCAAGCGGGAGTGGGCGGTCGATCTCTTCCTGGCCTTGGGGGAGAACACCCGCGCGGCGGACATCCTCGAGCGCGCGGGCGAGACCGAATCGGCTCGGCGGATCCGCGAGGGGCATGCTTCGGGGATCAGCGGTGCGGCGGCGCTGGCCGCGGCCAATTCGACCGGGCGCCCGACCGCGGTGAATCCGCTGTCGCGCGAGGCGGCTCAGCGCCTGGTCGCGCAAGGCAAGTTGTCGGAGGCGATGGAATCCTTCGCCCACCTCAAGTATTACGCCGATGCCGCGCGCCTGGCCGAGCAGATCGGAATGCTCGACGCGGCGGCTTCTTATTACAGCCAGGGCGGCCAGTACTACGAGGGCGCGGCTTGTCTCCATCGCTTGGGAGAGACCTCCCGTTCGCTGGAGATGCTGGTGATGGTGCCCCGCGACGATCCGAACTATCGCCGCGCGGCGATCTCCGCGATCAGCCTGGGCTACTCGCTGAACCTGCTCGATTTCCGCTTCGATCAGTTCCTGGCGCGTTTCATGCGCACCGCGCCGGAATCGGCGGAGGAGCTCGACGCTTTGTACACGCTGGGTAGGTTGTACCAGCGTCACAACTTCGCCGAGAACGCCGCGGAGGCCTTCCAGCGCATCGTCGCCGCCAGCCCTGGGTACCGAGATACCGAGTCGGTGCTGGCCGAGCTGCGCTCGGAGGCGCGCGGATCGGCGATGGTCTACGAGCAGATCGTGCGCGACGACGAAGCCTTCCATCGCGCCGGCTCGGGGCGCGGTGCGCGATCTCCTTCGGGACGTGGGGCCTCGGTGCCGCCGGGGCGCGCATCGACGGGTCCTGTCGGGATCTCTGGGCGGGGGCTCAGTGCAAGCCTGCTTGCCGAGCCGGGGATCAATCCCGACGGCGTCTCCTCGGTGATGCGCACCATGCCCATGCCCTCGCAGATCCCGCCGCGCCCGGTCTCGCTCGCGCCGGGACCGAACGACGAGGAGCCGGTGCCGCCGCTGTTCGGGGCGCAAACCGCGCCCAACAATCCGCACCCGACGTACCCGACCGCGATCGACGCGGTCAGCGGTGGCGCGCCGGCGTCGGCCCAGCCTGGCCGGCGGCCGGGGCCGAAGTTCATGGAAGGGACCATCGTCCATGAGCGCTATCAGCTGGTGCGCAAGATCGGCTCCGGCGGGATGGCGCTGGTGTTCGAGGCGCTCGACCTCGAGCTCAACGAGCCGATCGCCATCAAGATCTTCTCGCAGCCGATCGAGCAGCACGCGGATCTTCTGCGCCGATTCAAGCAGGAGATCGTGCTGACCCGCCAGGTCGCGCACCAGAACGTGGTGCGGGTCTATGACATCGGGGTTCATGCGGGGTACCGGTACCTGACCATGGAGTTGCTGAGGGGCGCCGATCTGAAGGCGCAGCTGGGGCGGCCCATGGGCTTCATGCGCGGCCTGGACTATCTCGCCCAGGCTTGCGCGGGTCTGGCCGGAGCGCACGATCGGATGATCGTCCACCGCGACATCAAGCCCAACAACCTGTTCATCACCCAGGAGAACGTGCTCAAGCTGATGGACTTCGGCATCGCCAAGCGCTTGAGCGGGCCGGGGCACACCGCCATCGGCACGCTGGGGGGCACGCCGCTGTACATCGCGCCCGAGCAGGTCGACGGCTTCGAGCGCGTGACCCCGCAGGCCGATCTGTATTCGCTGGGCGTCATCGCCTACGAGATGTTCACCGGCCGGGTGCCGTTCTTGGCGCGCGAAGTGATGACCATCCTCAAGATGCACATGCAGGATCAGCCGACGCCGCCGCGGGTCTTCAACCCGGCCATCCCGCCCGATCTCGAAGCGATGATCCTGTGCTTGCTGGAGAAGGCGCCGGCGCGGCGCTATCCCAACTGCCAAGCCCTGCGCGAAGTGGTGCTCAACCTGTGCCGCAGGCTGGCGCTGACCCAAGACCTCACCTGACTTCCCGCTCGAGCGCTGAGTACGCCCGCCGCAACTCCAGCGGCCCGATTCGCCGCCGTGCTCCGGGCTCAAATCAGCAAACCTACGGGTTGCATCCATGCCGCTCGAGCACGGAGGCGCGGCCCTCCGCGGCGTCCAGCGGCGCTCGTTCGATTTTCGTCGAGCCCGCACTTCCCGATCCTGCGCTGAGTACGCCCGTCGCAACTCCAGCGGCCCGATTCGCCGCCGTGCTCCGGGCTCACTCAGCAGGTATGCAGTTGCCGGTTTGCTGACAGAGCCCGCAGCAGGGCGATGATTCGGGCCGCTGGAGTCGCGACGGGCGTACTCAGCGCGGGCCCGCGATCAGGCGCGGGCAGCATGGATGCAACCCGTAGGTTGCTGCGCAAAAAGCCCGGAGCACGGCCGCGAATCAGGCCGCTGGAGTCGCGACGGGCGTACTCAGCGCGGGCCCGCGATCAGGCGCGGGCAGCATGGATGCAACCCGTAGGTTGCTGCGCAAAAAGCCCGGAGCACGGCCGCGAATCAGGCCGCTGGAGTCGCGACGGGCGTACTCACCGATGGCCCAAGCTCATCAGCGATCCGAGCGGGGTCCGGGAGCCCATGGATGCAACCCGTAGGTTGCTGCGCAAAAGCCCGGAGCACGGCCGCGAATCAGGCCGCTGGAGTCGCGACGGGCGTACTCACCGATGGCCCAAGCTCATCAGCGATCCGAGCGGGGTCCGGGAGCCCATGGATGCAACCCGTAGGTTGCTGCGCAAAAGCCCGGAGCACGGCCGCGAATCAGGCCGCTGGAGTCGCGACGGGCGTACTCAGCCGTGGAGCGGGTGATCACCAGCGATCGGACTGCACGTACGCGCGGCTGGGATCGACGAGGAAGCGGGCGCGGACGGCCATCCGTCCGAGCAACAGCGGATGGCTGAGCGTGGCCCGGTCGGTGAGGGTGATCTCGATCGGCCATCGCAGACCCGCCAGCGCCAGCGTGGTCTGAAAGTACGGCCGCGTTTCGAGCTGACCCGTCGAGCTGCGGATCTTGCGCACGCCCAGCAGCTCCGCCTCGCAGCAGATCGGCGCCCCTGGGATCAACCGAAAGCGAACTCGGCCTTCGACCACAGCGATGTCGAACGCGTGAAGCGCGCTCGTCCGTGCGCCGGTGTCGATCTTGGCCTCCAGGCCATCGACGCCGAGCTCAGGCAGAGCGACGCGCTCGCGCCACCCGATGATGCGGATCCGTCGCGTGCTCATGCGAATGCGCAGCTCATGCGATGATCGGCAGCCGATGCGCAGGTTCGGGCGGTTCGAAGGGATCCTCTCCGGGGCGCATGAGATATGCGCCGATGCCCAGCCGATCCAGCGCAGGCCGCGCATGGGCCAGCAGCACCGCATCGCGCACCCGCTCGTTGAAGGTGGCCACCGAGGCCTTGAACAGGGCTTCGCTGCGCGCGGTAGGACCCTGCTGCTTCGACGGACAGCGCGTCCCCCACACGACTTGCCTGCGGACGGCGGAAAGAGTGTAAGGGAATCTTTCGCAGGACAGTGGCCAGTTGGGGTGAAGGGTGCAACGAAGCTCGGGTGACAGCGCGGCGCAGATGCGGAGCTCGCCCTCCTGGCGCAGCACCGGCAGCAGGCGAAACAGCTCGGAAGCGACCAGCTCGCGCAGGGCAGGGCGCCGCTCGAGCATCGACTCGGCGAAGCGCGGCTTCTCCCGCCGGATCAGATCCGTGCGCCCGATGTCCATCAGCAAGGCGACGTCGCGCAGGCGAAGCGACACCACGTTCTCGACCCCGGCGCAGCAAATGTCCTCGCACTTCTCACAGTCGGGAATGGTTCCCGCCTGGATGGTGTTCGAGATGCGCTCCGGCGCGAGAAGGTCGAGATCGAAGCTCGCCCTCAACATGAGCTCCTGAATGACCCGACGCGACAGCAGCCGCCGCCACGCCCGATCGTATTTCGCCCACAACGCATCGAGCGCGGTCATGGTCTCGCCCGAGGCGCTCGTGGTCTCGCCCACCCACCGAGCGAACCAGCTCGGGGTGGGCTTGTCACTCCTGGTTTCTCTGGAGATTCGATGAGGCATCGATGAGGCACATTTGGCGATGGCTGATGGCGCTGCTCGTGGTGGGCGGCGTGGGCGGAGCCGTCTGGTACACCTGGTTCCGCGAGCCGCCGGTGGAGAAGACCGACGTGGTCTCGACCAAGGTCAAGCGCACCACGGTCATCCGCAAGGTGCAGGGCGTCGGCCACGTCGAACCTGTGACCCAGGTACGGGTGTCCTCCAACGTGACCGGCGACCTCCTCGCCCTGCACGTGCGCGAGGGCGACAAGGTCACCCGCGGAACGCTGCTCGCCGAGATCGACAAGGAGCGCTTGCTGGCCGCCGTGCGGCAAGCCGAAGCCAACGCGGGGTCCGCCGAGGCGGGCGTCGCGCTGGAGGCGGCGCGCCACGGGCAGGCCGTCTCCGAAGCCAACCGCGCCACCCAGATGTACAAGGAGAAGCTGACCAGCGACGCCGAGCTGGTGCGGATGACCTCCGCGGTCGGAGTCAGCGAGGCCTCGGTGGCGGGGGCCAAGCAGCGGGTGGCCCAAGCCAAGGCCGCGCTGGACGAGGCTCGCTCGCGCTTGATGCAGACCCGCATCACCGCGCCGGCCGACGGCACGGTGATCTCGCTGGAGAAGAAGCTGGGCGAACGCATCCGCGGATCCGATCTGGCCGAGGACATCCTGCTGGTGCTCGCGCCGCTCCACGCCATGGAGGTGGAGGTCGAGGTCAGCGAGCAGGACGTCGTGCGCGTCGAGCGCGGCCAGGTGGCGGAGGTCAGCGTCGATGCCCTGGGCGGTCAGAAGATCCCGGGCAAGGTGGTGGAGATCGCCACCAACGCGCTGATCAAGAATCGCGGTACCGAGATGGAGACAACAAGCTACAAGGTCAAGGTTGCACTCGACAACATCCCGGAGCGGCTGCGCTCGGGCATGAGCGCGGCGGTGGCCATCGTGACCGACACCCATCCCAACGTGCTGGCCGTGCCGCTCGAAGCGGTGACCGCGCGCCTTCCTTCCGAGCTCACCAAGCGGGCCGACGATCCGGCGCACAAGAAAGAGAAGAAGGAAGACAAAGAGGAAGAGGAGAAGAGCGTGGCCGCGGTGGCGACCCGGGTGCGCGAGCGGCCGGTCAAGCTGGTCTTCGCCGTGGTCAACGACAAGGCGGAGGTGAAGCAGGTCAAGACCAGCATCTCCAGCGACTCCGAGATCGAGATCGCCGAAGGCCTCAAGGAAGGTGAAGAGATCCTGATAGGTCCGTACAGGGCGCTGTCGAAGACCATCATGGCCGGCACCATGCTGAAGGTGACCGCCGCGGTGGAGACCAAGCCTGACGCGGGCGTGAGCACCGCGGGCGCCGCTTCTGTCGACGGTGGGGGTACGTGATCCGTTGACCCGCCCGGATGTCATCCGCCTCAACGAGGTCTCCAAGGTCTATCCGATGGCCGGCGAGCAGATCTACGCGCTGCGCGGCGTGTCGATCACCATCGCCGAAGGCGAGTACGTGGCCATCGTCGGTCCCTCCGGCTCGGGCAAGTCGACGATGATGAACGTGATCGGCTGCCTGGACGTGCCCAGCACCGGCTCGTACTGGCTGGGCGGCGACGACGTCAGCCACATGAGCGAGAACCAGCTGGCCGACATCCGCAATCGCAAGATCGGCTTCGTCTTTCAGACCTTCCACCTGCTGCCGCGCCTGACCGCCTACGAGAACGTGGAGCTGCCCCTGATCTATCAGGGCCTGCGCGGCCGTGAGCGCAAGGAGCGCGTGCTGCGCCGCATCGACGAGGTCCAGCTGCGCCCGCGCATGGGCCATCGACCGGCCGAGCTCTCCGGCGGACAGCGCCAGCGCGTGGCCATCGCCCGCGCGCTGGTCACCGAGCCGGCCATCGTGCTCGCCGACGAGCCCACCGGAAACCTCGATCAGGCCACGGGCCGCGAGATCCTCAGCGTCATCGATCGCATCCACGAAGCGGGGCAGACCATCGTGCTGGTCACCCACGATCCGGGCATCGCCGAACGCGCCGCGCGGATCATCGAGCTCTCCGACGGCCGGGTGAAAGCGGATCGCGCGGGCAGCCGCTTCGCGCCCAGCCCGGCCACCCTCGTTGGAGCGCACTAGATGGGCCTCTACGCGCTGCGCATCGCGCTGGGATCGCTGTGGGCCTATCGCCTGCGCAGCTTCCTCACCGCGCTGGGCGTGCTGATCGGCGTGGCCACCGTGCTGGCCATCGACGGCATCATCGAGGGCCTCAACACCTCGTTCAAGGAGCAGCTGGCCTCGCTGGGCACCGGCACGCTCTATGTCTCGCGCCGCCCGTGGCTGATCATGGGCGACTGGTGGAAGTACATGGGCCGCCCGCGGGTGACCCGGCAGGACGCGGAGTATCTCGAGGCGCACCTGACCCTGGCCAGCGCGGTGGTGCCCTTCGCCGACGAGCGCGGCACCGTGCATGGCGGCGGCGCGGATCTCCCCGGCGTGCGCATCATCGGCAGCGTGGAGGGATGGCCGGAGATGTCCGGGATCCAACCCAAGCAGGGGCGCTTCATCTCGCCTGCAGACGTGGAGGCGGCGCGCCCGGTGGCCGCGGTCGGCGCCGACGTGATGGACGCGCTGGCCAAAGAAGGCGTCGCGCTGGGCGACTCGATCAAGATCCGCGGCTGGCCGATCCAGGTGATCGGGGTGATGCCGGCGCGCGGGCGCATTTTCGGCCAGTCGCAGGATGACTTCGTGGTCATCCCCATCTCGCTGCACGGTCGGTTGTTCGGTACCGGCGGCTCGCTCAACATCGGGGTGGTGGTCGATCCGGACAAGCTGGATCAAGGCTCCGACGAGATCATCGGCGCCATGCGCACGCGGCGAAGGCTGGAGGGCGATCAGGAAGACACCTTCTCCATCAACCAGCAGCAGGTCTTCGTCGAGTTCTACAAGAAGATCACCCGCTCGCTGTACGCGACCGCGGTGGGCCTCGGCTTCGTCACCCTCATCGTGGGCGGAGTGGGGATCATGAACATCATGCTGGTGGCGGTGGCGGAGCGCACCCAGGAGATCGGCATCCGCAAGGCGCTCGGCGCGCGGCCCTCCACCATCTTGAGCCAGTTCCTGGTGGAGGCGGCCCTGGTCAGCGGCGTGGGCGGCGTGATGGGCACCATGATCGGCTTGATGCTGGCCAAGCTGGTCGCCAGCGTCACCCCGTTGCCCGCGGTGGTCCCGCCGGGGGTGGCCGGCATCGGCATCGGCTTCGGTGTGCTGGTGGGTGTGCTGTTCGGCTTCCTCCCGGCTTACCGCGCGGCGCGCCTGGCGCCGGTGATCGCGCTGAGATCCGACTGATGCGTTTCTGGCTCAACCTGCGCATGGCGTTCCAGTCCCTGTTGCAACATCCAGGGAGGACGGTGCTGACCTTGCTCGGCATCGTCATCGGCATCGTGGCCTTGGTGGTGATGATGGCCTTGGTGGAGGCGCTGCAGACCACCATGCGCGACGCGACCGAGCCGCTGGGCGTGGGCGTGTTCCAGGTGCAGAAGGAGCCGCGCTTCATGCGCAACTCCAAGAACAACGAGGCCGCGCGCCGCAAGTCCTTCACCCTGGCCGACGTGCGCTTTTTGCAACAACGTTTGACCAAGGTGCGGGCCGTGGCCGGCGAGATGTGGGCGTGGGGGGTGAAGGCTTCGACCTCGGAGCGCTCGACCCAGCCGCTGGTGGAGCTGGCCGGCGGGATGCCGCCTTTCCTCGATGCCAACGGGCTCAGCCTCGCCTCGGGGCGCTTCATCACCGAGCACGACATCGAGTACGAGCGGCCGGTGGCGGTGATCGGCACGGACATCATGGACGCGCTGTTCCCGGGCGGGCCGACGGAGGCGCTGGGCTCGACCATGCGGGCCAAGGGGCAGACCTTCCAGGTGATCGGGGTGCTCAGCAAGCAGCCCACGTTCTTCGGTGCAGGGTGGCGCAACGCGGTGATCATCATCCCGGTCACGACCTTCCACCGCATGTTCGGGTTCCGATCGCTGCACGTGACCTTCTGCGCCAAGGATCCCACCAAGCTGGGCGAGGCGGAGGAGGAGGCCACCATCGCGTTGCGCTGGCTGCGCCGGGTGGAGCTCGGTCAGCCCGACGACTTCGAGATGTTCAACAACGACAGCGTGAACAACCAGCTGGACACGATGACCTTGGTCATCGCTTCGGCCTCGGGCGGCATTTGCTTTCTCGCGCTGCTGGTCGGAGGCATCGGGGTCATGAACATCATGCTGGTGAGCGTGACCGAGCGGACGCGCGAGATCGGCGTGCGTAAAGCGCTGGGCGCGCGGCCCCGCACAATCCTGGGCCAGTTCATCACCGAGGCCATCTCGCTGGCGATGCTCGGCGGCGGCATCGGCGTGGCGGTCGCGTACGGCCTGGTCATCCTCGCCGGCCGCGCGCTCGATCTCCCCGCCGTCATCCAGCCATGGTCTGTCGGCGTAGCCATCCTCTCCAGCTCGTTCATCGGCCTGGTCGCAGGCATCTACCCAGCAGCCAGAGCCGCGCGGCTCAACCCGATCGAAGCCCTCCGCTATGAGTAGCCCCTGCTGCGGGCTCAACATCAACGTGCGGTAGCCTGAGTCCTACGCGGTGCGGCGGGCTCCGGCAGGAAAGCGAGCAGCCGCAGCCGCACGCATACTGCTGACCAAGCCCGCAGCACCGCCTCGAATCAGGCCGCTGGAATCGCGACGGGCGCACTCAGCGACGGATCGAAGCGTCCCGATCTCGGAAGGTCTCGCGCAAAGGCGCAAAGACGCAAAGGGGGATCAGGAAGATCAGGACTCGGGCCCTTCGTCTTCGTCGTTTGCATCTTCTGCGTCTTCGGCTTCGAAGCTCGCGATCAGGGCGTCGCCTTCGATGACGCCCATCTCGCGCGCGAGCGCTCGGAGCTTGTCCCGCTCCAGATCCTCGATCTCGTACAGATCGACCATCACCGCGGTGAGCACGGCCTGCGCATCATCCCCGTACTCGGCGACCACGCCCTCCTCGGCGTCGAGGAGCACGAAACGCGACTCCCCACTCTGCCCTTCGAGCAAGAGGAGGAACACGTCGTTGTCCGTACCGACGTATAAAGTCCAAGCTTCCTTGGTATCGGGCGGCAGGCGCCGATCGCCACCGAGATCGAGGTCGACCACCCGGGTGGTATCGCTGCCGAAGAGATCCCGCAGAATGTCCTGACGGGTGTGGACGTGCTCGATGACGTCGAGGAATCCAGCCGGCACGCCGGCGAGCGTGAAGCGCGCCCGCCAGGCAGCGCGGGTGCGCTTCGGCCGCCGGGAGAGCAGGAACTTCGGCCAGCGCATGCGCGGGCTACGGGCCGCACATCGCTTTCACATAAGCCCAGTCGGAGCAGAAGACCTTGGTCGGCCCCGCGCTGTTGCCGAGTCGACACTCGCCCGTGCTGTTGCACCAACCGCACGACGTGTACTGGGTGCAGTCGTCGCACGACGAGCTGAGCAAGCACGGATCGCAGTTGGTGGCGGTGTAGCTCCACACCGAGCACGTGCCCGCGCTCGGCCCCACCGAGTTTCCGCTCTTGCACTGGCCGGTGCTCGCGCACCATCCGCAGCCGGGCAGGGCCGTGCAGTCATCGCACGTCGCAGAGCCCGCGCCGGTCGCGCACGGATCGGGGGGCGGCGCGCATTGCGCAGACGTGTAGTCCCAGTCGGAGCAGCTGCCCGTGCTGGGGCCCGTGCTTCCGCCGGTGCGGCAATCGCCGGTGCTGTTGCACCAGCCGCAGGTGCTGCGCGCCACGCAGCTCGAGCAGCTCGCGCTCGAGTCGCACGGATCCGGCGGCGGCGCGCATTGCGCCGAGGTGTAGTCCCAGTTGGAGCACGTTCCGGTGGTCGGGCCGGTGCTGCCACCGGTCTTGCACTCGCCGGTGGACGCGCACCAACCGCAGGTGCTGCGCGCGACGCAGGTCGAGCAGCTCGCGCTCGAGTCGCACGGATCGGGCGGGGGCGCGCACTGCGCCGCGGTGTAGTCCCAATTGGAGCAGCTGCCGGTGGTGGGGCCGGTGCTGCCGCCGGTCTTGCACTGGCCGGTGGACGCGCACCAACCGCAGGTGCTGCGCGCGACGCAGCTGTCGCAGCTGTTGCTGGTGTCGCACGGATCCGGGGGCGGAGCGCAGCTGGAGAACGTGTAGTCCCAGTTGGCGCAGGAGCCCATGGCCGGGCCTGCGCTCCCGCCGGTCTGGCACTGCCCGCTCGAGGCGCACCATCCACAGGCCGCGCGCTGCACGCAGTCGGTGCACGCGCCGCTGGTGTTGCACGGATCGGATCCGCAGCTGGTGGAGACCCAGTCCCAGTTGGCGCAGGTGCCGTTGGCCGGGCCGGCGGAGGTGCCCGACTTGCACTGGTTGTTGCTCGCGCACCAGCCGCAGCCGCTGCGCGCCGTGCAGTCGCCGCACATGCCCGAGGTGTTGCAGGCATCGGTCATGGTCCCGCCGCAGCTGGCCGTCGTGTACGACCACGCGGTGCACGTGCTGGCGTTGGGGCCGGTGGCGTTGCCTTCGCGGCAAGTCGAGTTGTCACCGCACCAGCCGCAGCCGTTCTTGGCCGCGCAGCCACCGCAGCTCACCTCGTTCTGGCAGCCCAGCATGGGCATGGGCATGCCGCCCATGTTGCAGGCGCTCGGCGTGAAGTCCCAATCGGAGCAGATGCCGGTGGCGGGACCGGTCGAGCTGCCGCTCGCGCAGCGGCCTTGCGAGGCGCACCAGCCGCAGCCGGAGCGGGCCGAGCACGCGGCGCAATCCACGCTGGTCGCGCACATATCGGGCGCGCCGGGGCCCACCGTGGTGCAAGCGTTGGGCACCCAGGCCCAGCCCGAGCAGAAGCCGGTGCGGGGGCCGCTGGAGGTGCCTTCTTCGCAATCGTTCTTCTCCGCGCACCATCCGCAACCGCTGACCGCCGAGCAGCCGCCGCAAGTCAGGTTGACGTTGCAGGGGGCGGGGCCCGTGTCCGGAGCGCCGGCGTCGCGGCCGGTGGGCGTCATGCCGGCGTCGCGGCCGGGCGTCGCGGCGTCGGGCCCTCCGGGCATTCCGACGTCGGGGGTCATCATCATGCCGCCCGCGTCGCGCGGCTTGCCGGCATCGACGGCGCCCGCATCCGGCATGGGCGCGGCGCAGATCGAAGCGGAGAGTCCCCAGCTGGTGCAGGCGCCGGTCTCGGGTCCGATCGAATTGCCGGTGAGGCACTGAGCGGTGCTGGCGCACCAGCCGCAACCGGCCTTGCCCACGCAATCGCCGCACACGAAGCTGGCCCGGCAAGGATCACCGCGACCGGGCGGCATCATGCTCGTGCCGGCGTCGGCGCCGGCCGGATGACAAGCGGCGTTGCTGTTGAACCAGTTCGCGCAGGTGCCTTCGGCAGGGCCGCCCGTTCCGCCGGAGCGACAGCGCTTCTCGTTGGCGCACCAGCCGCAGCCGGCCTTGGTCGTGCAGTCGTCGCAGAACGAGCTGGAGTTGCAGGGGTCGACCGAAGGCATGCTCATGACGGTAGCGTCAGGAGCGGCATTCGCTTCGGCGTCGGGCGCGGCGGCAGCCGCAGCATCCCGCGGCCGCACGGTGCTCGATGCATCCTCCGTCAGCGCAGGTCCGCCCGTGGGGCAAGCGGTGAGAGCGAGCAAGAACAACGGAACGCCGAACCGAGCTGACCTGGCCATGGGCGGGATTGTACTCCGACTTGAGTTTTCTTCTATCTCTTGCTCGGCCGATGGGCAGATGTGCGCCTCATTCGATTTCCACCAACGGAAATGCCTCAGGCGACACCACAGCCCCGATGCGAAACGCACGCCGGGTGGTCGCGAGGGCCGTACAAGCCGCGGGTGTTCCTTGGTACAAGGTGGCCCCCAGCAGCTCCTCGCCGAGCTCGTAGATCGTGACGGTGAATGGGCAAGCGTCCCTGGAGCGGATGAGCCGTTGAGGCGGCTCTGTTTCTACAGAACGCATCAGCCACACTTCTTCGGTACAGGCCGAATCAAGGTAGGCGATCCTACTTACCCGAGGGTCGTTGATACTTCCAAGTCCGCCACCCGACAAGCAACGCAGCGAGCCATCTCCGAAGCGCTCCGGGTAGCATGAGCTGTCGCTCTTGCGATCGTAGAATCCGAAATCGGTTAGGAAAAGGCTCGCGGGAGTGAGGACGAAGTCCTCCTCCGGATCCGCCCACGCCAAGCCTGCAAGCGCCCCGTTCTCGATGGGTTTGAGGACAAGCTCGGGAAACGACTCAATGGGGATGGGGTCTCCGAGCCCATACGAGATCGCCCCGGGGACCGGGGGGCTCGCCTCGCAATATTGCTCGTCACCGCGATAAGTCATCGCGGCCGGGGGGCCGGCTGCGTGCACGCGATATCGCGGTGCCGCCCGGTCCGTCTGGATGATGACCTTGGGCTGAAAACATTCGTACGGATAGCTCACAGGGACGGCGCACGCCACGTCGCTGAAGAAACCGATCCCGACCGACGCCGAAGCGGGGAGACAACGCTGTCGGTCACTGATCTCCGTTGCGTTCATGTCCGGCCAACAAGGCTCTCCGCGGTCTCGGTCGATAATCCGGCTGGGCTGGAGCGCTCCGTCATCCGTGCTCCAGCTGAGCACCTCGAAGCTATGGGCCGAGTCGCGGTGCTCATATGCGCGCGCGAAGATCTCTGGCGAGACTTTGTGCAACGCCCATGCAAAGCGCGTCCCGGGAATCTGGCGGCAACGACCGGCAGGGTTGCGATCGTAGAGCGTGGTAGCGCTCAGCCGCTCCCCGATCTCGTAGACCTCAGGGGTTCGAAATTCCCCATCCGTCGTGCAGACGGGCGGTGCGCTCAGGTACCTACCGTACGACGCGCTGGCCCAGGACAGACACGCGGAAATGCTCGTTGAGGTCGTGACCAGCTCGGTGCAGCTGGCATCGCGAAATGTGCCGAGCTCCGTCGCGAGCGGGAGGCATCTCATCACCCCAGTCGCGTCATGAGTGAAGGAGCAATTGGTGTTCAATTGTCGATCGTGCCAGACCCCCTCACCGTGGTCGTCGGGCCCAGCTCTCAGCCTGGCAGGAGGGAAGTAGTTGAGCTGCTTGCGTGCGCCGAGTGAGACGAGTTGGCGTGGCACGAGTCGGGTGCCGGCGCGCTGCTTTGCCAGAACGCGGAGCGGCGCGGCATCAGGCGCGATGGATGCGTCGGCCTGTGCTGCAGCGGGTGCGGTCGCGTCGGCCTGCACGGCGTCGGTTTGCGCGGCATCGATCGGATCGACGATGCCGCCGTCGATTCGGCGGACTTTGGCTGTGCAGGCGGCGGTGAAGAGCAGGGCGAGCGCGGCGGCGCGCGCGGCTGCGCGTTTCACGTGGGCTGGGCCTTGAGCAGGGCGGCGAGGTGATCGGCCGCTTCTTGGGCTTCGATCAGCTTAACTTGGTACTCGAGAGCAGAGATGAGCAGGTTCTGCTGGCAGAACGGACAGTCGACTTCGTGCGGCTGCACGAAGCGCAAGCAATTGCGGCACAGCGCGAGCTGCGTCGGCACTCGGCCGCCGAATTTCGCGGACTGGCCGTCGTTCATGCCAGGACCGTCAGCCGCGCTTTTCTGCGCTCGGGGATCGGCGCGTCGAAGGGCTCGAGCGCGATCTCGAAGCCACCGTAGTCGAAGGGCAAGCCCGCTGCGTTCTTCACTTTGACGATGCGCTCGCGCAGCCCCTGCTTCTCCAGCTCGAGCGCACGATGGTGGCAGTACGGATTGTTGCCGGGCTTGCCCAGCAACGTGTGCGAGGTCCACGAGCAGCCGCCCCGGCAGACGTCCGCGTAGTAGCAGGTCTTGCAGAAGCCCCACAGATCATCGGTGGTGCGCGTGCGGGTGAAGGCCAGCTCGGGGCTCTCGTTCCAGATCTTCTCGATGGTGAGATCGCGGACGTTGCCGCCCGAGTACACGGATGTCGGCAGTGAAGGACAGCCTTTGATCGTGCCGTCCGCTTCGATGCCCAGCGTGTTCTGTCCGGCGTTGCAGCCGATCCAGTGCACGAAGTCGCGCCCGCTCCCGCGCCAGTGTGCTTCGTACGGCCCGAAGTAGCCGATGTTGTTGCCCGGCTGGAGCAGCAGGCCGCGCAGCTTGCTCTCCTTGTAGATCTCGAACAGCCGCGGCATCAGCTCGAGCAGCTCGTACGGCTGCAGCAGCAGCTGCTCGTTGTCCGCCGCGCGACCCATGGCCACGGTCAGCTGGATCTGCCAGTTGTCGACGCCGATCTCGATGAGCTGCTCCATCAGCCCGCGCAGGTCGGGCATGATCCGGCTCGTCATCTGGCTGTTCGCGCTGATCTTGAGGCCGTGGGCCTTGGCGCGACGCAGCGCCGCCACCGCGTTGTCGAAGGAGCCGTCCACCCCGCGGATCTCGTCGTGCAGCGCGCGCAGCCCGTCGATCGACACGCCCAGCGCTTGCAGGCCCGCTTCCGCGGCGGCGGCCACGCGCTCCTCCGTGAGGTTGCGCCCGCCGCTCTGCATGGTCGCGTTCATGCCGTTGTCGCGGATGGACCGGATGATGGTGGTCCAGTCCTTCCGCAGGTAAGCCTCGCCACCGATGATGGTGATCTCGCGGCAACCCAGGCGCGCCAGCTGGCGCACCACGTCGATGCACTCTTCGGTGCTCAGCTCATCGGGGCGCGGCTTGGCCGCCCGCGAGCCGCAGTGCGTGCACTTCAGATCGCAGGCGAGGGTGAGCTCCCAGACGGCGTGGACCGGATGCGGCTTGGTGAGGTCCTCGATCTCGAGGTAGCGCACGGGGTCGGTCATGGGGGCATTGGGCGGTGCCGCCAGCATTTCGTCTGGCGGCACCTTCATGCGGGCAGTGTCCTAGCCGTGTCCGAGCTCGGTCAACTTGGCCACGAGGGCCTTGTGCGCGGCGCGCACGTCGTTGACCGGGTGACCGGCCGCGGCCGCCTCGGCATTGAGCGAGGAGACCGAAGCGGACAAAGCCATCGGGCGCGCGGGGGCGGTGGTGCCGCCGTGCTGCCCGAGCGCTTCCTCAGCGTACATGCGCATGGCCTGCATGCGGTGCACGTCGCCCGAAGCCACCGCGGTGTGGATCGCCACCGCGTAGAGCGCGACGATCGGCGGGTGCGGGATGTTGCCGCCCGGAGGCAGCACGCCCGTGGCCTGATAGAACTTGGTGCGCGCGGGAGCGTCGAACTGAGCGCCCTTGAACGCCTTGATCAGGCTGTTGAGCTTGTCCTTGGCCAGCGGCTGGCCGTGCGCGTTCGACTGGAGAATATCCAGCGCGGTCTGGACCTCGCTGGCGGTGACCTTGGCCCCGCCGTCGCTGCCCACGGTGGTGGCGGCCTTGGCAAACTGCTCTGCGGCCTTGATGAGACCGGTGTCGGCTGGGTTCTTGATCTTGGTCATTTTTCGAAACCTCCTATGAGTCCGGGATCAGTGATCTGAATGATTATCGTTCAGAGATGTGGAAGGTTGTGTGAAATGGTGGGCACCGGGGCCTTCGTCGTCGTCCTCACCGGCCCGGCATGGGGCGACCTTCATCGGTTGGCGCCCGGGCAAAGCGCGATCTTGGGTCGCGACGAGGCTGCGGACATCCGGATCGATGACGAAGGCATATCCCGTCGTCACCTTCAGATCGAGGTGGGTCCAGACGGCGTTCGCGTGTCGGACCTCGGGAGCCAGAACGGCAGCTTCCACCAAGGCGAGCGCTTCGAGAGCCAGCTCCTGACCGACGGCGATCGGCTTCAGCTCGGGATCAACACCACCCTCTTGTTCCGCACCGACGAGGCCCAGGCCATGGCCGAACAAGCCCGCGCCATCGCCGATCTGCGCGATCCAGCGACCAACCTGTACCGCCGTCCGTACTTCGAGGATCGGGTCGCCGCGGCCCCAGCCCCGACCTCGCTCCTGTACCTCGAGATCGACCAGACCCCGGCAAGCCCGGAGCTGCTGACCCTCGTCGCCCAGATCATCGAGCAAGGCGTGCGGCAAGGCGATCTGGTCGCGCGCCTGGACGAGCATCGCTTCGGCATCCTGGTACCCCACGACAACGCCACCGGCGTGGAGATGCTGGCCGAACGCCTGCGCAACCGCGTCGAGCTCGCGCGCCCCAAAGACGGCACGCGCACCACCCTCAGCATCGGCATCGCCGTAGGCGGCCAGCGACCTGAAGCCCAGATCTCCGCAGCGCGAGAAGCCCTAGCTCACGCGCGCAAGACAGGTTGCAACCGAGCCGTCACCCGCTCGGCCCAATAACCGGATTTTTCACCACGGAGCCACGGAGAGCACGGAGCTCATCTTTATGGTCTCCGTGCCCTCCGTGACTCCGTGGTGAACAAAAGCTGGGCGGCGGATCACTCGGACTTTTCATCGGAGGCGGGGGACTTCTCCGACGACGACGACTTCTTCTCTTCGGCCGCCTTCTTGCGCTTCGCTTCCTCGGCCTTGTACTTGGCCTTGAGCTCCTCCTCGGCCTTGGGATCGGACTTCGGCGGCGGCGGAGGCGGAGGCGGAGGAGCATCGCCGAACTCGCGCGTGCGGCCTTCACGCCGAGCCTCGCGCGCCTTCTGCGCGGCCTGTCGCGCGTCTTCTTCCTCTTCGAGGATGGTCTTGCTCCCCACCACCAGATCGGCGCGGCGCCGCGATTCGCGGTCGCTGTCTTCCTGCTTGCGCGAGACCTCGTAGGCCTGGCGCGAGTCGCGCGGCGCTTCCGGCGGCCGGCCGGGGGCGGTGCCCGCCGTGCCGTTGAGCAAGCGCGCACCCTGGTTGGTGAGGGTCGCGGTGGTCAGCGGCGAACCGCTGCGCGGATCCTGGGAGAACGCATCCAGCTCGCGGTTGCGGTTGCCCTGCTGCAGCGGACCGCGCCCGAAAGTGCCGCGGATGGAGACGATCCCGGTGTGCGTCGTGCTGGGATCGAGCCCGGTGCATTCGGGCGTCAACATCGTGCACGTGCGGGCCCCGCCCATCGCCATGCCCCGCGGGTTCATGCGCATGCGCTGCTTGTCCGGATCGAGGTCGGCGAAGGTGTAGCCGTAGGTCGCGTTGATGTCGAACGCGAGATCCCCCGCGCGGAACAGCGGCATCCCCAGCGCGACGTTGGCCCCCACCGAGTCGTTGTTGGTCGCTGCCGAGAGCAGCGGATCGGCGTTGGTGGTCGGGAGCAAGGTCGTCCCGATCCCGCGCGTACGGGCGAGGTTGAAGCCCACGCTGGTGACCAGGTTGTAGTTCTGGCTGATGTCCAGCTGATGCCGCAGCGTGAGCGCCGCTCCCTGCACACGGATCGCCGAGGCACCCAGCGCACCGGTCGTGATCCGCTGGCCCGCGGACAGGGTCACGTCGATGGGATTGAAGCGGCGCTGGAGGTTCACCGCGAAGATCGGCTGAAACACACGCGAGGGCGCGTCGAAGATGGCCGAGCCCGCGCCGCATCCGGTGAGGCAGGTGGTCGCCGTGCCCAGCGGCTGCTGGAAGAGCAGGGCCGATGCGATCCCGCCCTGGATGCCGATCCCCAGCTCGAGCGCCCGCACGCGCCCCTGAAAGATCGCCTCGGCCTCGAGCAGCAGCGTGTCCGCCAGCAGCCCTCCACCCGGCAAAGGCGCGCCCGGCATGAGCATGCGCCCCATGACCGTGGTGGCCGTATTGGTGGTGGGCACGCGGCGCGTATGGATCGCCGACAGCTGGATGCCTGCGTTGGACAGATCGTTGAGCGTGTACTGGTACCCGAGCAGCCCGGTGATGTTGCCGGTCTCGGGCAAGAGCGCTTGCGCGGGCACGGTCGCCCCGGTGGCGGTGACCAGTCGTCCGTCCAGCGCGACCGGGATGATCTGCGTGTACAGCGCGCTGGCGGTGAACACGTTCCGCGTCCCGATGCGATGCCTATACACGAGGGTAGGGTTGATGTTATGCGAGGTCGCGGGGAAGAACGCGCCGGCCGCGCTGCGCGGCTGCGACACCGTACCGTCCGGCGACGGATCGCCGCCGACGGCCAAGGTGAACACACCGTTCTGCGTGTAGTTGTAGCGCGCGTTGAAGTTCAGATCCCAGGTGGTGTGCGTCAGCTGCAGCTGGAACTGCCCGTTGGCCGTCTGGGTGCGCCCGTTGATGATGAAGTTGCCCACCGCCAGGCCGGGCAAGGTCGAGCCCTGGCCGCCGATGCCGGTCTGCGATCCGTCCGCGCCCTGATCGAGCCGGCCGTTGCTGGCGAAGATATAGCCGCCCCCGAAGCCGATGCCCCACGTGGGGCGGACCACGCGCGCCGCATAGGTGGCGGTGGCCTGCACGGTGCTCACCTGATCGCGCAGCGTGGGCAGCACGTCCGCGGGCACACCGACCGGGACCAGCTGGCTGAACAGCGCGCCGAACAGCAGGCCGTGATCGATCGTGTCGGTGAGGACGTCGACGGTGACGTTGGCCGAACCCTGGGTGGCGAACTGGTAGCCGGACAGACGCTGGATCGGCGCGGTCCCCACCGTGATCACCGAAGTGGTGGCGGTGGCCACGAAGTTCTGCGGATTGTCCGTGGCGTTGCCGCCGGCCGATTGCGAGATACCGAGTTGGTATCCGAAGAGCGTCTCCGCTGCGTGCGCCGGCGTCGCGGCGAGCAAGATCGGAAGGAGTATGAGGGGGCGGCGCACAGCCCCCAACCACTACCCGAAAAAGATCATAAGCGGTAGGCGATGCCGGCGAGGAGCTTGAGCCCCAACGTGGTCCCTCCGCCGCCCCCGGTCCCGATCCACGGTCCGAACTTGGCGTCGAAGAGGATCGCCAGCTGCGGGGACACATGCAGCTCGAGGACCGGCCCGAACAAGATCGGGATGGCCGCATAGAACCCAGGCGTGAAGACGAAACCCAGCGGCAGATCGATGCCGCCGCCCACGGTGAGCATCGGGTTCACGATGTACCCGATGTTGACGCCGGCGTTGAGCAGGAGGCCGAACTGGAACGCGCCGGTGAAGCCGAGGAACAGCCCGGGATCAAGGCGGAGCCCGATGGAGAGCTTGGAGTCCTTGAGCAGGCTCAAGCGCACGGGCAAGCCGAGATGGAGCGCCACCCGCACGCCGCCGTTGGGCGCGTAGTAGCCGTAGTCGACGCCGAACAAGCCGCCCACCGACATCTGGCTGTTGAGCGCGTGGTGGAAGGCCAGACGCGGCGCGAAGGGGAAGCCGATCTCGGCCTCGAATACGTTCCCGCTGGGGATGTCGCCGAACTTGGCGTCCCAGGCGCCGCCACCGCCACCTCCGGACAGCGCGTCGCTCGTATCTTTGACGGCGGAAGCGATCGGATCCTTGGCCTCCTTGGCGTATGCGCGATGACTTGCGCTGACCGTGATCAAGGCGAGCGCGGCCGCCGCCCAAAGCGTCCTGTTCATGCTGCGCGTGTATCGAGAGCGGGGCGAAAAGTCAGGCATTGCTTCGGTCTTGATGATCTGCTCATATGTTCAGATGTCCGCGAATGACTGCGAGACCTTCGTCGAGCTGCGCTGCATGACGGCCTTTTCGTTTTTACGCGGGGCCTCCCAGCCGGACGAGCTGGTGGGGCAAGCCGCTGCGCTGGGATACCGGCGCCTGGCCATCACCGATCGGGAGGGGCTGCACGGCGTGGTTCGCGCGCATCGCGCGGGCAAGGAAGCTGGCGTGGAGATCCTGGTGGGCACCGAGATCCCGGCCTGCGGCGATTCTGCCCGACCCAGGCCCTCGGAAGAAGGCGATGGCGCGCTGGTGCTGCTGGCCACCGATCGGGCGAGCTACGGCCGGCTGTCCTTGCTCTTGAGCGAGGCCAAGCTCCGCGTGGGTAAAGGCGGCTTTCAGCTGGAGCCTTCCGATCTGGCGCGCCACGCGGAGGGGTTGATGGCCATCCACGCCGGGCCGCCCGATCCCTTGCTGCTCGCGCGCGAGAAGGAGCTCTTCGGCGATCGCTTGTCCCTGGCCATCGAGCGGAACCTGTCCCCCTACGATCGCATCCGGATCGAGGCGGCGCAGTCGGCGTCCATGCGCTTCGGGATCCCGCTGGTCGCCACCAGCAACGTGCTCATGCACGACCGCGCGCGCAAGCCGGTGCAAGACATCTTGTCCTGCATCCGCCTGGGCGTGCGCATCGATCAGGCGGGCCGGCGCTTGATGCCCAACGCCTCCGCTTATCTGCGCAGCCCGGAGGAGATGAGTATGCTCTTCCGCGACTTCCCCGAGGCGCTGGCCCGCTCGGTGGAGATCGCCGATCAGTGCAGGTTCCGCCTGAGCGAGCTGTCCCATCACTTCGCGCTGGAGATCCTCCCCACCCAGGAGATCGAAGCGGCGGCGCGGCAGGGTCTGAGCATGGATATCGCCGCGCAAGTTTACTTGCGCAAGCTGGTGGAGAAGGGCGCGGCGGAGCGCTATCCCAGCGGGGTCCCCGAGAAGGTGCGCGCGCAGATCGAGCACGAGCTCGCCCTGATCGATCAGCTGCACTTCGCCGGTTACTTCCTCACGGTCTGGGACATCGTGCGCTTCGCTCGCTCGCAGAACATCCTGTGCCAGGGGCGCGGCTCGGCGGCCAACTCCGTGGTTTGCTACGTTCTCGGGATCACCGCCATCGATCCGGTGCGGATGGAGCTGCTCTTCGAGCGCTTCATCTCCGCCGAGCGCGGCGAGCCGCCGGACATCGACGTCGACTTCGAGCACGAGCGGCGCGAGGAGGTGATGCAGTACGTCTACGAGAAATACGGGCGCGATCATGCGGCGCTGGTGGCCACGGTGATCACCTACCGCGGACGCTCGGCCTTCCGCGAGGTGGGCAAGGTCTTCGGCCTCGGGGAGGATCAGCTGGATCGCCTCTCCGACTTCGCCAGCGGGCTGTATGATCTGCCGCTGGCCGAAGAGGGGCAGGAGCGGGTCGAGCGCCACGAGCGCGATGGGCGCTGGTCGCCGCCGCCGGAGCAGAGATCCATCCTCGATGAGCTGCGCGCGGCCGGGCTCGATCCCGATGATCGCACCATCCGCCAGGTCCTGCGCTGGGCCCACGAGATCTTGGGGCTGCCCCGCCATCTCGGGCAGCACACCGGCGGCTTTCTCATCACCCGCGAGCCGGTGACGGAGATGGTGCCCATCGAGAACGCCTCGATGCCGCTGCGCACGGTGATCGCCTGGGACAAGGACGACATCGAGTCGCTCGGCTTCTACAAGATCGATCTGCTCTCGCTGGGGATGCTCACCGCCATCCGGCGCGCGTTCCATCTGATCCGCGCGCACGAAGGGATCGAGCTGAGCCTGGCCAACATCCCCGCCGAGGATCCGGCGGTCTATGACATGGTCACCGACGCCGACACCATCGGCACCTTCCAGGTGGAGTCGCGCGCGCAGATGCAGATGCTGCCGCGGCTCAAACCGCGGACCTTCTACGATCTGGTGGTCTCCATCGCCATCATCCGGCCGGGGCCGATCCAGGGAGACATGATCCATCCGTACCTGCGGCGGCGCGATGGGCTCGAGCCGATCGTGTATCCGCATCCGGCGCTGGAGGAGATCCTTGGACGCACCTACGGGGTGCCGCTCTTTCAGGAGCAGGTGATGAAGATGGCCATCCGGGTGGCCGGCTTCTCCGGCGGTGAGGCCGATGAGCTGCGCCGGGCGATCGGTTGGCGATCGAGCCTGCACATCGAGCGGATGCGCGAGCGGCTGATCACGGGCATGCGCGCGCGCGGCATCGCCGAAGATTACGCGCAGCGCATCTTCCGCATGATCCAGGGCTTCGGAAACTACGGCTTCCCCGAGTCGCACGCGGCGTCCTTTGCCTTGCTCGCGTATGCGTCGTGTTACCTGAAGCGCTACCATCCGGCGGCGCTGCTGGCCGGGCTGCTCAACAGCCAGCCCATGGGCTTCTATGCGCCGAACACGTTGATCCAGGACGCGCTGCGCCATGGGGTGGAGGTGCGGCCGCTCAGCGTGGTGAAGAGCGAGTGGGGGGCCATCCTCGAGCGCGGCGATGCCGAGGTGCAGGGGCAGTGGTGGGCGGAGAAACGGCAACGCGATCCGGATCTGGGGCTGGCTCGACATGCGCCTGCGCCGGTGACGCCGGCGGTGCGTTTGGGGTTGCAGCAGGTGCGGGGGATGAGCGAGGCCCACGCGCTGCGCATCATCGAGGCGCGGCAGGAGCGGCCCTTCGAATCGATCGCCGATCTCGTGGATCGCGCGCATCTGCCCCGCGATGCGGCGCGCAATCTGGCGACGGCCGGCGCCTTCGAGGATCTGGAGGACGCGCGGATGGCGTCGCGGCGGGAGGCGCTGTGGCGGGTGGCTGCTCTGGGTGAGCCCGCGACGCTGTTCTCGGGTGTAGAGTTGCCCAGCTCCTCGGAGGCGCAGATCCCGCTCGCGCCGATGTCGGCGGAGGAGCTGCTCCAGGCGGACTATCGCGCGACGGGGGTCTCGGTCGGAGCGCATCCGGTCGCGCTGGCCCGCGCCGAGCTCGATCGGCAAGGGATACTGGGGACGCGCGGGCTGGCCCGGGCGAAGAACGATGCGCGGGTGCGGGTGGGCGGGCTGGCCATCACTCGACAGCGGCCCTCCACCGCATCGGGCGTCGTGTTCATCACCCTGGAGGACGAGGACGGGCACATGAACCTGGTGGTGTTCCCGCAAGTCTACGAGCGCCATCGCGCGCTGGCCTCGAGCGCGGCGATGCTCATCGCCGAAGGGAAGGTGCAGCGCACCGGCGCGGTGCTCAACGTGATCGTCGAAGGCTTCGAGCCGCTGCAGGTGCAGTCCAGAAAGGCGGTGCCCAAAGGCCGCCACGATCACTTCGGCCACGGCTAACGTCTTCCCGCTCCTGGGACCACCGGACATTCATGCTCCGTGTCCTCCGTGACTCCGTGGTGCAAATTCCGGTCTAGAGTCTCCCGCGCCGTCGCTGAGTACGCCCGTCGCAACTCCAGCGGCACGAATCATCGCCCTGCTGCGGGCTTGCTCAGCAGTATGCATCGCAAGTCTTGCGAACAGAGCCTGCGCCGTCGCTGAGTACGCCCGTCGCAACTCCAGCGGCACGAATCATCGCCCTGCTGCGGGCTCTATGAGCAAAAATTGCAGATGCATGATTGCTGGCCAAGCCCGCAGCACGGCGGCGAATCAGGCCGCTGGAATCGCGACGGGCGTACTCAGGCTCGGCTCGAAGGGGCCCGTGGTGATCCAGCGGCGCTGAGATCAGCTCACTCGGAGGAGGTGCGGGCTTCGAGGCGGCTGACCCGATCGCTGAGTGCGTCGTAGCGGCTCTCGAGCGTCTTTTGATTGCGGTCGATCCTCGCTTCTTGGATCCGGAACGATTTCTCGGTCAGCTCGAAGCCTTGGCGGATTTCGGCGCGGAAGCCGTGGAACTCGGCCTCGAGATTCTCGAGGCGCCGGTTGGTGGTGTCGAGGCGTTCGTTGGTTCTATCCAGCCGCGCGTTGGTTGCGTCCAGGCGGATGTTGGTGCGCTTGAGCTCATCCTCGACGTTGGTGAGGCGTTGGTTGGTGATTTTGGCTTCGACTTCGAGATTGCCGAGTCGTAGGTCGATGTTTTCGAGGCGCTTGTTGCCGGTCCGGATTTCATCGCGGATCTGAGCGAGCAAGCTCAGGTGCGGGTTCGCGTCGATCACGTTGCTCTCGTTGCTCATGGCCAGGTCTCCATTGTCCGGTCACCGATGGGAAAGATCCACTGGCCTCAATCGAAGACGCCGTGGATCCAGGGCTGCTGCTCGGTGTCGTAGAACATCCACAAGCGCCGACCGTCTTCGAGATCGAGGGTCGCGTATTCGCGATCGAGGGGGGCGCGTTGCCACCACTCGCATTCGAAGCGCTCGCGGCCGCTGGTGTCATCGATGGCCAACCGTTCGCCCCGCCAGAGCAGGGCGCTGCCTTCGATGCGCGCCGGCTCGGGATGGGCCAGCAGCTCGATCGGCCGCGGGGGAAGCAGCTGGACCGGCTCGTCTTCCGGCATGCGCTTGATCGTCTTGGGCCAGCTCGTTGCAACTTGCGTTGCGGGGCGCGTCGCGACCGCCACGTTGCCCATGGTGGCGGTGACGCTGACCTGGCTGGCCTCGGGGAGGCGGAACGCCTCGCGCGATTTCGAGGAGAGACCTTGGGCCACCCAAGGCGCAGCAGGCTTGGGCTTGGGCTTGCTCTGCGCCGTTTCGCCGAAGGCGCGCATGATCTCGAACGGCCGCGCCTGCCAGGCTTCTTCGGGGCGATGTCGGTTTTGCACTTCGGCGGCGAAGATGGCGTTCTCGTTCAGCGCGGCCTGCAGGCGCGCCACCAGATCTTCCGCCTTCTCCACCCGCTGTGCCTGGGCGGTGAACAGATCGAGCTGCGCGCCCCGGTCAGCGACCAGGCCGTTGGCCTCGATGCGCACCTCCAGGACCGGTCCGGAGAGTGCGCCGCCGAGCTTCTCTCGGCAAAGGGTCAGCAGCGTATGCGCCGAACGGGTGGGGCGGGTCAGCGCGACCCGCAGCCGATCGCGCTTGTTCTTCCGCCCGGCGTCCAGGCGGAAGTCGAGGACCAGCGCGCTCATCGCCCGCCCGCGCGCGAGCAAGCGGACCTCCAGCCGATCGAGCAAGCGTTTGAGGATGAAGAGCACCGGCTCGATCGCGTCGGTGGCCGAATCGAGCTCGAAGGTCTCGATCGCCTGCTCCGGAGGCGTGAACGGGCGGAGCAAGCGCGCGCGCGTTCCCTGGGCGCGCTGCATGAGCAGCGTCCCCGCGTCGCCGAAGCGGCTCGCCACCTGATCGGCGGGGAAGGTGGCCAGATGCGCGGTGTCGCGCACGCCCAGCACACGGAACGAGGCGTGCGCGTTGGACAGGCGCATGCGCAGGCGTCCCTCCGGATCGTCGATCGGATCGGTCCAGAGCAAGGCCTCGAGCGGCAGCGGGCCCAGCGCTTCCGCCGAGCCGTTGCGCGGCGCGATGAGGACATCCGGCGGCTGTTTGAGCCCTTTGCTGCGCACCAGGTAGATGGCGGCCGCGTGTTGAGCCAGGGTCTGCGCCGTCTCCGGATCGTCGGCGATGGCCAGGCTGACTGCGTGGCCCAGGCCGGACATCGTCTGCAGGATGGCCTGCGCAACCTGGCCTTCGTTCTCCACCAGGCCGATGTCGACCAGGCAGCCGGTGCGCGGGACGATCTCCACCGTGGGGCCGAAGGCGAAGAGCGCCTCGGCTGCGGCCTTTTGCAGGCGCTCTTCGGTCGCCGGATCTTCGGGGCGAACTTCGAGGGTGGGCAGGCGCGCGCGGCCCTCGACCAGGCTCATCCCCGGGCGGACCCCTTTGCTGCGGGCAGCCAGGGAGACCGCCGGCAGGAAAGTGCGTCCGCCGAAGGCTTGCTTGACCGCGCACGGACTTGCCGGGCGTCCTTCGGAGGTCAGGCCATAGACCGCCTCGAGCGGCAGGCCGTACATATGAATGGCGGCGAATCGCGTTCGACCAGACATATGTGCAGTGTACTGCTGGAATGTTCAGGGTCAAGTCTTCTGAGCGGTTTCCGGTAAGAATGACCGGGGTTCCTGGATGACGCTCGAAGCTGGAGCACAGTTTGGGCAGTACCGCGTGCTTCGCCGCATCGGCTCCGGCGGTATGGCCGAGGTCTTTCTGGCCAAGAAGGTCGGCGCGGCCGGCTTTGCTCGGACCGTGGCGATCAAGACCATCCTCGCCCAGGGCGCAGCGCCCGATGCGATCCAGCTCTTCCTCGACGAAGCCCGCGTCGCCGGCGCGCTTCAGCACGCCAACATCGTGCAGACCCTCGATCTCGGTTTCGAAGAAGAGACCCTCTTCATCGTCATGGAGTACGTGGCGGGGCCGCCTCTTTCGCGGCTGATCACCGAGCTCCGCCAGCGCGGCCGCTTCATGCCCGAGCACATCGTCGCCTACGTCGGCGCGCGCGTGGCCGGCGCGCTCGACTATGCGCATCGCCGGGTGAAGACGGAAGAGGGCCAGCCGCTCAACCTCGTCCACCGCGACATTTCACCTCAGAACATCCTTCTCAGCCGGGTCGGGCTGGTGAAGCTGATGGACTTCGGCGTCGCCCGCGCTTCGATCCAGACCCACCGCACCAAGACCGGCCAGGTCCGGGGCAAGGCCGCCTATATGGCGCCCGAGCAGGTGCGCGCGCAAACCCTCGACGGACGTACCGATATGTTCGCGCTGGGTTTGTGCTTGTACGAAGCTTTGACCGGAGTGCGGGCCTATCAGCGCAAGACCGAGATCCAATCGATGCGCGCGGTGATCTCCGACGAGGTGCCGCCGATCGTCGAGCGCAATCCCAACGTCTCCGAGCAGATGCTGGGGATCGTCGGGCGCATGCTGAAGAAGAAGCCCGACGAGCGGTACGCCCATTGCGCGGAGCTCGAGCAGGCGCTGCTCCGCGCGCTGGGGGATCACCGGGAGTCCGCGGTGGAGGCGGAGCTGGCGGCGTTGCTCGAGGAGATCTTCGGGCCCGAGCACGAGGCGAATCAGCTCGACGTCGTCGAGCCCTGGCAGCCCACCATCGCCATCGACGCGGAGGGCGAATCGCTGCGGCCGCAGAAGCTGCCCACTTCGAGCCTCTCGCCGGAGATCGCGGCGATGCTCAGCATACCGCCGCCCTCGTCGTCGGCTTCGACCGCTTCGCTCTCCTCATCAAGGTCTTCGTCCACTTCTTCGTCTTCGCTGGGGACTCCCACGCGCAGCGCGGTGAGCTCCGGCGTGCTGGTCAGCCCGTTGATCCCGCCGCTGTCGGCGCCTCCGCTGCAAGCGCCCTTGCTGTCGCGCTCCCAGTACGTGCAGTCGCAGTTCTCCGGCTCGAACGTGATGCCGGGGAGCAACGTGGTCTCCGCGGTGTCCAACGTCTCGGTCTCGGGGGCCACCGGAGTCAGCGCGACGGAGATGCGCCCGTCGCGCGCGCCGGCGGTCATCCTGGCCGGCGCGCTGGTCGTGGCCGGCGTGGTAGGCGTCGCTTTGGGGCGCAGCCAGCGCAGCGGGTCCGAGTTCCAGGCCGCTGCGATCGAGTCGACACCTTTGGCGCCGAGCGCGCCGTCGGTGAAGGCTGCGCCCGAGCCTCCGCCCGCGCCCGCGCAAACACCGACGCCGGCGCCGACGCCAACACCGGCTCCAACACCAGCGCCGACGCCGGCGCCTGCGCCGAAGCCTGGGTTCGCACCGCGGCCTGTGGTCCAGGCGCCCGCGCCCAAGCGCCCGCGCGAGGCAGAGCCGCCCGCGCCGCCCACGCCGCGCGAGATGCCCGTGCCCAAAGCGCCGCCGGGCCCGGTGCTCTCCATGACCGCCGAGGAGGCCACGTCCCGCATCCTGGCTCTGCGCACTCGAGCCAAAGCCCAGGCCCGCCCGGATCTGGAAAAGAAGCTCGGGCTCGCCCTGCAGCATCTCGTCGAGGCCAACATCGTGCGCGCCGAAGAGGCCGCGCTGATCCAGGAAGCCGAGCGCGACCTGCACTAGCTCGGTTGAGCCGGACTTCTCGATCTGGCGCCGAGTACGCCCGTCGCGATTTCAGCGGCCTGATTCGATGCGGTGCTGCGGGCTTGGTCGGCAGTCATGCATCTGCCTGTTTTCTGATAAAGCCGGCAGCATAATCCTCTCCCGCACCGACGCTGAGTACGCCCGTCGCGATTTCAGCGGCCTGATTCGATGCGGTGCTGCGGGCTTGGTCAGCGGTCATGCATCTGCCCGTTTTCTGATAAAGCCGGACGCATGGCTCCGTCAGAAAAACTTGCAGCGGCATACGGATGACCAAGCCCGCAGCACAGCATCGAATCGGGCCGCTGGAGTCGCGACGGGCGTACTCAGCGCACCGTACGTACAGACCTGTGGACTCGAAGGGGCCGGCTGTTATTGTGGGCGCCGGATCCGCCCCATGAGACGAAACACGCCCTTGCCCTTGGCCTCTCTCGCGTTGCTCCTGGCGATGGGCAGCTCCGTCGCCCGCGCGGATGATCTGCGCTTCAACCAGGGCACCCGCGCCAGCAAGAAGCTGCTCATCTTCGTGGTCCGCAGCGAAGGCGTCGACACCAAGCAAGCCGTCTTCGAAGACGAAGCGCGCAAGGTGCTCGACCAGCACTTCAACGCGCAGATCGTCACCCAGTCGGAAGCGCTGGCCCAAGGCGGCGCCGAGTTCCAGCGCAAGCTCTTCGAGTGCCGCGGCACCGACGCCTGCTACGCCAAGCTGGCCAGCTCGATCGACGCCAACCTCCTCCTGGTCATCGCCGCCACCTACGTCGGCGGCGTGGCCATCCTCGGCTCGCGCTTGCTCGACCTCGAAGCGGTCAAGGTCATGGGCAACGCCATCGACGCGGTCCCGGACGGCTCCACCTTCATCGACGCGCTCGCCGAGCGGATCCGCGGATCGGTCCCTCCCGATCTCTGGGATCCCTTTGGCACGCTGCAGATCACCAGCGAGCCGGGCGCGGAGATCTTGATCAACAACCGCGCGATCGGCCTGGACCCGCTGCCCCGCCTCACCTCCGTGCCGGAAGGCGTGTACGTGGTCGCCGCCTCCAAGAGCGGCTATGTCCGCGCCGAGAAGAGCATCGAAGTCCATCGCGGTGAGAACGCCCTGCTCGCGGTCCCGCTCCAGCCGGAGCCCGTCACCTGGTACTGGTGGGCCGCCGGCGGCGTGGTCGTGGCCGCCGGCGCCGCCGCCGTGCTGGGCCTGGTCTTCTCCAGCCGCGAGACGACCTTTTGCAGCTCGCCCGATCCGATGGCCTGCAAGCCATGACACCACGGACCGCGCCGGCGCTCGCGCTGGCGATCGCCATGACCGCGTGCAGCAGTCGCTTCGTGGCCTCGGAGGAGGGCCACGACGCCGATATCCGCGTGCTGGTCGCCTACTCGGACAAGCCGATGCGGGGCTACGAGCCCGTCGCCACGTGGGGCAAGCTGCCGCTCCGCTTCGATCTCGCCGACGACTACACCTCCAAGATCGACGTCTGGGTCTTCGATTACAGCATGGCCGAGCTGGTGGCCGCCTTCCCCAAGCTGGCCACCTTCACCAGCGCGGAGCAGGTGGCGGCGGCGCTCCATCCCAGCCTGCGCGCGCCCGGCTACGATGCGCCCTCCACGCAACGTGTCTTGCACGCGACCCTGGCCAAGAACGGGCCGCGCAACCTGACCTACACCGAAGAACCGTGGGCCAACTGGAAGAAGTCGATCGCCGATCAGGGCCGCCCCAGCCTGGTGTTCGCGCTCGCCCCCGAGATCGGCTGCCCCAACGCCACCCGCGCGCTGCGCCTCTTCAATCCGGATCGGCGCGCGACTCCGCCCGCCGGCGAAGGGACGCTGATGGTGGAGGCCACCCGCAACTCGACTTGCGAGCTCGCCCTGGCGCCCTCGCCGCATCTTGCCCAGCTTTGCCCCAAGGCCGCCGGAGCGATGTTCCGCGAATATCCCGACGGCTCGGTGACCCTGGGGAGTGAACATTGTTCCAAGGTCCCATCCACGACTCGAGGCTTGTCCGCCCGCTGGAGATGCGGCCCCAACGTGTGCGGTCCCGATCCCACCGAGCTGGCCATCCAGACCTCGCCGAGCTGGCCGAGCTCGTCGGGCACAGCTTGGGCGCCCTCCACCGAGATGCGCGATCAGATCCGGCTCGGGCAAGACTTCGCCGACGGCGGGCAGTTCGCCCAGGGCGAGGTGGGCGCGCTCTACGCGTTCAACGACGCGCGCGGAACGCACCTGGCGCGCTTCGATCTGGTCAACCCCGGCAGCGGCGACGCTCGCCCGATCAAGTCGAGCGACATCCCCGCCCCGCAGCTGGTCAGCTTCCCCGGAGGACGCACGGCCACGCCGATGGGCGCGGGCGATATCCTGCGGGTCACCAGCGACAGCAACAGCATGCGCGTTCTCATCCAGGGCAAGGATCGCGCGATCCTGCTGTCCCGCACTGGCAATGAAGCGGCGCAGTACACCAAGGTCAGCACCATCTCCGAGCACCTGTTCGATCTGCCGATGGCCCGCAAGCTCGCGGGCGAGATGGTGCTCAACCGCGAGGGCGACCACATCTTCGCCGCGGTAACCGGCGGCATCGCGGCAGCGGTGATCGAGCGCGACGTGCCCAGCCTCTCCAACGCAACGCCGCCGGGCAAGGTGACCTTCGATGCGGGCGGCACCGAGCGCCTGACCGTGTTGCGCACGCCGGCCGAGCGCGTCTTCGCCTGCCATCATCCCGACGGCGAAGAGGACATGTGCACCGAGGTGCTGCGCGTGTTCGAGCAGAACGGCGCCTTCTTGTGCTCGCACGATTTTCCCGGGCACATCCTGGCGATGCTGCCCGGATCGATGACGGTCCCGCCCGGCCCGCCCAACCCGCGCATCATCTTTCGGCCCGCCGCGCTCGAGGCGCAGCCGTTCACCGTGGCGGTGTGCACGCTCGATCCGGACAAGGACTGCGCGTGCAACACCGTGGAGATCGTGGTGCCCTCGAGCGATCCGATGGGCGCCCTGACTTCGCACATCCGCATCGGCCGCGACGCTTTCCTCGGCGCGAGCGATCGGGAGATCATCGGCTACACCATCGATCAGTCGGCGGGCATGATCGATCTGGCGTCGGGTCTCTCGCGGGCGCTCGCGCTGGGGCCGAGCGGTTCCGGAGCCAAGCAGATGCCGCTGCTCTTCGCCGACAACCATCAGAACCAGCAGGAGCGGAAGCAGATCTGGGGGCTGGTGCGGGATCCCGCCGATCCGAGCCACTTCGATCAAGTCTACTTTCCTGCGCTGCCCGAGCGTCCGTGATGGCCGAGGTGTGGTCCGCGCCGGGGAAGATGGTGTTGCTCGGCGACTACTCGGTGCTGGCCGGCGGGCGCGCGCTGGTGGCCGCGGTCAATCGCCGCGCGGTGGGCAGCATGGGAACGCCGCCCGCGCGTTTATCGCCGGTGATCGCCGCGGTGCTCCGCCGCGCGCAGACCGCGGGAGACAAGGACGGCATCACCATCGACACCACCGCGTTCCGCGATGCGAGCGGGCGCAAGCTCGGCATCGGATCCTCCGCGGCGGTGGCGGTGGTGGCCGCGGCCTTCGCCACCGGACGCGGCGACGAAGAGACGCTGAGCGTGGCCATCGACGGGCACCGCGAGGCCACGGGCGGCGGCAGCGGGATCGACGTCGCCGCCAGCTTCTACGGCGGGGTGATGATCGCCGGCAAGCAGCCCGGGCCGGTGGTGCCGTTACCTTCGCGCCTGGGCAAGCTCCACTGCTGGGCGCTCTACAGCGGAGACAGCGCCTCCACGTCCGCGCTGGTCAGCGCGTGCCAGCGTTGCGCCAACTGGCGTGAGCATGTCCGCGTGCTCGGCTTGCTGGCCGAAGAAGGCATCAACGCCTACGAGCGCAGAGAAGAGCTGCGCTTCCTCTCGGTCGTCGCGCGCTACGGGCGAGCGATGGCCGCGCTCGGGCGCGACGCGGGCGTAGCCGTGGTCACCGAGCCGATCGAAGCGATCATGCGCAAAGCAGGAGAGCTGGGCGGGGCGGCCAAGCCCAGCGGCGCAGGCGGAGGCGACATCGTGGTCGCCTTCGGTCACGACGAGGACATGGGCGCCAAGATCGCAGCAGCGACGGGCACCGATCTGCTCGACCTCCAAGTGGAGCGCAACGGCCTGACCCGCGCGCCCGTCGAAACGCGTTGAGCCTCCACCGAACGGGTCCGCGCCGGATAGATCTTCTCCCGCATCGACGCTGAGTTGTTCGGCTCCCTCGCTTGACAGCTCGGCCGCCTGAACGACAACGGGCTTTCGCCTTCGGTGTTCGCCCGTCGCGACTCCAGCGGCCTGAATCATCGCCTTGCTGCGGGCTCTGTCAGCAAAACTTGCAGCTGCATACCGCTGACCAAGTCCGCAGCACCGCATCGGCCTGAATCATCGCCGTGCGGCGGGCTCAATCATCGCCCTGCTGCGGGCTCTGTCCGTAAAACTTGCAACGGCATGCTGCTGACCAAGCCCGCAGCACCGCATCGGCGCCGGATCGAGAAGTCGGCTCAACCCGGCAGATGCGTTGAGCCGTGCAGTTGGGATCTCTCGCAAAGGCGCCAAGGCCGCAAAGGGCTTGAGGGCCAATCATGATCTTTCAGATCCTTTGCGCCTTTGCGCCTTTGCGCGAGGCCTTCCGGGATCTGGGCGACTCAAGTTTTCTACGTGAGGTGGGCGCCTTCGCCTGCTTTGGATTTGATCAGGCGATCGAGGTCGGGGTGGCCGTTGGTCAGGGCCGCTTCGATCTGGTCGAGGTGTTGGGGCGGCGCTAGGGCTACGACGTGCGGGCCCGCGTCGATGGTGAACATCACCGGGACGCCCTGGCGCTGGAGCGCGCGGATTTGCTGGATCGCCCACAGCGTCACCCCCGCGAAGTAGATGATGCCTGGACGCGCGGCCATGGCGTCGGCGTGCATGGCCAGGCAGCTGCCCTCGACGATCGTGCGCAGCGTGTCGAGGTCGGCCTGCGCCAGAGCGGTTTCGGCCGCCGCCAGATCGCGATCGACCTGCGCAAGCCAGCTTGCGTGGTATGGGCTGGTCGCGGTCGTGCGATCCATGCCTTCGGTGGAGCCGATCTCCTTTTCGCCCGCTCGGGCCACGGCGATCACCGCGCCGAGCTCGACCTTGCTGGCGATCGGCCTGGCCACTGCGTCCTGGCCGTCCTCGCGCACGCCGCGGTCCATGCGGGCGAAGCCGCCGAAGATCGAGCGGGCCGCGCTCCCCGAGCCGCGCCTGGCCAGCGCGGAGAGCGCTGAAGCGTCGGCGTCGAGCCCGTAAGCGTCGGCGGCGGCGACGGCGAGGGCAGCGAAGCCGGAGGCGCTGGAGGCCAGCCCAGATGCTGCGGGGAAGGCGTTGCTGGTGACCACGCGCGCGCGCGGCGCGTCGGGCTTGCGCACCAGATCGAGGAAACGCGAGGCGCGGGCCCTGGCTTTCTCCGATGCAGGCTGGCCGTCCAGCTCGAGCTCGTCGGCCTCTAAGCTCGGCGAGAGCTCGACGGTGGTCCGCGTGCGCAGCGCATCGAGGGTGATGGAGAGGCTGCCCGCCGCCGGGAGGTTGAGCGCCTTGGACCGCTTCCCCCAGTACTTCACCAGGGCGATGTTCGCGCACGCCGTCGCCGTGCTCACGCGGTGGCCATCCAGGCCAGCAGCCGCTTCATCTCCTGCGCCATCTCCCCGGCGGGCAAGTGCCCCGGGCGCCCATGGCCGGGGAGCACCCACTCGAAGCGGTGCGCGGCCAGGCGCTCCATGGAGCTGCGCTGCTCGGGCCAGCTGTACCAGCACGCGCCGCGGAACGCCCGCAGCCGATCGGGCCGGCGCCCGAAGGCGAGGTGGTCACCGGTGAAGAGGTACGTATTTCGGTACAGGAGGCACATCGAGCCTCGTGTATGGCCAGGTACAGGGATGAGCACCACCTCCGGATCGACTTTCCAGCACAGTGGGATCCGAAGCTTGGAATTCACGTGACTTGAAGTCGCGGC